>Ga0164294_10000585_pt1 | contig 34858 bp, 34 predicted proteins | sample GEODES005metaG_FD_111479 | JGI IMG/M metagenome (GOLD analysis project Ga0164294, IMG submission 111479) | Oligotrophic lake water microbial communities from Sparkling Lake, Wisconsin, USA - GEODES005 metaG | ecosystem: Environmental > Aquatic > Freshwater > Lake | place: USA: Sparkling Lake... | reverse complement strand
TCCATAATTGCTTTTTCTAAATCTGCAGAGGGTTGGGTGTTTTTGGTTGGCGTTACTATGGACCAAAATAACTCGTGATTATAATGTCCGCCTGCATTGTTTCTAATGGCTGGACTCAATTTTTAGACATTCGATAAAATTTCTTTTATTGACATTTTTGCAGCATCAGTTCCTAAAACAGCAGAATTTAAATTTTTAATATACGCCGCGTGGTGCTTGCTGTAATGAATTTCCATAGTTTGTGCATCTATAAAAGGTTCTAAATCTGTGTAAGTAAAAGGCAATGGTTTTTGAGAAAACTGCGCCGAAACAGAAATAGTTAGTAAAAGTAAAACGGCTAAAATTTGATATTTTTTCATGATTAAGATTTTTGAGTTGTAAAACTTGTTGTAGCAAAGTTAGTGGTTTTTTGTAAAGAATATTACAATTTAAATGGTTAGTTATTACATAATTATTCGGATTAATAATACAATCTAAAATCTAATACTTTACAAAGGGCATAATGGTTTTCAAAAAGGGTTTCAACCACTTCATCTATGTTTTCGTTGTCTTGAAATAATTTAAAAAATTCTTGGTCTAATGCATAGCTTTTTAAATTATCAAATTTTGCACCATAACCAGAAATGGCTTTAGCACCCGTTACGTCTAAGAAAAACTGAGCTTCATCGTTGGTTAATTCCAAGGTTTTGTTATTGGCAAAATGAATGATTTTTCCTTTCATTTTGCCTTCAAAAAGTTCGGCAATTTCATTTAAACTATAATAATAGTCGTAAATACAAATGGTATTTTCTTCGCCTTCCATAACCAAATAAATAATTTCATAATTCTTAAAATTATGATCGTCGTAGAGTAGTGCCGACAAACTTTCTTCTAAGCCTTCAATGGTATCGCACGTTTTATAAATAGTAGAAATACCATGTTGTAATGCCAAGTTTTCTAATTGCTTTTCTACTTCAGTTGTTGTAATCACTTCAACATCCGAAACGGCTTCTAAACAGAAAATAAATTGGTTGTCTATCATATTAATTTAGAGTTTTACACTCGCTTAATTATTATAACATCATTATATTTTTCTACATTCTTTAGCACTTTTTTGCTGTAGCTATTTGAATCAAAATGCATCAAATACTTATCAATAGTATTTTTACTACTTCTATTTAAATGCATCGTATTAAATAAGATATACCCATTTTTATTAAGTAATTGTTTAGTATTACTAATAAAGTTATCATGAAATAAAAACTCAGGCATTTCGGTATCTTTAAAAATATCAATAATTATCAAATCGTAGTGACTTGCAACTGATTGAACAAATTTTTCGGCATCAGCAATAACACATTTAAAGTTAGGAATTTTATCTAAATTAAAATACAAATTTGCAATATGAATAATCTCTGCGTCAAGTTCTACGCCTAAAATATTTTTTGAAAACGAAAAGTCATTAACTAATGTTTGTACTACACTACCGCCTGCCACACCTAATATTAATACCGATTCCATTCTGTTGATTTCAGCAGAACCAATATCTAAAAGTCCATTTTTTAATATTGACTGCAAACTTCCGAAAGAATAATTCGTGTTTTTGGTGTTTAGCTGCATTTTCCCATTGTATAAAGTCACTTCAATTGTCTTGCTAATTGTTGAGGTTTCTTTATAAATTGTGATAGGATAGAAGTAGCTGAGTATTTTTTTAAACATCATCATATATATTAGGTAAATATACTTTATTTTTGCTTTTTCTCAAAATGTAATAGAATGAAACATTCTCTATATAGACTACTGTTTTTTAAATTAATGGGCTGGAAAGTCAAGGGTGATTTTGATTCCTCCATTAAAAAATGTGTACTAATTGTAGTACCTCACACCAGTTGGTTTGATTTTTTTATTGGGGTGTTTTTTAGAGGAACCTATCCTATAGAAATTAATTTTTTAGCTAAACAAGAATTATTTCGTTTTCCGTTGGGTGCCTATTTAAAATGGATGGGAGGCATTCCTTTAAATAGAAATAAAACCGAAAATAAGGTAGAAGCTATTGCTAAGATATTTGAATCAAAAGAAGTAATGCGCTTATCATTATCTCCAGAAGGCACAAGAAAAAAAGTAACACAATGGAAATCAGGTTATTATTATATTGCTCAAAAAGCAAATGTGCCTATAATTCCTATTGGTTTTGATTACGAAAACAAACAAGTAGTTATTTTTGATACCTTTATCGTAACTAACGATTTTGAGAAAGATTCTGCTTACTTGGAATCTTTATTTATAACTATTAAAGGCAAAGTCCCTGCTTTTAGTTATACCCGTTAAGGATTATAATTCTTAAACGTACCGTCAGTATAAAATACCACAATTCGTTCTATTTTAGAATCTGAATGCACTAATTTTTCTTCGGTTTGAATATTCGGTATAGTCGTGCTAATTTCGACATTTGTTGTTGATGGTATAATTTCTTGAGAAAACAGGTTGTTTTCTTGAACTGCTTTTTCATTGGAAGAAATAGCTGTTTTTTCTTCAGAACCATTTTCTCCTTTTGGAAAACTTCCTTTTCCGTTTAGTAACCATAATAATTCTACTTCAGGAAAACATTCTATCACTTTTAATGTAAAATCTAAACTCGGTTTGTTTCTTCCAGAAAGTAGGTGAGAAATACTTGATCGTTGTACATTAATTTTATCCGCAAAAAGAGAAGCCGTTAAACCATAATAATCAAAAATAGTTTCTAATCGTTTTACGAAGTGGTCGGTATTTATCATCCTAATTAAAAATAAAAATGTTGTTTACAAATGTAACAAATTTTTATTAATATACAGAAATAAAACATCTATTTATGTATTTATTGCAACAAATTATACAAATTTATAGTTTACATAAAATTATGTAAGTAACTGAAATATAATAACTTAATATAATATATTAAAACATGTTTACACTTGTAAAATTTAACACTTCAATAGATGCTTTTTTTGATTCCATTTGATGGTTTTAGTTGTTTACAAATGTAAAATTAAATATATTTACATTTGTAATATGAAAGATAATTTACAATTAGCTACCAAATATCTGTACGAATCGATTCAAGGAAGATACGTTACCGCTTCTCATTTAGATTCTTTTTTAGAAACATTACCTTCTGCTTTTAAGATTTCTACCGTTGGGTTTTCTGTTAATCAACAACCTATAAAAGCTATAGAATTTGGCGAAGGAGAGGTTAAGATTTTAGTTTGGTCCCAAATGCACGGTAATGAAAGTACCACAACAAAAGGTCTGATTGATTATTTACACTATTTACAACAAAATGAAAATGAATTTAAGAGTCTTTCAAAATTAGTAACCTTTTATATTATTCCGATTTTAAATCCAGATGGTGCTGCGGCTTATACAAGAGAAAATGCTAATAGAGTAGATTTAAACAGAGATGCTTTTACATGTACGCAACCAGAAAGTAAGATATTACGTACAGTTTTAGAAAATTTCTCTCCTAACTTTTGTTTTAACTTGCATGATCAACGTACTATTTTTGGTTTGTTAGAAAGTCAGCAACCTGCAACGATGTCGTTTTTAACAGCATCCTATAACGAGGAACGAACATTTAATTCGGTTAGAAAACAAGCAGCTGCCGTAATTGTTGGAATTAATAACGAGTTACAGAAATTTATTCCAAATCAAGTGGGGCGATTTGATGATTCTTTTAATATTAATTGTACGGGAGATTATTTTACAAGTATGGGATATCCCACTATTTTATTTGAAGCCGGACATTTTGCTAATGACTATACTAGAGACGAGGTTAGAAAATTTGTTTTTATCGCTTTAAAAGCTGCAATTTCATTTATTAACGAAAACGATATAGTCAGCAATGATTTGGGAAATTATTTGAATATTTATCAAAATAATAAATGTTTTTATGATTTTATTTTCAAAAATGTAAGAATAAATGATAATAATGTAGAAAAAAATATTAAATTTGCAGTTCAATATAAGGAAGTTTTATTGGATGGAAAAATAGCTTTTATTCCTGAAATTATTCAGATTGATAATTTAGACTCTTTTTTCGCACATCAAACCATTGATTTTGAAAATAAATTATATGCTTTTGAAAATCGAAACTTTCCTAAAATTGGCGACATTATAAAATTTAGTAAATAACACATAAAACAGATTGATTATGAGTAAGTTTAGATTAGATGAAGTAGATCACCAGATTTTAGATATGTTAATTGATAATACTAGAATCCCTTTTACAGATATTGCTAAAAAGTTATTGATTTCTGCTGGTACAGTTCATGTTAGAGTTAAGAAGATGGAAGATGCGGGTATTATTCAAGGCTCTTCTTTATCATTAGATTATGAAAAATTAGGGTATTCATTCATAGCTTATGTAGGTATCTTTTTAAATAGTACTTCGCAAACGAAATTTGTTTTGGAACGTATTAATGAAATACCATTTGTAACAGTAGCTTCAGTAACTACCGGGAAATTTAATATTTTCTGTAAAATTAGAGCAAAAGATACTGCAAATGCTAAAGACATTATCTTTCAAATAGATGATATTGATGGGGTTTACAGAACCGAAACCATGATTTCATTAGAAGAAAGTATTAACGACAAAAAACGATTGATGCACACCATTTTTAAAGAATTGTAATAGTTATCATTAAAAAAAATCCCGTTTAGTAATTAAACGGGATTTTTTTATGCTTGTATTTATCTAATCTTCCTCATCATCTTCTTCAAAATCGGATTTAATTTTATTTCCGTCGGCATCTTCTTCATCATCTAATTCAATTTTTTCTTCCTCTTCTTCTTCATCCTCTTCTTCAATCCCAATATCTTTAATCGCGTCTATACTAACTTCTGGCGCAATAAAGTCTTCATCTTCATCAAAATTTTCAATTCTGTCTGCCAATTTCATGCTTACTTTTACTAAATAAATAGTATCTTCTGTTTTTACTTCAACTGCCTCAATGGTCTCATTTTTAGCATTTTTGAAACGAATAATATCCGAATCATCATATCCATCAGGAAATTTCTCAACCAATAAGTTTAAAATTTCGTTAGTTAATTTTGCATACTCTACAATTACTCTCTTCATTTCTTGTTTGCCTTAATCAATTTTAATTGTCAAATTTAGTATTCTAATTTTAAAATTTAAATTTTTTTAAAACTTTTTTTTTCTTATTACCAACCTAAGATATAAGCAAAGATTAGAGGTGACACTATAGTTGCGTCTGATTCTACAATAAATTTTGGGGTGTCTACATCTAATTTTCCCCAAGTAATTTTTTCATTTGGAACCGCTCCAGAATACGATCCATAACTTGTAGTTGAGTCTGAAATCTGGCAGAAATAACTCCAAAATGGTACGTCATGCATTTCCATATCTTGGTATAACATGGGTACCACACAAATTGGGAAATCTCCTGCAATTCCACCTCCAACTTGGAAAAATCCAATTCCTTTTCCTGCGCAGTTTTTTGAATACCAATCAGCCAACCACATCATATATTCAATTCCGCTTTTTGTTGTTGCTGCTTTAAATTCACCTTTAATACAATAAGATGCGAAAATATTACCCATAGTACTGTCTTCCCAACCTGGAACAACAATAGGTAAATTCTTTTCTGCTGCGGCAACCATCCAAGAATCTTTAGGATCAATCTCGTAATATTGCTCTAATATTCCTGAATTAATCATTTGATACATAAATTCATGCGGAAAATATCTTTCGTTTTTTTTGTCTGCTTTATTCCAAATATCATATAAATGTTGTTGCAAACGACGAAATGCTTCTTCTTCAGGGATACAGGTATCGGTTACTCTATTGAAATGATTATCTAACAACTCTCTTTCATCTTCAGGAGATAAATCTCTATAATTTGGGACTCTTTTATATGAATTGTGTGCCACTAAATTCATAATATCTTCTTCTAAATTGGCACCTGTACAAGAAATAATATGAATTTTATCCTGACGAATCATTTCTGCTAATGATTTTCCTAACTCAGCCGTACTCATAGCACCCGCTAAGGTTACCATCATTTTTCCGTTCTCTAATAAATGGGTTTCATATCCTTTTGCCGCATCAACTAAAGCAGCTGCGTTAAAATGTAAATAATGTTTTTGTACAAACTGACTAATTGGTCCTTTACTCATGGGGTTATTTATTTTCGTTCTTTTTTTTGTTATATCCTAAAATTTCTAAGACTTGTTCAGCATTTTGTTGTTCAGAAAAGACTTCAGTTGCAAAAATTCCGTTTTTGTCTTTATCAATTAATATGTGTTTGGGTTGTGGTAAAATACAGTGACTTAATCCGCCATAACCACCAATCGTTTCTTGGTAAGCACCTGTATTAAAAAAGCCAATATACAATGGTTTTTCTTTATTGTATTTAGGTAAATATACGGCGTTCATGTGTTGTTCTGAATTGTAATAATCATCACCATCACAAGTTAAACCACCTAAAAGCACCCGCTCATAAATATCATTCCAACGATTGACAGCTAACATTACAAATCGTTTATTTATAGCCCAAGTATCCGGTAAAGTTGTAATAAAAGATGAGTCAATCATGTTCCAATTCTCTCTATCATTTTGTTTCTTTTGATATAAAACTTGGTATAATACGCCACCAGCTTCGCCAACTGTGAAAGAACCAAATTCCGTAAAAATATGAGGAACATCAATTTCCGCATCATCACAAGCAATTTTTATTTGATTCAATATTTCATCAACCATATATTGATAATCATATTCAAAAGCCAGTGAATTTTTGATAGGAAAACCACCTCCAATATTTAAACTATCCAAAGAAGGACATTCTTTTTTTAGCGCAATATATACTTTTAAACACTTTACCAATTCGTTCCAATAATAGGCTGTATCATTAATACCGGCATTAATGAAAAAGTGAAGCATTTTAAGTTCTACCTTTTTATTATCTGCAATTTGCTTTCTATAAAATGGTAAAATATCTTTGTATCCGATTCCTAAACGCGAAGTGTAAAATTCGAATTTTGGTTCTTCCTCAGCAGCAATTCTAATTCCGATTTTAAATTTTCCTTCTATTTGTTCTTGAAGCAGATCTAACTCTTCAAAGTTGTCGATAACAGGAATGGTGTTTTTATGACCATTGTTAATTAAACGAGCAATATTTGTTACATATTGGTCGCGTTTAAAACCATTACAAACTATAAACGAATTTTTGTTTATTTTACCTTGTTCCATTAGGTTCTCAACGATATTAATATCAAAAGCAGAAGACGTTTCAATATGAATATTGTTTTTTAGAGCTTCATTTAAAATGAATTCAAAATGAGAACTTTTAGTACAATAACAATAAAAATATTTGGCTTCATATCCATGCTTTTCCATAGCATTTCTAAACCACATTTTAGCTCTATTAATGTTTTGAGAAATTTTTGGTAAATACGTAAATTTCAATGGCGTACCATATTGTTCTACTAATTTCATCAAATCAATACCATGAAAATGCAGATTATCTTTATTCAAAGTAAATTCTTCCTGTGGAAAATAGAAAGTTTGATTGATAAGGTCGGAATATTTTGTATTCATTTGACTACTACTAAATTAATTAATTGAAATATGTGCCATTTTTGTTGAGCAAAAGTAAAAATAATATTACTAAAAAAAGAAGTAAATGAAAAAAAAATTAATTCTTCAAATAATCTTCAAAGGCCAATAAAATAAGTGATTCATCAACTATTTGATTGATTTTACTTTCACCAATTTTATTTAACAAAGTATATTGTACGTTTCCAAACTCATTTTTTTTGTCGAAAATCAACAAATTCATAATATTTTGGATGTCGGCTTCATCAAAAACAATTTTTTCAAAAACATCTGTAATAAAGTATTTTATCTCAGCGTAACTTTCTTTAGAAATAAAATCTAACTTATAAGATATGAAACTTTCTAAAATCATACCAACAGCAATAGCTTCGCCATGAAGTAATTGTTTTTTATTATCGGATTCTAAGCAATAACTTTCAATAGCATGTCCTAAAGTATGTCCAAAATTCAATGCTTTTCTTATCCCGTTTTCTTTTAAATCTTGAGAAACAATTTCGTTTTTTATTTCAATTGATTGTTTTATTAAAACATCTAAATCATTTGTATTTAAGTCATTTAAGTTTTTTAATTTATTCCAATACAACTTATCGTAAATTAAACCATGCTTTAGCATTTCAGCCAATCCAGAACGCATTTGATTTGACGGCAACGTTTCTAAAAACTTTGAAAGAATCACAACAGATTTAGGTTCGTTTATTACACCAATTTGATTTTTAAGATTTCCTAAATCTACTCCATTTTTTCCACCAACCGAGGCATCTACCATTGCCAAAAGTGTCGTAGGAATATTAATAAAATCAATACCTCTTTTATACGTACTGGCCACAAAGCCACCAATATCTGTAATCACGCCACCACCTAAATTTAATAGTATGCTTTTTCTATCCGCATCTAAATCTATTAACGTGTGCCATAAATCTATACACGTGTACATGTTTTTGTTTTCTTCACCGTCTTCAATTTCAATAATTTCAATCTCAATTTCTGTAGGTAAATTAGACAAAAAGTAAGGCAAACAATGCTCATTTGTATTTTCATCTACTAAAACAAAAATTTTAGAATATACATCGGGTTGCAACAGATTTTCTAAATACAAAAAACTGGTTTCGTTAAAATAAATGGTATATGTATTAGATTGAATAGGTGTCATTGATTTTTTTATAAATTCGTTACAAAATAAATTAAAAAATATGAGAAATCATTCGTTCAATAAGTATATTTGCATTCCTTAATATGTATTTAATAATAATGGATAAAATATTTAACAATACAGAAAAAGCATTTTCGCTTAAATCTAACTCTGAATTAAACAGAGCGCACTTTTTATTTCAAATGATTGGGAAACCAGCATTGGTAAAAATAGGGACTTCCTTAACTAATTTTGCTTTGAAATTTCATTTACCAGTTGAAGGCATCATAAGAAAAACCGTATTTGATCATTTTTGTGGTGGCGTTAGCGAACAAGATTGTTTACAAGTGGTGGCAAAAATGCATACTAAAGGCGTTTCCTCTGTTTTAGATTATTCCGTAGAAGGTAAAGAAGAAGAGGCGCAATTTGACGCCTGTTTAAAAATGACAATAAAAACCATTGATTTTGCTAAGGAAAATAAAACTATTCCGTTCGCTGTTTTTAAACCTACAGGATTGGGAAGAATTGATTTGTACGAAAAAGTAGGCGTAAAAGCAACATTAAGTACTAAAGAACAAGAAGAATGGAATAGAGTAGTGGCACGATTTGAAAAAATTTGTCAATACGCCTTTGATAATGACGTTCAACTATTAATAGACGGTGAGGAATCTTGGATGCAAGATGCTGCAGATGAAGTAGTGGAACGCATGATGGAAAAATTCAACACCAAAAAAGCAATTATTTTCAACACCTTACAATTATACCGATGGGACAGAGTGCCCTATTTAAAAGCACTTCATCTAAGAGCAAAAGAAAAAGGGTATCATATTGGCATGAAATTAGTTCGTGGTGCTTACATGGAAAAAGAAGCCAACCGTGCGTTAGAAAAAGGGTATAAAAATCCAATTTGCGAATCGAAACAAGCTACTGACATTAATTTTAATGATGGATTAAACTATATGTTGGATAATATTACTGAAATGGCTGTTTTTTCGGGTACTCACAATGAAGAAAGTTCGTATTTACTAATGAATTTAATGAAAGAGAAAGGCATTTCAAATAACGATTCTCGAATTTGGTTTGGCCAATTATATGGCATGAGCGATAATATTAGTTATAATTTAGCAGCCAATAATTATAATGTTGCTAAATACTTACCCTTTGGACCTGTTAGAGATGTAATGCCATATTTAATAAGACGGGCACAAGAAAACACATCTGTTGCGGGTCAAACAGGTAGAGAACTAACTTTGATAATTTCGGAACGAAATAGAAGAAAATTGAAATAAAAAAGTTAAAAATTTTATTTTTTATAAAAGAATTCCTAGATTTGAATGAATTTTAAAAATTATTTATATGAAAAAATCTTTACTATTATTATTAATTCCTTTTTTATCAACTGCTCAGATTTTTCAATCTGGATTTGAAACTGTAAATGGTCCACTTTCACAATGGACTCTTTATAATGAGGATAATTTAACTCCAAATGCAGCCGTTAGTTTTGTAAACGGGGCGTGGGTTCAATCGTTATCAGAATTTGACAACAATGTAGCGTTAAGTACATCTTGGTATACACCTGCCGGCGCTTCTAATGATTGGATGGTTAGTCCAGCTATCACTTTGCCTTCTGGAAGTTCAACTTTATATTGGCAAGCTAGAGCATACGATGTAACCTACCCTGATTCGTACAAAGTTTATGTTTCTACTACAGGAAATAATCCATCAAATTTTACTACACCATTAGTTACTGTAGGAGATGGTACAATTACTGGAGAATCTATCACTTGGCAAAATAAAAGTTTGGACTTGTCGTCATTTGCGGGACAAACCATTTATATTGCTTTTCAAAATTTCTCTAATGACATGTTTTTATTAGAGGTTGATAATGTGTATGTAGTAAGCGGAACTTGCCCTGCACCTGCTAGGTTGATGACAAATTCAAATATTGGATTAACTAGCGGAACTTTTAATTGGACTGCAGCGACTGGTGGAATTACTGAATATGATTATTCTTGGGGTTCACCTGGGCACACACCAACAGTAACAAATACAGTTGCTGCTAACTCTGTTACAATGAGTTCATTAACTGCTAATACACGTTACCAATATTTTGTGAGAAGTAAATCTGGAACAAATAGAAGTGGTTGGATTGGACCATATTCGTTATTTACTGCTGTTGCTGGTGCACCATCATATAATTATGGTTTTGACAATACAAATGGATATTCAACTGATGGTTGGTCTGGTGGATGGTCATCAAATAATACTGCTGGAAATCCTCAAGCTGGAACTCAAATGGTATTCTCAAATTCTAGTACTACAGTTGGCACAGCTACAAATAGATGGCTTTTTTCTAGACCAATATATTTAGAAGCAAATTCAAATAATGTAATTAAATTCTATTTGAGAAGGTTTACAGCAACCACAAACGCTCAAAGTATTAAAATGACAGTTGGAAATCAACCAGTTGTTGCAAGTCAAACTAATACATTATGGTCATCATCAACTTTTGCAAATGCAGCTTGGACTGAATATACTGTTAATTATATACCTACTTCTTCAGGTACTTATTATTTCGGTTTTCATCATTTTACTCCAGGAGTAGCTGGGGCTGTTTCATTAGGTTTAGATACATTTAGTTTAACTTCACTTCTTTCAAATGAAAGTTTTACTATGAATAATTTTGATATCTATCCAAATCCTGCATCTAGCGTATTAAACATTTCAAATACTAATAATATTGAAATCAATAACATTTCTATTACTGATCTTAATGGTCGAGTTATTAAAAATGTAAATGGTAATACTACTATAAATGTTTCAGATTTGAATGCAGGTGTCTATTTTGTTACAATAGAATCAACTGAAGGTAAATCAACTAAGAAATTTGTTAAAGAATAATATTTCATTTATTAGTAAAAAATTTAACGACCAGTTTATACTGGTCGTTTTTTTATTTAAAAAAAACTACATGCTTTTTATTTAATTATAAATATTACTTTAAAAATTTAAAATTTATAGCTTCAGAAGGCAGTAAACAACTCTCTTTTTTTCCATACCATTTATATCTGTTTTTGGCAACATAATCATAAAACAGATTCTTAACACCTAACGGAATAAAATTAAAAACCAATAACAATTTAATTGGAAATGATAGACTCTTAACAATCCTAAAAACGGCTTCTGATTTTATAAAATACGCATAACCAGGTTCATAAAGAATGATACTATCCAATGCAGGATCAATACCTAAATAAGTAATTATTTTTTGTCCGGTTTCACTTTGTATGGCCACAAATCTGAAAGTATCGTTTGTATCGTATTTTATTATAAAATTGACCTTGTCGTTACAATAATTACAAACACCATCAAAAAGTATGATTTTTTTATCTTGAGGTAAGTGATTGATGAAATCCATTACTCGATAACTAGTAATTGAATTTGACTTCTATATCTTTCGATTAATAATGTCATCATCCGTTTATTTAAATTAGAAGAATTTTTTATATATAAAGCGTAATCTTCAATTGTAAATAAACCAATTATTATACCTTTTAAAGCGTTTCTAAATTTTATATCTTTTTGAATTACATTTTCTATGTATTTTTCCTTTTTGTCTGGAGAAAGTGTAAAGAATATTCCTTTTTGTTTGACGGCATAATTAATAAAGACTTGCAAAAGCAACTCGTTTTGAAATTTTAAAATAGGCCGTAAGGTATTGTTCTGAAATGCTTCTTCAGTTAAAGTATCTAAAAAATCAACACCTAATTTTTCGGATTTAATAGCGGATAATAGTTCGTTTCTAGTCGACATTTGAATTGTTTTTAAATTACTTTTTAATCTATATCCAATAAATTTAATTTTTCAGATTTTACATGTTGTACTTCAAATAATTCTAAATCAAAATAAGGAATAGAAGCGATAATGTGATCAAAAATATCTGCCATAATATATTCATAATTTTCCCATTTTTTATCTTTACTAAAACAATAAATTTCTAATGGGATACCTTTATCTGTTGGCTGTAAATGTCTGACCAACAAATGCATATCTTTATTAATTCCTGGATGTGTTTCAATATATTTTTGAATGTATTTTCGAAACAAACCTAAGTTTGTCATATTTCTCCCATTTACATTTAATGTTTTGTCGATATTATTCGCTAGATTAAATTTATTAATATCTAATTTTTTTTTATCAATATAATTGGTAACAAACTGGATTCTTTTAAACGATTCTAATTCTTCATCTTTAACAAAACGAACTGTAGCGCCTTTAATTAAAATATGTCGTTTAATTCTTCTTCCATCAGAATTAATCATACCACGCCAATTTCTAAAACTGTCTGAAATTAAACTATAGGTTGGAATAGTGGAAGTGGTATTGTCAAAATTTCTGACTTTAACCGTTGCTAAATTAATTTCTTCTACTTCGCCATCAGCACCGAATTTATCAACAGTTATCCAATCTCCGATGCGAACCATATCATTAACTGTAACCTGAATACTGGCTACAAAACCTAAAATAGTATCTCTGAAAACTAAAATTATTAACGCCGAAATGGAACCAAAAGCTGTTAATAACGAACTTTTTTTAGTATCAAAAAGCAATAAAATTATAGATAATAAAGCATAAATCCATAATACAATCATAATTACTTGAATGTAGCTATCTATTGGTTTATCATTATATTTTGGTAATGTTTTTAAATAATCTTTCAACGAATTAAAGACACTTCGAACAATGAAAAGCGATAAAATAATAATGAATATTTTCACACTTTTTCCAAATAAATTTTCCCAATACACAAAATCATCTAAAACTATTGGAATTTTTATACTTATAAAATATAGTGGTACTAAGTGGGCAATATATTTAGCTGTTTTATTGGCTACTAAAAAATCATCAAACGTTGATTTTGTGTAGGTTGCTACAATAGCCAAACCAATTATTAATATTTTTTTTGCTAAAAAATCAATAGCATAAGCCAAAATCATTAAAACTAATAAATTGACGAACAAATTTCCATATAAGGTAAAATCTGCACCAAAATCTAGTTGCTTTAAGAATGGCTTTATAAGGTCGAAAACTTTCATAAATGAAAAAAATTATTTTTTATTTTAGAATATGCGAATTTTAAGCGTTTTAATTTAAGTATTTTTTATCTACCCAAAATGTTCCAAACGGAATAAAAGATGCAAGTATAATGATACTAAAATCTTTTAATTTCCAGTTTTTCTTAGCTTTCAATAAAAATGCTACTATAATGTACAAAATAAATAAAATACCATGAAGCATTCCGAATGGTTTTAGAATCAATTTATATGTATCAAAATAATTTGGTTTTAAAACCAACATATTAAAAATTAAAACTAAAAAAGAAATTCCTTCAAGTAGTGCTATTTTTTTAAACCAGTTCAACATAGTTGCATTTATTTAATATTTGTTACAAAACTAAATAATGTTTACCAATAAACATCCAATTTATGATATTTTTAAATATTATTTAATGAATTATAATATACATTATGTAAAATAGAATATTTTAAAAAGGAGAACTAATAATAGAATAATTTGTTTAAATTTGAAATGTATTTACTACTCCTACTCATGAAGAATACTTTTGCGGAAAATATTGTAGATTTTTTAAAACTATATGAGCCATTTAAAAATGTGGCATACGAAGACTTATATACTATTGCTTCACAAAGTGAAATTATTTATTTGGAAAAATCCAAACGATTATTTAAAATAAATGATGAATTGCATCCTAATTTTTACATAGTACATTCTGGAATAATTCATTTAACAAAAATTATTGATGCTCAAGAAACTTTAGTATCTAAATGTTATGTGGGATCTATTTTTGGATTAAGACCATTTTTTGCTAAAAATAATTATTCTTTAAATTCTATAGCAAATGAAGATGCTGTAGTTTATGCTATTCCTATTATTTTATTTAAACCACTTTTGGCAAAATACTCCAGCGTAATGGATTATTTTTTGGAGAGTTTCTCCGAACAAACCAAATCAAACGGTGAAAATTATCAAAATCTTAAAGCTATTTCTGAAGCCAGTTCTGATAAAGAGTTGACTGATTTTTCTTATTTTCAGGAATTAGATTTTGACAAAAATCCACTTGTAATTCCAACGCATACCAGTATTTCTACTGTGGCGAAGAAAATGATTGACACCAATAAATCCTACGCAATTGTTACAAATAATGCACGAATAATTGGTTTAATTACAGATGCCGATTTTAGAAAAAAAATAGCGTTTGGAAATATAAATTTTGATGCTGATTGCACTACATTAATGCAACAAAACGTTTCAATTGTCGAAGAAACTATATCTGTAGCAGAAGCACAATTATTACTTTTGAAAAATGAAACCAATTATTTGTGTGTTACCGAAGATGGTACAGAAAACACTCGTATAAAAGGTATTATTTCGGAACGAGATATTATAAAATCACAATCAAACAATCCAGGCGTTTTACTTGATGAAATTAGAAATTCTAAAAATTTTGAGGAATTAAAATATGTGCATTCCAAGTATTTATTTGTAATTCAGAATTCGTTTACCAAAAACATCCCTATTTTTCATATAAACAATACCGTTGGAGGGGTTTTGCATGCCATTATTCAACAATGTATAAAATTATCTATTGAAAAAATGGGCTCACCTCCTGCTCGTTTTGTTTGGCTTTCTCTGGGAAGTCAGGCTCGAAAAGAACAACTAGTTTTAAGTGATCAAGACAATCTAATTGTTTTTGAAAATGTGGCTGCTGAAAAACATCGTGATGTAAAATTTTACTTTGTTCAATTAGCAAAATTAGTCATTTCAAACATGGAAATCTTAGGTTATAAACCTTGCCCTCATGAACATTTAGCTAGTAATATAAATTGGTGCAAATCGTTATCTGATTTTACAACTATTTATACCAATTGTATAAAATCGCCAGGGGAAAACATGTCGAATTTTAATGGGATTTTCTTTGATTTCGAATATATTTATGGTGAAACAAAAATTAAAGATTCGTTAGAAATAGCGATTCATCAGAGTTTATCTAACAATACTTTGTTTTTTGATTACATTGGTAATCAATTACTTAGGCTTCCTCCTGCTTTAACTTTTTTCAAGAAATTTGCTGTTGAGGAAAACGGAAAACATAAAGAACTATTTAATTTAAAAGAAAAAGGGTTGCAATTTTACATTGATGCGGCACGAATTTTTGCATTAAGTCACAACTTAAAGGGCACAAATAATACTTTTTTACGATTTAAGCAAATGGCGATAATTGATACAAAAAACGCTGAAAAGTACCTAGATTTTGCTGAAAACTACATAAAACTGCAAGAATTAAGAGCAAATGAAGGTATTATTAATGATAATGATGGTGCTTTCATTGATCCAAAAAAACTATCTAAAATTGATAAAGAGGAAATGAAAAAAGCCTTACTAGAAATTGAAGATGTTATAGATTTAATTAAGGCAAAATATAAATTAACCCAATTTTCATAAAACATATGTTATCAAAATTATTTCATAAAGAATATCCTGAATTTTGGAAAAAATATTCTGAATCTTTTAAAAATCCAGCTACTAAATACGTTGTTATTAGTATAGAAACATCTGGTTTAGATACAGAAAAAGATGTGATAATGTCTATTGCAGCCACATCTGTAGTTGAAAATAGAATTTTATTAAAAGATTCATTTGAAATATTTGTTCAACATAACAAACCACTAGATTCAAGTTTAGACAATGAATTTATTACGGTTAGTAAAGTGGAAAAAGTAGCTGAAGATATTGCAATTGAAACACTTATTAATTACATTGGAAACTCGATTTTAATTGGACATAGAATAGATTTTGATATCGAAATGCTAAATAATGCTTTAAGTCGTTTGAAATTAGGGAAAGTAAAAAATGAGGTTTATGATATTGAAGCAATGTTTAATAAAATTGCAGATACAAACGAAAAAAAATACGCATTAGAAGAGATGAGCAAATCTTTAAATATCGCTATAAGTAATAGAAATTCTGTAGCCGATGATGCTTATTCAATTGCTATATTATTTTTAAAACTTAAAAGTAAATTAGGAATTAAATAGATTCAATAAAAAAAAGAGGCACTTAAAAGTGCCTCTTTTTTTATAAATTTATGATTACTATATTTTTTCGTTTTTAATTTCTTCAACGATTTCAGGGTTTAATAACGTAGAAATGTCTCCAAAATTAGAGAAATCACCTTCAGCAATTTTTCTTAAAATACGTCTCATAATTTTTCCAGAACGTGTTTTTGGTAATCCCGAAACAAATTGAATTTTATCTAATTTAGCAATCGGTCCTACTTGGTCTGAAATTAATTGATTGATTTCTTTTCTTAAGTTATCCTGATTTCTGGTTTCTCCTGTTTCTTTCAAAATTACAAAACCATATAACGCATTTCCTTTAATATCGTGAGGGAAGCCTACAATAGCACTTTCTGCCACTGCTGGATGTTCATTAATAGCATCTTCAATAGGAGCTGTTCCTAAATTATGTCCTGAAACAATAATTACATCATCTACTCTACCCGTAATTCTGTAATATCCAACTTCATCGCGTAAAGCACCGTCTCCAGTGAAATATTTGCCTGGGAAGGCTGTAAAATAGGTTTCTTTATAACGTTGGTGATCGCCCCAAATAGTTCTTGCCATTGACGGCCAAGGAAATTTAATACATAAACTACCTGTCACTTGGTTTCCTTCAATTTCGTTTCTTAATTCGTCCATTAAAACCGGTTGAATTCCTGGTAATGGTAAAGACGCATAGGTTGGTTTTGTTGGTGTTACGAAAGGTATTGGCGATATCATAATTCCACCTGTTTCGGTTTGCCACCAAGTATCTACTAATGGGCATCGCTTCCCTCCTACGTGGTCGTTATACCAATGCCAAGCTTCTTCGTTAATTGGTTCTCCAACAGATCCAATAACTTTTAAAGAACGTAATGGAAATTTTTGAACATAGTTTAAATTTTCTTTGGCTAAAGCACGAATGGCAGTTGGTGCCGTGTAAAATTGATTGACTTGATGTTTTTCAATTACTTCCCAAAAGCGACTAAAATCTGGATAAGAAGGTACGCCTTCGAAAAGTACTGTAGTAGCTCCATTTAATAATGGACCATATAAAATATAAGAGTGTCCTGTAATCCAACCAATATCAGCGGTACACCAAAATACATCATTTTCTTCGTAATTGAAAACGTTTTTAAACGTATAAGCGGTGTAAACCATATAACCAGCAGTTGTATGTAACATTCCTTTTGGTTTTCCAGTAGAACCTGAAGTATATAAGATAAATAAAGGATCTTCGGCATCCATAATTTCAGCAACATTGTTTCCTAAAGCAGCATCTAAAAGTGGTTGTAACCAAACGTCACGACCTTCTTTCATGTTTACAGCCGTATTTGTTCGTTTAGCTACTAACACTTTTTCTACACAAGGACATTTTTCTAATGCTTCATCTACGATTCCTTTTAAATCTACCGATTTATTACCTCTAAATCCACCATCAGCAGTTATTACCATTTTACATTCCGAATCGTTAATTCTTGCCGCTACAGCTGAAGCTGAAAATCCAGCAAATACTACCGAGTGAATGGCTCCAATTCGAGCACAAGCTAAAACAGCAACAGCCAATTCTGGAATCATTGGTAAATAAATACAAACTCTATCGCCTTTATTTATGCCTTGTTCACGTAATACATTTGCCATTTTAGAAACGCGCTCATATAATTCTTTATAAGTTATATGTAATGCAACTTCTTTTGGATCGTTTGGTTCAAAAATAATGGCTGTTTTGTCGCCTCGTTTGGCTAAATGTCTGTCGATACAGTTTTTTGTGATATTTACTTTTGCATTTAAAAACCATTTAAAATTGGCTTCTTGCATGTCTACATCAAAAACTTTATCCCATTTTTGATACCAAGTAAAGTTTTCATCAGCAATACGATCCCAAAATTTTCTTGGTTCACGTACTGATTTTTTGTACATTTTAAAATAATTTTCTAAATCCGTAATTTTATAATAACTCATAATTTGTTTGTTATTTGGTTTCAAAAGCCAAAGTTTAGTATTAAAAAGCTATCAATTCTTTTAAAGTTATTTCAAAACGTGCTTTTGGCAAATATTGATCTTCAATAGCTTTTACAAATGGAATTGGTGTTTCTAAACTTCCAACTCGTCTTACGGGAGCATCTAAATATTCGAAACAATTTTCCATAATTAAAGCTGAAATATCACTTGAAATTCCGCCAAATAAAGTATCTTCTTGCAAAATGATGCATTTACCTGTTTTCTTAATTGAGGTAAAAATAGTATCTATATCCAAAGGTTGCAAGGTTCGTAAATCTATAACATCTGCAGAAATTTCAGGATTTTTAGCTAATGTTTCTAACGCCCAATGCACGCCTGCTCCAAATGAAATTATAGTAACATCCTTACCTTCTCTTAACAAAGCAGCCTTTCCAAAAGGAATCGTATAATAATCGGTAGGAACATCCTGATTAATAGTTCTATACAATTGTTTGTGTTCAAAAAACAAAACTGGATTTGGATCGTTAATGGCTGTATTTAATAAACCTTTTACATCATACGGAAAAGCCGGATACACCACTTTTAAACCAGGTGTTTTAGTAAACCACGCTTCATTGGTTTGCGAATGAAAAGGACCTGCTTGAGTGCCTCCACCGCAAGGCATTCGTACCACCACATCGGCTTTCTCATTCCAACGGTAATGTTGTTTGGCTAATAAATTTACTATCGGATTAAATCCTGTTGAAACAAAATCTGCAAATTGCATTTCTACAATAGCTTTGCATCCGTTTATAGACAATCCCATTCCGGTTGAAACTACGGCACTTTCACAAATAGGTGTGTTTCGCACACGTTCTTTACCAAATTCAGCTACAAAACCATCTGTGATTTTAAATGCTCCGCCATACTCTGCAATGTCTTGACCCATTATTACTAAATCTGGGTGGCGTTGCATTGATTGTCTTAACGAATGAGAAATTGCATCTATAAATCGTATATTTTCTGTTGCTTCCGATGGGTTTATTTCTTCATGAGTATAAGGCGCGTAGACATCATTTAATTCTTCTGCAAGATTAGCTACCACTTCTTCTGCTGCTTGAGTAATTGCCCAATGTTCCTCTATTTCTGCTTTAATAGCTTCTCGAATTTGAGTATCTTCTGTTTCAGACAAAACATCGGTGGCGATTAAATATTTTCTGTAATTTTCAATTGGATCTTTTTCTGCCCAAATATCCATTAATTCTTGTGGGACATATTTTGTGCCACTCGCCTCCTCGTGACCTCGCATTCTGAAAGTTAAAAACTCTAACAAAACAGGACGAGGATTGGCAATCATTGATGCTTTTAATTCTGAAATTTTAGTATATACTTCTAAGATATTATTTCCATCAATAATATGACTTTCCATACCGTAACCGATACCTTTATCCGCTAAGTTTTCACAACGATACTGTTCGTTTGTTGGTGTAGAAAGTCCGTACCCGTTATTTTCAATAACAAACAATACTGGTAAATCCCAAACTGCGGCAATATTTAATGCTTCATGAAAATCACCTTCAGAAGTAGCGCCTTCACCAGTAAAAACAGCAGTTACTTTACCATTTTGTTTTAATTTATTTGCTAAAGCAATTCCGTCTGCCACACCCAATTGCGGACCCAAATGGGAAATCATTCCAATAATTTTATATTCTTGAGTACCGAAATGAAAACTTCTGTCTCTACCTTTTGTAAAACCCGTTTTTTTTCCTTGCCACTGAGAAAATAATCGATGTAAAGGAATATCACGAGAAGTAAAAACACCTAAATTTCTATGCATTGGCAAAATGTACTCATCTGCATCTAAAGCACAAGTAATTCCTACAGAAATGGCTTCTTGTCCAATACCAGAAAACCATTTGGATACTTTTCCTTGACGTAATAAAATTAGCATTTTCTCCTCGATTAATCTCGGTTTAACTAATTTTTTATATAATTGAAGTAGCGTTTCGTTGGATATTTTTTGTCTATCAAAAATCATAATATATTTGAAATGAAATTTTCTTCAAAAGTAACAAAAATAACATTTCAAAAGAATTATGTTAGAATAATAATTTGTGAAAAATTATTTTATTTAATGCGATATCTTTCAAACAAAATAAGAAAAAATAGTTTTTTGACAATCCTTTTTATAGTACTATCTTTGCAGTATTAAAATTTAGTATAATGTCTTTACGATACAGATTAGCTTTTTATTTATTCGGATTATTAATTGGGTTTTATTTTGTTGGAGAATTTTTATCTGCAAAAGCAACTTCAAGAGGCGTCGCTTTTTGTTATTTTCCAAATTGTCGTGTGATTAAAGATATTAGAAGTAAACCTTTTAAAACTTCAGCGGCAGTTGATAGTATCTTTGCTAAAAAAACAACTACTATGAAAGCCATTGATGAAGCAATTTCTAACGGAGATGTGGATTTTTCAAAAAGTAACATTCCCTATAAAAATGGAAAAAAATACATCATTGAATCTCAATTGGCTGAAAATAAAAAAGTTACACTCACTATTATAAACGAAGCAAATAAAGTGATTTTAGAGGATATAAAATTTAAATAATTATTTTTTATTTTAACTTGGATATCTATATTTAGAGTGTATATTTGCAGATGCATTGATTAATTATTGCATTTTATTGGGGCAATTAGCTCAGCTGGTTCAGAGCACCTCGTTTACACCGAGGGGGTCGGGGGTTCGAACCCCTCATTGCCCACAAACTTAAACAGATTCAATTTTTTTTGAATCTGTCTTTTTTTTGTCCTTTGCGAAGTACTGTTAATACTGGATATTTTTAAAAAAAAAGGTTAATATCTGCGGTTCGAACTTTTTTATTTTCAAATTGGAATTTTTTTGGAACTATCGAACCAATTAGTTTTCGTTGCTCTTCTTAAATAATTAATTTTTAACTTTTTTATTTTTAATAAGTTGCGTCAAAGCTGTTGCATTTTCTGTGGCGCTTACCACTAATTTTTCAACATCGGCATCTTTGGCTTCAGGATATAAATTTTTAATTTGAGAAATCGTATTTTGAATTTCTACTAATGCTTTTTGGTTGTCTTTTGCAGCAAATGCTTCAGACATTACTTTTAAAGATTGGTTCAATATCGCAATGGCATACAACTTTTTATGTTGCGATTCCAATAAAATTTCAAAATTTTGTGTAACTGGCACCCATTTTAAATAGGCTTTTTCTTCTGTATATATGCGTTTTTGTTTTCTATAATCAAAATAATTCATTTTTATTATAACAGGTTCTTTTTGTTTTAATATATATAAAATTTCATACTAATAAGATTATTAAAGTTAATAAATGTATCAACTAATCTATATAAAAAAAATACCTGTAATTACTTACAGGTATTTAAATTATATCTAATGTTTTTTATTTCATTTGTTTTGCAAATACTTTTAATGTATTGAGCAAGACTGGAATGTCATCTACTTTTGATTCTGTCCAAAATTCGATTTGATCACCACCCGGCTTATCACCCAACGGTCCATAATCTGCAATATGAATTGTAATTCTTAAATCCTTTTCATCAATTAAAAAAGAAAAAAACATTTCATTTGATTTAAAAACATATTCCTTTGACTGTTTTTTATATGTTGTCTTCAAGTTTGGCACAATATCTCTTTCTATATAAGCTATCATTCCAATAACATCATCTTTATCAATAAAAATAGTTCTTTTTAGCATTCCTTTTGTAACAGTTGGTGTTGTAGTGATGCTTGACTCCTGAGGTTTAACTTCGGCATCTAATTGCAAACCTTGTAATACAATTTTTTTATCTGGTGTTGAAAAAACTATTGGATACAATTTAACGGTTTCACCTAAACCCGATTTAAAAGAAGCAATATTAGTCCAATCTCTAAAAAAATTAAATTCCTGATTAACTAAAATATTTTTTCTAATTACCGAACTACCTTCAATAGCCCTCTGAATTTGAGCATTTATCGAAAATGATATAAAGAATGCTATTAAAAAAATGTTTTTTTTCATATTATTTTTATAAAAAATATTAATAAAATTATTTACCACCATCCGTAAACATTATACTGAAGCACATTGGCTTTTGGTCCGTTACCATATGCAACTCCTATATCCCTAATTGCTTTTATTGATGCTTTTTCAATATCAACATTATCTTGTTGTTGTTTCATTTTAAAACTCCACTCACGTTGATCAATTTCTTTAATTCTTTTTGCAATTGCATTTGAAAAATTTTGAGCTTCAGCAAAACAAGATGCATTTGGATCAATTTGCCCTAAATAGTTAGCTGCAGTACTGGCTCCAGAAGCATCTTGACTTTGGTTCCAAGCATTTTTAGCTTCCATTAAGTTAGCTTTACATTGACGATCTATTTGTTTTTGATAAATAGGTGCAACAGCAGTCATTGCTTTATCGTAACAAACTTTACAAACTTCAGGGATAGCTGTTAAGGTTGCAATAGCTGCATCAAATTCATTTTTACTGGTCAACATTTCTGCTTCTTTTAATAGAAAATCGCATTTGCTATTGTAATATTCAATAATTTTTGTCTTACCATTAGCAATAAAAGTTTGATATTTAGGATCATCAACTTTTAAATTTTTTAATGCTGAAATATAAGCTTTAGTTTCTGATTCTCCCACACCTTTTAGAGTTACTGAAGTACTCGAAAATTTAGTTCCAGCTATACCATCTCCTATGTAAAGAGTCAATTCAAGAGTATAAGCATGCATTGGTGGTGCAGTTGGAGTAATATCTTTTGTTACAACAACAACATTGGCAGTAATTATAAAGCGTGGATATGAAGCACTCCCACCCATACCAGCTTTAGTTGCAATTTGGCTTAGTTTATTACTTAAATTTGCTTTGGCAGCATCTGTTAAGCCTTCAACTTGAGTAGGAATATAAGTATTCAATACAATTCTTGCTGCATCATCAGCTTTGCCTAAACTATTTTGTGCAAAAGAATTTATGGCAAAAAATAAAACTACTAAAAGTAAATTATGCTTTTTCATAACCAAAACTATTGATTTATAATTATTTCTACTTCTCCTAAACCTTTGGTTTGAATTTTAGTTTCTAACTTTAATTCATCTTTTAAAAATTGTTTAAGATTACCACCCCAAGTAGCAAAATCATAGGCCATTTGTCCTCCCCAACCATCATCACCATATAATGGAATTCTAACTTGTGAAAATTTTAATACATTCTCACTATTTTCATCTAATGAAAATCTTGCGTTTACAGTATTTCTTGGCATCCAAAAACGATTAATAATATCTTTTAATGCTGCTTCTTTACCCTTTATTGAATAATTTGTATCAAAATTTGAAGTGCCATTTTCACCAACTAATAATACTAATGCACCTTCTCTACCATTAGCCAAAAGATCTTCAAAATGAGTCATTAATTGATTATTGAAATTATCTAAATGAGCTAGTACAGCCTCTTCTAATAGAATTGATAATTCAGCTGAAAATGATTGAGCACCAGTCCCAGAAGCTGCCGCTGGTTGTTTACTTGTATATGCATCAATTCCTTGAAGTCTAAACTCCACAGATCTTTTAGGACCTAATGTATTTACTTTCCAAAAAACTTTCATGATGATATCAGCTTTTGCTGTTTTATTTAGAACATCGATTGGAGATTCATTAACTCCCGTCATATTTGTTCTTGCTTTATCTTTGGCAATTTTATCTAATTGAGATTTTAAGTCAACTAATGGAAATCCTCTTTGAGCCATCAATTCACCTATTTTTGAAATAACGCTATTTAAATCGCTATTTTCTTGTAATGCTTTATTATAGTCAGGCAACTTTAATGAATTCCCTTGATTTTCAAAAAGCATCATATAATTATTTGCTGTACACCAATCATCACTAGGCACCACCATAATGGTTGGTTTTTTAGCTTGAGAGAATACTACTACAGAAAATAATGTAACTAAAACTGTTAAAAATTTATTTTTCATATATAAAAAATTTAATATTATTATTTGATTATTCCATCTTGAATTAATTTCTTTTTCAATTCAGACCTCAAAACTCGAACGACAATCCCATGTGTAACGCTCTCGCGAGCACCTTTTCTGTCTCTGGAAACTTTTTGAAAAATACGCTCATCTTTTAGTGAAACATAGTTTTTGTACTCTCCTCCATCAGCAAAAAATATATTAAAATAATCGTCATGATTTTGACGAGCATTCACTTCCAATAATATAGGTCTCTTATCACAATCCTGCTTACCTTCATATATACCATTAAAAAGTACCTCGTTTACTGCATTTTTTTTGGCTTGTTCTACAGCATCAAGCCTATTTCTTCCATTTCCCCATGCTTTTAGGGTTTGTGAACCATCCAATTCCAATCCCAAACATTCTGTCTTGTAAGTGTAATTACCAGCAATGTTCTTTTGAGGACTTGAACATCCAATACATAATGGAAAAATAAATACTGCTAAAATATACTTCATAATTAATTAAAAACCATTATTTAAACCTTTAATAATACCAGCATCTTCTAAGTCTTTTCTCAACATGGCTACATTTACTGAAATAACTACGCCCACTTTGTATTCTTTTCCTATTTTAATTACATCACCTTGACCTAAAGCTCCATTGTTGGCCACAGTAACAAATTTTAAATACTTTCCTCCAGTAGCAAAAAAATCAGCAAAAAACTCTTCTTTTTCTTGTTCAAGATTTGGATCTCTAGCTAAAGCTGGTTTTCCTTGAATCCTATCTCTTGATGGAAAACCTCTAAAAATTATACCGTGTACTGCATTCTTTTTTGCCTGCTCCACAGCGGTTTCAGGCTTTTTTGAATAATTCCATGTTTTAACTTGATAAGTGTTTTGCGTACCTTCACCTACCACTTCAATTTCATACCTCCATTCATTAGTATCTTTATCAGCCTTCTTTTTTGAAGACTGACTATAGATCACTTGTGATGTAAATAATGAAAATAGTATTGTGTATATTAAAAACTTACTTTTCATATTTATCTTAAATTAAATTACTTAACTTGCTTTAACAAAGCACCAAAAGGAACTTTACCCTTAAATAAGGTAGCACTTACTGGATTACCTTCTTTGTCTAATTGCTCTTTTTCAGGTTTTTGACCCGCATTGTAACGGTTGTCCCAAACTTGTTTTTTATCAACTTTAACAGTACCTACTTTTTTATACACAGTTAATCCTGTTTTATCGTCAACTCCAAACTCAAGTACTTCAAACTTCTCACCACCTTCTAGACCTTCTTTCATACCAATCTGAGCCGTAACTGGTTTAGTAGTCAATACAGGTACTTTTGGCATGAACACATCGTTTTCTTTTTGTAATTTAGCAAACGCATTGTCCACGTTTCTAACCAATGCCAAGTCAATAATTTGCTCTTGCGTACGAGTTTCTCCTAATTTAAAAGTCACTAAACTCATGTTTTTTTGGAAATTTACAAATTCTAAGCTAAATAAATCAGAAGTTGCCAATTTAGACGGGTTGTTCCAAATTTCTGAATAAAAAGTATTTGCAGTAGTTTCATCCCAATTCAATTTGAATAACCAAGTACTTGACCACAAAGAATATCCTTCTTTGGTTTTATCATAAACTTTATCCAAACCTTGCATAGCTTTATCCATTAAAAATTGTGGTTTACCTGCTAATTGTTTTGCTACTTCAGCCTTAGCCACATCTCTTATCGCTCTAGCAATTGGTTCGTTTTCAACAAAGCTTAATTTTGTAAAAGTTATAAATGTATTTTTAATTAATTCCTCTCCAGCATCACCTAATATTTTATCAATACCACCAACCTGTCCAGATGCTACTCCAGCTTCTAATTGTGAAGCGTTATATGAACCTCTCGCTTGAATTAAGCTCATATCAAACTTACCATCTTTCAAATTAAACCAAGAAGCTACTAATTTATTAGCAAGTTTAGATTCTTTAATCATTTTATCGATTTTTAATCTATACTCTTCATTTTCAGAAGGCAAAACAACTGCTATAGTTTGCTCACTGTTTAAATATCTTACAGGCTTAACTGATGCTTTTAAAAGCTGTAATGGATTTTTTAACGTATCTTTTAAAAACCCAGCTGCCAATAATTCGCTATCTGTTAATTTTATCGCATCTAAATTAACGCTTTTAGTATCAACATTATGCTTATTGTATTTATCAGGAAATGGATAATTACCCCAAGATGACATTACAGCATCTTTATTTGGAAAATTTTCAGATTCAACTAGAATCATAGATAATGAACTTCTACGGTATTTAACTTCCGCTGGGGTTTCTTGTGCTTGTGAAAACGATACAGTTCCTAACATCACAAAGCAAATTTGCATAATTTTTTTTCTCATTTTTTTTTACTATAAAATCCGTTTTTTTTAAATGGTATCTGACTCCATTGAAACATTTTGGAAATTAAATAAGTATATAATTTTTAGTTGATTTGGGGGTATCAATAACGCTAAAAAATATTATTTTAAATTTGAAACTGAGAAAATAGAGTAATAAATTAATAACTTTTTCATTCTTATTATTAATCCATTAATTCATAAACCATTTCACCATCAGAAGCTACAATTACAATTTTATTTCTGTAGGCAAAAATTTTACCAACTCCGCTTCCAGTTTCTGGATTCATACAATTAGTAAAAACGGCATAACGATTATCAGAAGATTTTTGTGTAGAGCAATTCATAAAATAGTGTTTGTCACCATATGAGTTTATAAACGTAATTCCGTTAGTGTTGAGTTGGGATATATATCCATATTTCACGACTAAACCTGTTTGCTCATTTTTAAAACTCCTACCCTCTAAGTAATCTGTAATGTCCGTCTGAGAAAAAACAGAAAAAGTGGAAGAAATTACAAACAACATTGACAATAAATTTTTCATTTTTGTAATTTTACTCTTGCAATTTTACGAAAAAAAAAAATATAAAAAGCATATTTGCAATCATTAATGTCAATATTTGTCGTTTTATATACTGTGAATTTAAAAAAAAATCAAACAATTTACAATATAAATCAGTAAAATATAGCCCTGAATCAAATATTAAATAATTGTTAATTTTTTAATATTTTTTAAAGTTTTGAGGAAAATAAAAAAGAAAACACAATAATTATAAGAAAAAACTAATCAGTTATCTAAAAATATTTAAAAAAAAGTCATTATTTTTTTGATAAGATTATTTTAACTTTATTAAATTTAGTTCACTTTTTTAAGATTTGTAGGCTTTCCTAAACTCATTTGGCGTTTTTCCTGTGAGCTTTTTAAATATAGTACAAAAATTTCCATGACTCAAAAAACCCAATTGATAACTAATTTGTCGAGTTGGAATAGCGGTTTCAATCAGTAAAGTTTTACATTTTTCAATCTTTCTTTGGTTAATAAATTTTAATGGCGTTTGTCCAACATACTTTGTAAATACCCGCTGAAAATGCTGAGACCCCCATTGTGTTTGCGAAGCTAAAATTTTAATATTTATATGATTGTCAATATTATCATTAATATAATCGATGGATTTCTTTAAAAAAAACGGTACTTCATTAGTAGTATTTTCTAATAAGTAGGGTTCTTCATTTATTCTTTTATAATAATTATGTAGTACTATAGACACATTAATTTTAATGTCAATGGCTTTAAACGGTTTTACTAAATACCCCTGGGGCCTTGTTTTATATGCCCTATCTAAGGTGATTTTATCAGAATATGAAGTAATATAAATAAAAGGAATGATCGTTTTGGCTATTATATAATTTCCTAGATCAATTCCATCTTTGTCTTTTTTGAGATTAATATCAATTATTACTAAACTTATTTTTTTAGTGTTAAGTACTTCTATCGCATGTTCAACACTTTCAACATTGTCAATTACATCATAATCTTCTTCTAGTAAAATATTTCTTATGTTTCTTGATATCAGAAATTCGTCTTCAACAATTAAAATAGTATGTTTCATAAAAATTTTCTATTTTTTTGACTAATTCTTTAATGACTAACTAATACTTTTAAGCTAAATATTTCTGAAAACCAAAGTGTATTTAGTGCCTTTTGACCGAACTTTAACAAAATTTCCCTTTAATTGTTTGGCTAACATTTTTACCAAATTCATTCCAAATGATTGAGTAGTTTCTTGATTTTCATGAAAACCAATACCATTGTCAAAATAAGTTAATTTAAACTCGTATTCTGACATTTGCTCAATTGCTATTATTACTTTTCCTTTTTCTTGGTTAGGATATGCATATTTAAATGTATTTGTTAATAATTCATTGACAATAAGAGCCATTGGAATTGCCGTTTCAATATTCAAAAAAATATTTTCTACTTCAATTTGAATAGTAATATTATCCATTTCCGAGCTCAATGCAGCTTTTAAAAAACTTACTAATTGTTCGAGATAAAGATTGAAATTAATTCTATTCAATTGGTCATTCTCATATAAACTTTGATGTATCAAAGCTATTGTTTGAATTCGAGTTTCCGAAACTTCTAAAAACTCAGTAATGTTTTTGGTTTTACCTTCTTTTGCTTCTAAACCTAGCAAACTAATAATAATTTGCAAATTATTTTTAACACGGTGATGAATTTCTTTTAACAATAAACTTTTCTCTATCAATGATTCTTTGATCTGTTCAGAAAATTTTTCAAGTTCGCTATTTTGAAATGTAATAAGCTTGCTTTTAATTTTGTTGCGTCTATAAAAATAAACTAAAATTATTAAAATAATAAGTGTTAGTAATAAAATGGAGGATGTAAAAATCAAATAATTTTGTTGAATATTATAAGCTAATTCTTTATTCTTTTTCTGTAAGGTTAATTCTTTCAATCTCAAATTTTTCTCTTTGCTATCAAATTTAAGTAGTAATGCATTTATATCATTCTTTTTTTCATTCTTAATTACTTTAGTATTTAAGTCTGTATACTTTGAAAGATTTTTGTAGGCATTAGAATAGTCACCAAGCAAATACTGGATAGTTGCTAAATCTTTATAAAAATTTCTGTAAATTTCACTTGAACTTTTATCTGATTTATTTAATGTATTTACAATATCAACACTTTTGGTTTGATAATACAAAGCTGACTTGTAATTCTCCCTAATTTGATAATTTTTTGCCAACAAATTATAAGCTTCCACTTTATATTTATCTGAAACGGGATATTCTATTATTTTTTTGCAGTATTTAATTGCCAAATCTGTTTCATTTAAAGAAGTATAAATTTCAGTTAAAACATTTAAATTATTAACAATGATTTCAAGGTTGCCTATTTCAAAATTAATCTTATTTGCTTTTAAAGCATAATTTAATCCTTTAGTATACAATTTAGCACCATTATATGCGGAAGCTACAGTTGTAAATAATAATGACTTTGTTTGAATATCTAAATTTTCGGTTTTATCTGCTAGTTGTAATATCAAATCAGAATATTCAGAAGCTTTATCCCAATTTTCATTATATATGTACAAAGTAATCAGCTCATTGTAGCAATTGATTACTCCCAAATTATTTTTGATTTTTCCATAGTAAAAAGCAGCGGTATTTTGAGCTTGTAAAGCTTTATCTAACTGATTTTTTCTAGCATAACTGCAACCGATAAAATACTGTAATGCTGCAATTTGGTCATAAAATTTATATTTTTTTGCAATTACAAGAGCATTTTCTGCCTTTTTCTCAGCAGAAGAAACATTACCAAGGTAGTAATTAGCAATCACGTTATAATATGTTGCATCTAAATATTTCTGCTTATTATTATTCTTTGTAAAAAGTATTGAAGCTCTATTAGAATATACAACAGAACCTTTAAAATCTCCTAAAGCAATCAAATATGAAGCATTTAATAAAGAATATAAGCCTAACCCATTATTTTTATTTTTCTTTTGAGCATCTGTTTTTAAAATCTGAACATAGTGTTTGTATTTGGCTAAATCCTTTGAAAGGTAAATAACACATAAATCAAACATATGCTCACACCTTAGTGAGTCGTTTTGCTCTTTTTCTATTTTTTTTAAAATTCTATTTATTCTCTTTTCATCTTGAGCGTAAATACAATTACAAGAAAATAAAACAAGGAACAAAAAAACAATTACTTTTTTCAAAATCTATTCTAAATTTTAGTTAATGGTAAAAAAAAACGCCTTTTTCATTTTTTTTAATTTAAGTGGTTAATTTAATTTACTTTATGTAGTATTAATAAAAGAAAGCGAATTTAAAATTTTTCAATAAAATAAGTGTTCTTAAAAAAGTAATAAGTACTTATTTTAGATATTGTTTTACATAATTGAAAAATAATAAATTTAAATGTAACACAATTTTTGTACATTCATAATCTATTAAACATCTTCAAAAATAAAAAAAAATAACAAACAAAAAAATAATAAAACAGCCAAAAACATAATTAACTCAAATAAGACTAATTAACAAAAACATTTTCTGTAATTATTAACTTTAGAAATGAAAATCTAACAAAAGTTAATTTTATAAAACATTTTAACTAGGATTACCACAAAAGATTATTGCAAAAAAATAAATAAGAATACGCATTTAAACTTCTATTTTACATGCTGTATCGGAAACTTAATTTAAATATAATAATAATTAGTATGAATTTGTTAATTTTAAATATACCATGTTAATTATCAATACCATACATTGCTTTTTATATAATAGATTTGTAGAAAGGTTGCAAGGAGATATACCAAGTAATAAAAATCATCCTTGTTAAGTTTATATATATGATTATTCCTCAGTATTAGAAATTATGAAATTATGAAATAATAAGATCAAACAAATAAATCTGTTGTTTTTGACTTTGTCAGGTTGTTATAAAGTAATTAAAATAAAACATTACAATTATTAGATGTAAAATATTTGACTAATTTTTCTAAGATAAAAGCAAATTAATAATGAAAAAAAAAATATTAATTATTGAAGATGAGCTAATAATTGCTAATCACTTGCGTATAATTCTTGAAAGCAACGGTTATAATTGTTTAATCGGAATTACTTCCGTAGAAGAGGCAAGAACAGAAATAAATCGAAATGACTTTAGTCTTATATTAATTGATGTGAATTTAAAAAGCGGCTTAGACGGAACTAATTTGGGTAAAGATTTATTAAAGAATGATACTGTTCCGTATATATATATCACAGGGAGTAATGATTTAACTACAATTTATAAGATCAAAGAAACTAGACCTCATGGAATAATAATTAAACCTTTTAAAAATATTGATATTATTTCTACAGTTGAAATTGTATTAAATAATTTTAAATATAAAAAAATTGATATTACAAGAAGTTCAGCGAATCCATTTCTTGATGAAAACCCATATATAATTAAAAGAGTAATAGAATATATATCTGAAAACATTTCAGAGAAAATAGAAATTTCAACTTTGGCAAAAATAGCAAATTGGACGGAGCAACATTTTATAAGAGTATTTACAAAACATTTAAAACATACGCCTTACCAATATGTTTTACAACAGAAAATTGAAAAATCAAAAATATTATTAAAAGAAACAAATATCTCAATAGGTAATATTGCTTTTGATTTAGGATTTAATAGTTACAGTAATTTTTCTGTTGCCTTTAAAAAAGAAACTGGAAAAACACCAAACACATATAGAAATGAAATGAAAGCCAAAAAGTTTTCAAAATAAAATAATGTGATAATAAAATTTTTATAAATAGTATTATAATTTGTTGCTATTTTTCTAAAGGTATTTAATTAATGTTTTAATTTTCTACAACTTCAATAAACCATATTTAACAATACAATATAGCGCTCTAAATCCATCTTTCCAACCAATTTTTTTTCCTTCTTCATACGTTCTACCATAATAAGATATACCTACTTCATAAATTCTTATTTTTGGTATTCTAGAAATTTTGGCGGTAATTTCAGGTTCAAATCCAAATCTTTTTTCTTTTAAAACAATATTTTGAATACTCTCGGTGCGAAACATTTTATAACAAGTCTCCATATCCGTTAAGTTCAAATTTGTAAAGATATTAGAAAGCGTAGTTAAAAATTTATTCCCAAGCGTATGCCAGAAGAATAGAATTCTATGTGGATTACCGCCCATAAATCTAGAGCCGTACACAACATCTGCATAGCCATCAACAATAGGCTTTAATAATAAGTTATACTCATTAGGATCATATTCTAAATCCGCGTCTTGAATTATGGTAAAGTCTCCCGTTGCTTCTTTTATACCTGTATGCAGTGCCGCACCTTTCCCTTGATTGAAACTGTGCTTGAAATATTGAATTCGAATGTTTGGATTTTGCTCAATATAATTATAAATCGCTTCTTCAGTATTATCATTAGAAAAATCATTAACGATAATAATTTCTTTTTCAATATCTTGTAGTAAATTAACTTGTTTGATTTTATCCAAAATCAAATGGATGGTTTTTCCTTCATTATAAGCAGGAATAATTATGGATAATTTTTTCACAATTATGTTCTTTTTTTTAATTGAATTAAATAAAAATATTTTAAAGATTTTGGTCGTTTATGCTCTAATAAAAAAGATAATTTCAGTCGTGTTATTGGATAGTCTGAAAATTTTATTTTCTTCTCAATACGATATTTTTGTTCTAACATTTGTAGTTTTTCTTCATTTATATAAAACCAACTGGATTGATTAACAGATTCTACTGCATTAATACTTATGGTTTGATTTTTTGTGTTTTTGGTATAAAAATTAAAGGCGTGTGATTTTTCATCAATTAAATAAACTAAAGCTGTTGGATTATTTTTTATCAACCATTTACCAGCCATAGAATCTGCTTGAAACGTTAGTAATTTTGGATAAAAAACAAAACTTAAAAACAAATTCAAAACAATAACATAACTTAATAATTTTAACATTCCATGCCCTTTTATTTTATTTCTAAAATAGAGCAATACCAGTTGTATTACTATTAAAAATAAAATAATAATATTAAATTCTTTGAAAAATAATAGTGGATAAATAATTAAAATAACTAATATCAAACAACCAAAAGCAAAATATATTTTATCCCAAATTTTAAAATGGATGCTAGTAATTTGATTAAAATAACTAGCACAAATTATACTAGCAAATGGCAGTGTAACAAAAATATAATGTGGGAGTTTGTATTTTGATAAGGACAACATAAAAAATAAAAGAATAAAACCACTAACTGTAATTATTTCTGATAATTTTTCAGATTTTTTATTTAGTAAATCTCTAATTTTTACAAATAGGCCAACGTACAATACAAATATCCAAGGAAAAAAATCCCAATTTATAGAACCTATAAAAAAATGCCATGGCAAACCATTATCCCATACACTTTCACCAGTTATGCGACCAAAACTTTGTAACCAATAATAAAAATACAAACCACTTTGATTTTGTTTTCCATTAATTATTTTTTCTGGATGTAAATCAAATTGAACATACAACCCATAAGACATTGGAAATAATAACAAAGCAATAAACAGTAAAAATAGTATCCATTTAAAATTGAAAATATGTTTCCAATCTTTTTTATAAAGTAGTTGCAACCCAATAGGCATTAAAACAGCAATTAGTCCAATTGGCCCTTTAGACATCATCGCAAATGCTGTAAATAAAGCACCGAGAAGTAAATATATTATTTTATTTGTAAAAAAATATTCTACCAAAAACCAAATAGAAATTATGACACTAGATGTTAATAATCCATCTGTTCTAACATCATTTGTCATTTGAAAAAAAGCTTGACACGTTCCAAAAATAAGTGTTGCATTTTTTGCAGTTTCCTGGTTATAATAGCGGATAGAAATTTTGTAAATAGCAATTAAGGAAAGTAAAAGCATCAAAAATGTTCCAATTTTGTATGCAAAATTACATACTCCAAAAAGCCCCATACTTACACTAGAAATCCAAAATAAAAGCGGTGGTTTGTCTAAATAATCCGCCTGCATGTCTGTGATTTGTAAAAACGAATTATTTGTTAACATTTCAAACGCAATTGAAGCATATTGAGCTGCATCAATTTTCATTATATCAATA
>Ga0164294_10000584_pt1 | contig 34858 bp, 57 predicted proteins | sample GEODES005metaG_FD_111479 | JGI IMG/M metagenome (GOLD analysis project Ga0164294, IMG submission 111479) | Oligotrophic lake water microbial communities from Sparkling Lake, Wisconsin, USA - GEODES005 metaG | ecosystem: Environmental > Aquatic > Freshwater > Lake | place: USA: Sparkling Lake... | reverse complement strand
GATCCACCTTTATTTGTAATTTCATGACATCTCCGCAAGCAGGTGCGCCAACCATGCCGGTGCCCACGTCTGTGTCATCCTTGCTAAAACTTCCCACATTGCGTGGGTTTTCATAATGATCAATTACTTTGTCCGAGTACGCCATTGATGTATCTCCAATCGATTATTTTCCATATGTTAGACAAATATCTTTTTTTATCTGCCTGATAATCCAGTGCCCAAGCGTGTTCCCACCAGTCAATTAACAGCACAATATCGTTCCTGATTTCGTGATTCACAATGGTTTTGATTTTGCCATCTCGAGCCAAGTATGCCCATCCGCTGCCTTGTATGGTCATAGCTGTTTTTTCAAATTCTTCTTTGAATTGATCAAATGTATCAAAATGTTTTTCTATAAATTGCAAAATAGCATCATATGGTCTGTTGGTACCTTCTGGTTTTTGTAGTTGACCAAAATAGATATTGTGTAAAAACGCACCAGCTTCGTTGAAATTGTCATCACCTTCGCCTTTGTTATATCGATCAACATAGGCTTTGTACAGCGTACCGTAGTGATAATCTATAGTTTCTTTAGATTTTATTGGAGCCAACTCGTCACGGTTGTAGGGCAATGTCAACTGTATAAGTTTGTCTTTTTTACCTTCGATTATAAACTTTTGAATGAATTTAAATTCCATATATGTATTTACCGCTAAATAAATTCCTAAGGAGATTCTGATATGATCGGATTTATTAAAAAACTATTTGGTGGTAAGCCAGCAGAACAAACTGCGGAAGTACCATACAAAGTTGAAACAGCACCAGTAGTTGCTGAGACAGCACCTGCACCAGTAGTTGCTGAGACAACACCTGCCCCGGCAATCGAAGCAGTCATTGTTGTTCCGGAAGCAGTTGTTCCAGCGGCTGTAGTTGAACAAGCACCTGACGAAAAGCCTGCATCTAAAAAGCAACAGCCCTCTAAGAAACCTGCTGCTTCAAAGACTGCAAAACCAAAACAACCTCGCAAGCCAAAAACTAAACCGGCTGCTTAAGACTTTGTTCGTAGAGTGCAAAACTGGCCAAGTTCTTGGCCTTGCTTTCGCACATCATGTCAAATAAGTCTCGGAAGCTCAGAGCCCATTCATTTACTGCTGTATTCCAGTAAAATTCAGAGTGTGCTCTGAGTTTTTGTTTCTTGTAACCCTGCTCTAGGAGGGACGGAAGATCGGGGCGGATGTGTCCGGGATGGTCAATAAGACAGTCTTCCCGTGATAAACTGTAATGTAACACAGGGCGAACACCACGCCAACTATCAATAATCCTTTTAACACGGTCGTCAGTTGCTTCAATATATTCTCCAGAATTAATCCAATGATGGTGAATGTCCATGACCAGGGCACAGTCCTTGACTAACTCAATGCTGGCATCAATGCCCCAGGTCATCTCATCATTCTCGATAGTAAGACAGTTGCGGGCCTCGGGTGTCATCTTGCTGAGAGCGTCACGCACACCTTGTGGACCCAGTTTGCCGGAGATATGCACATTGATCTTGAAGTCTTGAAAGGTCTTGCCATATCCCATCCAGCGAGCCATGTCCACATGATATTCAAACTCTTCGATAGAGCGTTCTACTATGCCCGGGTTAATAGACGCCAACACGCAAAACTGGCCAGGATGAAAGCTGAGCCTAACATTATTCTGCCTAGCCACATCACCCACTCGGGCAAATCCTTTTTCTGCAAAGGCTCTAACATCGGGCTGCCGCCAAAACCACTTCCAACTAGGCTCAGTGTATACAGGAAGTATATCACTTGACAGTCGTACCATTCTAAGATCTTCATCTAGTGTTCCTACCCTGCTGACCAATTTGTAGCAGGCTTCTATGTTTCGTTCCATTAGATCCCAAAGTCGCTGTTCAGCTTCCGCAGGATGTTCACGCAACCACCTTACTGTGGTAGCACCTGTATTTAAGTCTCGATCTTTGGCATTGATCTTCATGCCGTTGACTTCTTCGGGATCGTTGATCCACTTGCAGGCAAAACCAATTCGTTTAATCATAGTTTCTTTCATTAGTATAGAACAGGTTCGTGTGTAGGCGTGCTCTGCAGAGCCATCATAATTTCTTGTTGTTCGGTGTAGATTATCTCGTAGTCTTCCAATATGGTCCTCCGAACATCGGCAGGTAAACTGCACCAAACATCGACATTGTTATAGCTGCCTCTTGCTTCTGTGGGCACCTGTTCTAGTATCCAACCGGATAGCGATTTGAATGCTTCAACAGAGTTGCCAGGATGACTGCTACCAATAGCACAATGAAAGTCATTGGCCAATACTGCTGTAAAGCAACCACCTGGGCTGAATCCGTGAACAAGATAATTGTACATGGGGTCGGCAAACTCTTTGGGCACACCCCAATGATTGAAAGTTTCTAAAATTTTATTGCGGCCGTACTGTGTTAGTTTCATCTTTAACTTTCGCTGAAATAACATTGGCAATACGGAAGGATCGCCATTCCTTTTTATCTAAGCACCAAACATTCAGTACGTCCGGATTAATCTTCTTTTCTTTTTTAGGTACAGGAAAGTCAATAGGATTGTCTGTGTTAGTAAAGTGTGGAGCAGGGACAGGATCAGGTATGAACTCTGCCTTAAGTGTGCAGGGCATTGATCGAGTCTCTCCGTTCACTTTGGTAAACTCAACAACACACTCGTTTTCAAGAAGCAGAGTATGTAATGCTTCGGGGGTAATAGTATTTGTCATACTACTAGTATAACATAATCACCGCCAGTTGTCAACTACATAGGGATCCAGCACATCGTGAGGATTTGGATCTCCGTGAAACACGCAGACACTGCAATTGGTTGGAATTTGGGGATTGATTACTGATTTAAAATTTCGTTTACCATCCTTCAAAATCAGTTCTTCGCGACTACGAATTTCCCATTTGTAACTTTGTATCCATTCTACGGGCCAAAATTTTATACGATCCTTACTGGTTTTCCATATCCAGTCTTGATCTCCTTGCAGTTTCTGTGCTTCGTTTGGGTTATTATTAAATTGTTGATATATATGAGTCTGTGTTCCGTGTATCCAACTCATCACAGAACTATTGAGATACATCCAAGCAGGGTGAAATTTTCTATTAAAATCTTTTATACCTAAGAAAGTATTTCCGTGTCCAATCGTTAAATTGTCTATGTTGTCGTGTATTACCACATCAAGATCGAAATACAATATTCTTCCTTGTATTGGCAAACCAGAATCAAACATATGTACCTTGTGCCACCATATTTTTTTATAGTTTTTAATAGGCTGTACAATACTTCGAACTCCGGGTATAGGGTGTTGATCATCAGTGATGCAGACAAATTCGTATGGCACTGTAAGATGTCGAGACACCATGTTCCGCAGTCGTTCGATATACTCTCGGCCGTACTTGGTGCCGAACTTAACACAGAGCACAGTAACTTTGTCAACTTGATCGGTAACAACATCAACTTGTTTTTGGCCTTGACCTGCTGCTTTTTCAGCTCGACGAATTGCCTTTAAACGTCTATGTTCTTCTTTAGTTTGGGGAAGATTTGACAATTCCATCTATTTTTATAAGACTTTCTAATACAGTTTTGAGATTGGACAATGTGACCATATTAGGACCATCACTGGGAGCATTGTCTGGATCTTCATGACATTCCATGAACACAGCACTTACGCATCCGGTGGCCACTGCTGCCCTCGCGAGGTACGGGACCATAGTGCGATCCCCTCCGGAGACTGTGCCCAATCCCCCTGGCTGCTGAACAGAATGTGTGGCATCAAAGACCACTGGATACCCGGTGCTTGCCATAATGGGTAGACTACGCATATCAACAACAAGATTATTATATCCATGAGTGTATCCTCTTTCACATAACATAATTCGTTCATTGCCAGTTGAAGCAATCTTTTCCGCAACGTTCTTCATATCGTGAGGAGCAAGAAACTGTCCCTTCTTGACATTGATAGCACAGCCTGTAGCACCTGCTGCTAACAATAAATCAGTTTGCCTACAGAGAAACGCTGGAATCTGTAATACATCAATACCAGCTGTAGCACACAATTCTGCCTGATAACTTTCGTGAATGTCAGTTAAAACTGGCACCCCGAGATTATGTTTAACAGTATTAAGAATCTTTAAACCTTCATCAATCCCAACACCCCGTCGAGTTGATATACTGGATCTATTGGCTTTGTCAAAACTACTTTTATAGATAAACTTAATGCCCAAACTGTCACAGGTTTCTTTGATGCTGTGTGCAGTTTCGAGTGTATGGTCTAGACTTTCAATTTGACAAGGCCCGGCAATCAATACCAACGGCTTGTTGTTTCCTAATTCTATATTATGAATATTAAATGTACGCATATAATTATTTACCAATGTCTAATGGTATTAGCAATAATAAAGAAACAGGTTATAACATGAATGATTACCCAAAAAGTTTTAAAAAATAAAGCAATGCGAGCTTCGCGCAGAGTGAGGATAGGCACATCTGGTCTATCCTCATCTGTTTGACCCATTAGATGCCCGGTTGCCCGGGCCCATATACGTTCTAGACTATTCATTATGGCTCATAGATTGCTGAATTAGCACCGTGCTCTGCACACTCAACTCGTACGCAATAACAACGACCACCACTCTTTTCACGTATCAATTTATCAGCAAAGTTGAAAGCGTGTTCGGCAAACTTCTCTACACCAACTCCGTCAAAGATTCTAATCTCTGCTAGGTCTAATGCTTCTAGTTCTTGGAATTTAGCCAAATGTGGATCTGCTTTATCTAAAGCCATCTTGTGATCAAAATGATCTTCTAGCCAGGCCTTGAGAGGTTTGAGTCCTCCAAAATCTACTGCCCAGTTCTTGTTGTCTAATGCGTCACATCCAAATGTAAATGTAAAAGCTAGACTGTATCCGTGTAGCAAATGACAATGACTGTGATCTGCGTTAGGTTGACGGAATACCGCTGACAGACCAATGTTGTGTCCGTAATGTTTTGTTGAGAAAAATTTTGCCATCTCTAGTCTCCTTTGTAAGGTAGCAAGTTTGACGACATGCAGAGTTTATAAAGCGGGATGAATGACGTAGAAAGTCCGCTAAGTTTTAGTATACAGTCTATTTAACTGTTATGCAACTGATTCTTAAAATTTTCTATGCTGAGAAACTCAACATTAGATTTTTTCCATTCTGCCGGCATTGGCCAATTGTCATGGTTCACAATATTATATTCTATAGTAGGAAACAATTTGAATACCTTGGCTGCTTGCCATATCCAATAGCTAGGATCAATTGAGTGTGATCCTCCGGCAGAATAATTTTTTGTATTTTTATAAAGATTGTTTACTAAATTGGCATTACCATATAGATCAAAACCTAATAGATAAACTTTTTTAATGTCTGGCAACTGGGAAGCAATCAACAACGCATAAGTTCCACTACCCCAGTTTCTGGGTTGATCGATTCTATTGTTTTCTTGATTGGGAATATCCGGTAATAGGATTATATTTTTATGCTTTTGCACTTTGCGAAACCATTGATATGCGTATTCTCGAACATGAATGAACGTTGAAGCTGTGTTTTGATTTTCTACAGCTTCTCTCACCATACGTTCATCACAGCAAATAAGATGGTTTACCACAGCGTCTCTGTGTATGGCATTACATCCCACTAATGATATCTTACCTAGTAAATTTTGTATATTAATAGGACCACGACTTTCGCCGTTGCCTATGACTAGTACCGAATCGGATATCATCTATCTCTTTCTTTGATTTCTCCGAATGGTAACCAAGTTCCCGGCACACCGGATTTTGCACAGACCCAACCTATATACTTTTTAATTTCTGGTTCTGAATTCCAAACTATGTCACCTCGAGTGTATGCCCCATAATCCGGAGGTGTGCTTGCATATGACTGCATGTGTCCGTTAAATCTAACAGATCCATTCACGTGTAAATCAACAGCTGGATCAGGATTTTTGACTCCGATACTCAGTTTTCCATGAACCACTACTTGAATAGGTGCTTCGTCGGTGTTGCCTAGTTGTATATTTCCAGTAGGTGATACACTTATTCTGGCTGTGTTATCTGTAACAATATCAAAAGGCGTGCTAGCGTGAGTACCAATTATGCCCCGTGTTTGATCTTTGGTTCCGAGCACAACTTCAACGCCATCTTGTGCTACAGACAATCCTGCATTTGGTGTGTCAGTGCCCAGTCCCAGTCTATTATTTTCTTTATTGTAATAGATGTATTGATCGATTACCATCGATCCGTCTACAATCAATCCTCGCAATCTTCCTAGTTCACGTAGATTGCTCTTTGTAACAGATGTACCTAGTTCCGTAGAAGTAAGAATTGGCACTCCGCCAATAATTAATGTTCGATCTTTGAATAGCTCAATATGCTCAGATGAGAAAAATCTATCTGGCTTTTCATTGAACACGAACTGTTTTACATTGCCTTCACCAAACCAAAGAATCCCTTTGCCGTTATTTGTATTGCCGTCTTTGGCACGGAATTCTACAAATTGTGTAATTTCCTGAGCAACAGGTCGATGTGCCTGCTCCAACAGTGCTTTAAAAGCATTGTTGAATTCGGTGAGAGTTTGATCGATATTGGTATTATTCATATCAGTATTTATCAAACTCTCACTCAAATATTATACAACTTTCAACAGCATAATTTCTTCGTTGATTCGACCATTCATTTTAGTATCTACTGCATTGATGTCTTCAAGGAACTTGCGAAGAACTACTTTACCGGCCTCTTTAAAGGCCTTGAGTTGTTCTGCAGGTTTACGTAGAGTCTTTTGCACACTTTTCATTTCACTAAACCCTGTAATTGTGGTACCTTTAATTCCAAGTTCCTGGAACTCGGCAGCCACATACTTGCCAAGTTTACGTGTTTTACTGTTAAAAATCCACAATTCCTGAGCACCAATAATGTCTGCAGGGTTAATACTAACCAGCTTGAGAGGCTCATCGCTTTTCTTGTACTTGAGTTTGGCAATGATCTTATCTTTATCCACAGCCTTTTTAGCACGAGGCTTCTTGTTAACCTTGGCCTCTTGCATTAACATATTACAGGCACTTTCAATTTCTTGCAAAAATGCAATAAAAGATTTAATCTGTTTCTTGCTACGATGACTATACCCTTCTTTTAACTGCTCGTCGGCCTTGCCACTGGCAAGCTCAAGTAGTTCTGTAAGATTTCGAGCATAGAAGTCACGAATGATTCGAGCGTGAGCTGCCTTGGCCTGTTTTGCTTTGAGCAAGTTTAACACCTTAAATGCCTTTGGATCAAATGTTTCTGGATCAGTTTGAAACGCTTCAATGGCTGTTTCAATTTCCTCAGTCATTCCCAAAGACACTTCACGCAATCGTTCTTGAATGCTAGGAGTATACACATCTTTTTTAACCTCAACAACTTCATCACTATCATCAAGGTCGTCTCGTCCTTGTTCAATAATCTTATTAATCTCTGCTCGCAGCCAAGCCGCAGTGTCACGACCCTCGTTGAAGTCTGCACGAACACTAGGCATACCTTTGATTAGACAGGCTGCAACTGCACCCACTGTCATACCACAGCGATTGTCTTTGGTTTTCTTAAATGCTGAAATGTCTTCTTTTGTACAGCCCTGTCGTCCCATCCAGTCTATAACTTTGGGTTTAAGTTCCTTAGCAGAACTTTCTAAACGATACCAGGCCATAGCAGAATGAAAGTGACGCAAGAATTGATTAGTATCCCAAGTCTCATGATCATCCCATTTGGGGCTAAGATCACGGCCTTTCTTTGCACGAACTTCTGCTAAATGTTTTGCGTTAGTAGCCATTTTCACTCCAGTGTGTTAAACAATACATATATTATAACACCATTTACCGGGACTGTCAACTTTGTTCAAATCTTTTGATCTTTTCCAAATCGCCTTCTTCATTTTCTAAATAGACAATGCTGGCAATATAGCCCAAACCTAATTGAGTCTGAGCAATTTCAAAAGCCTGTTTTCGGCTGTTGGTTGTTTCAATCAACTCTTCTTGGCCGGCTTCGTCTTCGGCCCATACTTCATAAAGTTCCCAGTTCATTTTGGACTATTATCTCCTTTTAGTTAGTCGTCCATTTCATCGTCTTGGACCACCCAGCCCAGACGAAACAGATCCTCGCGGATCTCATCAGTAACAAATCCTTCCCCGACATAGCCTTCCCCTTCTTTGTAGGCCAATTGTTCTTGTTCGGTAAGTACAGCAAACTCACTTGCACTTAGAGTTCTAGTATCTCTAATACCGCTACAATACCAATCAATGTAATCGCCTTTCTCCTGCATATCAGCTACAATGCCGCCGGCGTATCTCCACGAACACGACCAGCGTTGATTCTTTAGGATTGACATAACATCGTGTTTGATAAACTCTCTGTTGCACATCGAAGCATAGAGATTCTGTGCATAGACATCACTTTCACGAACCTTCTCTAGAATCCAATCGGTAGAACGAAGATCGTACTCCATATTGTCTTTTTGCCAATTGGGGTCTTCTTCTCGAGATAGCTTATCGAAATCGATATTATCGAACATTTCTAGATATGCTTGACTAGGTTCTTTGTCATTTTCTTCACAGCGTTCAATATACTTTTCTTTTTGAAAGGTATTACGCTGAGAACTTCTTGAAATTTTTGACATCTTCTACTGCTTTCTTTAGCGTTTCTGCGTAGTTAACAGCCTGTTGCTCAGTCATAATAATGCTGGCTTCGTATTTAACATATCCTTCGGTCAACAAAGTCCAAATAGTCTGCCAGCGATTGAGTTTCCACCATTCTGATTTTTGTGTAGTATAAGTTGTAACAGTGACTCGAGAATCATCTGCCTCGACCCAAATATTGTGATCGTGATCAGCATCTTGGCATTCGCACACAACTTGATAAGTGATAGCATCACCCCAGTCGCTGCGTTTTAAGATTCCTTCTGCAGGCGGTTGAGTAGTTAAGTCCATAGACTATCACGTGCTTTGATAAGACGGATCATCATGGCTTCGTCTTCGGCTGCATAATCAGCTTCGATCTTCTGTAGCAGTTCGTGTGATCGTGTGCTGAGTTCTTCAAGTTCGGGAGTTTTTTTGCTGCCAAACAGTCTACCATCGTTGAGCAGCCGAGCCTTTTCGCAGTATTCAGTCCAGCCGCTGACTTCATAAGGATCAGGACGATTGCGATAGGTCACAGTCCACCATACATAAAGTTCTTTGATTTCTTGAGCACGAAGGGCTTGTCCGGTAGGCTTGCCATATTCTGGGTGGTCTGGCTCGCACCAGTCAGTATTGGTCAGTGTCATTGCCCAGTCAAGATGATCGATACCTGCTTGAGGGCAACGCCAAGTACGCCAACGCCACCAACCAGAAGCGTAAAAGGGAGGATCATACTTTGCACGAGCTTCCTTATCTCCCCAGGCGATGTGCGACCACGCGGATTCAACTTCGACGAAATCAACCAACTCATTAAATAGGCATGGCAGGAACCGATTGCCAACATCGCACCAATTGCCCGGTTTAATATCACGAGTATGTGCGGTAAGAGCATGAGTACGACTAACCCAGCGATTATTGATGTAATACTTAATATCGTAGATCTTTCTAACGGGCCAGGTGACAAAATCTTGGAGATAGCTCAGGCCTTCTTCAGCTAACCAATAACGGACAGGATGATAGCGTTTGGCTTCGTCTTCCCATTCAGCCCAACCGTCTGAGGTTAGCGCACCCTTTTTAGGTGTGCCTCGAAGCCAATCTGCGAAGGGAGTGCAACTCCAGTAGTTTGTGTGTTGTGCCATAATAGTAATTATACAGTCTTTTTAAAACTCTGTCAATAAGAATCTTTTTTGAATCAAAACTTTCTTTGATAGCCTGCCAAATTTAGCATAATTGAATACTGCTCATAGGCTTTTTGGACAGCAGGAGTTGATTGTCGATACCAACTTTCCTCACGTTCTTTTTCCATAAGCATAGCAAACATATCAGCATCGCTATATCCGTGGTTGTGACGGCCAAAAAATCTCTGTTCCATTTCGACCAAGGCTTGAAAACGGCTTTCGGGTATTTGAACAGTGAATACTTTCTCTGTTTCATATTCTACAAAATCCTTGCTGATAACGTCTGCTCGTAATGGATCTGTAAAATACTTAGGAGGATAGTATCTAGCTCTCCGTTTTTGGTCATCTACGATCTGTATTTCGTAGTTTTTGCAAAACTGATCAATTTGTTCTTTCATTGAACTAGACTTTCGCTCATTGGGAATATGGCCGCAATAGCTTTGGCACAGGCCAATGCAACCAATTGGTGTTCTTTTTGTGTGCCATTGCCACTACGCAGTTCGATAAAGTGGATCCACGAACGAAGTGTGCCGTTCATATAGAGTCTGCTTTCAATTAGGCCTTCGGGTAGCACAGCACGGGCCTGTTCCTTGGCTATGCCATTCTTGATAGCCCACTCGTATTCTCTTTGTGCGGCATAGATGACTCGTTGTTGAGCTCTGAACCATTCGTTTTGTAACAGTTGATCTTCCACGTCGACGCTGTTCTGTCTGTTCTTGGGGTCTTGCAGTCTGGCTTCTCTTGTAACAAATTTGAGATCTTTAGTTGGGTCAGCATAGCGTTGACTGAATTCTTGGAAACTGAAACTTCTGTGTCGCAAGATTTGTCTAGCAATATCTCTTGTTGTAGTGATTTCAACACAGGCGGAGACCATTTCAAGTGGGCTCCAGTGAGCGTGTCTAACCAAGTATCGTATAAGTTTCTCTGATGTTTCTGAGTTAAGCTGATTGCTTGGATTGGACACACGGGCGCAATACGCAATGAGTTCCTGCGCATCTGCGAGACCCAGATCTCTAAATTCGTCGGTGGGTTGACTGTAGGATACCAGTTTAACATCCATATATTTACTCTTCTTTAGGTAGTTCCTGACAGAGTTTTTCCATCAGCTTGTAATGTTCGTAGGCTTTTTTAAGTGCTTCAAACTTTTCTAGTTTAGCAGGGTCTGGCACAAGTATGGCCAAGCGTTCTTCCATCCTGTTCATAAACTCTTTGAGACTTTTTCCATCTATTTTAATATCAGTACCTGCTGCCATATCAATGCCATCGGTATTGATATTAACAGGGGGATTATTCCAGTTACCGCCTGTACCTGTTGAAGTATAATACTGTCCACTTGTGCCAGCAGCACCGATAGTGTAGTATCCACTATTAATACTGTTAATGGTAGTAACAGATGGTGTAGTAATTGACCCTGTCCACATAGTAGGATCTAAAGTAATGGTATCGGTACCGTAGCCGCTTATACTATAAGTTGACTGAGCGGCACCGTAACCACCTAGATCTATTGTATCGATATCCTGAGCAATAATATCTACATCAGGAACGTTAAGATCTTTATCACTCACAATTAAGCCTTGGCTTCTTTGCGAGCGTTTTTTTCTTCTGTGATTTCGTTACGACGAGCTTTAACACCTTTAGCAACTTCTTGAAGTGCTTTGCGGGCACGAGTTCCTGCTGCGCCATTGCCTGCTGTGAATTTTGCGTCCTCGGCTAAAAATGCTTCGAAGTCTGTTTTGAGTTGTTCTACTGTTGTTGACATAATTGTTTCCTTAAAGTTATGTTCTAATACTTATTATCGTATATGGTATGGTCGGTAGGTTTCGAACCTACAAGGGCTACGTCTATGACTACGCCCCATCCCCATTCTAGCCTATGAGACTAGCGGGAGGTCTGCCAATTCCACTCACGACCACAATATTAGTATACAGGAAATAATACTAGAGTCAAGTCTTTTTTGTCAATTATGTGAACAATTGGTAACTTACAGTCCAATTATAGTTAGAGGCAGCCGATAACGTTGCAGCAGTAATTGGTCTTAGTCTAATTGAAGCAGTTGCACTGTCGTAGTCTGCTGTAACTGAACTGATCGGGCTTGTACCGATAGTTGCTGCCGTGGCCTGTGCATTTACAATGGTAACAGCAGTTGTGGTATTTGCCAATAATACTTCTCCAATAAACACATTAGTGGCACCGTAACTGGCCTTAATTATTGCTCGACAACCTCTATAAGTAGTAGCATTATAAGAAATGGTCGTATATGTCTCTGCGGTACTTGAAACCAATTGAGTATAAGTACCGTTTTGAATACCATTTATGATTCGAACAACTCCTTGCGTCTGTAAGGTAGTAGTAACATAATCTCTGTTAACATTGTTTTGTACCATACTGTCGCCAACTGTCAGCGTACCGTCAACCGTTAAATTACTGCTAAAGGTAGCTGCCTGGGAAACTGTAATGTTACTAGAATCTGTAGTTGATATAGTATTACCTTGAATTCTGACAGATTCAATATCAACTGAGCCAGTCCCGTTTGCAGACAATATTAAACTGGCATTGGTGTTTACAGCAGAAAGTCCATCTTGACTCAGTCTAACATCACCTAATGTAATAGTATTGTTGTCGACAATAGATATAGTTGTACCCGAAAACGCACCAATGGTATTAGTTTTCCAAACACCTGCAGCTGATAACTCTGCTCTTATTGCCGTAGAAGAACCGTTATTGGTAGCAAATGATATTTTTGCAGGAACGTTTCCAGTAGTCGGAACACCTTCAACAGTTGCACTAATAGCAGCCCCGGCAGCAATATTAGTTCCGTCCCATCCGAGAAAACTAATATCAGCTAGGTCGTCACCATTAAGAACGACTGTAGGCGCAGCTCCAGTTCCTCGACTTCTATAGAAATTAAAATTTGTTACATCCTGAGTCGAATGATGTTGAGCAAATGTAAATCCGTCTCCAAAGGCACTGGAATATGAATTTCTGGTTATATACACATCTCCATCAACCAATGAAGTATTATTACCAAAAACGGTTTGGACAGTTGGAGCAATATTAACAGTACCAGTACTGCTGTTAATGGTAAAACCAGCAGTATCTAAGTTGCCTGCTAATCCTGAAGTAGCTAGAGGACCTACAAGTCTTCCACCGGTGCCATCTACTAACAACGTTGAGCCGTCTGAAAATACACTACCTGTCAAGTCACCATCAAACGGACCTGTGGCTGCTACAGTCACTGTGGCATCTATTCGGCCAGCTGCATCATTATATACAAAAGTGATTCCCGAATGCGATCCAGTAGAAAACAACGCAGCCGCAGTATCAGCTGCATCTTCTAAACTAATACCGGTAGTAGTAACACCCCCAGCGGTTGCACCATTACCTACAAATAATTGTCCGGTAGTAGTATCGTGGATCAGCTCGCCAGTCAATGGTGTGATTGCAAGTCGTTGTGCAGTGGTCCCTCTGCGTATTTGTAAAGGCATTGTTGGCTCCTAAGTATCTTATAACTTATATTTATTCGCAATATGATAACTTGGTAAGTTGTCTTATCTAAAATTAGTTCTAAAAAGATGTTATTTCAAATATGCGCATATTTATTCAATATTTTTCTTAAATATGAGTATGATAATTCATCAAATTAACGATCTCTCCAATTCATACGTGATCAAATTGTTAAAAGATGGACTGCAACATATCACAGAAGATCATCTTTTGGAAAATTATCATCCTTCTTACAAAAACAATGCAGCCAATTTATTCTATATTCTCGAAAATGGCCGGTATAAAATTGGTAAATATTTTATCATAACAGACGAATCAGACAACTACATTGCCAGTGCAGGATGGAACGAATACAGTAAAGACACAGCATTATGTCTAACTAGGATGTATGTGTCTACAAAACATAGGTCTAGTTTTGTAGTAGGAGAAACTCTGTTACCAAAAATATTTGCCGAAACTGCGCAATACAGCAAACTGTGGATGTCAGTCAATGACTATAATAAACCTTTGTATAATTGGTTTGTAAGAAGCCAACGCACCAATAGTATAGGAAATTGGCCCGAGCTGTATAAGAAATTTAAACCTATTGGAGAAAAAACGGTAAATTATACTGTACAACATGTAGTGGAATATGACAGATCTAAAGAAAATATTTAAAAACACATTGACTCAACCTAATCTTTGGGGAGGGGTACTTCCCCTTAACATACTAGGAAGTTATGCGCTATACACAGCATTTTCTTTAGATTGGTCAGTAGCATGGATCTTAGCATTTTTTGTTGGCTATGCCTGTATTATGATGCTGGGAGTTAGCGGCTGTTATCATAGACTACTAAGTCATAAATCTTTTACTGTTACTAGACCAGTTAAAATAATCATGTTGTGGTTTGCATCTTTGGCAGCCCAAGGCGGCCCAATTTTCTGGGTAGTAGTGCATAGAGGGTATCATCATAGATACAGTGATCGTTCCGGTGATCCCCATAGTCCAATTGATGGTTTTTGGCATTCATATATTCTTTGGATGTTTAAAATTACTAAAGATGATATCAATCCTAAGTATGCTATAGACTTATTGAAAGATCCCGACTGTATGTTTTTCCACAAGCACTATATTAAAATACTATGGATTAGTCATGCTGTGTTTGCCCTGATAAATTTTCAACTATGGTTAATAGTTATGTTGCTACCTGCATTTGTTGCGTTCCATAGCTTTTCAATCAACACAAGTTTAAATCATATTAAATTTATGGGCTATCGATCATTTACTACAAAAGATGACAGTGTTAATAGTCCCATAACTTGGTTTATAACTTTTGGCGAAGCATGGCATAACAATCATCACGCAGACCCTAAGTCGGCCAACTACGGCAAACGATGGTGGGAACTGGATCCTACCTTTTGGTTAATTAAGTTAATTAGATCCAACTAAGCTGTCTATTAGCAACAGTATATCGTTTACTGTGGAAACTGCAACTAATCTATCCTCTGGAATTTCTATTTGAAATTCGTCTTCGCAGGTCATTACTAACTCAACAAGATCTAAGCTATCGAGATCAGCATCTTCGATTAACCTTGATTCGGGAGTCAATGTTCTAGTTGTAAAATTTGATAAAATTTCATAAAATTTTTGATGTTCTGAATTCATATTATTGCCTATGTTCTCTCGGTAGCCAATGATTAACAACCACAGTATCTACAGATTTTGTTCTACTTTCATATAACCATCCCCAGAAAAGATCATTAATAGGACGTTGTTTTGCTGGCACAATTTCATCTATGGCTGTAAGGTAATTAGTCTGCATTTTAAACTTAAAAAGTTTATCGTAGGCTTCGGCTCGATCTTTTTCAACTACGGTGTAGTATTGATAGTACCCTCTAGATTCTGCAAACTTCATTTGTTCTTTTATCAGTGCAAATGCAACCAGTGCTCCTTGAGCCGATTGATAATTTGATATAATATAGTTTGTGCTCCATGCAGGAACCATGTGACTGTAAGTTGCACAAATTACTGCTTTGAGTTCAGAGTCTTTAAATTTTCCAAACGAAACTGCATAGGGATTATCTTCTCTGGTAAAAAATCTAATGATATTATCAGCTAGAAGTTTTCTTCTGGAGTCGGAGGTATTATCGATAATATCATCTAAACTTTGGCTCATTAAGGTATCTTTGAAATTTATTAAATCAACAATTTGTTGTGAATGATCTTGAGTTAGACGGACAATCATAATGGTTTCATCGCTTCTAAAAATTCAGTAAATGGGCTGGTCCATGTGCGTTCAAAGTCTCCGTATAGCGGAAGCAAAATGTTTTTTCTAATAGTATCGCAGAGGCCGGCTATTTTTTCACCGCCGTGATATTTTTGTCTGGGCTCTAATTCTGGCCACCATTTTTGATATATTTCATATTTTGTAGATCTACTACTCATCTTGTAGGGATTTCGATCTGTACAAACATTATAAATTTTTTCTTCTAAAGCCATTGCTAGGGTTATTTCTGCGTTATGCTGGAAAAACCCTAATCCCCCTAATATGTTATTTTGAATAGCGTAACGGAACCATGCTAGGATATATTCATATTCGTAATAGTTCCATTCCCACATGTTTTTTGATTTATCAAATAATCTCCATTGTGGATTTACTTCTCGAGCAACATATAAATCACCGTTACCTAGTATAGGCATTCCACCAGAGTCCCATATACGTTGAATAAGTTTCATTGTTGGTAACATCTGTGGATAAGCACACAGACTCTGTTCGGCCATGTGCATGGCTTCGTCACTGAACAACCAATCTTCGATATCAATTTCATAATATTCATGAGATAGGTTGTGTAACGATTTTAAATTCTCTACATAGATTAATTCGTGTGAATTAGTATCGTAACTAAATCTGTTTGTTGCTGTGTGAAAATCACAGCCTAACTCGGCAAAGGCCTTTACAACAATGTGACTGTCCATGCCACCACTTAATAATATAACCGGAGTTCTTTGCAGATCTTTGGCTGCATACATTAGAGACTCGGCTGTTTTAACACATTCTTCTCGAAATGATGTTGGGATATATTTTGCTCTTGAGTAGTAGCAGTTGAAATCTAAATTTGGTGATGCTTCATTTATATTAAAAATTTTTCCATCGTAGCCAAATGAAAAATGATTGTCTAGTGTGTAAGGTAACATTAATGTTCCGATCGTGATTTCTTATTTACGCAGATAAATTTATTAAATATTAGATCGTGAATAATAACAATTACTTCTATAAACTGCCAACTCATTTGATTGACGAGGAAACACGATCTATCTTGATTAGCCATGCTATGGCTAAGTCTGACGAATTCTTTGCTTATAAAGGCCAGCGTACAGGAAACGAAGATGGCAACTATATATTTGTTAGGGGGTTTCTTAGAGAAGTTGATGGAGTTCAACGACTAATGAGAGCCTGCACCGTTAAATGTTATCCGTTAATTATGAAACAACATTCTAATTTAAAAGGACCTATTCATGTTGATAACCCCAACGGGAGAAACTGTGTTATAATAACTCCTCTAATTCCGGAAAAAGATTTTGTTTCTACAAATTTTTACACTAGTTTTGAAGACACTGTGCCAATAGTTTCAGTTGATTATTCGGACGGATTGCCAGCGTTAATTAATACCCAACGACTGCACAATTTAAACAATAATGATAATCTTAGAATGAATTTTCAATTATGTTTTGAAAACTCGTTTGAAGAAATACGAAACTTATTGTTAGACGGAAAATTGTTTAAATGAATCAAGATGATTATTATCACCAATTAAACACAAAATGTATAGTATCTGATCAATTAATAGAATACGCTGATCAAATCAAAATCTATTCCGTGGTCACTTTTATGCAGGAAATTGTTCCTCTTGAGATTATCAAACAAGATCCTGTAATGTTATACTTTTATAATAATGGATGGACCATAAAGATATTTAAAATGGAACCTTTTACGTTTTACGATTGGCATAGAGATTCTACTGTCAGGGGGTGTGCAGTTAATTTATTATTAAATGCTAAAAGGAGCACTACTTTATTTCAAGAAGATACATATTATCTTCCTCGACAAAAACGTATTCTTGAATTGTCGTACCTACCAAATACTTATTATATGTTTAATACAGCAGCCATGCATTGTGTTACAAATTTTGAATCTGTTAGATATTCAGTTTCGATGTTCCCGCCACATAATCCTAATTTTGCAGAAGAAGTAAAGGATTATTTTAAGTATACAAAAAAAGTAAAAGAAATAGATTTATAAAAATTTTTCTAAAGTTTCCACAAAGGCAAAACTGAATGCAGCTCTTGGAAAGTCTGCAGGATCGTCGCTTGTTCTATCTACTGCATGTGGTTCTTCTACTCTAATAATCGTAGGAGATACAATACAAGTTCTAGCTATCTCTTTGCAGTCTTGTGATCGGTAAGATATATAAGGAACTCCGTTAGGCAATATTTCGGTTATTTTATCTTTTGGATCAGCCTCATACCAAACAGTTTCTACACTGTGAGGATTAATAAGAGGCCACTGTAATCTACATGGATGAGGTGAGTTATCTATATGGATATTTCGATTAGTATCATGTAATACACCTATCATAAAAATTCCTTTGAAATGTAGTCCTAATTCTTTAAATCCTTTAACAACAGTAGGACACATCTCAATGAATGTATTTTTAGGTGGGAAATTAAAAAAGTGTTTTACATTAGTTTTATCAGGATACAAATAGTTAAAATATGCTTGTATCTCCTTGTTGCACTGTTCAAAATTTGGAAAGTTAATCTCTTGAAAGTATTTCATTTAGTCTAGCCTCATCTACAATCCCGTTAATTCTTAACTGTATCCTTTGAGAAGAAACTAGTCCAACTCCGTGCCAACAGTTATCTCGAAACAAAAAACAATCGTCGTTGATTTCTTTTAGACTTCCATCTATCATAGCAACCAAAGGAAGACCGCCATCTGCAACATTTAAAGTAATACTAACATGATTATCGTAGTAAGTTGAATCTGGGGGTAGATCATTATGCACTGGGCCAAACCCAGGAGGATCTAACAGCATTGCTCTTACATTTTGAACATTAATAAATCCTAGAGATGTAACTAATTCTTTAATATATGAGCAGTTAGCGTCTTCTTTCCACTGCCAGTTGTCAGTTTTTATTCTAGATAAATTTCCACCATAAGAAGAAAATCTATCTCCGGGTATGTGCGTAAAACTGTAACCACGCCATGACGGTAGTTCTTTATGAACAATGCCATTGTCAGTTATCACAGTTATTTTGTTATATAGCTTGCTGTCAACAAGATCAAACTTTCTCAAAGACAAAAACTTTTCAATCGCAGGAATATCAATAAACTTATGTTGTAGTATTTCCTCTTTGACTTTTTCTTTGTCATAAGAAAAATTTAACTTGGCATAGCGTAGATTAAATATATTCATACACCTATTTATTTGTGAGTTTTACACCATGCCATTTTATGACCCGTCCAATTGGAAGTTAGTTCAAGCAGTCCGAGAAAACAAAGAACAGATTCTCAAAGAATTTCACAAGTGTGTAGAACTAGAACTTATCAAAGAAAAATTCAACGCAACAACTAGTTTTGATGAAAAACTCTACAAAGGCTATGTAGGATTTTTGGGTGTTAAAATGGACATTGACTTGTGGTCACCTGAAGAGAAAAAAGTCTATAGCGAAACCCTACAACAACAAATTGATTCTAATAGAAAAATGTGTCCGGTTGCAAGTTCTATTATAGATCAATTTCCTTATATACGACAGTTCTTTTGGAATACATTACCGCCAAGTGGTCAGATTCGTCCCCACTACGGAGTTAACGGAAAGATATGGGGGAAAACTCCTGATCATGCAAGAATACAATTTTGTTGGGAACCTGGAGAACAGTGTACATTCTTTTTAGAAAATGAGTGCATAGAATACACAGAAGATTTATGTTTTGGATTTCGTGACGGTATGGATCTACACTGGGTTAAAAACGAGGGCAGTCTAATAAGAACTGTGTTGATTTTAGATTTATGGGAAAATCAATGCGAGGACATTCGCTGGGGTAGTACGGAAACTGTTAAAGGTAACTTTACTTTTTAAGTAAATCGACTATGATATGGGCCCTCATAGAATTGCCCCTGTTTACGTAATGATGTATTACATCAGTATTAATCCAATAGCCTGATCCGTCTGCAGGTAAATGAAAAGATTTAATTTCGTTGTTTTCATCTCTCCATTGTAAATAACATTCTTCATTAGTAAGTAAAGGCACATGGTATCTGATAGAACCTTCGTACCCATCTATGTGCCAACAGTCTGGATTTCCAGGATTTACTTCCATAATTCTTGCTCTAAACGGTCTCCATCCATTAACTTCTAAATAATCTACTATTTTTTTAAATTCGCCTGAGCATAAAATTTTATGCTGTGTAGATAGTAGCTGTTGTTGTCTACCTATATGGGCATCTATCTTGTCAGCTGAAACAGTTTGCCAAACATCACCTACCTTAACACCTGTTAATGTACCTTGCCTAACTGCACTTAGGTGATCATTATCTGTATTTCCTTGAAAGCCGATACCACTGTAGTATTGACTTTGCACATGTCTAGGGTACATTGAAAATACTTCGTTGTATATTTTTAGTAGTGTACTTAAATCAAAAGACAGTTCGTCGTCTTTCCAACAAAGATGATTCCAGGGACTTAACGGTAATGAACTCATAATTTGTTTTTTAAAATATTATTTAGAACTTCCATGACTTTTTCCGAGTATGCGGTCATATGCGGTAAGTTATGATGAAAGTAATTTATTCCTATGCTATTTAATGTATTTAATACACTGCGATCTATAAAATCCATGATAATATGAGTCCTAGCAGTTGTACCTAGATTAACGCTTCTATGCAATACTAGATTGTTAATATTCCAAATACTACCAGCAGTCATATGATCTTTTCTATATGTCGTATCTTCTAAAAATATTTCGTAAGTTGTTTGCTCATTTGTCTGCAAAGGGATATGAATCTTGTTACTAAACTGCTGATAGAGATATGTATCTATGTGCCATTTTAACTTTTGTCCTGGTAATATAGTAGCTAGTTGTAACAATGCCGGCTCTGAGTTGGGCAAATATTTTTGCACTTCTTTAATTATAGGATCACACATTGCTAATAACTCGTAGTCAAAATCTAAAGTAGAATACTTTTGCTCTGTGGTCATCATATGAGGTGTTTTACCTACAATTCGTCTAGTTTCGTAAAACACAAACTCTTTTGTAGCATATATCTCATCTTCAAGATTGTATTTGCTATAGATGGTATTCTTAACATTGTCAAATATATCCGTGGGAATATCAGCAATTTTTATAGTTGTTATAGGATTACCTATCTTTTTACATTTGTGATCTAATATTAACTGGTCTATATTCATTCTTTAATATTGCTGATTTAATTAATACATCGTGATCTTTAACCATCTGACCGAATACATTTTTATGCTCAGGCCACTTGGGGAGGTGCCCCGCAGGAATAATACAATCATAGTATATTTCGTATCTAGGCCAAACGTCAGAAGTCTTAATTGTACGTTGCTGAGTTCTAGACCAAGAAACTGGCATTGACCAAACTATCTTATATATTTCGTTACGCTCTGCCCGAGTCATAGCATAGTTCCAACAATGTTCTAATCCATTTAATTTATAATTCCATCTGTAAGAGCTTTTTGTGCCTAACATGGTCATATACCACATAGGCCCTCTTTCTGTAAACTGTTGGGTAAGGAATGATATAAGTTGTTTGTTTTCAAAATATCCTACTACACGACCAAGTTCTTTGTTAGGATAAGGCTCTAAAAATCTAGATATTTGATCTTCAAAAAAAGACAAGTCATATTTTTCAATACGTATTCCTGTAATCTTATTCTTAGGCCTAATGATATCCATTATGTCGCTAAGATGCTCTAAGTTTAAATCTTTGACATTGTCCATTTTTCTAACCCTGTTTTTTTTAAAAATTCTTCTGAAAAAACACCATCAAATCGAATACTAAATGTAGAACTGTCAGACGGATCGCTTCCGTGAACATTTGCAGAATCAAAAAATGCTGTCTTTGAAGTTATATAATTTTTAGTGTCGCCATCTCTAATAAAGAATTTTTTTCGCTGAAGAGGATTTAGCCAAATAAAATTATCTTTTCTACTAACACCATCTACATAATCACTGTGTTCAATCGAAACACTATACGGATCGTTTAGCATTATTACTGCCCTGCCAATTTCTTTAAAAATATTTTGCTGTTCAATCCATGACATCAACGACTGAAAATGTTTTATTGCAGGCAGGTCTTTTGAAGATGTATTAGAATTTTTATTCTCATAGCTAGTAGACAGGCGTAAAATAATGCACTGTCCTAGAACATGACTGGGCCATTTATATTGAATAAATGTTTGAGGTTCCCAATCTTTTAAAGAAGTTAATAAGTTATAGTAAGGATGAGAAGAGTCCGAAGATATTTCTCTATAAATTTCTGGAACAGATTTTTTTGTTTTATCTACATAACCTGGTCCTGAATTTGTCGGCCCGGCACTTGATCTAGATTTGGCAATCCCTAGAATAATATCGTCAATTATTGCGTCTAATGATTGTATATCTAAAAAATCATCTAGGGATAGATAGGGGTTGTCAAGCACAAGATACATTTTATTTTTTCAAAATTTTTTATACATAAATATTTATACTATGTTTTTTGATGGCGATTTAAAAGAGGTAACTAAAATACCAGATGATATTTTAGAAGATCTCTCGAATGAAGTTCAGAACATCAATTGGAATCTGTCAGACTTTGACAGACACGAAGTAACTTTGGTAGAGGGACGACTTTGTCTATTGCCATTTTTAATATCTAAACCGGATCAATTAACAAATACACCTAGCAGAAAAAAGATTTGGGATACATCGCAGCCAATAATTGCGTTTGTTAATAACATTATCCCGAATGGAAAAATTATTAGAGGTGAAGTTGTTAATCTAGTCCCAGATCGATCACTGACTCCTCACATTGATATCTATTGGTTTCATCGGGAGTCGAGAAGAATACATATTCCGATCACTACAAATGATCAATGTTTTTTAACTTTTGAAGATAGGCAGCATCATTTATCAGTCGGATCAATGTATGAAATAAACAATCGTATAATTCATTCTGCATTTAACAACGGACTGACTAACAGAGTGCATGTTATTTTAGATATCATGGATTCGAATCTTTATAATGATGCACTGTTAACAAAACAAAATTTTATGGAAAAAGTATGAAACTACCGGTCCCGATAATGGATCTAAAAGAATGTCCTTTAGAAATATTTCAATACCTCACTGACATCTTTGTCAATAACACAGATTGGGATAACAATGATTTATTAACCAAAGAAGAAGCATTCTATGATCAGTCTTTTAGATACGAAGCGGTTACAAAATATTTCAACGAGAAATCATTTTACTTTAGTAAGTTGCCGCCCTCTGAAGAAACAACAAATAAAATTAAACCTTATGTTGATTATTTGCTAACTGAATTATTTCCAGAATACAGTATTTTTAGATGTCAAGTAGTTTGTCTTAAACCCGGACAAAATGTATATCCGCACATAGATCCTAGATACTATCACATCTATGGAAAAAGAATTCACCTACCTCTGCTAGTCAATGATCGATCATATCATGTTCATTTCAGTCCAGAAAATGAATACAACATGGAGTTTAGTAAAATGTCTCAGGGGATGATCATTGATTTTGATAATATCACTCCCCATTCAGCATTTAACTACGGAGATACTAATAGAATACATATTATCTGTGACATAGTTAAAAACAGCACAGTTGAAAAACTTGAAGTTGCATTAAATGGTTACCCTAATGCAACTAATCAGAAAGTTATTGACGAATATTATTTGCATCTTGCAAATATTGAAAAGAAATATAATTGCAAATATCAAGATTTAAAAACTTTTTATTTGGAAAAATTACAAACAATGAATCCCCATGTCTAATAATCAAAATTTTAAAATAAACAATCAATACTATATGTGTTTAGATCAGAATTTTGATTTAGATACTTTAAAATCTTTATATCAAACTGAAATTGTCAAGGGGCTTGTTCTGTCTAAAGACTACTACGAACCGATTGAGATCGGAAATCAACAAGCGATTTTCAACAAGGATCACGTAGAACCTAAGTTATATATCAGGGACATTTTTTCTAAAACTGATGAGTATCAAAAATTAAAAGATGAAGGTTTTACCGATCTTCAAATTTACGATTATGTTCGTTTTAAATTTCCAGTAAAGACTCTAGGAACAAAATTATTGCTTAGAACTTATCCTAACTATAGTAAGGCCTTTGGAGCTAAACATCTAGCTAGGCTGAATAGAGATCAAGCTGCATATCAATTTTTTCCCGGGCTAAAACAATGGATCGAAGATTCGGGTGCATTTAAAGAAGTTGGCAGAATTTTGTTTTTTATCAATGAGCTAGGATCATATACTCCTACCCATTGTGACTATGCCAACTTAAATTCCCTCAAAGATCAATTCATCTGGATCAATTTATTCAACAAAAAGCAGTTCTTTGTTCTAGACGAGAATCTGAATAAACAGTACTTAACAGGCGAGATAAATACTTTTGATAACGCAACATGGCATGGTTCTGAACCTGCTAAACACAGTTGTTTCACTATACGTATCGACGGATTATTCAGCGATGAATTTTTAGCTAAAACAGGATTAGACAAGCATTATGCAACTAGCAAAGAAAATTAGAAATGTAATTAAGGGTAATAACCCTACTACTTTGCTGGTCTTTAATTTGTACCTGTTCACGGTATTAGTTATTGGATCATCAGTGGCGTCATTTAGTCTTTCATGGGTGTCAGTATCATTGCTCATGTATTTTTTGATGATATGTTGTGGTGTAAGCATAACCTATCACAGAGCGTTAACCCACAAAGCACTAACGATGCCAAAATGGTTAGAGCGTGTATTTGCTACCTTTGCTTGCATGGCAGGAACTGGTAGCCCTATTATGTGGGTTATGACACACAGACAGCATCACAGATTCGCTGACAAGGATGGAGATCCGCACCCCCCTGGCGCAGTTTATAAAACAGTGTTTGGGATTTACCCAAGAGTCAGCGGGCATATTAGAGATATTGTAGCAGACAAATATTACAGAATCTGGCATAGAAATTACTTTGGTATTCTAACTGTGTGGGCTGCTGCTTTATATTTTGTTTTTGGATTTGATGCGTTATATTTTATTGTGGTTCTTCCCGTGACTGCTAGTGTATTAGTTAGCAATGCACTTAATTGGTTTGGACACAAAGAATCTAAAGTATCTTATAGAAATTATGAGTTATCCGATCACAGTCAAAACAATTGGATCATGGCATTGCTAGCATTTGGAGAAGGGTGGCATAACAATCATCACCGTCATCCAGGCAGTGCAAAATTTGGTATTTTTAACAAGGAGTTAGATCTGTCTTTCCTTGTTATCAAAGGATTAGAAAAACTAGGGTTAGCATATAAAATTCGATACCCTAATAAAAAATTAATAAAGGTTTAAATTATGTATAAAGTTACCACAGTTTTTGAAAAACCTAACGCAGACGTGCAATATTATCTAGCTACGAAACCTGATCTTAGAGCTGAGTTTGCTACATTTTTATCAGAACAAACTGAAATTTTAACATTAAATGTCGTAGATGAGTCTACTACTAGACAAATTACAGATGCGTTCTATGTAGACGAACTTGCATTTAATAATTGGATTACACGATTCAATGAGCGATTCCCTACATTTTTTGCTGACAGAGATGCCTATCATGCATCTGTCGGTATTACAACGACCCGATCAACGGCTACACTTTAAATCTAGGTTCTTGTAAATCCATTAAGCAAGTGCACCACTTTGCTTTACATATTACACTGTCGTTTACAAACCCAAAATCTTCATCGTTAATGTTTCCGATAATCCCTCCAACTCTGCAAACCCCTCTATAAATTAATTCGTGCTGTATTGTAATAAGATCTATGCCAATAGAACAATCCCAACCATTATAATTGTTCATTTTCTTTTCAACTAACTCATATACACTGTAATCTTTAAAACTTCCATCGTCAAATTCTACACTCATCTTTGTTCCGTATTGTGATGTTACAGGTAGGTTCCACATAGTTTTGGTTGATCGTAGTTTACCAGATTTTGAAATATTGTCTAATAAAATTTGAGTTTGTTCTTCGGAGTATTTTGCTAGTTCTCTCGGACTAAAACTTCCGTTGGTATAATAAAAAATTGCTTTTAAACTAGAGATGGCACCAGTCTGTTCGAGTATTTGATTGTGCCGTCTCAGTGCTTCGTCTAATAGATGTATCGGAGCAGTGACTTGTATTCTAACATCAGTGGTAGTATTGTGAAATAAATTTGCAATTTTAATACTATGATTTTCATCAACATCTTGTTCGGTATGGTGAGTTAGAAATAAAATATCTAACAATTTCTTTTCTGCAAATTCTTGCCAATATCTAATTGTTCTGCTGCCATTAGATATAATAGCCACACGGTGCCCATTTTCTTTTATATAAGATAATAGTTCTACTAGCTTAGGATAAAGAGTCGGTTCGCCTCCAGTAAGTTGAAACCAAATGAATTTGTTTTCTTTTTCTGCTTGTGTCATTAATTTCTTAACAACATTCTTGTAAACAGATATGTCGTGCCATCTTTGATCGCCAATTTTGTTTTCATCCCCACAAAAAGAACAATCATAATTACAAACATTGTGCAGTTTCCACTCTACTGTTTTGTATCTTCTCGGAAATGCTCTTTCCATTCGTATTGGAAATATATTTTTTTCAACCATTAATAATCCTTTTGATATTTATTTTTCCATAAATATAGATATGAGTAAAACGATTAAACTTTCACCCGGTATACAACCTAATAAACAGGCATTAACTGATAGACATAATCATTGGATAAAAATGTATACGGAAAAGTTTCCAGAGGAAGTAGCTGTTATCAAACGTTTAGAGAATAAATTTGGAGACTATCTATGTCTTCCTATCGATATTCCTAAAATCGAAGTATCAAAAGAATTTGTAGATTTTTATTTTGAAAATGCAAAATATGCGTATAAGTTACGAGCAGATGCTGCCGGATTAATACCTGTAAATCAAACAGCAGACTACTCAAATAAGTCTACATTTTTAACAATGAATTCTTTTTCTACTACACCGGATTGTATATGGACAAGAAATTTTCACCCTGATCTGTTTACAACTCATAAGAATATACTCGACCAAATAAATGAATATTTTCCTATAAAAAGTCCTTTAACACATTTTTCTATCTGGAGTAGCACTGCAAATGTAGATTGGCATAGAGACGAGGCTAGTTTTTTAAATTTGCCTACACAATTTAGAGTGATGTTACACAATCCTTCGAATAGTGACGATACAACTCTTAGACTGAACACTCATGCACCGGGAGAAAAAAACGATAATTATTTTAAAATACGCACACCGATTGAAACAAATACTATGGCATGGAATAATCTTAGAGTATTTCATGGTAGTAAATTCAAAGGATTTAATAAAATATTGTTTATTCCTACAAGAATGAGCATAGATTGGAAAAAATACGAAGAGGTAATTGAAAGAAGTATTTTAAAATATAAATCTCTTGCATTTATAGATGACTACAGAACAGAAAATTATATAAATGAATAATATACTTGCAATCCCTTTAGAATCTTTTGATTATGAAAAAGAACGTATTAGAGTAATATTTGATAATTGCTATGCTTCTGGTTTGTTGAAATACGAAAAATCATCTCCTCATTTAGGATCTCTCTCTATTGAACAAAATAAATTGGAAAAAATATTTCCTAATTTATGTAATAGTATTAAACAGGTTACTAAAGAGGGAGATAAATTTTTTGCTAGATTTTTTGTCACTACACCTAACTCAAAAGGTGATATCCATATAGATACAATTAGGGGAAACAGAGATCATCTTAGGCAATGGGCATTAAATATACCTATTTCGGACTGCACAGGCACTTTCCACGAATGGTATGATACACACGAAACTCCCTATACTGAATTTCAACACAGTGCATTGTATTGGACAAACTACAACTCGGGAACATTAATTGACCAACACGAACTAACAGTGCCATCTATTTTAAGTATATCAGTTCCCCATAGGATTTATAATCCTCTTAATTCCTATAGAATAGTGTTATCTGTGAGAACAGAAAGTGATACCTTTAATATCAATTAATTATTATTTTAGATGCTTGGCTAAAAATTCTCTAGTTTTATTTCTGGCTGCAACGTCTGCTTCTAAGTCGTAGGCGTGATAGTGTCCGTAATACCAACCATCTACTTTGTAGATATCAAATGCATGTCGAGCATTGGGATACATATACATTTCATAATTTGTCATCTTGCCGCAAAAGTATACAGGGGTGGTAGTATCTTTTTTAGCCAAATGTACTTGGACTGGTATTCTTGGATTTTCAAAATTTAATCCTAGTCCACTGCACACAGGATAATATGCAATACCAGCATCAATTCCATGAGTATCTTTGTTGCTGGCAAAGTTTAAAACTGTGCCGCCACCGTGACTGAATCCTATAACAGCAATTTTTCCAGTATGCCAAGGTTGCTTACGAATCCATTCTGCTAGATTTTTAATATCGTGTGCTCTCGATTCTGTGCTAACATAATTAGGATGCACCTCTGCACAATTTTTATATCCTCTCGGCAAAAAAGAATCTAACATGACTCCGTTATATCCCCAATTTAAAACTTGCCGTAGCCAATCTTGATAGGAAGGAATGTTTGATCCACTGCACCCGTGTGCTATAATCACTGTTGGCCTGGGATACGATCCTTTTTGTATATGAACATATCGAAGTTCTTGTTCAATAACTACTCCGGAAGACTTTTGATTATTTTCATAGGTTGCGCAGCCGGAAACTAAAATTGAAAATACCAGTAACAATTTTTGTAAATGATGCATACTAAATCTTCTTTTAAAAATGTAAGGTGTGAATCACACCTTACATAGTAGGGCCGTTGCCGTTCTTGAATCCAACACTGCCACCTTCTGCTTCGATTCGTGAAATCACTTCTTCAAACAAAATGGGAGCAAAGTCAGTTTGTTCAACACAGACACAATGATAACGAACATCGTTCTCATCGCTGTATAAAACTTCTCCAGTCCTCGCATCAACGCCGCGGGCCTTCTTCACTCTATTAGCGTGGGTGTGTCCATGAATGTTAGTACCAAAACGCCCTAAACTATCGCTGTGTACAGGAATATGACTTAAGATCATTCCGTTCATAACATGATAAGCTCTAAGCTCTCTAAAGTACTGACGATACTCGTCGTCCCTAAAGATATCGTGGTTGCCGCGGATTAACACCTTGTCGCCGTTTAATCGGCTCATGATACTTAACGCTTTACGGTTAATGACAACATCACCTAAGTGGTACACCTTGTCAGTGGGCTTTACCCGTTCGTTCCACGCCTTGACCATGGCTTCGTCCATTTCCTCAGGGCTATCCCATGGACGTAATTTTGTAACACCATCGTTACGTGTAAAGCGGCATACACCTGTGTGTCCAAAGTGCGTGTCGCTTACTAAGAATACACTGGGCATACTTGCCTCCTTTCTTTAATAAGTTTCTTTTACAATATCATACTCTTCTGTAGGCCATTTAGCTTTAAACTCATCTGACTTAACATACTCATTGTATGCCTTGGCATCAAAAAACATTTTATGAAATTCTGTTTTCATTGAACCTTTTTTAGTTACTGTTAAGTAAACCGATTTTGCTTTACCTGCCATTTTGTGCCTTTCTATGCTATTAACCAATCGTCGCTGTCTCTATATTCTAGAGATTCGCTGCCGTCATACTCTTTTACTTTAAACTGAACTCCTACGGGAATCCACTCTACCTGTAACGTATCTATACCTCCGGTATATAACTCCGGATATTTTAATTCTACATATACTTTGAGTTCATCCCAACGTTCTGTTTCCACATATTTTACAATATTAGGATCGAACAAAATCTCAGGATACTGGGTATTCCATGTATACCACCCGGCCCCAAAGCCAGGAGAATATACCACACCTACTTTTCCATTTTCTATTAATCTATTCATGTTTAACATTCGATATCAATGTTGCGACCTTTGTCCAAATCTAAACGAAGATTTTTTCGTACTCGATCCGCAACAACTTGTTCAAATCTACGATCTTCGATCTTTTTAGCATAATCATCAGTTCGCTGTTTTTCCAAACGGGCTTGATCCAACCGATACTGTTCTTGATTGTACTTTATAACACTTTGTTCTGCTCTTGATATTTCCATAATGATTTTTACAGTCTATATGAAATACGACCCTTGCTAAGATCGTATGGGCTAACTTCTACCTTAACACGATCGCCTAGAATGATACGAATTTTATGTTGTTTGAGTTTGCCACTAGTATAACAGAGTATCACAGTGGGCATATTGTCCATCTTTACTCTAAACATATTACCGGGCAGAACTTCTTCCACAGCACCTGTTAATTCAATTATATCTTCTTTGGCCATCTAGTTTTTATCTTTCCTTTTTAACGCGGCCAATGCGGCTCGCCTTGTTCCAATCGTATTTAACGCCATCTGGGCAAACACCATCCTTGATGCTGTCTACTCCAAATATACCCACAAATTCCATGTTGGCTGGACCACGGATAGTTACAAACTGTCCAAACGCTTTTGCTGTTGTCATTGCTCTGTCTAGCGTAGAACAACTAGCAAGAGGAAATCCTTCTTTTGTTATTACTTTATACATACGACTATTATACTGTCTTTCTTTCAATTTGTCAAGTGGTGCTCTAGCCAAGAATTGAACTTGGAATTCAGTCTTACCAAGACTGTGTAATACCATTTTACTACAAGAGCGTGGTCCGGCGTAACAGAATCGAACTGCTGTTTAGAAGGTAGAAGCTTCCTGTATTTTCCACTATACGAACGCCAGATAAAGAAAAACCCTGCCGTAAGTACTATGTCTTAGAGGGCAGGGCCGTGTTGTTGATGACAGACTACTTATCACATTATACTCCGCCTGTCAGGGAGAGTTATTGTTTTACATCATATTCGTAGTTTACTGTATTCAGATTCTCTCTGTAAACTCCAGCTCCATTCTTAGTATGAAACTTTTTGGCCATCTCAGTTTTTGGGCTAAGTGTAACAAAACGAGTTATACTAGGAAATTGTTGTTGTATTTCTGCTACAGTTGCTCTCAGCAATTCTACACCAGCCCCTGGAGCATAACTCCAAATGGTATAGAAAATTGCTGCGGTTGGCACTTCCGTATCTTTGATCAAATCATTAACATCTTCCGGTATGAAATCGTGTAAACTCACACACACCATAGCTCGGGGAATGTCATCAACTAGAGCACTTACAAACTTGTTCTTGCCTACTCTAAACTCTTTAGGCAACTCAGGGCGAACAGGATCATCCTTGATGTAGTCTAAGAGTGGGTCAGTGAGATTAGTGATAAAGGATAACATTTTTTTCTTTCAGTTTATATGCGTACTTATCTCTTTTAGACAAAAAAGATATTACAATTTTATTAAGATAGATATTCTACGTCGGCTGCTAGAATAAATCTATAATCATTGCTTTGAACTATACCTGGTCGATGCCATTGATTGCTGGGGTACAACAACCAGTTGTAATCACTGGGGCGAACAAAAAACTTTCCGTTGCCTTTTGGTCCGTCGGGAGCCATTTCAGTTCCGCAATAATCACGATCTTTTACATCTTTGGGAATGTGCAGATAAAATATACCACTCAGCATCTTGGCATTTGGGTTTGTTGGATGCCAATGATTGTGCCAAAGATTTTCACGATCTTCTACACCTTCTAGATTGGTCATAAATGACCAAGCCATCATGTTTGAAACTTTTACTTCTCGTCCAAGATACATAAAGACACTGAACAAGAAACTCATACGGTACTTTAACCATACAGCTTCGGGTCTTGAAAATATGTTTTCTTGGGTTTGATATTTTGGACTATTTTTAAAATAGTTGCCATCGGCAATAATATCTTTAATAATACCTATGGCCACTTTGTTATCAGTTTCTGTGATAACAGAACTAAAATCAAACTTCTTAAACGTATCGTTATAGTCGATTACTTGCATAATTTGGAGCGGGGTAAGAGAATCGAACTCTCCGCATCAGCTTGGAAGGCTGAGGTATTACCACTATACGAACCCCGCATTGTTATTTCTATTTATTCGTCGTCTTCTGGAGGATTAACCAAAGGTGAAGTTGAAGGTTTTTTCTTCGACCACATTGAGTATGATTCTCCTTCAACTCTACCACTTTGATTTGGTTTCAGTTGTTGAATAACACCACCCTTGGCTAAAAATTCTGCTAAGGCTGCATCTGTTGCTGCCTGGTCTTCTGCTTTTGACATTATTGCCTTTTTGTTAAATTGGTCGGAGTACAAGGATTCGAACCTTGGACCCCCTGGTCCCAAACCAGGTGCGCTACCAGACTGCGCCACACTCCGAATTGGTTGCGGGGGAAGGATTCGCACCTCCGATCTCCAGCTTATGAGACTGGCGGGGACGACTAGACTCCCCTACCCCGCGGTAATTTGTGCCTAGCTACTCCCACCACAGGAGCCCTAGACTGAGCGGTTACTCTGTCCATAACATTTGTTCTTCTGGAAAGGCGTTATACCTCACCCTAGGCAGTTTTCAGTATCCCCCAACAGGGACTGTAAGGTCAGGTCCTAATGTACCCCCTGGTCTATCGTTACAGGGACGCTGTTTATATAACGTAAAACAGTAAACCGGGATCTGTTAGATCAAACCTTCTGATTGCAGTGTTGCCACTACTTCTTCACTGAGTGGGATCTCGGTCTTGATGTTCAACTCAAGGATCTCGTCGCTGAGCTTCTGCTTCTGCTTTTTGAGATTTTTAATCTCTGTGTCGATAGCATCTAGTTGTTCGTGACCGATCACGTTGGTAGACACTGTATCGGTGTAGCCGTAGATGCTAGGACGTCGGCCTGTGTCGCTCTTGTCATTGCGAATCTTATCCAACTTACCGTTGATCACATCAAGATTAGTCACAGGATCTACTACAAGATCTTCAAGTTGACCAATTCGTTTGTCCACAAAGGCAGCAGTGGCTAATTTCAAATCAATGCCGCTTTGTGCGTTGGCACTGCCCACAAGACCACGAATGTTATACAGGGACAGCAATAGGCGTTGCCTACGACTGTCATTGTTAAACAGTGTATCGTTGGCATTCTTTAGTTCTACTGCCACATCTTGAAATTCATTGAGATCAATTGATGTTGTTATTTTAATGCCCTTGATTGCATCATTGATGCTGTTTTGTAGGGCACTGGCTTTTCTAAGTGAAATATTCATCTCTTTGTCCTTTGCGTTTTTTTGGTAACTTGTTAAGATAATCTTTAAAGGTATACTTGCCTTCTTCGATTTCTCGAAGTGCTGTAGAAATAAATGTTTTTCCTGCTTCAGCTACTCTTGGCATTGAACCGTTTTTCAACTCTCGGGCTCGTTGGCTAGCAACCAGTACAAGATTAAATCTATTTCCTACCTGTTCTACTGCTAGTTCTGATGTCAATCTCTGTGTCATATTTTTCCTAGGTTAAATGACGGGTCCATGAAAGGTCAAGTAAAAGACTGGACAATGTGCAAATAACAATGCTCAATATGCAATCCACAGGGGTCACTATATTTCCGTTACTCAATAAACAAATCTTTTAGTACAGAACACAGTGACACGAATACTTTTTCAGAGTATTTGGAGTTATGTTCGGTATCGCATGAAGCGATGCCAAGCGTCTTCTCTCATCTACCTTTCACTTCGCCGGTTCAGTATTACTACTGAACAAAACTATTATAGCACTATACAAGATGTTTGTCAACATCTTTTGATTATATTGGTGCCCCCACCATGAATCGAACACGGGACAACCTGATTACAAATCAGGTGCTCTACCAACTGAGCTATAAGGGCAATACGTGGTGGAGGAGACAGGGATCGAACCTGCGACCTACTGGTTGCAAACCAGCCGCTCTCCCAACTGAGCTACACCCCCACATTATCACTTACTCTCGTTGAGTTTATACTCTTCGAGTTTTTCTTTAAACTGTTCTTCGGTTAGACCGTGCCAACCAATACATTTGCCTGTTGGTGAGCGGCCGCAACCGCATTGCCCAACTTTACTTTGATCTTCTTTTACTCTTACCTGCATAGCGTTTATCCTATTAAATTCTTCATCTTCTCGAACTGCATCTTGCACTTCTTGGGGACTTTTACGAAAAATTGTATCCCACCTATTGTCAAACTCACGTTGGCTGACACTAAGCGGTCTTGCTTTAGATCCCTTGCTCATCTCAACCTCCCGATGATACTGTCCCGGATGCGTGGGTGATAAAGTTACCGTTTCCCTGTTTGCGTGTTTCACGCTTGGGCTGAACAGCCGCTGCCAATTCTGCATCAATCATGGCACGTTTCCATTCACCTCGCTTGTGAGGATCTAGAACTTTACTCATTGCTAGACTTGCTTTAGTCAAAGACGACATCTTGTAATTTGGACCTGGTTTCATTATATTTCCTTTATTAAAATCTGGTTGCTCTGCGTCCCCCGGCGGTAATTATAGTACATCAAGCATATGGACCTCAGAACAACATTTAGTTCTTACCACACACTATCACTTGTACCTTCCACCCGCTTCCCGACGGGGACCGTTCTCGCACTGCCAGCGGCCTTTCGGTTCAAAGACTACCACCCGTAGTTGTCACACTACTTCTCATCGTGTGGGTCACACTATCCGGAGACACCCGGAACGTTCTGGCGGAGCATGTAGGAATCGAACCTACTCACCCATTGCTGAATGACAGATTAGCAATCTGTTGCCTTAACCGGTCGGCCAATGCTCCGTATCGCTTGGTGGGTCGTGACAGTCTCGAACTGCCGACATTCTGCGTGTAAGGCAGACGCTCTACCAACTGAGCTAACGACCCAATTACCATTAAAAAATAACATTAGACCCTATGGGATCAAGCGAATTTCTGAGTGAGGTTCGATTCCTCTCATAAGCCATTGCTCACGGTTATATCAGAGGAGTAAGATGGCCCTATTCCTCATGAGTCTATGCGTCCATAAACGATTCCCGCTAATGCTATTTTTTAATGGTGCCCCAGAGGAGACTCGAACTCCTAAAATTTGGCTTCTAAGACCAACACGTATACCAATTCCGTCACCGGGGCAAATAATTTACATTTAATTTTTAAAGAACACTACTAACTTTTTAGTATGTAACTATTATATAGTCTATTCTACTTCCTGTCAACAATTATT
>Ga0164294_10000583_pt1 | contig 34860 bp, 32 predicted proteins | sample GEODES005metaG_FD_111479 | JGI IMG/M metagenome (GOLD analysis project Ga0164294, IMG submission 111479) | Oligotrophic lake water microbial communities from Sparkling Lake, Wisconsin, USA - GEODES005 metaG | ecosystem: Environmental > Aquatic > Freshwater > Lake | place: USA: Sparkling Lake... | reverse complement strand
TGCAATGCAACTAGTAGGAAAGCCCTGCGGGCTAGGTTTGCCAAAGTCCCTTTGGCAAACCGCATTTTTGGCAAACCTTCTCCCTTTACTGGAAAACGCGTGTAAGTTAATTTTAGGGGAAAGCCCTGCGGGCTAGGTTTGCCAAAGTTCCTTTGGCAAACCGCGTTTTTGGCAAACCTTCTCCCTTTACTGGCAAACACGTGTAAGTTAATTCTAGGGGAAAGCAATGCGGCTATTAGGAAAGCCCTGCGGGCTAGGTTTGCCAAAGTTCCTTTGGCAAACCATCCTTTCCCAAACCATCATTTCCCAAACCATCCTTTGGCAAACCGGAAAATTATCGAGTGAGTTGAACAACTTGAAAACGTCCTAATTCAGCTAATTGCTTCCGGTTTAAATCGATTTGATATGCATTTCCTGGAACAGAATGGCCGGATATGACATATTTTTTTCCATTGGCCAATAAAGCAAAATAAGGAGAATCCTCCGAAGTCAAACAACGCAACTGAGAAATTTCCCCCTCCTCCATCCTCGTATATAAAACGGGAGATTGTTTTCTTAAAGCGCTAATCGTTGAAAAATCTGGCCAGACATACCATTTTTTTTCAACTAAATGTTTCGCATTCAGTGAATCCATCGGATAGGATAAACAAGTTTGTTGGGTCTTCATGACATAGGCATCACATAGAATCCGCCTTTGATCTGCTTCAACCAAAGGCATTTGTGTCCTGATATTCAGACCATAAAATCCCAAGGCACCAAAAACCATGAACCCTTGCAATCGCCGCGATAAATCCGGTTTTATTTCCAAAATACTCAAATAAATAAGCACCAAGGGAATCACATGGTAAAAGGAGAATCTGCTAGCCAATAGAACTCCAAAACTTACTTGGCCCGCATCATCCACGCCACGACCTATGTGAATCAAAAAACCGATTGTTGCGATTGAAAATAAGATCATTGGCAAAAACAACATTCGCTCATTACCTTTCTTGAATACCGTTTGAATCGAACGAAGCACCGGATACGCAATCCCCAAAAAGCAAATAACACCTAACAAAAATGCCACCGAAACCCGCGAAATGATCGCCCCTAAAAAGATAAACACCGCCGGAAAAATACCCATATTGACATGAATACCTCCATCCTTTATACCTAAGATCTCCGAGGAAAGTTGGATACCCGAGTAATATAAAACAATACACAAAACACTCAAAACCCATAAATAATAGCGATATCGATGCTTATAGATGGCGATCAACAAATTTGAAAAAAACAAAAGCCCCAAAGATTCCGTGGAAATCAACAACAAACTGGCATTGGCCAACAAAACCCCTACCACATATCGCTTTTGAATCGTCATAACATAGGCAATCCATACGATCATTAAAACCGTAAATCCATGTTGCATTACCCCAACCAACGAAAAATTATCAACCTGGCCTTTAAAAGAAAACAGCAATAAAGAAATTCCAACAAAATGCATCGACGACTTTCCCGACAATCGCACATACTGAATAAAACAATACAAAATGGGCAAAAGCAAAGCATTCGCCACCAAAATCAAGGCCGTAAAGTGAAATTTCGAAGCGAATAGGCTCGTGAGAATTACATAAATTTTTAAGCACAAATTGGCATGAATACCCCCGTGAAAAGGCAATATGTAGGACGAAATAGATGAAAACACATCGCTTATTCGAATATCAAAAAACAAGATATAACTCAAATCATCGCCCCAATTCGGATATGGCTCCACCCAAAAAGCAATTAGAGATAATTGAATAACTAAAATAAGGGCAATACTAAGCCATACCCAAAGACCACCCCATTTTAAACCCATACAACTAATTTTTATAACTTTAAATTTACAAAATCTCCTTAAATTGTACGCTAGTTATTTAATTTAAGCAATCAAATAAACCTATTCACATGAAAAACATAATCATACGTAGTCTATTACTAACATTTTTTTGCAGCTGCCTGCACCTAACTTTCGCAAATCCTGATCCACAAGCAGGTACCTATAAAATGGTCGTCGAAGGATTCGACTGGGGCCCTGCCGTCAATAAAATCATTCTTTCCCTGCCAGACACAACCTCGAAAGTAAACGCTGCGGACTACATCGTATATGTCCAACGAAATTTAGCCGGAACCACCATCCCCGCCGAACAAAGTAGCGGAAAACGAGAAGTCATCTCCGCCTACATCTCAAACGAAACCGGAGATCGCATAAAAACAGGTAAACATATCACCCTCGTCCTCAGCGTAGGACCCTCCCTGCCCATCGCTTCGCCATTCCAATATGTACGGGTAAAAGGAAACCTTTGGGTCGATTATAACCTAACGATCATGCAAACGAAAACCCAACAAATTTGGAATAAAGCAAACGGCAAAATCATGCCGCTCATCGACGAGTTTGACCTATCCAAAAAATTCAGTTATCAAGACAAAAACATGTCCTACGCCAGCTATTCTCCCAAAAATAGAAAGGACAAAGCACCCCTAATTATTTGGTTACACGGAGGCGGCGAAGGCGGCATGGATCCGACTGTACCGCTTTTAGGAAATAAAGCCGCGAATTATGCCGGCACAGCCATCCAAACGATTTTCGAAGGCGCATTCGTACTCGTTCCCCAATGCCCCGGCGCCTGGATGCACAATGCCCAAGGCGTAGGCACCCAAGGAAAAGAAAATGACGTGTACAACGAAGGACTCATGGCTTTGATCAAAAATTATGTGTCCAACAATCCAAGCATAGACCCCAACAGAATCTATGTAGGCGGCTGTTCTAATGGCGGCTACATGGCTCTAAAACTCATTCTTTTATACCCCGATTATTTCGCAGCCGGCTACATCAGCTCCCTAGCCTATCGCTCACAATACATCGCAGATGCAGACATTCAAAAAATCAAAAACGTACCCATGTGGTTCGTGCATTCCAAAGACGATGCCACCACGAATCCCGACCTGACCGTCGTACCTGTGTTCGATCGACTTAAATCCGCCGGTGCTAAAAACATCCATTTTACCTATTATGACCACGTAAATGACATCACCAACCAATATGGTGGCAACGGATTTCAATACAATGGACACTGGTCTTGGGTCTATTTACACGAAAACCTACCCAGAACGGATCTAGACGGAAGCGCCGTAAAACTAAACGGAAAACCTGTCACCATCATGGAATGGATGGCCGCTCAGAAAAAGGGGAAATAAGTAGAAAGGATTGGCGGAATGAAACATCCGCTCGTAACATTACAAACGGATGCTCGGCGCAATAGCCTCCGCCCATTTTTGATATGCCTCTGCGGAAGGATGTAAACCATCCGCAGAGGTAAATTTGAGATTATTTCGGGCGGCCCGACCGATATCCGTGATATTGACATAGCGACATAAATTCATCTTCGCTAGCCGCTGATTAATCCGATTAAAGCCATCGATTTCCCGGTGAATTTTAGCGGTATCCAAAGTCAAGCCAATGGGCGTCAGACCATAATCAGGTATCGAAATAACAATCACATGTTCATTTATGCCCTGTGCGAGACCCACGGCCTTGCCTAAAATACTGTTCAATTTTTTCGCATACTGAAGAGAATCCAATCCTTGAAATTGGTCATTCACCCCAATCAACACAGTGACATAATCATGCATTCCCGGATTACTATCGTTCAAGGCTTGATCCAATTCTGCAGCTGTCCAGCCTGATTGCGCCAAATACCCAATATGTCGAGTCTTAATTCCTTTAAATCGAAGGATGTTTTGCAACTGTGCCACAAAGCGCTCCGAAATTTGTACTCCTTGACCCACCGTATAAGAATCCCCAAGCGCTAAAAATGTAATCGAAACTGAATCTTTGGGATTTAAGGATGATTCCAATGGGCTCTCCCGACAAGCAACCAAATAAGCCCATAAAAAAATCAAACAGATAATTCGCATATTTTTAAACCCTTCGATTCATACATGTTAAAATAAATCGAGTATAAAACCCCGTGAAAATACAAGAAATCAGAAACTAAATGGGTAGTTTTCCAGATCATTCAACCAAAAAAAGCAGTTTGTCAGGTTCTGTTGGAAAATATGACATCAAAATTGCATTCAACGGAAAAGACGAATACACCCAAGAAACAGCAGATACCAAAAACAATTCAGTCGGATTTAAAACGTACCAACGCGTTAAATAAATACGCTGTTCATTGAAAAGCCCCACAAACGATTCATTTGTGGGGCTTTTTTATATATAAATCAAACAATTGCTTCCTATTTTGCCTGCGGTGCCGCAAAACCTGATTTAGCTAATTGATCAAACAAGGCCTGCGCCTTCACAATGCCTTTGGGATCATTCAAATCATAATAGCGATAGACCTCAAAATCCGTTTTGTGAATCCCATTTTCCTGAATGGCTCCTTGCGATTTATATTCGGCAATCACCCAATCCGCCACGATCTTATAACTCACCTTATCATTTTCCTTAAATTTAAAGGCACGATTCAAGGTAAGTAGCGGCGCACCCTCCTTGATTTTTGTTTCAGGAAAACCGTCCAACATGGTAAATTCCATCGGCTTGCTCGTTTGAGACATTGGGCTACCTGCTAAAACGATTGGTTTTTTAGTTCCTTCATAGCGTTGTACCGCGCGCAAAGCCATCATGACCGATGTTTTATGATGTCCATGCTGGCCTGCGTGTGGCAACATGGTGATGATGAAATCATAATTTTGGTCAGCAAGGATACGATCCATTTTTCGCTGGACCGTGGGAATATCCCAATTCTTCCCTGAAATATAAGGTTTGATATCCAGCGTGTACCAGTCGTCTGGCTGCTCCATAAAATACATATTGCGAACGCCCAAAATTTTTCCTGAATTCAAAATCTCCTGCTTGCGGATCAAAGGCAAATGATTTCGCGCCGTCACCGAATCCGTCAAGTTCAGTCCATAATAAACCGCACCCAATTGCGAATCCGCAAATCCTCCACCCCCATCCGTCATCACCGCCATATCCACGATGCCTTTCAATTCATGCGTAATTTTAAACATCGTCACGGAGAAACCCGTTTCATCATCCGGATGCGCAGTGACCACCAAAACTTTGGGACCCTGAGCCAATAGCAAAAAGCTAGTCAAACATGCAAAAATAAGGCTAAGTAAATATTTCATCAGGTAAAGAGGTTTGTTTGTCCTAAATTTATAAAAAATAATAGTCCGGCGAAACAATTACTTTTTTTAGCCGTTAATAAACTGAGCCTTTGCCAAATCCACATGCCTAATTCCATCATTTCCATCCGTCACTTGGCGAAACGTTTCGGTCAATTCGAAGCCGTCAAGGACCTCAGCCTAGATGTTCACCAGGGGGATGTGTATGGATTTTTAGGCCCCAACGGTGCCGGCAAAAGTACCACCATGCGCTGCATGCTTTCCTTAATTAGACCAAATCATGGTGACATCCACCTTTTCGGCAAGGACCTACGTAGCAACCGAGCTTCCATTTTAGCCCGAGTCGGTTGCCTCATCGAAAAACCTGATTTTTATAAATTCCTTTCGGCCTATCGGAATTTGGATTTGTTTTCCAACATTTCCGGAAAACCATCAAGCAAAAAAGAAATCTACGAAATGCTGGAATTCGTAGGACTCCAAGGCCGCGAAAAAGACCACGTGGGTGGATTTTCACACGGAATGCGCCAGCGCTTAGGCATCGCCCAGACGCTTCTGCATAATCCTGACTTGATCGTTTTGGATGAACCTACCACCGGTTTAGATCCACAAGGGATCATCGACATGCGAAATTTAATCCTCCGACTAAAAACCGAACAACATAAAACCATCGTTTTTTCATCACACAACCTGGCCGAAGTAGAGATTTTGTGTAACCGCATGGTCATCATTCACCAAGGCAAAAGCATCGTCGAGGGATCTGTCCAAGAACTCCTCCATGAACAGGATCAGGTCATCCGTATACAAAGCGACGCAGTTCATTTAGACGCGGCCTATTCGCTCAGTCAATCCTTTCCAAAGGCGATCCAATTTAAGAAATTAGGCCTGGATGGTTTCGAATTAACCATGGCAAAATCAGATATTCCAGCCTTTAACCAAGCCATGGTGGCAGCGGGCATTCCCGTGTATTCCTTAGAAACGAAGCGCAAGCTTGAAGATTATTTCATCAACCTCCTCCAAGCATGATTTTTCTACGAAGCACCCGAAACGAACTAATAAAAATCGCCCTAAAACCTCGCAGTTATTTGGGTTTAGCCGCGATTACGGGTTTGGTTGGAATTATTCTCTTCGCCCTAAAAGCAGATGGATTGTCGATGATTTCCTTCGTTACCGCTTCGTTCGAACAAACCTTGCGTTTTGAAGGCAATTTATTAAATGGAAATTTGGTGGCCTTTATCGTGCTCCAAATGTTAATTATTCACATTCCCCTTTTAGTCGCCTTAGTCACCGGTGACCTGATTTCAGGAGAAGCGGCCATGGGGACCTTGCGCCTCCTAGTCAGCAAACCGATTTCTAGAACCCAATTATTGCTCTCCAAATTTCTTGCCGGGGGAATTTATACCCTTTTGGTCGTTTTATGGTTGGGATTTTTAGCAGTCATCGTAGGCCAATGGCTCTTCGGCGTCGGTGATTTAATGGTCTTAAATTCAGATGGACTCGTGATTTTACAAGCAGATGATGTGAATTGGCGCTATGCAGGAGGTTTTTGTGTGGCCTTTTTGGCCTTATTAACCGTAAGTTCGCTGTCCATCACCCTTTCCTGTTTTTCGGATAATTCGATCGGGCCCATCGTCAGCACCATGGCGATCATCCTCCTTTTTACGATCATCGTAACGCTGGATGTTCCGATTTTTGACCCCATTCGTCCCTATTTATTTACCACACATATGGCCGCTTGGCGTTCGTTTTTTGAGGACCCTTTGCCCTGGGAATCCATCAAAAAATCGATTTATATTTTGCTGGGACACAATCTGCTATTAATCGGCATTTCCCTGTTCGCCTTTCACCGTAAAGATATCACCGTTTAATATGCGTTTATTCATCGCTTTTTTCATGCTTTCCTTTGGCCTTCATGCACAAGACCCCACGGTTCTTTTTATGAAACTGGTCAAAAAATTTCAGGCTGTCAAATCCTACGAAGTTCAGGCTACGATTAAACCCAACATCCCCCTCATCCGAATCCTTCCCGTGAAAGCTAAGGTTTCTTTTTCCTATCCAAACAATTTCCAAATTCACGCAGCCGGGATTTCCATTTTGCCCAAAAATGGCTTTTCCGAATTACCGAAATTATTTGGCCAAGCGGAGAAATTTACGGCCATCTCCACAGGAAATGAAAATCTTCAAAATCAAGATACCGAAATCATCACCCTGCTACCCCTAGACAATGAAGGCGATTTAGTACTCGCGAAATTATGGGTGGATGCAACTCGCCTCCTCATTCTCAAATCCCAAGTTAGCACCCGAACAAATGGCACGCTCGTCAGTGAGTATTTTTATGGCACATCCGCCAGCAAAGGACTTCCCGATCGAATGCTTGTTACCGTCGAAGTGAAAAAATTCAAAATGCCGAAGGGCATAGCCACGGACATCAACCGCAACAGCCAACCCGAAGATGCCAAAAAAGCCCAAAAGAAAGGAACCATCGAAGTCCTATTTAGCCATTACGAAATCCACTAAAAGCGTTTCAATATTTTAACCAAAGCATCCGAGATTTTTGTATAACCTGCATCCGAGGGATGTAAGCCATCAAAAGTCATATCGATGGATTCCACAGGATAAGGATATTCGTCCGACGTCGGATTAAATGGTACATCAATAAAATCTGGATACACATAATTCCGGTAATCACCAGTCCCAGGATCCTTTAGCCTTTTGAATTTAACCAAGTTTTTTTGTTGCAGGCCTTTCATATGAAAAAGATCCACCACCTGACAATTTTCGAATTTCGCGATCTTGACAATCGCATTTGCGAAATCCTCTAAATTTTGCCCATTTTTGGGTTTATAAGATCCGTAGGCATTGTTTTTGAAATTATTAATGTAGACAAAATCCACCCGTTGCATCGGAGTAATGAAGATAATTTTTGCCTCGGGATTAATCTTTTTAATCTTGTCTTTTATGACTCGGAAGGCCCCATGAACGGTAGTCGTTCCGGTGTTTTGCAGATAATCATCCCAAGTGCCTAGCGGTTTGAAACCCCACCAATCATTGGTGCCTAAAAAGATGGAATAGACATCGCCAACTGGCACATTTAATTGATCAAATTCGCTGGCAATTTTAACTGCAGTCCAGCCATTATAGCCCTTGTTGACGAATTTAATATGCGGCAACTGCTCCACGACCTGTGTCATGTATCCTTTGGAAATCCGATTGCCGGTTTCATTCGCATGGTCATTTAAATAGGTAATCGAATCGCCGATGGCGACCCAAGTTAAGGCTGGAGGATTGAAGGAAAATTGGCTCAGACATACGAGGACCAACAATATTAATTTTTTCATCGAATAGGTTTTATAAATCTGAAATTAGCCAAATATTTCGAATGCACAACGCAAAGTTGTTTTTCGCCTGACGATAGCCATGTACCAAAATCAAGAATTTCAAAAAAAACAATTGCCTAAATAGGCCATAAATGAGAAAAGTGGGATGGAGAAACATCATATTTTGAACTACAAAAGCATTTTTCGCGATTTTGGTACAAATTCAAAAGCACTCAGATGGGGCTTATTCCGTAAATTTAGTACTATAAAGCTACGTGTTCATGCTCCTCTCTTTTTTGAAAAAAATCATCAACATCCTAACCTCCACCCGCGCCGCGGGGATGTACTTCCTATTGTTCGCCGCAGCCATCGGAATCGCAACCTTCATCGAGAATGATTTTGGTACAAGTTCTGCCCAAGATGTGATTTTCAAGAGCCATTGGTTCGAAGCCCTTTTAGTTCTTTTCTGCCTGACAATCGCGATGAATATCGTTCGCTATCGGATGATTCCCATGAAAAAATGGCCATCCCTGTGTTTTCATAGTGCCATCATCGTCATCGGTGCTGGAGTAACACGTTATTTCGGGACAGAAGGGATGATGCATATTCGAGAAGGCGAAAGCAGTCAAACTTACTTATCGGCAGAGGATTTTTTAAAATGCCAAGTGATGATCGGCGACAAAACCTATTCATTTGCTGAACCTGTGTAAAAGCAAATTATGGCATCATGAATAAAAATTGGTACCACATTCAAGATGGAACTAAATACAATGGGAAATTGTGCGATCTGACCATCACATCAAATGAAAATATTCCCTTGGGCGCTCAAGTGGCTTTTGAAGGCAAATTGGTCTTAAACAAAGATTTTGGAGCAGGCTATGTATATGAAATCCTAGTGGAAGATGGGCATTTAAAATAATCCCTTAAGCAAAAGAAATAGTTAACAAATCCTTATACAAGGCCGTTTTGTAGGCTTTTAAATTTCCGAAAACTGAGTTAGAATTGCAATTCGCCACTTGACCCGTGCCTATTCCATAGGAATTACCATGGTTCGCGCAGGTGAACTTATTGGCCCCATAGGACCATCGGTCGCGGCTTCCTAAATGCGGACAACAATTATCCAAAGCCAATAAAGTCATTTCATCTTTTCGAAGTAATAAAACCCCATTTACTTGGTCGTTCACATAATTTCCGATACTCAATAATTGGGAATAACTCGCGTGGGCCAAGTCTACATATACCGTTGATTGTTCCTGTAAATAGCCCTTCGTCCCGATCGCCTTTTTCCTAGCTAAATAATCCTTTTCTTCCTGAGGAATAACAACCTGCGGAGTCATCTCCTCGGCGACAGAATTCTTGCAAGCACTCAAAAATTCAGAGGAAGCAAGCACTGTTAACAAAACAGCCGGACAGGTTTTCCCAAAGAATTCTTTCCTTTTCATACAAACGACCGTTTAATTAAAATTATTTTTTTTCGAAAATTAATCATTTATATTTGAATATGTTATAACATATGAAAAAACCAAATTCGGTAGATTTGGTATCCCAGTTCTACAAAGAAAACATTGATTTAAAGCAAATAGAGCTAGCTAGAGCCTCAAGAACGGTCGTAAGTACCGGCCTTGAGCCTTATACAGGCGTGTGGGAAAATGCCCAAAAAAAACATCTGTTAAATCGTGTTATAACAGGATATTCCACCAAACATTTACAAGAAATTTCATCACTAAGTCTGAGCAAATCCTTGGATTTGATTTTCAAGGTGGAGAAAACACCGAACGTGCCGGTCAACGATTACGATTACGAAATCACCAAAGCAGAAACCGAAAAACAAGGGCATTTTTACATCGAGCCAGGCAAAGAATATGTCTATGCGCCAGAACCTAACGGCTCTCCATGGCCCCGTCATCAGTCGCATGATGCTTGGCTATTCAAAAACATGATTGAACAGAACACCTCCATCCATTGGCGCATGGTGTTTTTCTTACATAATTTACTGGCCTGCGGAAAAGGAAGTGTGAAGATGTTGTACCAGCATTACAAAATGCTTTTTGATTCCGCTTTTGGATCCTATAAATCGCTCATGTACAAGGTCACCTTAGACCCAATGATGCTTGATTATTTAAATCTACAAAGTAGCCAAAAATACAAACCCGATGAGAATTATGCACGGGAACTACAAGAACTTTTCACAGTAGGCAAAGGGCCAAACTCAAAATATACCGAGGAGGATGTCACCGAAATGGCGCGCTTATTAGTAGGCTGGCAATTCAATTATGATTCCAAGAAAAACTCAGGGCCTATTGTTAACCAATTTAGCCATTGGAATCACGATACAGGTGACAAAAAATTCTCCGCTTTTTATGGAAATCGAGTGATCAAAGGCCGACAAGGGCAGGACGGCATGAAGGAATTAGATGAGGCCTTGGACATGATTTTTGCGACACAGGAATGTGCAGTGTATTTGTGCCGGCGCTTATACCAATTTTTCTGCTATCCAATCATCGATGACACCGTGGAGAAAAACGTCATTGCGCCGATGGCCGATTTATTGCGTAAAAACAATTACGAATTAATGGTACCGCTGAAAGCCCTACTGGGAAGTGCCCATTTTTTCGATAGTTCCTTTTACAATTCTATGATTAAATCTCCGCTGGAATTCAGTTTTGGAATCATGAAAGAATTCGATTTCACCATAATTAATTATGATTTAAAAACAGATATCCCGGTACGCTTTACCTCGGTTTTAAATAAAGATTTTTACAAATACCGCACTTTACAATGGGATATGGGGAATGTGGGCCTAAATTTTACGGATCCCCCAAGCGTGTCCGGCTGGCCGGCTTATTACCAAGCACCCGTTTACGATTTATTTTGGATTAATTCTGACACCGTAGCTAAGCGGGCGAATTGGGGAAATGGCGTGGGTCGTTGGGGGAAATATTTGGGCATTGGGGATACTAGAGGAGGCGTCAATATGCAAATTGACATTATCAAGTATTTGGCAAGTCTAAAAAATCCAAGCAACATCGATGATGTGATCGACGAAACCGTGGACCGCTTAATGAGCGTACCTATTTCCCAAGCAGCCCGTTTACGCATTCGAATGAAGACGCTCGATGGGGTGGCACCGTCCTATTTTACCCAATTGTACCAAACCTACCTGGCGAAACCAACCGACGAAAACAAAAATACCTTAACCTATCGCATTCAAAATTTGTTCGGAGCCCTATTCCAAATGGGAGAAATCCACCTGTTTTAATATGAAAAGAAGACAATTCATACATCAAATGGCCCACGCTGCAGCAATGCCGGCGCTATTTTCTTCTTTTCCCTATGAATCCTTTGCGAATCAAAGTCAGTCCCTCTTAGCCAATACAGTCGCGGAAGGCAATATCATGGTGATTATCGTAATGAGCGGTGGAAATGATGGATTGAATACGGTTATTCCATTGAACATGTTATCGGAATTGAATAAAATTCGCTCGTCGGTCATGTTACCGGATAACAAAATTTTGCCTCTTAAAGGCACTGATTTAGGGCTTCATCCTTCTTTGACAGGCCTGCAATCATTACATACAGAAAATCGCTTAAAGGTAATCCAATCGGTCAGCTACCCGAACCCAAGTTATTCACATTTCCGGGCCATGGACATTTGGAATTCGGCCTCGGATTCCTTGAAATATGTGAACAGCGGTTGGGCCGCGCGTTATTTGGAACAAAAACACCCGAATTTCCCGGATGCATACCCAACAGAACTTTATCCGCATCCATTAGCCCTAGAAATCGGCTGGAATTCTTCCCTCCTCTTCACAGGCAATAAAGCATTTACAAGTGTCGTTTCGTCGAATCCAAATGACTTTTATGAGATTATCAATGAGTTTGATAATCTGTATCCTTCGACACCCATGGGCGAAAAATTAAAATACCTACAGCTCATGGGCAAGCAATCCAATGTCTATGGAAAGGTGCTGAAGGAAACCTATGCCAAAGGAACAAATTACACATTCCCACGAACAAATTTAGCAGACCAATTAAAAATCGTCAGCAAATTAATCTCTGGAGGCTTAAATACTCGGATTTATAAAGTGGAAATCGGCGGTTTCGATACCCACGGGAATCAAGTGGATACGGCCGATAAAACAAAAGGAACGCACGCGGATTTATTGAAAGACATCGACGAAGCCGTGAGCGCCTTCATGAAAAGTTTGGATGCGATGAATAAATCCGACCGGGTGGTAGGGATGTGCATTTCGGAATTTGGTCGGACTGTACAATCTAACAGCACCAGCGGAACGGATCACGGTACTGTTTCTCCCATCATTCTATTTGGCAACAAATTAGACACAAGCGTAGGCGGCGTAAATCCAATCATTCCACCGAACACAAATTATCAATATGAGATGGATCGGCAATTTGACTTCCGTCAGGTGTATAGTTCTCTCATCACCCAATGGATGGGCGGAAACAAGATTCTCTCGAAAGACATTCTGTTCAATGATTTCACCTCCATTCCAATCATCAAAGCCGCTTATATCGATTCGGATGAAGACGGGGTGACAGATCCATTTGATTTATGTCCGGATACGCCACTGGGAACACAGGTGGATATCAACGGTTGCCCCGTTTTTACGCTTCCTGTAACGAATTACAAAATAGAAGTTGTCGGCACCACCTGCGCAGGAACAAATAATGGAGCAGTTAAACTGACGATTGAAAACACCAATTATACCTATAACCTGACCGTCAAAGGGCCTAATAAATTCGAGAAAATCATCACTATTCCAAAAGGAAACAATACTGCCAGCGTGGCGGGACTCGTGCTTGGCGACTATTCCGTGCTCGCTACGATTGATGGACAGAAAAATTACCAACAAGCCTTCGATCTCAAAATTACGGAACCACCCGCTTTAAGTGTTCAATCGGCGATTAACATCAGTAATCAGACCATCGATTTAAAACTTAGCGGGTCAATTGAATACCGAGTTCAAGTCAATGAAGCCTCGTATCGAGTGAATGGTCCAAAATGGACCGGAACTCTACCCACGGGTGCCGTAAAAATCCAGGTCAACACGGATTTACCTTGCCAAGGCATGCACAAAGAAGAATTTTTCTTCTCCGAAGAAGTCAAAGCTTATCCGAATCCCACGACCGGACCTTTCCATGTCTTAGTACATGGCTTAGATATTCAAGTAGACATTTCCATCCTAAATCTTCAAGGCGCTAGCCTACAAAAAAATAGCTATCTCGTGGACGCCTCACGCGAGGTGGCCTTGGACATCAGCGATGTTCCGATGGGTACCTACCTAATCAAGGTGCAAGGAAATTCGGTAGATCAGCAGATTAAAATCGCGAAAATATGAAACATATAGCCATCATCATTTTCATGAGTTTTTGTTTTTTCGCTTGTTCATCGGGCGGAGAAAATGTAGTTCCTGTCGTCAAATCACCTCCTCCGGTGGCGGCGAACCTTTCCTTGCCTGCGAATGGCACGGTTTGTTTGGAAGGTCAAAGCGTCAGTATGAGTTATTCTGAAGTGAGTTTTTCTTGGTCCGTGGCTAAGGATACCGATTCCTATGATATCATTGTGACAAATTTATTGAATTTCATTATTTCAACGAAAACAGTAAATGGCGACAAAACCACGATGACCTTAAATAAAGGAGTTCCGTACAGTTGGCAAATCATCTCAAAATCCAACAAAGTCAAAGAAACCGCGGCAAGTTCCGTTTGGAAATTTTATTTAGCTGGCGATGGTGCCTCCACCTATGCGCCCTTCCCTGCCACGGCGATTAGTCCGGTATCAGGTTCTAGCCAAAATGCGATGGGAGGAAAAGTGAATTTAACATGGGCTGGTTCGGATCCTGACAGCAAAACATTGACTTATGAAATTTTTCTAGACACGGATGCCTCCAAAGTAAGCAACCGTACCGTGGCGTCCTTAAAATCTACGACCGCATCATTAAGTGTCAATGTAAACCCGGTAAGCACCTATTATTGGTGCATTAAAACCAGCGATGGAACACAAAGTTCCTATTCGATGGTGTATGGTTTTCGAACAAATTAAACTCCTTTGAACTTATATTGACAAAAAATCATTAAAGTATTGTCAATTTTTATTTAAATTAGATTACAATTTACTGATCATTGATATGAACGTATCAAATTACTTATTCTTTTTACTTCAGATTGTTAGTCGTTACATATTCATCGGTGGAATTTTTTTCATCCTTTTTTATGTGATTTTTAAGTCTAAGTGGGCGTATAAAAAGATTCAAAAAGTATTTCCATCGGCGAAAGAATATCGACGTGAAATTCTAACTTCCATGATTAGTGTTAGTCTATTCGCCTGTATTCCTGCTTTTATCTTGAAAAATCCGGAAGTTAGGCCTTATACCAAAATTTATGCGGAATTAGATGGCCAAGGTTGGCTCTATTTTTTCTTGGCATTCCCCATCATGGCCTTTTTTCATGATACTTATTTCTACTGGATGCATCGCCTTTTGCATACCAAATTACTTTACAAACCTTTGCATCTAACCCATCATTTATCGACAAATCCATCTCCCTGGGCCGCATATTCATTTAGTATCGGAGAAGCGATCGTGGAAGTGGGGATATTTGTGATCTTCATTTTCACCTTGCCGATGCATAAAATTCATCTATTTTTCTTTTTCTTGTTTTCATTTGTATACAATGCCTATGGCCATTTAGGTTACGAATTGTACCCAAAAGGATTTTCAAAAACAAAAATCGGACGATGGATTAATACCTCCGTGAATCATAACTTGCACCACAAATACGTCAAAGGAAATTACAGCCTTTATTTTTTATTTTGGGATCGCTGGATGAATACCATTAGGGAAGATTATGATGAAAATTTTGACGAAGTAAAAAGTCGTCAAGCGAATCCTTAAGACTTAAAAATCCGATCCATCAAAATCCATTTTTGGCCTTCTTTCGCCCAAGGAAGAGGTTTTTGGAATTTCCACATTAATTCTTCCCACTCCGCAATTTTGGGATTCGTTTGATCAAAAATTGCCTTTTGCTCAAAGGTGAATTCATCAACCGTCTCTAAAATCATGAACATCCGATTTCCCGTCCGGAAAATCTCTATGTTTAATACGCCCGCATCGATATCGTGCTGCGTCACCTCAGGCCAAGCATTGCCTGGCGCATGGTATATTTCGTATTCTTGAATCAATGCCTCCTCTTCAACCAAGTCCAAGGCTAAACAAAATCTTTGCATATTTATTTTTTAAAATATAAGTTAAACGCGTTTATCGTTTGCTTCGCTGCCGAATCTGAATCAGGCCAAGGAAATGCCTCCGCTGAAACATAACCCGAATAGCCTATGTCCTGCAAGGCTTCCGCCACAGAAAGCATTTCCGTATGGCCATATCCGATAGGCCGACGATTACTATCCGCAAAATGCACATGGTTAATCCATTCGGCATTCCGTCGAATCGATTCCGAGATATCACGTTCCTCGATGTTCATATGAAATAAATCGGCCAACAAACCCACACCTTCAATCCCCTCTTTTTCCAAGAACTGCGCCGCATCATCTAACCGATTAAACAAATTCGTCTCATAGCGATTCAACGGTTCATAAATCAAATCAACATGTAGTGTTCTAGCCAATGCCCCCAAGGTCCGCAAGGCCTCCGCTAAATACCCCAAAGAAGCCTTCCGATCTGATCCCGCATTTCCCTGCATGGATCCGATAATCGCCGGGGCCTGAAATTGGCCACCAAAATGCATCATATCTTCAATAAAGGCCACCGCTTTTTTTCTGATTTCAGGGTCAGGATCCGTGAGTGTTAAGCCATGAATGACCTTCCCGGCCCCTGTCCCTACGGCGGAAATTTGAATAGCATATTTCTCGAGGAGTCCTCGAAGCATCTTCACATCCACCGCATCCGCCGAGGCCGTAAATAATTCCACGGCATCAAAACCCAATTCCGCAGCCTTTTGGATCGAAGACGCTAGGTCATGCCAATAAATCCAAGGGCCCTGTTTGATTTCAGGAACTAGGGCAATGGTTACACTCGATCTACTCATCTGATTCCAGGTCTAAGTCCACGATAATTTTGACAATTCCTTGCGCATTTTCTGCCCAGCCCGCTAATGCCGCACCCGATTCGGATAAGGGAACGACCCGACTAATCACCTCCGCCACCGGAAAACGACCTCGCTCCAAATAGGCAATCACCTCAGGAAATTCATCGGTGCAATTGCGAGATCCCAATATTTCAATTTCCTTCCGAACAAAAACGCCCGTATTAAATTCAACCGCCTTTTTGGCATAACCGATACACACCACCCGACCCGTATAAGCCACCGCTTCCACCGCCGCTCGATACGTAATATGGCTACCCACCGCCTCAATAATCACATCCGGACCATCGCCCTGCGTTAAACGCGCCAAAGCTTCCTCCAAATTTTCCTGACTCGTATTCACGGTATGCGCCACGCCGATTTTCCGTGCAATGGCCAATTTCGTTTCATCCAAATCCAAAGCAATCACCTCCGCCCCACGATTCACCGCCGAAGCGATCGCCCCCATCCCCACAATGCCACATCCAATCACCGCCACCCGATCTGCCGCCGTCACTCGACCCCGCGAAACCGCATGAAATCCAACAGTCAAGGGTTCCACCAAAGCCAATTCCGTCATGGATAAATGTTCCGATACATACACATCGCTATAAGGTAAGGTAATGTAACGCGTCATGGCACCTGGTCGGCGCACACCCATCGTCTTATTGTCTTGACAAGCATTCCGACGACCTTTTCGGCAAGAAATACAAGTACCACAATTTAAATAAGGATATACGGTCACCTTTTGACCGACCAGAAAAGCAGCCGGCACTTCGGGACCGATCGCCTCGATCGTCGCACCCACCTCATGGCCCAATACATTCGGATATTCTTGCAATTCAAATAAGCCTTTGAAACCATTTAAATCTCCGCCACAAAAGCCGACTTTGCTGATTTTCAAAAGCAATTGACCCGCTGCCACCTCCGGTTTTTCGATATCCCGCACCTCGGTTTCCCCGACGGCCTTTAGAAATAATGCCTTCATCTTATTTTCGTAAATCATTTTCAGGTAAACCCTCAAACCACATCTTATTTTTAATCGGTGCGACCAAAGCTGCAATTTCATCCAAAATCCCATCTGGCATCTGTAAATGAAAAGCCCTTAAATTACTTTGAATCATGTTCATGTCGCACATGCCTACGATGGTGGTCGAAATAGCTTTTTGATCCATCGCAAAACGCATCGCCACATCACTGAGGGGAACTTGGTATTTTTGACAAAGCGCAATCAAAGGCGCTTGAATCGCTTGAATCTCCGCAGGGGCATTATGCCAGGCGGGAATTGGGGAATCGGAAAGAATGCGTTGAACCAAAGGCGCCGCATTCATTAATCCAAAACCCTTTTCCTTAGACAAGGGCACTAATTCCTCCATAAGCTCATCTTGAATCAAATTATAATGTGCCCAGGAAAGCACCGTATCGAAATCGTTTTCACGGGCCAGCGAGGCCAAATAACGTACGGGCAAACCCGTCAGCCCGATATAGCGCGCTTTTCCGGAGGCTTTGATATGATGGATGGCGGGAATGGCTTCGTCGATGATTTGTTGGCGACTCACAAACTCAATATCATGCAATTGAAATAAATCCACATAATCCGTCTGCAAACGCTCCAGGGACTCGTCGATGCTCCGTATGATTCGATCATAGGAGAAATCAAAATCACGCAGGCCATACCGGCCGCATTTGGTCGCTAAATAAATATCCTTTCGCTTGCCTTTTAATGCGCGGCCCAGACGCGTTTCAGCTAAGGTTTCCCCATAAAATGGGGCTACATCGAAAAAATTCACGCCATGATCAATCGCCATGTGGACAGATTCGATTCCCTCCTTTTCGTCGCACACATCAAAAACATTTCCTAAAGGAGAAGCGCCATAACCAAGAATGGACACTTGCATGTCCGTTTGGCCTAATTTTCGGTAATCCATGTATTAAATCGGTTTAGAATAGCTACAAATATAGGGAAAAGCGTGTTTTTTCATTATTTTTTACCAAATTAGCACGCAAATAATAAACCTACCAACCTATGATTAAGTTATCTTTAAGCATCATGTATGCGTTATTGATCTTTTTGAGCATGCAATTAAATCCCAAAAGTTCTCCTTCTAAAAATATCCTACGTCTCGACACCTTAAAAAATGCGAATGCTTGGCCGGAAAAGGAAATTACGGTCAGCAATTTTGCCAGTTCGGATATTGCTCCGAGTCCAGCCTGTTTGGCCGTTGCCGCCACGGGGGAGGTTTTTGTGGGTATTGACAAAATTGGGTCTCTTGGTAAAACCCCAGGATTAGGCTATATTTTAAAATTAGAAGACCAAAATCAGGACGGAAAAGTAGATAAAAGCACTGAATTTGCGAAAGTAGATAATCCTCGGGGAATCCTATCCGTTGGGGATAAATTGTATGTCCTTCACACCGTATTTTCAAAAGAAACCGGCAAAGCTTCGGGAATGGATTTAGTGGTTTTCGAAGATAACAATCACGACGGAGTAGCGGATGGACCGTCTAAGCCATTGATCCAACATATCAGTTCTCCTAAATTTCTTCAAAATAGAGGTACGGACCACTCCACCAATGGCATCCGAATGGGTATCGATGGATGGATTTACATCGCCGTAGGAGACTTTGGTTTTTACAATGCCACAGACCGCACGGGTAAACAAATAACTATGCTAGGCGGTGGAATCGTACGAGTTCGTCCAGATGGAACGGAAATGGAAGTATTTACGCATGGAACTCGGAATATTTATGACGTCGCTATCGATCCCTACATGAATATTTTTACACGGGATAATACGAACGATGGGGCCGGTTGGAATATCCGTTTCAGCCACCAAATCCAATCTGGAGAATATGGCTATCCCTTATTATTCAAACATTTCACCGAAGAAATTTTGCCAGCATTAGTCGACGTGGGTGGGGGATCCGGAACAGGTTCTTTATTTATGGACGAACCGACTTGGCCTGCCAAATACAACCAGGTGCCAATGATGGCCGACTGGGGAAATAGCATGCTCTACATCCATCGCGTGCAACCCGATGGCGCGAGTTATACCCAAAAAGACGAGCCTTTTATTAAATTAAGACAAATAACTGACCTAGATGTGGATGGATCTGGAAGACTTTATTTGGCGGCCTGGGACGGAGCAGGGTTTTCAGGAAGTCCTATCAAGGGTTTTGTGGTTCGTGCTGTACCCAAAGGATGGAGCTACCAAGCATTTCCTGAGGTAACCAAATTAAACGTGCAAGAATTAGGTAAATTATTGAGTTCTACGAGCGCCGTGGGCCGATTAGTTGCCTCGAAAGAGCTCTTCAATCGCAATAAAAAAGAAGCACTAGCCATCGCATGGGCGGTCGCAGCAGATAAAAAACAATCACGCGCCGCGCGTTCAGCGGGAATTTTCACCTATGCCCAACTCGCTGGCGAAAAAGGCATTCCTTCGTTGCTTAGCCTATGTGCAGACGCAAGTGTAAAGGAATTGGCATTAAAGGCCTTGTCTGATCGCAAGGCTTGGGCGAAGCAAGTACCGCTAGGTCCATTCATCGCAGGATTAAAGGATCCTTCTCCACGAATTCAAGTTGCCGCGGCGATTGGCCTAGGCCGATTGGGGAAAAAGGAAGCCATCGCATCCTTATTGCAAACGAAATTACCGGCTTCTTTCGTTGCCCCTCCTAAGGACAAAGAAGGCCCGCATGCCACACCGAATGCTAGCATCATTCCTGCCCATATCGCAGTTCGTGCCTTGATTAATTTGCAGGCGGATGATGAGGCGCTGCGGGCAGTGGGGACAAAAAATAGTGGGATTGCACTTTGGACGCTACGTTATATGCATAGCCAAAAGGTGGTTGACGGCTTAATCAAGGCCTATCAAAAACCAGCGAACGTGGCGATTAAAAAATCGATCATGCAAACCATCGCAAGACTTCATAAAAAGGAAGCACCTTATGCTGGGGATTATTGGTGGAGTACAAAACCGAATGGCCATGGACCTTATTACCGGCCGGTGGAATGGGAAGGTTCTGCAGCGATCAAATCCTTCCTTGTAAGCAACCAAGCCGCTAGTTCGGACAAAGCCTATTTCGCGGATTTAAATGAGAAATTCCAAATGGATTTACCCGAACTAGGAAATGCGGAGGTCCTTGTGGCCAAAGATGAAAGCAAAGTAGATTTAGAGGCGATTCGAAACAAAAAAGGGCAAATCGGTAATTCGTCCATCGAAGACGTCATGCTGGCGATGGCAAAGATTAATGGAAATCCGATGAATGGCCGGGCTATTTTCACCAAACAAGGCTGCGTCGTTTGCCACAGTTTAAAGGCCGGAGATGCACTCAAAGGTCCATATATGGGTCAAATTGGGGGTATCATGAACCGGGAACAAATCGCCGAGTCCATCCTAAAACCCAATGCATCCATCTCACAAGGCTTTGCCACCGTGTTAATTACAACCAAAAACAAAAAGGAATACATGGGATTTGTGACCTCGGAATCGCCAGAAAGAATCACCATGCGTGATATTACGGGTCAAATCACCACGATCAAAGTAGCGGATATAGCCCAACGCAAAGAAATGGAGAATTCCATGATGCCAACGGGTTTAGCCAATGAATTATCCTATGAGGAATTCGCTTCCCTAATTAGCTTTTTATCCGAGCAGAAAAAATAAAGATTTTGGATACCTTTGTGGAACATATATATATGGCCTGAGCATTTTGCTCGGGCCTTAAAACCCACCATCTTTGACCAAAATTGCCATCATCGGCGGCGGTGCAGCCGGATTTTTTGCAGCTATTTCTGCTAAAATGCATGCGCCCGAAGCAGAAGTTTTGATCTTTGAAAAGACCTCCAAATGCTTAGGCAAAGTGAAAATATCCGGCGGAGGTCGTTGCAATGTCACGAATGCCACCTTTAACAACCGACTTCTCGCCGAGCAATATCCCCGTGGTGAAAAATTCCTTAAAAAGGCTTTCGAACAATTTAATGCGCAAGATACCGTCCACTGGTTCGAGTCGCGGGGCGTGGCCCTGAAAACATATCCCGACGGATGTATTTTTCCCCTATCCAATGATTCCCAAAGCATCATCGATTGCTTCCTATCCGAAACTCGGAAATTAGGCATTCAGATCATCCTTCACCGAGGCGTCGATGCGATTCTTCCCCTCGAAGGCGGTTTTGAATTAAAATGTAAGGAAGAATCCGAGTTTGTCGACCGAGTCATCGTCACCGTGGGAGGCCAACCCAAAGCCACCGGCTTCCATTTCCTATCTGAATTAAATCATCACATCATATCTCCTCAGCCCTCGCTATTTACGTTCAACATGCCCCACGAATCGATTCGAGAATTCATGGGTTTAGTCGTAGAAAAAGCAGTGGTGCGGATTGAAGGTCAAAAATTAATCGGCCAAGGGCCTTTGCTCATCACCCATTGGGGCATGAGCGGGCCCGCCGTTTTGCAATTATCCGCTTGGGGTGCGCGCATCTTGGCGGAAAAAGAATATTCGTTTGCGATTTTGGTGAACTGGCTTGATCAGGAGAAAGAGCCGGCGCTCCGACAAACATTTGTCGACACAGCTAAAGTCCATGGCGGTAAAATGCTGGGTAATTTGAATCCATTCCCCATTCCTGCCCGATTATGGAATTTTTTATTGACCAAAAATTCGATCGACCCCTCTTCTCGCTGGGTCGATTTAGGACAAAAAAATATACATAAACTGGTCAATTGCCTCCTGAACGACCGCTACCGGGTCGAAGGCAAAACAACTTTCAAAGAAGAATTCGTCACCGCTGGAGGCGTTGATTTACCTGAAATCAATGTCCAAAGCATGGAAAGTCACCGACACAAAGGTCTCTTTTTCGCGGGCGAGGTCATGGACATCGACGGCATTACCGGTGGCTTTAATTTTCAGGCAGCCTGGACGACGGGGTACATTGCTGGAAAACATGCGGCATTGGGCTAAAAAAAAGACCCGATTTTCAGCGGGTCTCTCTATTGGAAAATGAGCAGATTATTGAACGACGAGCTTGAAAAGTTCTTGGTCCAACTGCGGTTTCACCTCACAAGTCGTATTGAAATGCATCGTAGGCGTTTTTGAAGCATCATAAGCAGGCCAAGACGGTAAGCCTTTATGGTTCGGATTGCCTAAACGCGCAAAATTAATCCAGGCTTGGCTCATTTTATCCGCTAATACATAAGCATCTTTTTGACCACCTGTCATTTCTTCACTACGGGCGATGTTATTAAAACAAAACGGCAAGTCGATGCAATGAATCGCTTTATATTTACCTCCCATCACCGGCGACTGCCAAGTCATTAAATACATAAATACCGGCGCACCCCCAAATCCTGATTTCAGATTCGCATGTTCCACCGCTCCAGGACGAAACATCACATCCACATCGATTAAATCGGAGGGTTTTGTATCATTTGGATAAGCTTTTTTAACCGCCACCTTTACCGCATCAGCCTTATCGCCATAGCGTTTTTTCATATAGGCATCGATTTCAGGTAATCCCGCATTCGATAATCCTGCACCTAAAGAAGGCATGAATTCGTTTTTAACTGTACCGATTAACAAGGGAACGTCTTTAGAAAGAGTCAACGCTTCTTTTGAGGCCACTTGATAGGGAAGCACTTCCCCGTCTAAACTCGGACCCCAACTCAATCCAAACCCGCCAACTGGTTTTCCAGCAGCTTTTAATTGAGCTGAAACAACCGCCAATGCCTTTTTACCCGCCGCCGCCAACTGGGCAAATGGGATTTTTTGTAAACTATCCGCCTGCGCAGGAGCAATATTCAAAACCTTTAACACCTCCGCCGTAATGCTTTGGGTGGTTTTTTTGTCCAACATATTGGAACGAAAAGCCCCACTTTGATTGATTGCCTTGTGAAATAATCCTTTGGCAGTAGGCATGGCCATGAGCGTATTGACTTTGGCGCCACCACCCGATTGCCCGAAAATCGTCACATTTGACGCATCGCCTCCGAACGCCTCGATATTTGCTTTTACCCATTCTAAAGCTGCTTTCATATCAAGCACGCTGTTATTAGCCGATGTTTTGTACTTATCGCCATAGGCCGACATATCTAAATAGCCCGTAATATTCAATCGGTGATTAATGGAAACTACCACAACATCCCCCTTTTTGGCTAAATTCTCCCCATCCGTTGAAGGTAATTCTTGGGACGAGCCCGAAGTAAATCCCCCGCCATGAATCCAAAACAAGACCGGACGTTTTTTACCATCCTGAATACCGGGCGTCCAGACATTGATGCGCATACAATCCTCATTGGGATATCCCCACGAGTGATTATACACAAATTCCGATTCGTCTTGCACGGCAACTGTCGGATCTAACAAGGGCGCCACCGGCCCATAGGACAAGGAACTCCGAACGCCAGTCCATGCTTTAGGCTTATGAGGTGCTTCAAAACGCGCCGCCTCCGCATAAGGAATGCCTTTATAGTTATAAATGCCTTGGTGAACATATCCGCGAACTTTCCCGTTGTCCGTTGGGACCACAGCGAAATCCACTCCGGTCGAAATTTGTGCTTGCGACCAAAAGGAAAGGCTCATTAAAGCCATTGTTAATAGGTTTTTTTTCATAGTTTAGTTTTTGTAAAATCGATCTAAAAATTCATAACGCGCATCGTCTTTGGCATTCACTGCCTTGGACTCCACATCCAAGACCATCACGGGTGGATTTTTGTCTTGCGCGGCGGCCATCGGCCAATTCGGTAATTTTCCATCATTCGGATTTCCCGTTTTGATGAAATTTGCAAAGAAGTTAAACATCGTGTCCGACACCTTATAATCCTCCGGCGTGAACGCAAATTCTTTGATTAAATGCAAATTACCCATGCAATATTCAATTTCACAGGCATGCGGCGCACCTATGGCCGGACGAGGTTTCGGAGCATTCGCATCCGCTTTCACCGTTCCACCGGCTAAGGCTGCCACCGTATTTTTATCCACCAAAGGAGGTCTTAATTTACTATACAAATAGCGATAGACAGGCTGCTTGCTGTTTTTTCGATGTAGGTCAAACCATTTCCAAGTACTATAGGAGATGAATCGATCTGCCGCTAAAGCCGTGGCTGAATATTCCACTTCCTGCTCATTCGTGCCCGGATATAATTTCATCACTGTTTCATGATCGGCGGGAAAGGTTTCTTTCACTTTGGCGGCATAATTCTCCACCGTATAGGGCTTTCCTTGCATGAATCCGGCACCTGAGACTTCGGCAGAATTCCAACCGAGTAAGAGGGGAACCTGGGCTTGCTCACCCGCATTAAAAATCTCCGACAAGGTCTTCGGATACACATACCCATCGATCACCGTGGAAAACCCGAATCGACGTGATTCCTTAAAGATTTCAAAAAGGTCCTTGGTCGATAAAGCCCGCATCTCCGCGATGGATTTTAAACCCACTTTATCTGCAAAATCCTTACCCTCTTTTTCGGCTTTTGCCAAAGGAACAGGAAATAAAGTGGGGTTAATCGCCCCTCCACTTTCTCCAATCGCCCCCGCAATCGTATTCCGTGCCAAAGGTGAGGCCATCTGCGCGCTCACTGAAACCGAACCGGCTGACTCACCCGCAATCGTCACTTTTTTAGGATTGCCACCAAATGCCTGAATATTTCTTTGTACCCATTGTAGCGCAAATGCCTGATCCATAAAACCATAATTTCCAGAACCTTTATAGGACGTCTCAGCACTTAATTCGGGATGCGCATAAAATCCAAAAATACCCAAACGATAATTCACCGTCACTACGACAATACCCTTTTTCGACATCGCCTCCCCATCATAGCGTGGCTCTGATGCATCCCCGGCAGAAAAACCACCCCCGAAAAAATACACCAAAACCGGTAGATTTTTATCCGTCCGTTTGGCCGGTGACCATACATTTAAATATAAACAATCCTCGCTTAAACCCGCGGAACGCGAATTCATGTCCCCGAAGACCATGGCTTGCACGGGCCGAGGACCAAAAGCTTTCGTTTCCTTGACACCTTTCCAATTCTCCGCTGGCTGAGGCGCTTTCCAACGAAGCGGACCCACCGGCGCTTTGGCAAAAGGAACACCAAAATAGGTATGAATTCCAGTTAAGGTATGAAATTTACCTTCAATCGTACCTGTCTCAATCTTCGCTTGAACAGGTAATGTAAAATCAGTTTGAGCCATCATGCCATGCAAAAGTAGGCAAAGAAGTCCAGTGAATAGACTCGTTTTTTTCATTATGAATAAATAGGTTTATTATTGTGCTAGTATGATACAATGATAAATAAAAAAGAATTTATCTCATAATAAGGCTTGTTTTATTTGCCATGTTGTATCTTGAGAGGAAAATTTGTTGACCTATGAAAAAGCTAATAACCGCATTCCTTTGCCTAATCCTGCCCCATGTTATTTTTGCGCAAGTGGCTGATAACAAAAGCTACCTGCTTGACATTCAGGCCATCATGAAAACCGAGTGGCCTAAAAACCGGACGATCAACCTCGTATTTCATGGGCATTCGGTTCCGGCAGGCTATTTTAAGACCCCGACCGTCAATACCCTCGGCGCCTATCCATTTCAAGTCCTACAAGAACTCAAGAAAACATATCCATTGGCTGTCATCAATCTAATCAATACGGCGATTGGAGGTGAAAATTCCATCAGAGGTGCGAAGCGCTTTGATGAGGAGGTTTTGGTACATCGGCCAGATGTCCTGTTTATCGATTACGCGCTGAACGACCGAGGACCTGGCTTGGAAAAGGCAAAGGCCGCTTGGGAAGAGATGATTCAAAAGGCTTTGGCCAAAGGCATTAAGGTTATTTTGTTAACGGCCTCCCCTGACCAACGCGTACCCATCGCCGATACCGTCAGCGTCCTCGACCAGCATGGCGAACAAATAAAGAAAATGGCAGAAAATTATCACATTGGTTTCGTTGATTCCTATGTACTTTTCAGAAATCAGGTGAATCAAGGAGTTCCGCTGCCGGATTTGATGTCCCAAGTGAACCATCCGAACGAAAAAGGACATGCGCTCATCAGCCAGGCAATTTTGGAATTTTTCAAACCATGAGTCGGGCTTACGCCCTTCTCATTTTTATTGTCTTATCGGTATTAGTGCCTTTGCACGCGCAAAAAAATAAGGATTGGTTGGAGCATCTAAGCTCCATTCGCACCTTGGACAGCTTAATTCATGCGGCGCCTACGTTGGCCTTAAATTCGAGCGATTATCCCCATGGCAACTTAGATTCCCTCTTGTCGCGTGCTTGGATCCCTTTAATGAAAGCCGATACCCTTCAAATCGATCACCAAATAAAGGGTTTAGCCTTGCATTTTTTTGAAGACCTTAGCTATGGCAACAAAGCCCCCAATCTGGATTTTGTCGGGGTCAAAAATCCATTACAAAAACAAAAACTCGAGACGAGCTTGGAGGCCGCGTGGTTAGGAAATAACTTGGGGTCCTTTGCTATGAATGTAAGGAATCGTACGGTAGAAATCAGCACCTTACTGGAGGCATTGGCCCAAGGGTCCGCGGATGGACCTTGGAAAAAATCGGACATAATCGATGCGATACAAGAGTATCGTTGGCTCTATTCCCTCAAAACAAACCAAGACCTTGTCCTAGTCAATATTCCCCGGGCAGAATTGGAGGTATTTCAAAAAGCCAGGCTCATCATGGCCATGAAGGTGGTCCTTGGGAAAACGGAGAACCCGACTCGGACTTTATTGAGCCGATTTAACACCCTGATTATCAACCCCTTTTGGTATGTTCCTAAGCGCATCGCAGCGAGGGAATTATTGCCTAAAATTCTTAAAAACACGCATTATTTTGAAGAAAACAAGTTTCAAGTATTGAATGCGAAAAATGAGGTGATTGACCCCGCGAGCGTCGATTGGAAATCTTTAGGGCCCAAAAATTTTCCTTATACCTTGCGCCAAAGTACGGGTTGTGATAATTCATTGGGCCTCATGAAATTACAATTCCAGAGTCCATTCACGATTTTTTTACACGATAGCCCCGAAAAAAAACTGTTTCAAGCGAAGCAAAGGTATTTTAGTCATGGCTGCGTTCGTTTGGAAAAACCGATGGAATTAGGTCGGTGGTTGCTGGGGAAAAATAAGATTGCCATCGATACGGTCAACTTCTCTCCTACCCGCATCAATCCTCAATCCGTCACGGTTCCATTAACTGGAAATACGCTGTTGCTCATTTGGTATCCTAAACTGGAAGTGAATGCGGCAGGCGAAATATTCCGGAATGATGACATATATCATAAATTCCCTAAGGAATAATTTCCAATTTCGTTCTTTCATGAAACATAAGACGAATACTTACCTCGAAATTTGGGTAGAAGCCCGTACCCGTTTGCAAAAGCAAATGGACATCCTCGTGAGCGAAGACCTTTCAAAAAAATTAGGCGATGCCCCGAATTCCATTGGATTTTTAATGCGACACATTGCGGATGTCGAATTGCTTTTTGGGAAAAATGTGTTTGGTTCGACTGAAATCAAGGTCATTGCCAAAACTGTCATCGACAAAAAAGATAGCGGCGAATGGACCGACCTCCCCGCACTCCTTATTTATTTGCAAGATGCCGATGAGGCATTACGAAAAATCATCAGCCAGCAGACAGAAGAGGATTGGGATAAACAAATCAGCACCCAGGAATTCGGAACAAAAACACTTTCTGAAGCCTTTGCGCGAATCCTTTCCCATACGGCTTATCATGCGGGTCAAATGGCCATTATTCAAAAATATGGACATGCCTAAAATTTACCCAAATGCCTTCATGGCGCTGGCTGATATCCCCGATGGCGCTAGGATTATGCTGGGGGGATTCGGCATTTGTGGCATACCGGAGGAATCGGTTCAGGCAATAGTCGAAAAAAATATTAAAAATCTGACCTGCATTTCGAATAATGGCGGCGATGACCACGTGGGCATCGGGCTTTTATTGGAGAACAAGCAAGTCAAAAAAATGATGGTTTCTTATGTGGGGGAGAATGAGGAATTTGAACGGGAAATACTACAAAATGAGATTGAATTTGAGCTCATTCCCCAAGGAACGCTGGCGGAGAGGATTCGTTGCGGCGGCGCAGGCATCCCCGCTTTTTATACACCTGCCGGGGTAGGGACTGAAATAGCAAAAGGCAAAGAAACTCGAAAATTCGGAGGAAAAACCTACCTGATGGAACGGGCTCTGCAGGCAGATTTTTCGATTATAAAAGCCTGGAAAGGCGATCCAGATGGAAACTTGATCTATCGGGGTACCGCGCGAAATTTCAACCCTTTAATGGCCACAGCCGGGAAAATTACCATCGCAGAAGTGGAAGAATTGGTGCCTTTGGGGGCTTTGAACCCGAATGAAATCCATACGCCGGGAATTTATGTCCAACGGATTTTTGAGATTCAAAAACCCATTCCATCGAATCGGAAACATACGACATCCGAAGAGCAACAACAGGTTACGATTCAAAATTCCAACAAGGCTATAAAATCCAAAGAGGATCCAATTAAAAACTGCATTGCCGAACGCATCGCCAAGGAAATCAAGGAAGGGGATTATGTGAACCTCGGCATTGGCATTCCGACATTGGTCGCGAATTTTATTCCGGCCGATAAACATGTCATTTTACAATCGGAAAATGGTCTTTTGGGTATCGGACCCTATCCGGATGAAGAACACGAAGACCCAGACTTAGTGAATGCCGGGAAACATGCCATCACGATGATTCCCGGGGCATCCTTATTTGATTCTTCGACCAGTTTTGCGATGATTCGGGGGGGACATGTAGATGTGACAGTATTAGGAGCGATGCAAGTCTCGGCGCAGGGCGATATCGCGAATTGGAAAATTCCTCATCGTTTGGTCAAAGGCATGGGGGGCGCGATGGATTTGGTGGCATCAGCGAAAAATATTATTGTGGCGATGCAACATTGCAGCAAGGATGGACGTTCTAAACTCGTATATAATTGTACCCTCCCCTTAACAGGTATAGGTTGCGTAAAGAAAATAGTGACAGAGTTGGCCGTTTTTGATATCTTGCCGGGCGGAGGATTTTGCTTAGTCGAACTAATGCCAGGTGTGAGCTTGCAAGAGGTCATTAACAAAACGGATGCACCCTTCGTGATAGCTAAACATTTCGTCGGATGATAACGAGTGAATCAAGTTTCTTAAAAGGTCACCAGTCGCGATGGAAGGAATTATTCTTCACCATTCGCGTATTTTTTCAGTTCATCAAAGGCTTCCGGAATCTACACTTTATCGGCCCCTGCATCACGATTTTCGGTTCTGCACGATTCAAAGAAGATCATCCTTACTACCAAATGACCGAAGAAATGGCCTTCAAATTGTCCCAAGCAGGATTTGCCATCATGACAGGTGGCGGTCCGGGCATCATGGAGGCGGCGAATAAGGGAGCGAAAAAAGCGGGTGGGATTTCCTTGGGTTGCAATATCGAATTGCCTTTTGAACAAAAAGCAAATCCCTTTTTGGATCGTTTTGTAAACATCAAATATTTTTTCGTTCGCAAAGAACTACTGCGCAAATATTCGACCGGATTCGTCGTTATGCCAGGAGGCTTAGGTACACTCGACGAATTTTTTGAGGTCATCACCCTCATTCAAACCAGAAAAATCAGCAATTTCCCCGTAGTCGTGATGGGGGTCAAATATCATGAACATTTGAGGGCCTATTTTGAAAAATTAATTGCGGAAGAAACTGTTGGATTTACGGATTTCCAGAACATTTTATTCACCGACGAAATCGACATCGGCTTCGAACACATCCAAGCCTTTGCTTCTAAAAATCCATCCAAACTAGAGCAGCCACAAAAACCCCTTTGGATCTTAGGCGAACACAAATAAAAAAGCCGCCACCCTCCTTAGGAAGATGGCGACCTTAAATACAATGGATTATTTCTTGTAAGAAATTTTAAAAATAGAACCGTTTAAATCATCGCATACATATAGCGCACCATCAGGTCCTTGGGCTAAACCGCAAGGACGATGTTGAATCGGGCCGGTCGGCTTTACTAAATCCTGGCCGGCGAAATTATCGGCAAAAATCTCCCAATTGCCAGACGGTTTGTTGTTCACAAAAGGCACAAAAGCCACCAAGTACCCTTTTTTCAATTCGGCCGATTGGCCATGAAAGGCAACAAATGCCCCATTACGGTATTTCGCAGGGAACATTTTACCCGTGTAAAACAAGATATCATTCGGGCCCATGTGGGCAGGGAAAGCAACCGTAGGATCAAGTGCCTTTTCGCCACCTGTCTTTTTCCCATCCCCCCCATATTCAGGAGCTACGATTTTCTTCTTTTGAAATTGATCATAATAGATATATGGCCAGCCCCCATCGTCTCCTTCCTTCAACTCATAAATTGTCTCGGCAGGAATTTCAGAACTTTGTTTTGGCGTGTAATATTGCGGATAAAAATCATGAAATGCACCCCGACCATGCGCCGTTACAAAAAGTGAATTCGTTTTGGTATTCCATGTTTGACCTACTGCATTTTTAATCCCAGTCGCATAGCGTTTTCCATCTCCGAATTTTTGGTTTAATTTATTCAAATCAAACTTCCAAATGCCTCCCGCCGAATCCAAAATCGTACAGGGCATCATGCCCGTACCCGTTCCTGGAATCCGACATGGGTCGTTATATGAACCGATGGTTACGTAAATATTCGCACGTGCATTGTCGATGGAGAAGCTTTTCGCATTATCCCGACCATGGTCCAACAGCCCATCCACTATATTCTCTGGACTGTTTTTATCTATCACTTCTTCTTTGGCATTTAATTTATAACGATAGACGCCCTTGTTCGACGAAGCATACAGAAAGCCTCCATTGATTAAAATTCCAGTTCCTGGATAATCTCCAAACAAAGTCGTTTCATCGATCTGTCCATCCTTATTGGTATCGCGCAATAAGTAAATCCCTTTGCCTTCTTTCAACTTCGATAATTTGGCATAAATGTCTCCATTTTTCGTGATTGTCAAATGGCGCGTCGCACCTAAATTAGACGCAATGATTTCTGTTTTAAATCCAGCAGGGACTTTGATGTCATCTGCGAGAACGGGAACAAAAGGTTGATTTGGTTTTTTGTAAGCGATAAAAGCGGTTGTGCTCGTGACAACAATCCCTACGAGAAGGGTCAATAATCCAATTTTCTTCATGTTGAATAGGTTCAAAATTTACAAATAAAAATAAGCCTGATTTAAAGAGGAAACAAATTTAAAACTGATTATTTTCCGTGCTTAACCTATAAATCATCTTACAAAGTGACCAATTTTTTATAATTTAAAGGCTTAAACCTTTTACATATCCGAATGAAAAAACACATCCTATTTCTATTTTTTATGACCCTGAGTTTTATGGGTTTTGCCAAAGAACCCATCGAAGGACGCTGGGATATCACCATCACGAAAGCTCCTGGCCAATTAATTCCATCTTGGCTTGAAATTAATCATTCAGGCCTCCGAACCTTAACGGGTCATTTTGTGGGCGACGGCGGCAGCGCACGTCCGGTATCCAAAATCAATTTCAAGGATAATAAGATTTCTTTCCAAATTCCACCCCAATGGGAAGATGCCGAACAAGATTTAACAGTCGAAGGAACCTACGCGAATGATCAATTATCGGGCACTTTAACAACGCCCAAAGGCGAAAAGTATAGCTGGGTCGGTGTCCGTGCGCCTGCATTATGGCGCGAAAAAGCTCCGGTTTGGGGTCAGCCGATTCAGATTTTCAACGGCAAAGACTTAACAGGTTGGGAAGTAATTCGAAAAAAAAATCAATGGATCGTGGAAGACGGCGTATTAAAAAGTCCAAAATCAGGGGCCAATCTTCGTACCAAAGACACCTACAACGATTTCAAACTTCACATCGAATTCCGCTATCCCAAAGAAAGTAATAGCGGGATCTATTTACGTGGCCGCTACGAAGTGCAAGTTTCGGATAGTCAAGGTATGGAAGTCGCGAAGGACCAATTAGGTGCTGTTTATGGCTTCATTCTACCCCTCGAAAACATCGCCAAAGCCGCAGGCGAATGGCAGAGTTTTGACATCACGCTCGTGGGTCGTTTAGTGACCGTGATCGGAAATGGCAAACAAATCATTTATACCCAATCCATCCCAGGCATTACGGGTGGGGCTTTGGATAGCCATGAAGGCGAACCCGGACCCATCATGATCCAAGGAGATCACGGACCGGTGGAATATCGCAATATCATATTGACACCAGCATTGTAATTTGGGTATGGACGCATCCTGTTAATATAGGAGCGCTTGAAAAATAGAGGCAATTTGTTGCCTCTATTTTTTTGTCTTGGCAGCAATCATTTTGATTACCTGCTCATCGCTATATTCCTGACAATGTCCCGCCATGGCCGTGAAGGAAATCTGGGCATCCGATTTTGGATTCGTGGTTTTATCGATAAATTCTTTGAAAAAGCGCGTGGAAACATTCGAGAATAAACCATCACAATCGCCCGACCAAATCCACAATTTTCCTTGCAATTTCGGTCCCAGGCTGGCCCAATTTTTGGCTAAATATTTCTTCAAATCGTATTTCTCCCATTCTTTGGCAATGGCCTTATCTACCTTTCCCGTATAAGGATCAAACATCAGCGTAGGTAAACCATCCGCACCGCGCGGTCCAAATACCGCATTATAGGCGCCGAATTGCCCGCCCGAAACGGCATAGGTATTCGTCCGACTATTCACATTTTCATTACTAATCCATTCGAGCATCGAGCGGGTCGGTTCGCCATATACATTCCGATTTCCGGGTTGCAAATAGCCAAATCGATTGTAAAAGATTGTTTCATCCTCGTAAATATTGATCAATCCATAATGCTCAAACTCGAGGGGATCTGGACTATAAGACCAGGCCCCATCGAAGAAATCGGGGTAAAAAACTTGGAGGGCTACGACGATCCAACCGCCCGTCGAGCATCCTGCCAAATAACGGTTTTTCGTCGCAGGATCATAGCCTACTTCCTTTTCGACGGCGGGAATTAATTCCTTGATCAGCGCCTCGCCACAAGGGCCATTGTTTTCAGAATCCACTTGGTATGTATCCCCAAATGGCCCCTCGGAGTCCAAATACACATAAATAACCTGCGGGGCATTCGGCGCGAACCACATGTCCATGAATTCTTTATTCGAAATTCGGCCATTCACGGCGGTCCAACGGCCATTTAGGCCACTCGCCCGATAACAAATCGGAAAGGATTTTCCAGGATTGTCATAATACGTGGAAGGCAAGAGAATGGAGGCTTTCAGTTTTTTAGGTTTCCCGAAAAAGGTACTTAATAATTTACTTTCGATTTGGATGGATTTAACGAAACGATGTTGGACGATTTTCGACTCCGGAATCAGGTATTGTAAACGTAATACGCCTTGTATTTTTTCGCCATACACGATGGAATCTACCTCACTATATAAGTTGCCGGCCACGTTTTCTTGGCCGTCGTTTTCGTTCTGTTTATAAACAACTTGATAATATATTTTTTCACCCGGCTTTATTTTTAATTTCTGAAAGCCAAAGACATTCACCGACTTATCTTTGGTTTTGACAACTATTTCTTTACTTGGATTCCAGTTTTGCGTGGTGAATCCAATCGCACATTCGGAACGATTGCGTGGTTCATTTTCCTTTTGTTTGGTGAGGTGAATGAGAAGGCGACCGGTGGGAAGGCAGGCGGCTTGTTGGGACGGATCCACCTGAATCTTAAAAGTAAAATTAGGCTGCGCCTGTAAAGTCAACCCCGAAAGGCCCAGGAAAAGGGCCCACAAAATACGAATTTTCATAGGTTTAGAATTTTTGTGCAAAGCCGATTCGGATGACTTGCGTTTCATAATAATCGGCACTTTGCAAGGTAAAGTCTTTTCCTTGAATATCTTTTCGAATCACCATGGAATTCAATAAATCTGACGCATTAATGAAATATTCTCCCTTGCCCTGGTTCACTGATTTTTTCAAGCCTATATCAAACGAAAAGCGTTGGCCTATTTTTCCTTGTGGAATCAAATCTGGTGCCAAATAGACTGCCGAAAACTGTGCATTCCATTGATTAGGTAAATGAAGTAGCCCGTTCCATTTAACACTTCCTGAATAAATTTCTTGGGTTTCAGACGAATATGAATTTGGCCGGGGGTATAGATTAAACACTGAAAAAGCATCAATTTGATTTCGATAGGCAATCAAATTAAATTGAAAACTAAAGGCCTTCGATATTTCCTGGGACCACAACAATTCGAGTCCGGAATTTGCACTTTGTCCCGCATTTTGCATGA
>Ga0164294_10000582_pt1 | contig 34870 bp, 36 predicted proteins | sample GEODES005metaG_FD_111479 | JGI IMG/M metagenome (GOLD analysis project Ga0164294, IMG submission 111479) | Oligotrophic lake water microbial communities from Sparkling Lake, Wisconsin, USA - GEODES005 metaG | ecosystem: Environmental > Aquatic > Freshwater > Lake | place: USA: Sparkling Lake... | reverse complement strand
GAACAGGTCCACCGGGGTGTCGCCGACCTGCCAGAGAATCTGGGATGCGGGCACGCCGGCCTGTGCCAGCCCGCGCGCGGCATCGCGCCAGCCTTCGAAATCGTCTTCCGCCGCCAGGGTAACTACACGCAACGCTCGCCTCCAAACCCGTCATCCCCGCGCAGGCGGGGATCCAGGGTTACAAGCGACACCGCTCTTGGCTCTGGATCCCCGCCTGCGCGGGGATGACGATATGTTGGATCTAACGCCTGTCCGGCGATTTCGGCATCGATTCGATCCATTCGCGGATCAGCGCGACGCCTTCCTTGTGGACGGTGGCGCGGCCGAGCTCGGGCATGGCGATGCCGGGATCGGTCGATTCCATCCGGTAGAGCAGGATCGAGGCCTGGGGATCGCCGGGGACGATGTCGAAGTCGCGCGTCCCTGCACCGCGGCCGGCAGCGGTGGGGCGCTTGAACAGGCCGCGCTGCTCGGGATCGGTGCGGGCGAGATCGAGGAACAGGCCGGAGTTGGAGGCGGCGCCCTGGGGGTTGTGGCAATGCGCGCAATTGATCTCGAGCCAGGCGCGGGCGCGCGCATCGACCGGCGCGGCCTTGTCGTCCCAGCGGGCGACCTTCGGCGCATCGGCGGGGAGCCGGTCGAGCATGCCGCCTGCGAGCAGCTTCTCGAGCTGGCCGGCATGGTTGAGGTAGCGCGCCTTGATGCCGATCGGGGTGACCTCGCCAGCAAGGGCGTGGCAGTCCTTGCACTGGTTCTGGTTGGGCACGGCGTAGGAGATGCGGTGCGTCTCGCCCGAGGGATCGGTGAAGGTGACGGGCAAGCGCGTGCCGGCACGCTTGATATCGGCGTCGGTGCCCTCGGCATTCCAGACATAGGGGATCGCGGCCCAGCCGCTGGCGCGGTGGAGGAGGACGCGGGTCTCGAGCGGCTTGAAGGCGCCGTTCACCCGGTAGCCGAAGGTCTTGACCAGCGCGGCGCCGACCGGGAGGTCGAGCGGCTTGTCGGCGTCGTACTTCGCCCGGGCGCCCTCGGGCAGGTAGATATAGCGCTCCTTCTCGGCATAGTCGGAGAAGAGCGGCGTCTCGAGATTGTAGGGCATCAGCCGCTGGGCCGGGGCGCGGGTCTTCAGGTCGGTGAAGAAGGCATAGTCGGAGAGATGCGCGGGCCAGCCCGCGCCGGTGATCGCCGCATCGTTGACGCCGCCCGGGCGGCCGAGCAGCGCGGCGACGAACAGGGCAGCCGCGCCGAGCAGCACCTTCATTTCGCGGCGGCCTCCATCGCGGGCGGAAGCCGGACGGCCGGCCAGGCGATCGGCACCGCCTCGGTCAGGGTGACGAGCTGCGGCCTGGCGGTCTCGATCCCGGCACCGAGCGCGAGGTTGAGCGTCAGCACCGGCGCGTCGCGCGAACCGTTGACCGCCGGGCCCTTGCCGCTTTCGACGGTGCCGTCCCAGAAGATCGGCGGGAGCGTGCCGCCCAGCGCCTGGGCGAGCTCCTTGCCGCCGGGCATGGCGGGGGCGAAGCCGGCGCGGCCATGCTTGTTGCCCGAGATGCGGACGTTGCGCGGATAGGGATCGTAGCTCTTGTCCTCGAAGGACTGGCGATAGGCGACGACCATGATGTTGGCAGTGCCGTTGCCCGACAGATCATTGTCGAAGATGTTGACGTCGTTCTCGGCCATCACCAGCACGCCGGTGCCGGTGGGGACGGTGGCGACGGTGTTGCCCGGCGGGGCGAAATTGGGGGTGTCGTTGTCGATCACCTTGTTGCCGCTGACCGTGACGAAGCCGGCGCCGTGGCGCGGGAGCGCGGGCAGGTCGAACACCAGGATGCCGCCGGTATTGTGAGTGGCGAGGTTGTTGGTCACCTCGGCATAGCCTCTATTCTCGATCTCGATGCCGGCGACATTGTACTTGGCGACCGAGTTGCGGACGATGATCCGGTTGGACTGGCCGACATAGATGCCGGCGTCCGACGCACCACTGACGGTGACGCCGTCGATGAGGATGTCGCTGCTCTCGACCGGGTAGACGCCATAGGCGCCGTTCGACGCCTTGGGCCCGCCGGTCCATTCGACGCGGACATTCTTGTAGACGATCCGGTCGGCGCCCTTGGACTTGATGCCGTCGCCCTTCGAATCCTCGACCGCGAAGTCGCGCAGGACCACGTCATCCGAGGTGACCAGCAGCCCCTCGCCCGCGCCGAGCTGGCCCCTGAAGCTGAGCACGGTCTTGTCGGGACCGGCCCCGCGCACGGTGACGCCGTTGACGTCGAGGCTGAGGCCGTCGGTCAGCTCGAAGCGGCCGGCGCCGATGCGGACGGTGTCGCCGGGCTTCGCGTCGAGCAAGGCGGTCTGCAGACGCTCCTGGGCATCGGGCCCGGCCTCGACGGTGATGTCCTTTGCCAAGGCCGGACCGGCGGCGGCGAGCACCGCCGCGAGCGCGCAGAATCGAAGCATCCCTCTCTCCCTCTTGCGTATTTTTCGGGGATGATACGCCGATCGGGAGGAATTGACAGTCCTGTCAGTTAGGCCGGTTCGGGGTGGTGGCAGACGAACTCGATCGGGCGCGCCTCGGAGTCACGGAGACAGCCGGCATGGTAATTGGGGTGGATGTGCGGCGCGGGCTGTTCATCCCGATCGCCGACTGACGTCTATTCGCGCTCGTCACCCGGGGGATTGGCCTCGGCGCGCGCCAGTTCCCTCGGCTTGCGCTTCTCGAACAGCTTGCCGAGCTGCTCTTCCTGCGCCGCGGTCAGATGCTTCGCGGCAGTGGGGAACATCTCTTCCTCCTCCTCCTCGATATGGTGGAGGTAGCGCTCGCGCATCGCCTTGAACTTCACCAGCCAGCCCGGCGAGGACATTTCGGTGTCCATCAGCTCGCCGAGATAGTCGTCGACTTCCTTGTGCTCCGAAACCGAATGGCGCGCATCCTCGCGCAGATCGGGATCGGCGAGCATCGTCGCATAGAGCGCCTCTTCCTCGGCCGCGGCATGTGCCTGGAGATCGAGGCGGAGGATCTCGAACAGCTCGCGGCGATCCTTGCTGTCGCCCGAGGTTTCGCCGACCCGTTCGAGCAGGTCGCGCTGGCGGTCATGATCGGCTTTGAGATCTGCGAAGATGCGGGCGTCTGCCATGTCGGTGCTCCTTGGTCGAGAGCCAGAACGTGGCAACGGGCTACAGGTTTCCGGCTAGTGCTGCTCCGCCTTGCCCTGCGCGATGACCTGGTCGACAAAGTCCAGCGCCTCGGCGACCGGAATGGTGAAGACTCCGCCGCGATTTTCACGCCAGATCGCGATGCCCTCGGCAGGATCGGGGAAGGCCGGCTTGCGCGACGACAGCCGCGTCACGCTCGCATCGAGCGTCTGCTTCGACACCGGCAGGTGCGGCATCGCCCCGCCTGGAATGCCGACGCCGACCACGCTGATATGGTAGATAGGCGCGCCGCCCGGATCGGTCTCGACCTGCTGGATCCTGAGCAGCGAATTCGGCTCGGTCGGGCGCGTGCGATATTCCCAGACCTGTCCGGCGGCATAGGCGGGGCGATCGGTGGACTGGCCGGAGACACCGAGCAGCGCGAGCAGGGCGATGAGCAGCTTCATGGTCGTGAGGCTAGCAGCCTGCTCAGGCAGCGAACAGTTCGAGCTGCTCCCGTTTCGGCGCGACCAGATCGCGCAGATCGGCCCGATCGGACAGCGCGACCGGGCGCCAGTCCTCGGCAACCAGGAACGGGCGGACCTTGGCGATCGAGGCGGTGAGCCGCGCGACATCGGCGAGGCGGAGGCGGCGCCAGCGGCGGGTGGCGAGGATCGCATCGACCGCCTTCACGCCGAGCCCCGGCACGCGCAGCAACGCCTCGCGCGGGGCGCGGTTGACGTCGACCGGGAAGGAATCGCGGAACTTGAGCGCCCAGGCGAGCTTGGGATCGATATCGAGCGGGAGCATGCCGGTGGCGGGATCGGCCGCCTGCGCCACTTCCTTCGGCTTGTAGTCGTAAAAGCGCATCAGCCAGTCGGACTGGTAGAGCCGGTGCTCGCGCATCAGCGGCGGGCGCTGCAGGGGGAGCACCGCGCTGGCGTCCGGAATCGGGCTGAACGCCGAATAATAGACGCGGCGGAGCTGGAAGCGGTCGTAGAGTCCCGCCGCGCGGGTAATGATGTCGCCATCGGTCGCGGCATCGGCGCCGACGATCATCTGGGTCGACTGGCCGGCGGGGGCGAATTTCGGGGCCGACTTGTAGCGCTTGCCGGCATCGGCGGTGTCGTCGATCGCCGCGCGGACATCCTGCATCGCGCCTTCGATCCGCGGCGCCGACTTTTCGGGCGCCAGCCGGGTGAGGCCGGCGACGGTGGGCAGCTCGACATTGATCGAGACGCGGTCCGCATAAAGCCCGGCCTGATGGACCAGCTCGGGATCGGCATCGGGGATGGTCTTGAGATGGATATAGCCGCGGAAATCATGGACCTCGCGCAGCAGCCGCGCGACGCGGACGATCTGCTCCATCGTATAGTCCGACGAGCGGATGATGCCCGAGGAGAGGAACAGCCCTTCGATATAATTGCGCCGGTAGAAATTGAGCGTGAGGTCGACGACTTCCTCGGGCGTGAAGCGGGCGCGGCGGACGTTCGAGCTCTTGCGGTTGATGCAATAATGGCAGTCGAACACGCAGCTGTTGGTCAGCAGGATCTTGAGCAGCGAGATGCAGCGGCCATCGGGCGCATAGGCATGGCAGATGCCCATGCCCTCGGTCGAGCCGATGCCGCCCTTTCCCTTTGGCCCGCCCGCCGAATTGCGCTTGGCCGTGCCCGACGAGGCGCAGCTGGCATCATATTTGGCGGCATCGGCGAGGATGGCGAGCTTTGCACGGAGATCGAGCTGCGACATGCGTTCACACTATGTTCCTGATATTGCAGTGTCCAGTGGCTTGTGGGAGAGGCGCGTCGAGGAGAGCGGGTGATGCGGTGGAAGCTGGACCGGCAATTGCGGATGCTGCTGATCGTGCTGGCGGTGACCTGCATGCTCGGCTTCGGCTTCAAGCAGCACTGCATGCCCGGCGGCTGGACCGATTCCGAGCAGTACATCACCGGCTGCTATAGCGACGCGGTGCCCTTCTGGGGGGCGCGCGAAGTCGACAAGGGCAAGATCCCGTACCTCCAGACCCCGATCGAATATCCGGTGCTGACCGGTGCGGCGATCTGGGTGGAGGGCGCGGCGACGCATCTGATCTTCGGCCGATTCGCCAATGATGCCAAGTTCCTGGGCGTGGTGACCGCGGTGAACATCGCCCTCGCCTTCCTGGTGCTGTGGATGTTGTGGCGGGCCGGGCTCGACCACAGGCGACTGTGGTGGTGGGCGGCGGCGCCGGCGATCGTCCTGTATATCGGGCACAACTGGGACATGATCGCCGTGACGCTGGCGGTCGCGGCGCTGCTCCAGGCACGCGAGAACCGGCTGGTGCGCGCGGCAGCGCTGGCCGGGCTGGGCGTGGCGGCCAAGCTGTTCCCGGTGGTGATCCTGCCGCTGCTCGGGCTTTCGGCGCTGTTCGATCGCGACCGGAGCTGGGCCAAGCGGCTGGTCCGCGCGGCGCTGGTGACGCTGGCGGCGGTGGGTGCCTGGGCGATCGTCAACCTGCCGGTGGCGCTGGCGGCACCGGGCAACTGGGCCGAATTCTATCTGTTCTCGCAAGCGCGCAGCGGCACCGCGGCGGGGACCTGGGACGTGCTGGGGAATCTCGGGCTGCTGGTGCTGAGCACGCCCGACAAGAACCTGTTCGCCAGCCTGGCCTTTGCCGCCGGCGGCGTAGCGATCGTCGCGTTGGGCTGGCGGCGGCACCGCGACCGGCTGTGGCTGCTCGCCACGCCGTTGCTCGCCTGGTTCCTGCTGACCAACAAGGTCTATTCGCCGCAGTTCGACCTGTGGCTGTGGCCGCTGCTGGTGATGACCGCGCCGCGGCTCTGGCCGGTGGCGCTGTTCGCGGCGACGGGGATCGCCGCCTATTTCGCCGAATTCTGGTTCTTCGCCGGGATGGACGGCGCCTGGCCGGCAGCAAGCACGATCGACATCGCCTTTGCCGCAATGGCGCGGGCACTGGTGATGGCCTGGATCATCGCGGACTGCGTGTGCAGGGCGCCGCCGGAATGGGTGGGACGCTGGCCGGTGCGGGCGGGGCACTAGGATCAGCACCGTCATCCCCGCGAAAGCGGGGACCCATCTCCTTCGCGTGCGGCAGGCACGAGGGTGCTATTGGTGGATGGTCTGCGAGATGGGCCCCCGCTTTCGCGGGGATGACGCATATTCTCGACGTAGCCGCGTGTCTTACGGCAGCGGCAGATTCTCTTCGGCCTTCTTGCGCGCGCGGGCCTCGGCCTTGGCGACCGTCGCCTGCTTGACGAAGCAGCCGGTGCCGCCGCCGGCGCCGGTGGTAGTGCAGCTACCGGTGCCGAAATTGCCCGAGGTCAGCGCGTCTTCCGAGCGGACCGCCCAGCTCTCGGTCTTCTGCGGCGGCCCGCCCTGCTCGCGCAGGGTCGAGGGGATGCGATAGCGCTCGGCCTCGTCGACGCGGCGGCAGACGACGATTTCCTCGCCGTTCGAATTGGTCGGGCACTTGTCGTTGCCGTAGATCACCAGCACGCCGTTCTGCGGCGCATTCTGCGCCTGGGCAGCGACAGGCATCAGCAGCGGAATTGCGGCGAAGGCGCCTGCGATCACGATCCGGTTCAACATCGGCTTACTCCTCTGGTGCCGTGCATCGGTGAAAACGGCTGAACGGGGGCTTTATATCCGTTTCGAGACCGCAATGGCAGCCCGGCAGCCCGCGCGGATCAGCGTGGACAGCAGCGGATAGGCGGGGGCGTTCTCGGCGCCATGCGCGAGCGCGGTGTCGCGGTGCTCCAGCTCCTCGTTGCGGAACTTCGCGACGGCTTCGCTGAGCTCGGGATCGCCGGCGCCCAGCTCCTCGAGCTGCTGCTGGTAATGCAGGTCGATCTCGGTCTCGATCGCCGCGGTGCAGGCCATCGCCGCCTCCGGGCCGATCGCCGCGGTGGCGGCACCTAGCGCGAAGCCGGCAACGTCCCAGAAGGGCTGGAGCGCGGTCGGGCGCACCTTGCGGCGGGCAATCATCGAATCGAAAAAGGCGCGGTGGCGCTCTTCCTGGATCGCCATGCCGGCGATCATCCGCGCCATCGGGGTGCGATCGCCCATCACCGCCAGCTGGCCGGCATAGATGCGCGTCGCGCCATATTCGCCCGCCTGATCGACACGGACCATCGAGGACGTGCCCTCGCGCCGATCGCCGGGCTTCCAGCTCATGCGCGGCGGCCCTTGCGGGTGGCGAGCGCGAAGATCGCGGCGGCGCCGGTGAGCGAGAAGATCGCGTTGAAGCCCGCCAGGCTGATGCCGAACAGCGTCCATTGCGGCACGTCGCAGCGGATCAGCGGGCGGCGCAGCGCGTCGGTGAGCATGTCCATCGGGTTGGCGCCATGGACCTGGGCGGTGCAGGCGGTGATGCCCTCCCACCATTTATACTCGACGCCGGCATGGAAGACGCCGATGCCGCCGCTGATCGCGACCGCGAGGCCGGCGAGCAGGACGAGGCCGAGCTGGGCCGAGCGGTTCTTCACCAGGAAGGACGCGAGCGCGATCAGCACCGCGGCGTAATGCGGCCAGCGCTGCCACCAGCACATCTCGCACGGCACCAGCCCGAAGAACTCGGTGGTGTGCGCGCCCCCGACCAGGGCGAGCGGGAGGAGAAGCGCGAGCCAGCGGGCCGCGCAGAAGCTGTCGATCCGCATCGCTTACTTGCTCTTCGTCGCGACCTGGGTCTTCGGACCGAGGCGGGAGATGGTCTGCAGCGCATAGTGAAGCTGGAAGTCGTCAATGCCTTCCTTCTTCAGCTGCTCGGCGGTCTTGGCGAAGCGCGGATCGGCGCGCTGATCGTCCTCAAGCACCGAATCGTCCACCTTGTCGTTGTTGATCAGGTGGCTGCGCAGGTCCGCCTCGCGGATCGACGGGCGGATCTTGTAGTCGGGATCGGAGAGCTGCGGCACGAGCAGGTCGGGCTTGATGCCGCCTTCCTGCACCGAGCGGCCCGACGGCGTGTAGTAGCGCGCGGTGGTGAGGCGCAGCGCGGCGCGCGGGCCCATCGGCAGGATCGACTGGACCGAGCCCTTGCCGAAGCTGCGCACGCCCATGACCAGCCCGCGATGGTGATCCTGGAGCGCGCCGGCGACGATCTCCGAGGCGGAGGCGGTGCCCGCGTCGATCAGCACGACGATCGGCAGGCCCTTGGCGAGATCGCCGGGGACCGGGGTGATACCGGGCTCGTTCACATCGGCATACCAGCGCTCGATATCGGCCTTTTCGCGGCCGCGCTGCGAGACGATCTCGCCGCGCGACAGGAACACGTCGGACACTTCGATCGCCTGGCTGAGCAGGCCGCCGCCATTCTGGCGCAGGTCGACGATATAGCCGAGCGGCTTGTGGCCGAGCTTCTTGTCGATCTCCTGGATCGCCTTGATCGTGTCGGCGCCGGTCTGCGCGGTGAAGGTGTTGATGTTGATGATGCCGACGCCGTCCTTGACGTCCCACTTCACCGGGCGCTGGACGATCGTCTCGCGGACCATGGTGAAGGTCAGCGGCTTGTCGGCGCCCGGGCGGACGACGGTGAGCGTCACGCTGGTGCCCGGCTTGCCGCGCATCTGCTCGATCGCCTCGTCGAGGCTGCCGCCGACGATGAACTTGCCGTCGATATGGGTGATGAAGTCGCCCGACTTCATGCCCGCGCGCGCCGCCGGGGTGTCCTCGGTCGGGGCGACGACCTTCACGGCGCCGTCTTCCTGGGTGACGGTGAGGCCGAGGCCGCCATAATTGCCGTCGGTCTGGATCTTGAGATTGTCGAACTCGAGCCCGTCGGCGAAGCTGGAGTGCGGATCCAATGCGGCGAGCATGCCCTGGATCGCGCCCTTCATCAGCGTGGCGTCGTCGACCTTGTCGACGTAGTTCGCCTTCACCTGGCTGTACACTTCCATGAAGGTGTCGAGCTCCTTGAAGCTCTGACTGTCGACGCCCGCCATCGCGCCCGAGGCGATAGGGACAAGCGCAAGCGCGCCAACGGCGGCGGTAACCTGAAGGAACGAACGGAGCATCAACAACTACTTTCCGGAAACGCGTTCGAGGAGCAATCTAGGACGGGATCGCGGCAATTGCACGGCGATTCAGCCCAACAAACGGGCAAGGTCCATGGGTTCGCCGCGGCGGCGCAGCTCGACGGTCAGGCGGGGCGCGTCACCGCCCGGCGCACGACCGATGCGGGTGCCCTGCGCCACTTGCTGGCCGACGCGGACGGCGATGCCGCCGAGACCGGTCACCGAGCTGGTCCAGCCATTGCCATGGTCGATGATCACCACGCCGCCATAATCGCGGAAGGCGCCGGCGAAGAGGATGCGCCCGCCCGCCGGCGCCACGGCATCGGCATTGGCGGCGCAGGCGAGGGTGACGCCGCGGGCGCGCACGCCGGTGGGCGACAGCTCGCCCATGCCGGTGACGACCGCGCCGGCAACCGGCAGGACATAGGGCGCGCCGCTCTTGCGCGACGCTGCCGCGACGGCACTGCCGGGGCGCGGCAGCGGGCCGGACAGCGCGGCGAGGTCGGACTGGATCTCGGCAGCCTCGCCGGCGGTCTCCATCTGGTCGACGATCTCGCGGGCACGCTCGCCGAGCGCGATCGCCCGGTCCGATTCGACCAGGGCGCTGCGGCCGAGCTGGGCCGAGCGGGCGCGGTGATCGGCCTCGAGCTTGACCAGCGCGACGCGCTCATTCTCGATTCGCTGGCGCGCGTCGCGGAAAATGGTGACGGCGGCCAGCGCCTCGGCCCGCAGCGCACGGACACGGTCGAGCTCGGCGCGGACGTCGCGGGTGCGCGCCTCGACCACCGGCATCACCGTGCCGAGCACGGCGCGGACATGGACCATGTCGCCGGTCGAGCCGGGCTGGACCAGCCCGAGCACCGCCGGGCGGCGGGCCATCGACTGAAGCGCGGCGATCAGCCGGAGGATAGGCCCCTGGCGCTCGGCGACGCGGGTGCGCTGGTCGGCGAGCTGGCGATCGACGATACCGATTCGCGCCCGGGCGGCCGCGATATCCGCCTCGGCCGCCTTGATCCGCTCGGCCGCGGCGGCTTCCTGGGCGCGGGCGCGCAAAGCCTGATCCCGCTCGGCGGCAGCCTGACGCTCGAGCTGGGCGCTGCGGGCCTGGGCGGCACGGCTCTGGGCATTGGCATCGCGCAGCCGGCCCTGCTGCTCGGCCAGGCTCGGCGCCTGCGCCGCGGCAAGGCTGCCGGTGGCGAGGATCGCAAGCGTGCCGGCGAGGATGGCGAGCGGGCGGAGCATCGGCTCAGCCTTCGCGATGATAGGGGTGGTTGGCAAGGATCGAGGTGGCGCGCCACAATTGCTCGGCGAGCATCGCGCGCGCCATCATGTGCGGCCAGGTGGCGCGGCCGAAGCTGATCAGCAGATCGGCCTGCGCGCGCTGGGCATCGTCGAAGCCGTCGGCGGCACCGATCAGGAAGCGCGCTTCCCGCACGCCGTCATCGCGCCAGCTGCCGAGGCGCTCGGCGATGGCCTTTGACGGCAGGTTCTCGCCCAGCTCGTCAAGCATGACGATTCGCGTGGCGCCCGAGATGTCGGGGAGCTTGCCGCCGGTATCGGGCAACTCTGTCACCCGCGTCGGCCACTGGATGCGCTTCAGATAGCGATCGACCAGCTCGGCCTCGGGACTGCGACCGATCTTGCCGCGCGCGACGATGTGGAGCTGCATCGCCCGCGCGGCCCCTTACCCGATCAGGCCTGGCCGGCTTCGCCGAACGACCACATCCGCTCGAGATTGTAGAAGCTGCGCACTTCCGGGCGGAACAGGTGGACGATCACGTCGCCGGCGTCGATCAGCACCCAATCGGCGGTGGGCAGGCCCTCCACGCGCGGGGTGCGGCCGAACTCGGCCTTGATCTTGTCGGCCAGCTTGATCGCCATCGAGGCGACCTGGCGGGTCGAGCGGCCCGAGGCCACGACCATATAGTCGGCGATGCTGCTCTTGCCGGCGAGCGGGATCGAGACCGTCTCGACCGCCTGATCGTCGTCGAGCGATGCCATCACGAGCTGGTGCAGCGCCTCGACGCCATCCTTGGCATCGGAGGAACGCAGAACATTGGGCGAAGTGGCCAAGGGGCCTCCTAGGGTTGCAACGGGTCTGTGCGAGCTTTGGATGGAGACGACGTCGAGTAACGCCGGTGCCAGGCCGGATCGGCGGCCCGAAGGCGTGTCGCCGAAGTAGGATCGGGGCGGAAGCGCAACAGCACGAGGGCCGGCAATCTCCAACGCGTCCAGTTCTTTGCCTGGCCTGCGGGCCGCACAGCGCGCCGCAGCCAACCCATTGCAGGACTTGCATGGGCATCACGATCATAGCCCGGACGCGCGATCACCGCAATCGGAACCTGCTCGGCGATATGGCGCCAGCGCTCCCAGCGATGGAACTGGGCGAGATTGTCCGCTCCCATCAGCCAGATGAAGCGGTGGCGCGGGAACAGCCGGGGCAGCTTGTGGAGCGTATCCGCAGTGTAACGGGTCTTCAGTCGGTTCTCGATTCCGGTCACCCGGATCGGCGCATGCCGCGCCATCCGCCGGGCCGAGGCCATCCGCGCCTGGAACGGCGCCATGCCCGCCGGGTCCTTGAGCGGATTGCCGGGCGAGACCAGCCACCACACTTCATCGAGCCCCAGCGCGCGGATGGCGTGGAGCGAGATCTTGCGGTGCCCGAGATGCGCCGGGTTGAACGAGCCCCCCAGCAAGCCGATGCGCTTCAAGGCCGGGCCTGACCCGTGCCGCGCACCACCCATTTATAGGTCGTCAGCCCCTCAAGCGCGACCGGGCCGCGGGCGTGGAGGCGGCCGGTGGAGATGCCGATCTCGGCACCCAGCCCGAACTCGCCGCCATCGGCGAACTGGGTGGAGGCGTTCCACACCACGATCGCGCTGTCGACCTGCGCCAGGAACTTCTCGGCAACGGCCGCATCGGCGGTGACGATCGCATCGGTGTGGTGCGAGCCGTGCGCGGCGATATGCGCCATCGCATCGTCGATGCCGTCGACCAGCTTCACCGACAGGATCGAATCGAGATATTCGGTATCCCAGTCCTCGTCGCTCGCCGCCACGGTGCGCGGCTCGAGCGCCTGGATGGCGGCATCGCCGCGCAGCTCGCAGCCGGCATCGGCCAGCGTCGCGAGGATCGGCCGCGGATCGCCAAAGGCGCGGTCGATCAGCAGCGTCTCGGTCGCGCCGCAGATGCCGGTGCGGCGCATCTTGGCGTTGAGCGCGAGCTCCCTGGCCATCTCGGGATCGGCGGCGCCATCGACATAAGTGTGGTTGAGCCCGTCGAGATGCGCGAGCACGGGCACCCGCGCCTCGGCCTGGACGCGGGCGACGAGGCCCTTGCCGCCGCGCGGCACGACCATGTCGATCGCGCCTTCGGCAGTGAGCATCGCGCCGACCGCGGCGCGATCGGTGACGGGGACGAGCTGCACCGCGTCGGCGGGCATGCCGCCTTCGGCGAGGCCGCGGGCAAGCGCTTCGTGGATCGCGCGGTTCGAGCGGATCGCTTCCGAGCCGCCGCGCAGGATCGCGGCATTGCCCGCCATCGCACACAGCGCGCCGGCATCGGCGGTGACGTTGGGCCGGCTCTCATAGATGATGCCGATCACCCCGATCGGCACCCTGACGCGGGTCAGCACGAGGCCATTGGGGCGCTCGACGCGGTCGAACACGGTGCCGACCGGATCGGCGAGCCCGGCCACCGCCTCGACGCCGGCGGCCATGCTTTCGACGCGCGTGTCGTCGAGCTTGAGTCGATCGAGCAGCGCGCCCGACAGGCCATTGGCTTCGGCAGCGGCCATGTCCTCGGCATTGGCGGCAAGGATCGCCGGCGCATCGGCCCGGATCGCGGCAGCAGCGGCACGCAGTGCCTGCGCCTTGGCGGCCGTTGGCATCGCCGCGAGCTGCACTGCGGCGCTGCGGGCGCGTTGGGCCATCCGGGCGATCAGGGCTGCGGTTTCGGTCATGCTGCGCTTGCGCCTAGCACGTGCAACATCAAGCTGATAGTTCCTGCGCCATGGTGGGGGAAATCGAAGCAGCCGGGGAACTGGCGACAGGGGCGTTGCTGGGCCGCGCGGTCGAGCCGAATGCGGGCGAAGGCCATGGCGGCGGGCACGGCATGTGCCTCAACTGCGGTACCGCGCTGATCGGATCGCATTGCCATGCCTGCGGGCAGGCGGGGCATGTCCACCGCTCGCTGCACGCGATCGGGCACGACCTGCTGCACGGCGTCTTCCATTTCGACGGCAAATTGTGGCGCACGCTGCCGATGCTGGCCTGGCGCCCGGGCGACCTCACCCGGCGCTATATCGACGGCGAGCGCGCCCGCTTCGTGTCGCCGATGGCGATCTTCCTCTTCTCCATCTTCGCGATGTTCGCGGTCTTCTCCTGGGCAGGCATCTCGGCCCCGACCGATCTCGATACCGGCTCGATGAAGCCGGTCGCCGCGCTCGATTATGCCAAAAAGGATGCCCAGAAGAAGCTGGAGAAGGCGCAGGCCAGGCTGGCCAAGGCGGACAATGCCGAGGACCGCGCCGATTACCAGCAGCAGATCGCCGATGCGCAGAACACGCTGAAGGGGATCGAGCAGGCCGCCGCCACGATCGGCAAGGGCAATGTGCGCGTACAGTCGAAATGGACCCGCACCGGCTGGCACGCGCTCGATCACGGCATCGAGAAGTGGCAGAAGAACCCCTCGCTGATGCTCTACAAGCTGCAATCGGCGAGCTACAAATTCTCCTGGCTGCTGATCCCGCTGTCGCTGCCCTTCCTGTGGGCGCTGTTCTTCTGGAAACGGCAGTACAAGCTGTACGACCACACGATCTTCATCATCTACTCGATCGCGTTCATGTCGCTGTTCTACATCGTGGTGGCGATCGTCGCCGCGATCGGGCTGGGCGGCGGCTGGCTGGCGCTGGCGGCGCTGATCATCCCCTTCGTCCACATCACCCGCCAGCTGCAGCAGGCCTATGCCCTGGGCTGGTTCTCCGCGATCATGCGCGCCTGGGTGCTGACCTTCTTCATCAGCTGGATCCTGATGCTGTTCATCCTGATCCTGCTGGCACTGGGGATGTTTGGCTGAGGCTTTATGCGAGACAAGCCCCACACACCGTTACGCAAGATGCTTCGTACGGGGTCATCGCGACATGCGGCTGAACTTCGACGGCTGGGCTGGACGTTCGTCAGCCAATATCCCGCTGAAGAACCAGCCGAGATACGATTGGTTTGGGAGGGAGAGGGGGATGCGCCTCTACCCAGCGCGAACCCCGACGAATGGGAAACATCCTCTGACGAATAGCCTATAGCAAAAGGGCCTCCCCGATCGCTCGGGGAGGCCCTTTGTTTTCGCTGGCGCCGTGGATCAGGCGCCCTGGGGCGTCGGCTGGCCGAACGGACCCTTGGGCTTGGTGATCTTGGGGATCGAGGTGCCGGCAACCGAAACCGGACGCGCCGTGGTGCCCGGATCCTGGCGGCCAAGATCCTCGCCCGCGATCAGCCGCTTGATCTCCTCGCCGGTCAGCGTCTCATATTCGAGCAGCGCCTGGGCGATGGTGTGGAGCTGGTCGATATGATCGGTGAGCAGCTGGCGGGCACGACCGAGGCCGCGCTCGACGAACGCCTTCACTTCGCTGTCGATCAGCCTCGCGGTCTCGTCCGACATCGGCTTGGAGCGGGCCATCGAATAGCCATAGGCCTCGTCGCTCTCCGAGAAGTCGAGCGGGCCGACATTGTCCGACAGGCCCCATTTGGTGACCATCGCGCGGGCGAGACGGGTCGCCTGCATGATGTCGTTCGAGGCGCCCGACGAGACCTTGTCATAGCCGAAGATCAGCTCCTCGGCGATGCGGCCGCCGAAGGCCACGGCGATATCGGCATGCATCTTGTCGCGGTGATACGAGTAACTGTCGCGCTCCGGCAGCGGCTGGACCATGCCGAGGGCAAAGCCGCGCGGGATGATCGTCGCCTTGTGGATTGGATCGGCGGTCGGCTCGTGCGCGAAGACCAGGGCGTGGCCGGCTTCGTGATAGGCGGTCATCCGCTTCTCGTCGTCGGTCATCACCATCGAGCGGCGCTCGGCACCCATCAACACCTTGTCGCGCGCGTCGTCGAATTCCTGCGCCGCGACCAGCCGCTTGCCGCGACGGGCCGCCAGCAGCGCGGCTTCGTTGACCAGGTTGGCGAGATCGGCACCCGAGAAGCCCGGCGTACCGCGTGCGATGACGCGCGGCTCGACGTCGGGCGCCAGCGGCACCTTCTTCATATGGACCTGGAGGATCTTCACCCGGCCTTCGATGTCCGGGCGCGGCACCTGGACCTGGCGGTCGAAGCGGCCCGGGCGCAGCAGCGCGGGATCGAGCACGTCGGGGCGGTTGGTCGCCGCGATGATGATGATGCCTTCGTTGGCCTCGAAGCCGTCCATCTCGACGAGCAGCTGGTTGAGCGTCTGCTCGCGCTCGTCATTCTGGTTGCCGAGGCCGGCGCCGCGCGAACGGCCGACGGCGTCGATTTCGTCGATGAAGACGATGCACGGGGCCGACTTCTTGGCCTGCTCGAACATGTCACGCACACGGCTCGCGCCGACGCCGACGAACATCTCGACGAAGTCCGAGCCCGAGATGGTGAAGAAGGGCACGCCCGCCTCGCCCGCAATGGCGCGGGCGAGCAAAGTCTTGCCGGTACCGGGCGAGCCGACCAGCAGCGCGCCCTTGGGGATCTTGCCGCCGAGGCGGGCGAACTTGGTGGGATCGCGGAGGAACTCGACGATCTCCTGCAGCTCCTCACGCGCTTCGTCGATGCCGGCGACGTCATCGAACGTGACCTTGCCTTCCTTCTGCGTGAGCAGGCGCGCGCGCGACTTGCCGAAGCCCATCGCGCCCGAGCCCGAGCCCTTCTGCATCTGGCGGATCACGAAGAAGGCGATGCCGAGCATCAGCAGGAACGGCAGCGACTGGTAGAGGAGGTAGACCCAGATATTCGGGCCCTCGTCCGCGCGCGCCGAGACCTTGACGTTCTTCGAGAGCAGGGTCTCGATCATCTTGGGGTCTTCGGGCGCGTTGGTGCGGAACTTGCCGCCGTTCGACAGCTCGCCGCTGACCACGCCGGTGGTGCGCGAGACGTTGACCGACTTCACCTCGCCATTGTTCACCTTGGCCATGAAATCGGAATAGGCCACGGCATCGCCCGGCGCGGCGGCGTTGCGGTTGTCGAACAGGGTCACGAACAGCGCAAGCGCCGCCAGGATGCCCACCCAGATCAGCAGGCTCTTCATCCAGGGGTTGCCCCCATTCTCGGGACCCTGCTGCTGCTTGTCGTTGTCGCTCATGCGGAATCGGTACCTTTCACGCGCCAAGATAGGCACGGCCAAGTTAATGGCAATGGAACAGCGTCGATCAGTGTGATCGACGGGGCGGCGCCAGTTCGAAACGCCAGATACCCGCTTTGGTTCGGGCAATCACTTCCGCAATCGTACCGGAGCCACCGGCATCGAGCCGGGCGAGCAGCGGATCGAGCCCGGTCTCGCGCCAGTCGGGGCCAAGACCGTGTGCCGCACGGGTGGCGGCGACCGCGCGCTCGAGCAGGCGGCGGCGCAGCTCGCGCGGCAGGCCGGCGGGATCGACGGCGAGGACATCGCCCCGGCGCGCGGCGCGCTCGGCCCAGGCCTTTTCCTCGGCCCAGGCCAGCGCATCCTCGGCATCGCGCAGGTTGCGCGCGGCGAGCGCGAGGCGATCGACGGGCAGGTCCTCGGCATCGGCGAGCAGCGCGCGGATGCGGGCGCGGTCGAAGCGGGGATCCTGGTTGGAGGGATCGCGGACCGGCGCGATGCCGGCGCCCTCGACGATCTCCACCAGCTCGGCCCGGCTCCAGCCAAGCAGCGGGCGGACCAGCAGCGCTTCGCCGAGCGGGCGCGACGCGGCCATCGCGGCGAGACCGCCCACCCCTGCCCCGCGGCGCGCGCGCATCAGGAAGGTCTCGGCGACATCGTCCTGCTGGTGCGCAGTGGCGATCCAGGCGGCGCGGCCCCGCGCCCAGTCGGCGAGCAGTGCGTAGCGCAGCGCCCGGGCACCCTGCTGGAGATTGCCCTCGGCCGGCACGGTGCCGGCGAGCGTGTCGTGGTGGACGTCGAGCTGGTTGCAGAGGCGCCGGACCAGCGCGGCTTCCTCTGCCGCTTCGGGGCGCAGGCCGTGATCGACGGTGGCGGCCGTCACGGCACCCGGAAAGGCGGCATGGGCGAGGAGCAGCAGCGCCAGACTGTCCGGTCCGCCCGATACGGCGAGCGCCAGGCGCTGCGCACCGGGTTCGGCGCCGGTGAGCGCCAGCGCGTCGGCCCGGAAGCGCTCGACCCGTTGCCGGTCGAGCGTCAGCCGGTCACTTGCACTTCTGGCTTGCACGTCCCTCGGCCACGCCGGTCTTCATCTCGGTGGAGAGCTTGTCGCCATAAAGCTGGTCGAGCTCGGTATAGACCTTGCAGACTTCGCTGGCGGGCTTCTTCAGCTTGATGAGCGCCTGGGCGAGATAATAGAGGCTGTCGGGCGCGCGCTCGCCCTTCGGGTTCTTCTTGTAATTCTCGTAGAAGGCCACGGCCGCCAGGCTGGGCGCGCCGCTGTCGAGATAAGCGCGACCGAGCAGGTTCTGCGCATAGCTGGCGCGGCGGTGCGTCGGATATTTGCTCGATACCGCTTCCAGCTCGCGACGGGCTTCCGGATAGAGCTTCGCCTGCCACAGGCGGAAGCCATAGGTGTAGCCATCCTCGGCCGCGTCGCCCGTCGCGGGCTTCTCGATCGCGGCGAGCTGCTGCGCGCGGGTGCCGGTGGCCGGTGCCGCCGGCTTGGGCGCAGTGGTGCCGGCAGACGTACCGGGCGCCGGAATCGACGGACGCGTGCCCGACGCAGGCGGACGGATGTTCGCGCCGCCGGTGTCGCTGGGCACGGTGGTATCCTCGCCGCCCAGCGCCGCGGTCGCCGTCGAGCGGTCTTCCAGCGCCTTGATGCGCGCATCGGTGCCGCGCTTATAGGCGGCGAAGGCGTCCTCGAGCTGGCGCAGACGATACTGGCCCTGCTCGACCTGGCCGGTGAGCGTGCGGAGCTGCTCCTCGATCGCGGTGACGCGCTGGGTGAGGTCGCTCAGCGGCGAGCTGGACGGAATGCCGGGGATGCTGGTGTTGGTTTCCGGCGTGATCTGCGGCTCGACCGTCTGGCCGGCGCCGCCCGGAAACACCTTGCGCTGCACCGCGCGCATCTCGCGCTCGAGCCGGTCGACACGGCCGTTCAGCGCCGAATCCTGGGCCTGGGCGGTGCCGGCGGCACCGAAGACGACGGCCATTGCAGTGGCAGCGAGAAGAAAACGCATCGATCACACCCCCCGGTGCAGGTCAGATTTGGGAACTCGGGTCTTGCTATAGCCGCGACGCGCGGAACCTAGCCAGTCCTTACGGCGTGGTGTTGCCAGAGCTCGTCGCAACCGGCTCGGCCGGTGCCGGCACCGACAGGCTGGGAGCCGGGCGCTGTGCCGCGCGGCGGGTGGCGGCAGGCGCCGGCGCCGAAGCCGTGGTCGGCGCGGCGGCGGGCGTCGCGCCCGGCTGGCCGCGGCTGCGCAGCGCCTCTCCGCTCACTTCGACGTCCACCGTCGTGCCGGCACGGCCGAGCGGATCAATGTTCGAGCCGTTGAGCGTGACCTGGATCTTCTCCGGGCCGCCGGTGCGGATGCGCGGATGATCGGCGTCGGCCGGCACGTCATAGCGCTCGCCCGGCGCGAGCTCGCGCTCGACCAGCTTGGTGCCCTTGGCATCGGTGACGCGGATCCAGACGGTGTCGAGCGCGATCAGCGAGACCTGGCCGCCGGCGGCCGGAATCGCGATCGAGGCATTGGCCATGGTGCCGTTGTCGGCGGTGTTGGCCACCGGCTCCTCGGTCGCCAGCGTCTCGGGCGCCGGTGCGCTGCCGCGGAACAGGTCGGTGCCGTAATAGAGGATGCCGCCCACGACGAGCACCAGCGCCAGCAGCACGCCGAAGATCGCGAGGCCGCGCGGCGGCACGCGGGCCGGATCGCTGGTCTCATAGGCGGGAACCGGCGCGGCGCGCTCGGGATTGCGGTGCAGTTCGGACCGCAGATCGCGCGCGATCGCGACTTCATCGGCACCAACCGCGCGGGCATAGGCCTTGGCAAAGCCCAGCGCATAGGTGATCGACGGCAGCCCGGCATAATTGCCCTTCTCGATCGCTTCGAGATGGCGCTGCGGGATGCGGGTACGCGACGCGATTTCAGGCAGGTCCAGTCCCTGTGCTTCGCGCGCAGCGCGCAGCTTTTCCCCCACCGTGGTGGGAAACAGGTTGGGGTCTTCGGCGGCTTCGCCTTCCATCCATACTCTCCGGGCGGAAGGGGTGCGCCCGAAGCTCCCGCCGACGCCTGAAGCTGTCGTTCACCAAGCCGCCCCTGTCAACGCCGACCGGGGGTATTTTGCCAGCAGATCAGGCCAGTTCGACCGAATGTTCGCTTGCCCAGGCCTCCAGCGGCGCCCGCAGCGAGCCGCGCGGATCGGCGAGCATGCCGGTCATCGCCGCCATCAGCTTGCCGCGATCGAGCGAGCGCACCATTGCCTTGATCGGTCCCACCGCAGCGGGGGTGATCGACAGGCGATCGATACCGAGCCCGATCAGCGCCAGCGCTTCCAGCGGCCGCCCGCCCATCTCGCCGCACACGCCGATCGGCACGCCCGCCGCCTGGGCCTGATCGGTCACGCGCTTGAGGAAGCGCAGGATCGACGGGCTCAGCCAGTCATAGCGCAGCGCCAGCTTGGGATGCGCGCGATCGGCGGCGAACAGGAACTGGGTGAGGTCGTTGGTGCCGATCGACAGGAAATCGAGCCGCGGCAGCAGCAGGTCGAGCACCTCGGCCAGCGCCGGCACTTCGAGCATCGCGCCATAGCGGATCTCGCTCGGCATCTTGCGCCCGCGCGCGGCCAGCCAAGCACGCTGCGCCTCGAACAGCTCGCGCGCCGCATCGAACTCCCAGGGCTCGGAGACCATCGGGAACATGATGTTGAGCGGTCGGCCGGGCGCCGCCTCGATCAGCGCGCGCGCCTGCGCCTTCATCAGGCCATCGCGATCGAGCGCGAGACGAAGCGCGCGCCAGCCCATCGCCGGATTCTCTTCCTCGCCGTCCTCGTCATGGTTGAGATAGGGCAGCGCCTTGTCGCCGCCGATATCAACGGTGCGGAAGGTGACCGGGCGGTCGCCCGCCGCATCGAGCACGTCCTTGTAGAGCCGGCGCTGCATCTCGCGCTGCGGCAGCGTCGCCGAGACGAGGAACTGGAATTCGGTGCGGAACAGGCCGATGCCGTCGGCACCGGTGAGATCGAGCGCGGCCATGTCGTCGCGCAGGCCGGCATTGACCATCACGGTGACGCGGTGGCCATCGACCGTCTCCGGCGCGACGTTGCGCATCTGGGCGAAGGCAGCGCGACGCTTCTGGCTGAGCTCAAGCTTGGCCTCGAACGCCTCTTCCATCGCCGAGGTCGGGCGAACGAACAGGCTCTCCTCGCTCGTATCGAGCAGGAGCATGTCGCCTTCGGCGATCATCTGGCGGATGTTGCGGACACGGCCGAGCACCGGCACGCCCATGGCCCGCGCGACGATGGTGACGTGCGCGGTGAGCGAGCCCTCCTCGAGCACCACCCCCTTCAGCCGGCGGCGGTCATATTCGAGCAGCTCGGCGGGGCCGAGATTGCGCGCGATCAGGATCGAATCCTGGCGCAGGCCCATCTGCGCCGCGGTGCCGAGCTGGCCCGAGACGATGCGAAGCAGCCGGTTGGAGAGATCCTCCAGATCGTGCATCCGGTCGCGGAGCAGCGGATCGTCGATCTCGCGCATGCGCTGGCGGGTGCGCTGCTGGACGCGCTCGATCGCCGCCTCGGCAGTCAGGCCGGAATCGATCGCCTCGTTGATCCGCCGCGACCAGCCTTCGTCGTACGCGAACATCTTGTAGGTCGCGAGGATCTCGTCCTGCTCGCCGCCGCCGCCGAACTCGGCCTGGCTGGCCATCCGGTCGATCTGCTCGCGCATCTTGTCGAACGCGGCATAGACGCGGTGGCGCTCCGCCTCGGTATCCTCGGCGACGGTGTGCTCGATAACGATGCGCGGCTGGTGGAACACCGCGACGCCGGCGGCCATGCCGTCGACCAGCTTGAAGCCATGACCGACTTCGGGCGCGGTCGACTGGAGGCGGGTGGAGCCGCCGCCGCTCGCCGGATCGATCAGGTCGGCATTGGCGATCAGCTCGGAAAGCACCATCGCCACGGTCTGCAGCGCCTCGATCTCCTCGCTGGCATAGCGCCGCGATTCGGCATGCTGCACGGCGAGCACGCCCACCGAGCGCTCGCGCCGGATGATCGGCACGCCGGCGAAGCTGTGGAACGCCTCTTCCCCCGTTTCCGGGCGATAGGCGAAGGCGGGGTGCAGCTCGGCCTCGTCGAGGTTCAGCGTCTCGACATTCTGGGCGATCGTGCCGACCAGGCCCTCGCCGAGCGCAAGCTTGGTGACGTGGACGGCTTCCTGCGCCAGGCCGCGGGTGGCGAACAGTTCGAGCAGGCCCTCGCGCAGCAGGTAGATCGAGCAGACTTCGCTGCTCAGCGCCTCGCCGATCGTGTTGACCACCGAATTGAGCTTCGATTGCGCGGGATTGCGCGACGCCATCACGTCGTGAAGGCGGGTCAGTATCTCACGGGCCGAGGCGGCTGCGGAAACGGGCATGCACGGGCGCTAACAGATTGTGATCGCCCGCGCCATGCGCAGGCGATCACATTAGGCCCGTAACGATCTTCAGCGGCGCGCCAGGCGCACCTGCCAGGCGCGATCGGCGATCCGCCACGCATCATAGTTGCGATAGAAATCGGTGAACGGCGCCTCCAGCCGCGGCAGCGCATCGACCGCGAACGCCGCGAACTGGTCGGCACGGACCCGACCCGCCTCGGCGAGCACGTCGCGCGCGACCCGGCAGAAGCTGGTCTGCGCCGGCGGCTGGGCGAAGAAATTATAGACGCGGGTCATGTCGCGGTCGTGCCGGCTGTCCCAGCCGGCGCCGAAGCGCGAACGATACTGCGCCTTCACCGCACCATCGGCAGCGGCGAGCGCCGTCTTGTGGCGCGAGAGCAGCGCATTGTACGCCGCCACCGTCTCGCGCTCCGCCGCGTCGCGGCAGCCGAGCGCGGCGACGTTGAGTGCGGCGCGGACATGCCAGGCCGTCTGCTCGCGCGAGATGCCGTGATTGACCGTGGCGTACTGACCGTCCGACGCGACCGCCGGGATCAGCTGGTTCGGCGTCGCCCCCGCCGGCGGCAGCGGCCGCGATTCTTCGTTGCCATAGCCATATTGCGCATGCGCCGGCAGCGCGCACAGGACGGCAATGAGCGCCGCGGCGCCCAAGATATTGGTCTTCATTTGGTGAAACCCCCCGGTCTCTAATCCCCGGCACCAGCTTCCTCGATCGCACTGAATCACTGCTCAATAATGCTTGTGAATCAGGTGTTTACCGCCTCGATTCGTCGCATATTCCAATCACTTGCGTAACGACCGGCGAGGGGCTTGCGCCGCAATATACTGTGCGCTACATAGTATGCGTCATACACGATGTGAGGCATAGGAATGCCAATCGAGGAAGATCTTTTCGAGAAGCTCCGCGTGGAGCTCCGGCGCGGGTCGCTGGTGCTGGCGGTGCTCGGGGCGCTGCGCGAGGAGCGCTATGGCTACACGCTGCGCACCAGCCTGGAGGAAGCGGGGCTGCCGATCGACGAAGGCGCGCTCTACCCGCTGCTGCGCCGGCTGGAGGCGCAGGGGCTGCTGACCAGCGAGTGGCGCGAGGAAGCCAAGCGCAACAAGCGCTTCTACCGGCTGACCCCGGTCGGGCTCGACGTGCTCGGCCAGCTGCTCGCCGAATGGAATGCGATTTCGGAATCGATCGTCCGCCTTACCGAGGGAGACAAGTGATGGACCTCATCGAACGCTATCTCGGCGCGGTGCGCTGGAACCTGCCGGCCGCCAAGGCCGACGACATCATCGCCGAGCTGGCCGACCTGATCGCCGCGCGGATCGAGGATCGCGAGGAAATGCTCGGCCGCCCGCTGAGCCGCGACGAAGTGAGCCAGCTGCTGCGCGAGTTCGGCCACCCGCTCGCGGTTGCCAGTCAATATCATGGCCAGCGCGCGCTGATCGGGGCGGAGGTATTCCCCTTCTACTGGTTCGCCCTCAAGGTCGTGCTGGCGATCGTCGCGGTGATCGAGCTGGTGCAGATGGGCGGCGGTCTGGTGGTGACCGACAATTTCGCCCGGGCGATCGCGCACGGATCGAACGCGCTGATCCACTCGCTGCTCTACAACGCTGCGCTGGTCACGCTCGCCTTTGCAGTGATCGAGCGGACCGGCTGGCTGGACACCTATCTCGCGAAGTGGAAACCCGAGGAACTGCCCGATCTCGGCAAGCTGCGCCTCGACGTGCCGCCGAAGAAGCGCTGGGAGCCGGTGTTCGAGATCGCCTTCGGGATCGCCTTCCTCGTCTGGTGGGCGGGCGGCTACACCATCCCCTTCGCGCCCCACGACACCGATGTGCGCGCCGCGGCCGCGCCAATATGGGCAGGGCTCTACTGGCCGGTGGTCGCGCTGGTGGCGGCGCGCATCCTGCTCAGCCTGATCGCCTTCCTGCGCCCGGCATGGAAGCCGCTGCGCGCCGCGCTGATCCTGGGCTGCAGCGCGGGCACGCTGATCCTCGCCAAGATCCTGCACGAGGCCGGCCGGCTGGTCGTCGTCACGGGCAGCGATGCCGACAAGGTCGCCAAGATCCAGCAGAGCCTCGACAAGAGCCTGGAGGTCGCAGTGATCGTGGTCGCCGCGGTCACCGCCTTCCAGTGCGCGAAGGAACTCTACCAGCTCTGGAAGGAGCGCCGCTAGTCGCGGTTGGGCTTGCGGTTGGTGAAGCCCACCGGGATCGCCACCCAGCCCTGCGACACCACTTCGCCATCGAGCATCGGCGGGACCACGCGGAAGTCCGCCGATGCATCGAGCGCGCCCTTGCCGAAGCCATAGCCCTCGGGCGTCTCGCGCAGCACCTTGCAATCGGCGAGCCGGCGGCTGGGCAGGACATGGCAGGCAAGCAGCGCGCTGCCGGTGACGCCTTCGTAGCGGGCGCGTGGCGGATTGTGCCGGCCGAGCAGCCGCTGGCTGGGGATCTCGGCCCATATCGCCGGGAACAGCCTGCCCTCCGCGCTCTCGCGGACGACGGCCGGCGGCGGTGCAGGCGGCGCGGCGGCTCCCGCCGATCCGGTCCCGGATATGCCCGGCACCTGCCCCGCGCCGGTACCCGCGAAGGGCGACGGAGCGGGCGCGGCGGCGATTATCGGCTGCGCCGCGCTGGCCGGCGCGACGACGATCGGCGCCGGCGCAACCGGCCGCGCCTCGACGACATTGGCCGGCCTGGGCTGCGGGACTTCGGGCGGCGGCAGCGGTACCAGCCGCACCTCGGTCACCGGGGCGGGCGGCGCCGGCAGCAACTGCACGACGATGCCCTGGAGCAGCAGCGCCAGCGGCAGCGCGGCGAAGAGCAGCGCGAGAATCAGCGAGACCGCGCGGGTGGGCGCAGTCAGCCTGGGCAGCGAAGCATCGGGATGTGCCATGACCGGCAGCGTCTCACGCCACCCGCTGCCGCACAAGCGGAACGGCGCCGCTTCGGCGGGACCGTCCCTGCAACAGGATCAGGCCGCGCGCTTCTCCAGCGCATGCGCCGCTTCGGCCATCAGCGTGCCGATTATGTCGGCGACCGGCTCTTCCTTCGAGACCATGCCGACCGACTGGCCGGCCATGACCGAACCATGCTCGACATCGCCGTCGATCACTGCGCGGCGGAGCGCGCCGGCCCAGTAATGCTCGATCTGGAGCTGGGCCTCCATCATCTCGATCTTGCCGTCGTCGAGGAGCTGGGCGACTTCGCGCTGCTTGGCGGTGAACAGCTCGCCGCCGGCATTCTTGAGCGCGCGGACGGGGATGACCGGCAGGCGCGGATCGATCTGGACGCTGGCGATCGCATCGCGGGCCGAGGCGCGGATGAAGGCCTTCTTGAAGTTGGCATGGGCGATGCTCTCGGTCGCGCAGACGAAGCGGGTGCCGAGCTGGACGCCGGCGGCGCCCATGTCGAGATAGCCGGCGATCGCCTGGCCCTTGCCGATGCCGCCGGCGACGAACACCGGAACCTGCTCGGCGACTTCGGGGAGGATTTCCTGCGCGAGCACGCTGGTCGAGACCGGGCCGATATGGCCGCCGGCTTCCATGCCCTCGACCACCAGCGCGTCGACGCCCGAGCGGATCAGCTTCTTGGCGAGGCTGAGCGCCGGCGCGAAGCAGATCAGCTTGGCGCCGTTTGCCTTGATCGCATCGAGCGAGCCGGCCGGGGGCAGGCCGCCGGCAAGGACGACATGGCCGACGCCATGCTTCTTGCAGACCTCGATCAGGTCGAAGAGCAGCGGGTGCATGGTGATCAGGTTGACGCCGAAGGGCTTGCTGGTCAGCGCCTTGGTGGCGGCGATCTCCGCATCGAGCAGCTCGGGCGTCATCGCGCCGCAGGCGATCACGCCGAAGCCGCCGGCATTGGAAATGGCCGCGACGAGGTTGCGCTCGGACACCCAGGACATGGCGCCACCGAGGATCGCGACCTCGGAGCCGAGGAATTCGCAGCCACGGGCCATGCGGCGGGCAAGGCGCTCGGCGCCGACGGAGGAAATATCGTTCATCGCCCCCGCCTAGCCGCCCAAGCCATTGCCCGGCAAGGGCCCTAGGGTTCCGACGGCTCCGGCCCGGAGGGACCAAGGCTCGCCGGCGGGCGATTGATGCGGCGATAATCGATGCGGATCGCCACCCATTCGCCGACCATCAGCTTCTTGCCGACGCGCGGCGGCCGGACGAGGAACTGGAAGGCGGCCTGGCGCACCGATCCGGCAAAGCCCGTGCCGCGCGTCTCGTCGAGCTCGTAGCAATCCTCGACCTTGTAGCGCGCCACCGTGCGGCAGGCGACGAGGCCGAAGCCCGGATAGCGCGCGCGGTTCTCGTTCACATAGGGCTGGAGCTCGGCGTTGCGCGGCTCGCGGTACCATTCGGCGACGTAGAGCGTCTCGCCGTGCCGGCCCTTGCGGCCCAGCGTCGGCGTGTCGCCCGCCCCGCCCCCGCCGCCCGCATCGGCAGTCTCGTTGTCGGTCGCGTTCGAATCGGATGCGCGCGACGGCATCTTGGCGATGTCGCCCTGCTGATAATCGTTGCGGCTGAGCTTGAGGAAGGTCGGCGGGCCCACGGGCGCCGGCGGAGTCACGATCGGGGAAGGGATCGGCGGGGGCGGCGGCTGGGTCTGCGCCTGCGACGCCTTGGCGCTCGCCGCCTTTTTCTGCTGCTTCTCGGCCGGCTTCTTGTCCGGGCTTTCCTCGCCCTTCGACGCCTCGATGCCGAACACGGTGGTGCGGCTGGCTTCCTTGCGGCCCGGCAAGGGCGGGGCGAGGAAGAACAGCAGCAGCGCCAGCAGCAGCTCGATGATCAGCGCAAGCGCAATGGCGGCGCCCCGCCTGCGCAGCAGCCCCGAATCGGCGAAGAGACGGGTACGCGGCCGCATCACTGCCGGCTCAACCATTGCCGCAGGGCCGCAGCACGACCGAAATAGGGCAGCATCGCGCCGCGTGTTGCGGCACGTTGCAGCGCCCGCCCTCTAAACGCCGATCAGACCGCTTCGTCGGTTGCGTCGAGGCCGTAGGCGGTGTGGAGGATGCGGACCGCCAGCTCGGTCTCGTCCTCGTCGATCAGCACCGAGACCTTGATCTCCGAGGTGGTGATCGCCTGGATGTTGATCCCGCGCTCGCCGAGCGTCTTGAACATCGTCGCGGCGACGCCCGCATGGCTGCGCATGCCGACGCCGACGACCGAGATCTTGGCGACGCGCGTGTCCTGGAGCAGCTCGGCGAAACCGATCGAGCCCTTGGCCTGGTTCAGGGTCTCGATCGAGCGGGCGAGGTCGGCCGCCGGCACGGTGAAGGTCACGTCGGTCGCGCTCGCGCTGCTCGTGCTCTGGTGCGCGATGTTCTGGATGATCATGTCGACATTGATGTTCGCCGCCGCCAGCGGATCGAAGATCGTCGCCACCGCGCCGGGCTTGTCGGGCACCGCCGTCAGCGTGATCTTGGCTTCGTTCTTGTCGTGCGCGATGCCGGTGATGAGCTGGCTTTCCACGTCCTGAATCTCCTCTTCGCCCACGATCATCGTACCGGGCAGCGTGTCCGCCATCGGGGCATTCTCGCCGGTGAACGACGACAGCACCTGAACGCGGACCTGTTCCTTCATTGCGAGACCGACCGAGCGGGTCTGGAGCACCTTGGCCCCGACGCTGGCGAGCTCGAGCATTTCTTCGTACGTCACCTTCTTGAGCTTGCGGGCCCGGGGGACGATGCGCGGATCGGTGGTGTAGACCCCGTCCACGTCGGTATAGATGTCGCAGCGATCGGCCTTGACCGCCGCCGCCACCGCCACCGCCGAGGTGTCCGAGCCGCCGCGGCCGAGCGTGGTGACGCGGTTGCTGCCATCGTCGGTGACGCCCTGGAAGCCCGGGATCACCGCGACTTCGCCGCGCGACCAGCCTTCTTCGAGGCCGGCGGAATCGATCGACTGGATCCGCGCCTTGGCATGGGCGGCATCGGTATGGATCGCGACCTGCGAGCCGAGCCACGAGCGCGCCGGCACGCCGAGCGCCTGCAGCGCGACCGCGAGCAGCCCCGAAGTGACCTGCTCGCCCGCCGAGACGACCACGTCATATTCGCGCGGATCGTAGAGCGAGCTCGCTTCGCGGCAGAAATTGACCAGCCGGTCGGTCTCGCCGGCCATTGCCGAGACGACCACCGCGACCTGGTTGCCCGCATCCCATTCGCGTTTGACGCGCGCGGCGACGTTCCGGATGCGCTCGATGCCTGCCATCGAGGTGCCGCCGAACTTCATCACGATACGCGCCATGGAATGAGCCTGTCTGCTTTGCGGGCCTGGGTCCCCGCCGGGCGGGGATGACGATAATGGGGCGTCCTGATAGGAGCGGGTCATGGGAAGCGCAACCAAAGCAACTATTGACCCGCGTGAAGCTGAGCATTTCGGCAAGCTCGCCGCGGACTGGTGGAATCCGAAGGGTTCGTCGGCGATGCTCCACCGGCTGAATCCGGCGCGGCTGGGCTATATCCGCGCCGCGGTCGACACGCATTGGGGCGGCGATTCCGCCAGCTTCGCGCCGCTCGCCGGCAAGACCGCGATCGATGTCGGTTGCGGTGCCGGGCTCCTGGTCGAGCCGCTGGCCCGGCTGGGCGCCCGGATGACCGGCATCGACGCCGCGCCCGAGAATATCGGTGCCGCCCGCGCCCATGCCGCCGCGACGGGCCTCGACATCGAGTATATCGCCGGCGGGATCGAGAACCTGCCGGGCCGCAGCTTCGACCTGGTCACCTCGATGGAAGTGATCGAGCATGTCACCGATCCGGCGGCGTTCGTCCGCGCACTGGCCGGCGCGCTGGCCGAGGGCGGGCTGATGATCCTCTCCACCCCCAACCGCACGCTCGCCTCGCACCTGGCGATGATCACGCTGGCCGAGGGCACCGGCGCGATCCCCAAGGGCACGCATGACTGGAGCAAGTTTCTGCGCCCCGAGGAGCTCGAGGCGCTGCTGGCCGATGCCGGGCTCAAGGTGATCGACCGCACCGGCCTGGGCCTCTCGCCGGCGCGCGGCTTCGTGACCGGCACCAATGAGGCGCTGAACTATCTGGTGACGGTGGTGCGGGCGTAACGCTCTATTTCGTAATCCCTGCGAAAGCGGGGACCCATCTCGCGCAGGTGCGACGCAAGACCACAACGGTTGTACGCTGGGAAAGTCCGGGAGATGGGCCCCCGCTTTCGCGGGGGTGACGGCTGGCTTGCGGTCCCGGCGTTACGGCTTCTGCCCGTAGTTGAGCACCGCCATCGCGCCGATGTCGAGCGTCTGCTTGGCGGTGTTGATGTGGAGCGCTGCGGCAAGCTCGCCCTTGGCATAGTCGCGATCGGCATGGCCGGCGGCGGTGTAGAGCTTCCACTCGGGGCCAACCGTCACGGGATTGCCGAAGACCCTGGTATAGGGGGCTGCGGCGAGCTGGATCTGGGCCGAGGCGATCGTGGCGGTGGTGGTGCCGTCCGCCGGCTTCTCGACCCGCGCGTAGAAGGCGATGACGATCTTGTCGCCCTTCTTCGCGCCAGCCTGCAGCGGCGAATTGACCCCGATGCTCCAGACATTGCCGCCGCCCGGCGTCTCGACGCGGATCGCCTTGCCGAACTGGACCTTGGCATCCTTGATCGGCGTCGGCTTGGCCCCGCCGGGCAGGCCATAGACCTGGAAGCTGTCCGGGTTCGCATTGTTGAGCACTTCGGGCTCCGCCGCCGCGGTCTGCGCCGCGAGCGGGGCGAATGCGAGTGCTGCCGGAATCGTCAGAGCCATGGCGGCGAGCGCCAGTCGCTTGGTCATAATTGCCTCCCCTTCATTCTTATGAAGCGAGGCTATGCGCGTGTCCGGGATGTTTCAATGGGAAATGTTAGCGCTACCGCCCGGCAGCCAAATCAGAAGAGCCGGCCGCCGTTCGGCACCGGGCTGGTCGGATGGAACAGCACCACTTTCCCTTCGGCATCGGGGAAGCCGAGCGTCAGCACTTCGGACATGAACTTGCCGATCTGGCGCGGCGGGAAATTGACCACCGCGGCGACCTGAAGCCCGGGCAGCTGCGCGAGCGTGTAATGTTCGGTGATCTGCGCCGAGGAGCGCTTCGTGCCGATCGTCGGGCCGAAGTCGATCACCAGCTTGAACGCCGGCTTGCGCGCCTCCGGGAAGGGCAGTGCCTCCAGGATCGTGCCCATACGGATATCGACCGCGAGGAACTGGTCGAAGCCGATCGTCTCGGCGGCAGCGGCGGTGGGATCATGGGAGACGTGCATGCACGCCCCTCTGCCACCGCCGCGCCGCCGGGGCCAGCCTCAGCGGCTGGCGCCGTCATAATGCTGGACGTTCAGCGCATCGAGATCGACGCCGTCGGCACAGCGCAGGTTGATCTCGACCATCGGGCCGTTCGGGCCGTTCCCTTCGGCGAACGGCGCGACGCCGCAATTGCTGCAGAAGTGATGCTGGATCACGTGGTGGTTGAACTCATAGGTCGCCACCGCCTCGCGCGGCGTGTGCAGCGTGAACTTGTCCGGCGTGGTGAAGTGGTGGAGCGGCGCCTTGCGGCGGCAAATCGAGCAATTGCACGCCATCGCCTGGCGGGGCGGATCCTCCGCAACCGTATAGGCGATCGCGCCGCAATGGCAGCTTCCGGTGAAAGGCATCGTCTCCTCCTGTCGTTTTGCGGGGGCAACGCTCGGGCGCCGCCCATTGTTCTAGTTCTTGTTATGTTCTACACTGCCGGCATGCAATCGGGCTTCGGATTCTACGGGCACGACGACATGGTGCGCTGGCAGCGCCAGCTGGAGCCTATGCGCGCTTTGGCCGGACCGCTACCCCGCCGCGCGCCGATCGGGGCGATGGTCAAGTCGATGATCAGCGGGCGGACCAGGGATCCGGTGTCGCTCGCCGCCTATGACCGGCTGGTCGCCGCCTTCGGCTCGCCCGGCCGGGTGCTGGCGGCGGGGCCGGCGGAGGTGCTGCGCTGCATCGGCGCGGTCACCCATGCCGAGGACAAGGCGCGCCATGTGATCGGCGCGCTCGGACGGATCGCCGCGGAGCGGGGCGGGTTCGACCTGGGCTTCCTCGCCGCGATGCCGCTCGACGACGCGCTCGCCTGGCTCGAACGGCTGCCCGGTGTCGGCCGCAAGGTCGCCGCCGCGACGCTCAACGGCAGCACGCTGGACCGGCCGGTGCTGATCGTCGACGGCCATGTGCTGCGCGTGCTCCAGCGGCTGGGCTTCGCCCGCCGCCGTGCCGACGGCCGGGCGGCGAGCGAGGCGGTGACCGCGGCGATGCCCGAATGGCAGGGCGGCGACTTTCTCGACTTCCATATCGGCAGCAAGAAGCTCGGCCAGACCTTGTGCCGCGCCGACGCGACCGACTGCACGCGCTGCCCGCTGCGCCGCGATTGCCGCTCGCGGAGCGATTGACAGAGTCGCGCCGCTTTCGGAGAGAAAGCCATGGCCGAGGTTAAACTCCATCCGAGCTGGCTCGCTCCGCTGCAGGGCGAGTTCGCCGATCCCTATATGGCGGCGCTGCGCCAGTTCCTCGTCGCCGAGAAGGCCGCGGGCAAGCGCATCTTCCCGGCCGGCAACGAGTGGTTCCGCGCGCTCGACCTGACGCCGCTTGAGAATGTCCGCGTCGTGATCCTGGGGCAGGACCCCTATCATGGCGAAGGTCAGGCGCATGGCCTGTGCTTCTCGGTGAAGCCCGGCGTCCGCACCCCGCCGAGCCTGGTCAACATCTACAAGGAAATGGAGAGCGACCTGGGCGTGCCGCCGGCGCGCCACGGCTTTCTCGAGCATTGGGCCGAGCAGGGCGTGCTGCTGCTCAATTCGGTGCTGACCGTGCAGATGGGCGCCGCCTCCTCGCACCAGGGGCGCGGCTGGGAGCGGTTCACCGATGCGGTGATCCGGCTGGTCAACGCCCGCGCCGAGCCGGTCGTCTTCCTGCTCTGGGGCAGCCATGCCCAGAAAAAGGCGGCGTTCGTCGATTCGATCGACCGGGGCGGAAGGCACCTCGTGCTCAAGGCACCGCACCCCTCGCCGCTCTCCGCCTATTCGGGCTTTTTCGGCTCAGGGCACTTCTCCAAGGCGAACGCGTTCCTGCAGAGCGTCGGCCAGAAGCCGATCGACTGGGCGTTGCCGCCACTTTCGGACTAAAACCCCCGAAAACAAGGGGATGACTCGGTCTTCTTACCAGCATAGGCTGACCCCAAGGAGAGTCTCATGCGTCGCACCCTTTCTGCCCTGATCGCCCTGTCCCTGGCCGCATGCAGCGGGGGTGGCGGCGGTACCGGCACCGTGACCGGCGGCGGATCGGGCGGGGGCGCCAGCCCGACGCCTACGCCCACCCCGACCACTGCGGGCTGCACGCTGCGCGAGCGCCAGGACTGGGCCGCGGCGCAGCTCAACGAATGGTATCTCTTCCCCGAGACGCTGCCGGCCAGCCTGAACCCGGCGCTCTATTCGGACCTCTCCAGCTATGTCGACGGGCTCACCGCCACGGCCCGCGCCCAGGGCCGCGACCGCTACTTCACCTATGTCACCTCGATCGCCGAGGAGAATGCCTATTATAATTCCGGCGCCAGCGCGGGCTTCGGCTTCCGCCTCTATCTGAACGGCAACCGGCTCTATTCGGCCGAGACCTTCGAAGGCACGACCGCGCTCACCGCCGGGATCGACCGCGGCACCGAGATCCAGGCGATCGGCACCACCACCGCGAACCTGCGCAACGTCAGCGACATCCTGGCGAGCGGCGGCACCGCGGCGCTGACCGAAGCGCTCGGCCCCAACACCGCCGGCACCAGCCGCACGATGCGGGTGAGCGACACCGCGGCCGGCACCCGCGTGGTGACGATCGCCAAGACCGACTATACGCTGACCCCGGTCTCCAGCCGCTACGGCGCCAAGATCATCGACGATGGCGGCCACCACGTCGGCTATGTCAACCTGCGCACTTTCATCAACACCGCCGAGACGCCGCTGCGGAACGCCTTTGCCCAGTTCAAGGCCGCGGGCGTGACCGAAGTGATCGTCGACGTGCGCTACAATGGCGGCGGTCTCGTCTCGATCGCCGAGCTGATGGGCAATCTTCTCGGCGCCAACCGCTCCACCTCCGACGTGTTCGACTATATGACCTTCCGGCCGAGCAAGTCGGTGGAGAACAGCACCGCCTATTTCGCGCCGCAGAGCCAGTCGATCGCGCCGACCCGGATCGCGTTCATCGGCACGTCGAGCACCGCCTCGGCCAGCGAGCTCGTCGCCGCGGCGATGGTCCCCTATCTCGGCACCAATCTCGCGCTGGTCGGCAGCAACACCTATGGCAAGCCGGTCGGCCAGATCGCGATCGACCGCACCGCCTGCGACGACCGCTTCCGCATCATCGCCTTCGCGCTGGAGAACCGCGACCACCAGGGCGCCTATTTCACCGGGCTCAACAGCGTGGTGAAGGCGAGCTGCCGCGCTTCGGACGACATCGCCTATCCGATGGGCGATGCCCGCGAGGCCTCGACCCGCGCCGCGCTCGACTTCATCCAGGGCAAGAGCTGCACCGCGATCTCCGCCGTCACCGCCACCGCATCGGCGCGGACCACCGGCGAGACCGGCGCGCCCCAGGCCAATGCGCTGCTCGCCCCCGCCGAGCCCAGCGTGGCGCAGCGCGACCTGCCGGGCATGTTCTGAGATGCAGCCAGGACACGGTAACGACGTTTTTGCGGTGCCCGAGTAGGCGCGGCCGCTCTCGCTTGCTATCTTTCCTCTCGGACCATGGAGGAAGCAATGAAGTCGCTGTTCGGCCGCCTGTTCGGCAAGCGCGCTCCGGCGGAAGCCGATCAGCTCGCCCCGGCCACGGCCTCGCCCGACGAAAAGAGCGAGTGGGTGCGCGACCAGATCCGCCGCGACGTGGCGAGCGGCTTCTATGACGAGGACGCGATCCTGACCAACGCGGCCGACGCGTTCGCCGACGATCTGAGCCCCGAGGAACTGCGCCCGCTCGCCCAGAAGCTGCTCCGCGAAGCACTGGCCGAGCAGCGCGCCGCCGAGCGCCACTGGCCCGACGAGACCGATTGCGACCGGCTCGACGCCGCCTTTGCCGCGCTCGAGGAAGAAGGCGTGATCGCCCGCCAGAACTTCAGCTGCTGCGGCAATTGCGGCGCCACCGAGATCTGGGACGAGGTCCGCGCCGTCGAGGACAATGGCGGCGAGGTCCAGGGCTATGCCTTCTACCATATGCAGGACACCGAGGGCGCGGTGGACGGCGGCGGGCTCTACCTCAATTACGGCGCCTGCGACGAAGGCGAGGACGCCGCGCTCGCGGTGGCCCGCACCATCGTCGCCGAGCTCGAGGCGCATGGCCTGGAAACCCAGTGGGACGGCAGCTGGGACAAGCGCATCGGCGTGACGCTCGACTGGAAGCGCCGCCGCGGCTTCTAGCCCCGGCCCCTGCCGAACCTCAGCCCGAACTCAGCCCGGCACCCGCCCGAACGGCCCCGGCGGCGCGTCACTGCGCAGCCAGCCGGTCACCGAGAAGCGCAGCCCCGGCGCGAAGGACGAGACCATCTCGACGCTGTGATCCTGCGGCACGGCGAAGATGTTGAGCGCGTTGAAGATCGGGCGGAAGCCTTTCTCGACATCGTGGTTCGCATCGAAGAACTGGAGATAGCCGCCCCAGTCGCGCTCCCACACCGCCGTGAAGTTGAGCACATAGGCGGCCACCCGATGACCGCCGGCGGCCTCGTCGGTATGCGACTTGAGGAAATTGCCCGAGCGATAGAGCGTCGCCTGGCTGTCCGCCCATAGGATGTCGTCGCGCCCGGTCATCGCGCGGAAAAACGCCAATGTCTCGGGGCGGTTGAGGAACTCGTAGATCGCCAGCACCGGCAGCTTGGGCGCTGCGGGTGTGAAGTACATCGAGACCAGGGGGTAGAAATGGTAGAGGAACTGGTAGCCGGTGCGCGCCCGCTCCTGCACGCCGCTCAGCATCTGGTTGATCTGCTGCTGGCTGAGCG
>Ga0164294_10000581_pt1 | contig 34880 bp, 29 predicted proteins | sample GEODES005metaG_FD_111479 | JGI IMG/M metagenome (GOLD analysis project Ga0164294, IMG submission 111479) | Oligotrophic lake water microbial communities from Sparkling Lake, Wisconsin, USA - GEODES005 metaG | ecosystem: Environmental > Aquatic > Freshwater > Lake | place: USA: Sparkling Lake... | reverse complement strand
TATTGTAGAGTGGCATTGTCAATTCGCTAAAGGAAATGGGGCTATCGATTATTATTTGTGGTATTAAAAGATCACTTGTAATGGTGGCAGATACTACATCTTCAAATTTATTGGCAAAAGCTTCCACATTTTCTGGAAGCATTGAAAGACCTGCTGCAGCAAAGTGTCCTCCATATCCAAGCAGATATTCCTTGCAGGCATAAATTGCTTCGTATAAATTGAAGCCAACAACGCTTCTAGCACTTCCCGAAACAATGCCGTCGTTGAGGGTGAGCACTACAGTTGGCCGATAATATTTTTCAGTAAGTCGGCTTGCTACAATGCCTACTACACCCTTATGCCAATGCTCTTTATATACCACCGTTGATTTTTTTTCGAACGATTGTGGGTCCTTTTCTAATAAGGCAAGTGCCTCTTCTGTGATAGAACTATCAGCCTCTTTTCGGTCGCTGTTATCGCTGTGAAGCATTTCGGCAAATTCAAGTGCCTTGGTAGGATCGGGTTCTATAAATAACTGTACTGCTTTTTTTGCATCATCCATTCTTCCGGCAGCGTTTACCCTTGGAGCAATTACAAATACTACATTGGTTATCGTCAGTTTACCTTTGATGCCACTGAGTTGTATCAATGACTTTATACCATTGGAAGGGTTGTTATTTATTTGCTGCATTCCATGGTAAGCCAATATTCTGTTTTCACCTACCATTGGAACGATATCCGCCGCTATTGCAGTGGCAACTAAGTCTAAGAAATTTAAATAAAAAGATTCGTTTATTCCAAAGCGTTTAGCCAATGCAGTTATTAATTTAAAACCAACTCCACATCCACAAAGATCTTTAAAGGGGTAATTGCATTGGGGTTGCTTAGGATTTAAAATAGCTATAGCTTGCGGTAAAATAATATCTGGTAGATGATGATCGCAAATGATGAATTCAATGCCTAATTCTTTTGCATAGGAAACTAATTCAACTGATTTGATTCCGCAGTCCAAAGCAATGATTAAATTAAATCCATTGGTTACTGCAAAATCAATACCTGCTTTGCTAATTCCATATCCTTCTCGATATCGATGTGGAATATAGAAATCAACAAGATTTGGGGAATGGATTTTGCAAATAAACTGATACATACATGCTACAGACGTAGTTCCATCCACATCATAATCTCCGAAAATTAAAATCTTTTCATTTTTAACAACAGCAGCAGATATTCTATCAACTGCTTGTTCCATATCCTTCATTAAAAAAGGATCGTGTAAATCTTTTAATTGTGGACGAAAGAAAGCTTTCGATTTTTCAAAATCATCAATTCCTCTTTGGACTAAAATTTTACATAGGGTAGTATTAATTTTTAGCGAATGAGAAAGTGCTTTATCTTTTTCATTGTGACCAGCTAATATTTTCCAGCGTTTATTCATTCACGTTAATTTAATAGTGAAGAAAAATTTGAATAAATCAATCGACTTCTTTGAAAAAATTTAGTACTTTCTGTCGGTCGTAAATATTACCAGTTCTTCTAATGCTTTTCTCACTTCAGATTCGGGAAATTCATGGAGTATTGAGAGGGCTTCGTTTCTGTAGTCATTCATTTTTGTTGCAGCATAAATTATACCGCCTGTTTCAACAACCATATCAATGACAAGTTTTACTTTTTCAGGATTCGTATTCTCATTTTTGATGATGTAAATTAATTTTCTTCTGCTAGCAGCATCAATTTTATTGAGTGTATAAATCAAAGGAAGAGTTAATTTTTTTTCTTTGATATCATTGCCCGTTGGTTTGCCAATATCCTCTTTTCCATAATCAAAAAGATCGTCTTTGATTTGAAAAGCGATTCCTACTTTCTCACCAAATAGTTTCATTTTTTCAGTAGCTATTGGATCCTTGCTCGTAGTCCATGCACCCACCGCGCAAGCAGATGAAAGTAGGGAAGCCGTTTTGTTTCTGATAATCTCAAAATAGATATCTTCCTTTAGATTTAGGTTGCGGGCTTTTTCAATTTGTAATAATTCTCCCTCACTCATTTGCCTTACTGCTTCCGATAAAATGTCTAAGTGTTCATAATCTTGGTGGGAGGTAGAAAGCAGTAAACCTTTTGACAATAAGTAATCCCCAACCAATACGGCAATTTTATTTTTCCAAATTGCATTGATAGAAAAAAAACCTCTTCTTTCAAGTGACTCATCTACCACATCATCATGAACTAGGGTAGCGGTATGAAGTATTTCAACCAGTGCAGCCGCTCGATAGGTACTTTCATTTATTGGTCCTTGTAATTTTGCGCTCAAGAACACAAACATCGGCCTAAGTTGCTTTCCTTTCCGCTTGATTATGTATTTCATTATGCGGTCAAGCAAAGGAGTCTGGCTTTTTACGGCATCGGTGAATTTTTTTTCAAAAATTTTTAATTCATCTCCAATAATCTTGTTTACAAAGTCCATGAGCAAAAAAAAGCAATATAATTCAGTATTCAACGGCTTCAAATAAAAATATTTTATTTGAAATAACCTTTCTTTGGCAGTTTTCGGTCAAAAGCGTTTACTGGAGATAGTTTTTAACACAAACTAATATAAATTATTTTTTTTTCAATTATTATCTAAATATTAGTCAAAAAACTTTGTATTTTGGATATATAATGATAATTTTGTTTTTATTAACCTTCTAATTCAGCATTAAATAAACTTAATATTATTATTATGTCAAGTAAAAAGAACAAAATAATTTTAGGGATTTTGTCCCTATTTTTAGCCTCTACAAGTTTTGCACAAATGGGTGCAGGTTATAGTATTTTTGATTCTGCAGTGATTTCTGCTAAAAACAAGCCGCAGCACAATGAATTTTTAAACAACACTTATAACTTCCCTGCAATTCCTCGCAACCAATGGGAATTTGGTGCTTCATTGGGTTCAATCGCTATTAACGGAGATATTCCTTCTAGAGTTCCTAGTTTGGGTTTTGAAGCTCATCTTAGAAAAGCAATTGGGTATACTTTTTCATTAAGGTTGCAATACACCAACGCTACTGCTTACGGTATGAATTGGACAGCAAATGATAACTACCAAAAGGATCCAGCCTGGTTATCTGCTGCAAACGGGGGTAATTTAGGTGGTAAAAGTTATAATCCGATCATTAGAAATGCTACCGGAGATATTACTACTTTGAATGGTGGAGCTGCTCAACCAATCTACCAAAATTATAAAGCTAAAGTTCAAGATCTTTCTTTGCAAAGTATTGCCAATCTTACTAATATCCGTTTCCACAAGCAAAAATCATCTGCATCAATTTATGCTGGTGCTGGTTTAGGTATTGCTTTTTGGCATACTAAAGTAAATGCTCTTGATGCTAGTGGTAATACCTATGCTAGTCTTTTTTCTAGTGTAACTGGATCTGGGGTTTATGATTCTAGAAAAGATCTATTGAAGACTTTAAAAGATGGAATGGATGATACCTACGAGACTCACGCTGATCAAGGTGCTAAGCGTACAGCGAAATCTGGTAGCAATTTAGTTAAACCTTCTGCTTCTATTTTATTAGGTATTGAAATTAAATTAAGCAAAAGAGTTAATATCGCCTTAGAAGATCGTCAAACATTCGTTAAATCTGATCTTGTAGATGGTCAACAGTACCAAGCATTTCCTTATGGTGATGCTGCTAAATCAGGTGCTTATGATTCATGGAACTTCCTTTCATTGGGTTTAAATGTTAACGTTGGTAATAAAACCAAAACTGTCGCTCCATTGTGGTGGTTAAACCCACTTGATTATGCGTATAGTGAATTGAACAATCCAAAGCACATGAAGTTGCCAAAACCTGTATTTGATGATACAGATGGTGATGGTGTTACTGATCAATTAGATAAAGAGCCTAATACTCCAGCAGGTTGCCCTGTTGACACTCATGGTGTAACTAGAGATACTGACGGAGATGGTGTTCCAGATTGTAAGGATAAACAATTAATTACTCCAACAGAATGTCAGCCTGTTGATGCATCTGGAGTGGGTAAATGTCCAGATCCAGCTTGCTGCAATGAAATGAAAGATTTAATTTCAAAAATGTCTCTTAAGCCAGCTTGTCCTGTAGATTACCCTAGCATTTTAATGAAATCTACTAAGTTGAGTAAAGATGCAATTGCAATGTTAGTTTCTGTTCAATCAAAACTAAAAAACAATCCTACTTGCTCAATCACTCTTACTGCTTACCCTGCTGCTTCTAAAGCTCAACAGTCTGTATCAGATAAGAAATTGGATGTTGTTAAGAATTACTTGGTTGAAAAATTGGGTATTAGCTCTGACAGAGTTTCAACTGAAAAAAGCATTGGAGGTGGAGATCAAAATACAATTGATATCAAATCTAACTAATCGAATAATTTTATATCAAAGCCCTCCCTCAAAAAGGGAGGGCTTTTTAGTAAAATTAATCTAGTTTTGTATATAAAATATTAATAATATAATTAACGTACATTGCCCAGCTAGGCTGTAAAATTTTTAAAATTGGATGTTTTATAACTATGATTTAAAATATTTTTGAAAATCTTAACGGCTTCTTTTTTGCCATCTTATAATTTGACAAGATATTTGATTGAAAATCACTAATTTTGCACTCTTGTATGAGATTTTTAAAACTGTCTTTAATCGCTGTAGTAGTTTTATTTTCACTGGAATCTTGCAGTAAATATGGCAAAATCCTGAAAAGTAAGGATGTAACCTATAAATTGAAGATGGCGGATAAGTTTTATGTAGATCATAAGTATCGCCAGGCTCAACAACTTTATGAGGAACTTTATCCTGTTTTTAAAGGAACAGATAAATTTGAAGAACTATATTACAGGGATGCATTTTGTTTTTATTATATGAAAAACTACAGTGATGCAGAACATTTTTTTAAAGGCTTTTTAGAGGTTTTTCCGAATAGTAGTAAAGCAGAAGAGGTGGATTTTATGCATGCTATGTGTTTTTATAAGCAGGTTTCTAAAATCGATTTAGATCAAACAAATACAGGCAAAACGATTGGGGTGATGCAGTCATTTATAAATACTCACCCTGGTTCCTTAAGAAACGAAGAGGCTTCTGCCATTATTGATAAATGTAGGGTAAGAATGGAGAGTAAGGAATTAAGGTCTGCTGATCTTTATTTCAAAGTAGGACAGTTTAGGGCAGCAGCTATTTCTTATGCAAATGTTTTATCTAGTTTTCCTGAATCAAATCAGGGAGATATGTATAAGTTGAATGTGATCAAATCTTATTTCAGGTTTGCAAAAATGAGTATTATTGATAAGCAACCAGAAAGGTTTGAAAAAGTAGTAACTGAGTATCAGGATTTTGCAGATCGTTTTCCCGATAGCAAGTTGCTTGCAGAAGCAAAAGAATTAAATATTTTAAGTCAAAATAATATTAAAGCAATACAATATGAGCAAATTAAGACGACAACTCAGCGCTAGTACGAGTAATGTGGTAGAGCCAAAAAGCCTGTTTGATTTAAAACAGAAAACTGGAAATCTGTATGAATCAATTGCAATCATTGCAAAACGTGCCAATCAAATTAATATCACTATTAAGGAAGAATTGCATAATAAATTAGAAGAATTTGCAAGCCATACTGATAGTTTGGAAGAAATTCATGAAAACAAAGAGCAAATAGAAATTTCTAAGGCTTACGAGCGTATGCCCAATCCTTCTTTGCTGGCTTCTCAAGAATTTATTGAGGATAAGATTTATTATCGTAAAAATGAGGAAGATTTATTTAGCTAATTAGACTGAATAAATATTAGCAATATTTTTAATTAAGATTTTATATTTTTAACGACGGTTTGAACCGTCGTTTTTTATGTTAGAAGGAAAGAAAATATTATTGGGTGTCACAGGGAGCATTGCAGCTTACAAAGTTGCTATATTGGTGCGTTTACTAATAAAAGCTGGTGCTGAAGTAAAAGTAATATTAACACCGGCTGCAAAAGAGTTTGTATCTCCATTAACTCTTTCTACTCTTTCTCGTAATCCAGTTTTGATCGATCTTGTGAATGATGATACTTGGCAAAATCATGTTTCATTAGGAAGGTGGGCAGACATCATGCTGCTAGCACCACTCAGTTGCAATACGCTTTCTAAAATGGCTTCAGGGACCTGCGATAATCTCTTGATGGCAGTTTATCTTTCAGCAACCTGTAAAGTGGCGGTAGCTCCAGCAATGGATGAAGATATGTGGCTTCATCCTGCTACTAAACGCAACCTACAAATAATTAATAATTTTGGCAATATAGTACTTCCTGTAGATTCAGGCGAGTTAGCCAGTGGATTAATAGGAGAAGGGCGAATGATGGAACCAGCGGTGATGGTTGATTGGTTGAAAAACTATTTCTCCACCGGAATGCCACTTAGTGGTAAGAAGGTATTGGTTACCGCAGGCCCCACCTATGAGCCAATAGATCCTGTTAGGTTTATTGGAAATCATTCGTCTGGTAAGATGGGTTTAGCGATTGCTTTGGAATTAGAAAAACGTGGAGCAGAGGTTACGCTAATTTTTGGTCCTACCTCTTTAGATATTCCAGACTATATTAATACGATTAAAGTTCAAACGGCTGCTGAGATGTTTGACGTTTGTGTAGATCTATTCCCTCATGTGGACGTTGCTGTAATGAGTGCAGCTGTGGCAGATTTTACTCCAGTTATTAGCGCCCAAGAAAAAATCAAGAAGTCTGATGCTGATCTTTCAATTGCTTTTACTAAGACAAAAGATATTCTGAAATACCTAGGAGAGAATAAAAAATTGAATCAATTATTGATTGGATTTGCTTTGGAGACTTCAGATGAAGAAAATTACGCAAAGAAGAAGTTGATAGAAAAAAATGCAGACCTGATAGTATTGAACTCTTTAAAAGATGAAGGTGCAGGTTTTGGATACGACACCAATAAAATAACTATTTTTGATAAGCTAGGGAATACCCAGTATTTTGATAAAAAATCAAAAAAAGAAGTGGCAGTGGATATTGTAAATAGTATTATTCAAATTCTGTAATATGTATTTCATCAGATTAACATTGATATTTTTTTTGTTAACTACTGCATATTTTGTCAGTGCTCAAGAATTGAACGCTAGAGTTACTGTAAATAGTAGCCGCATTGGTTCTACTGTCAATAAAAATGTTTTTCAAACACTTCAAACTTCTCTAAATACCTTTCTCAATAACCGTAAATGGACTAAGGAAGTTTTTTTGGTGAATGAAAAAATTGATTGTAATTTTTTTTTAAATCTGCAAGCAACTGCAGATGCGAACGTTTATTCAGCCACCCTTACTATTCAAGCAGCTAGACCTGTATTCAATAGTTCATATGCTTCACCGATAATTAATTATCAGGACGAGGATGTTTATTTTAAATACATCGAATTTCAGCAACTGGAATTTAACGAAAATAGAGTGGGGGGCACTGATCCTTTAACCTCTAATTTGACTGCAATTTTTGCTTATTATGTTAACATGATCATTGCCTTTGATTATGCGTCATTTTCACCTCGTGGAGGAGACGCCTATTTCTTGAAAGCCCAAAACATTGTCAACAATGCCCCGGAAACTAGGGGAATCAGTGGGTGGAAGGCTTTTGATAGTAGACGCAACCGCTACTGGCTGGTAGAAAATATGATGAATACACGGTATGCTGTCTTGCATGATGTATATTATGGTTATTATCACTTAGGAATGGATAAAATGTATGAAGATGAAAATTCAGCAAGAGCTGAAGTATTGGCAGTATTGAATCGGTTAAATAGCTTTAATGCGGATAATCAAAATACTATGATGAATCAGTTTTTTTTTCAAGGAAAGTCGAATGAGTTGATAAAAATATTTTCTAAAGCTACTCAGCAGGATAAAATTAGGGCTTCTGATATTTTGCAAAAAATAGATATTACTAATGCTACTAGGTACAAAGAGGAATTAAAAAGATGAAATATTTAATTTTTATTGTAGGATTTTTCTTCATCATTGGTTGTAATGACAAAACAGGCACCCCCTCAGGAATTTTGGGAAAACAAAAAATGCAATCTGTAATGTGGGATATTATTCGTGCTGAAGTATTTACTGAGCAGTTTATGAAAAAAGACTCTTTGAAAAATATCTCAATTGAAAATTTAAAATTGCAGAATGCAATATTTTCTATCCATAAGGTTACTCGAAGTCAATATTATGAAAGCTACGATTATTATGTATCTCATACCGATCTTATTCGACTGGTTTTAGACAGCATGTATACCAAAGCGGATCAAGACCGTTTTGAACTGTATAAACCTATTGAGATAAAACTGCCTATTGAAAAATTCTCAATGTTGAAGAAGCCAGATATAGCTGGTCAATTTAAATATTTTTTTAATCCCTTCCTGTATAGTAAAAATAAATAAGTTCTATTTTATTTATGAACTAGCAACTGCGTGTAAATTAGACTAAATCATTTTGATTTAAAAATTTGGCATAAGCAACTAATTTTAAAAATTGTTAATAATAAGTTTACATTTTATTAATGCTAAACTAAAATTTATTTCATTTTACGTATTTAGTTTTGTTAAAAATTAAACCTTAAAATAATGGAAAAAAAATCAATTTTTAAATTTTTTGTAGTCTGTGTAATGGCTACTTCTATTTTCGTTTCTTGTAATAAAAACGATGATACAACAGCAACAACCACTCAGAGTGTTGAATTCAAAAATCGCTCTATTACTCCATCCTTTATTAAAATGGGACCTGATTTTTCGAGTGTAGGGGTTTTCACTTTAGTAAGTAGCGAAGATACAATTCCCAATTCCAATAACATGGTTTTTGGTGGTGCTCCAGATGGTCAAGGATTTATTAAAAATCCTGATGGAAGCGGATATATTATGGTTACAAACCATGAAAATACTTGGGCAGTATCAAGATTATATTTAGATAAAAAACTAAATATAACTAAAGGAGATTATATTGTAAATACTGATGGAGGAATGTTCAGATTGTGTTCTGCTACAATGGCAACTCAGTCAGAACATGGATTTGGCCCAATTTTTTTAACAACAGGTGAATCGAATGTAAATGCAATGACCCATGCAATTGATCCAGTTGGAAGTGCAAATCCTTCAAGTCAATCAAGGGTAAAACCAGCCTTAGGTAAGTTTAGTGGTGAAAATTCAGTTCCATTAAACAAAGCAGCATATCCAGGCAAAACAGTAATTATTTTGGGAGAAGATGCGGGTAATGGTCAGGTTTATTTGTATGTTTCAAACCAAGTAGGTGATTTAGACAATGGCAAATTATATGTGTTAAGAAGAACAGATTTAAACCAAATTGAAACTGCTATCAAATGGAATATTAACTACCCAGTGGAATTTGTAGAAGTACCCGACGCTAAAAATCTTACTGGTGCTGAAATAGAAAATTTAAACACTAGCCTTAAATCCATTCAGTTTGCACGTGTTGAAGATTTAGATTATCGCAAAGGATCTGCTGCTAATAATAGAGAATTGTATTTTGTAGCAACAGGTGTGAATGGATCTTCAGAAAAAACATACATGGGAAGAATGTATCAATTAATATTAGATGCCAATGATCCTTTAAAGGGAAGTTTAAAAATTGTTTCTGATGGTGATGTTTCCCCAACTGGTGAGAATGTAAAAGGGAAAGACGTTATTAATCCTGATAACCTTTGTGTAACAGAAAACTTTGTTTATATCCAAGAGGATGGAGATTCCTATTGGCCAGAAGCCACTCACAATTCTTTAATTTGGCAATATGATATTAAATCTGGCACTAAAAAAATATTTATGGATATGACGCATAAAGATGCTTTGTTAAATACAAAATACAATCCAGCGGGCACCAATCAATTGAAATATGGAATTTGGGAGCACGGCGCAATGGTTGATATTTCTGATGTAGTAGGAGTACCAGGTACATTTACAATTAATATTCACGCACATACTTGGGTTGAAGATAATAAATTTTTAAATCCAAGTAAAGCCACTTCAGTTCAGTCATACAAATCTGGAGGACAAACTCTTATTTTAAAAAATGTTCCAAGATAAATAAAACTAGCTTACTAATAAACCTTCGCCTATTTAATTAGGTGGAGGTTTTTTTATTAAATAAATAATTCAAATTAAATGAAGAAAACTATAATTTTATCATCCTTAATATTATTTATTTTTTCTTGTGTAAATAAAGAATACCAAACTTTAGAGAAAAAACTACACACAATAGTTTCGATAAAAATAGATACGTTAACTATTGCTTTGACAGAAATTGAAAAAGAGGTTGATAAAAAAAAGTTAATCTTACAATTTAAGAAAACTAGAAAAGAATATAAAAAAATAGAACCTTTTGTAGAATATTATTTCCAAGGGCTTTCTCGAAGAATAAATGGGCCTGCTTTGCCCGAAATAAAAACGGATGATAATATTGTAAACGATGCAACTGGTTTTCAAGTTATTGAGGAAATTATTTTTAACGATAGCATTAACTTGGATGAATTAAAAAAACAGGTTAGTATTTTAAAAACTGATTTAAAATTTGTTCAACAGAATTTTAAAGATTTGCCTATTCAAAATCATCATTTTTATGAATTGATGCAACATCAAATTATAAGAATTGCTGCACTAGGTATAACGGGTTTTGATTCTCCTGTAGCGTTTAATTCAATTGATGAAGCCAGCAACGCCATTGACGGGATAGAGGAGTTTTATTTGATTTTTTGCGAAACCAATCAACAAGAAATAGATTCTGATATAATTCAATTGTCAAAAAAAGCAAAAAAATACATTGATACCAACAGTGATTTCAATTCGTTTAACAGGTTAGAGTTTATAAAACAACATTTGATGCCGCTTAGCGTTGCTTTTGAAAGTGAATTTAAAAATGTAATTGAAAAAACACCTAATTTCAAAGACAATAAAGTTTTTTACGGTCATCTATCAGATTTAATGCAAGGGAAAAAACTTAATCCTGATGCATTTTCTCCTTTTGCCGAATCAAAATCTACTCCTGAGAAAACTGCTTTAGGAAAAATACTTTTTAATGACAATTCAATATCACGAAGTAACCAAATGAGTTGTGCGACTTGTCACAATGCAGAGAAAGCTTTTACAGATGGTAAAACTTTTTCAACAATTAATATTCACAACAACAGCACAAGGCGAAATTCCCCTACTTTATTTTATTCTTCTTTTCAAAAATCATTTTTTTATGATATGCGTTCGCAAGATTTGGAAAATCAAATAGAAAGCGTAATGAAAAATCCAAATGAATTTAACCTTTCTCCAAATGAAATAAAAGATAAAATTTTATCCAATAAAAATACAGTTAAATTGTTTGCCAATGCTTTTCCTGATAAAAAAGAAATGACTTCTTATGAAATTAGAAATGCTATCGCATCATATGTTAGAAGTTTAATGCCTTTTAATGCAAAAATCGATCATTATTTTGCGGGAAAAATTGATCTAACAGAAAGTGAAAAAAATGGATTTAATTTATTTGCGGGTAAAGCAAAATGTGCAACCTGTCATTTCATTCCAATTTATAACGGAACAGCACCGCCTTGGTATAATAATTCCGAATCTGAAGTAATTGGTGTTCCAAGAAGTATCGCATGGAAAAATGCAATTATTGATGAGGATCAGGGTAGATATAAACTAAATCAATTAGAGCAACTCAAATTTTCTTTTAAAACACCAACTGTTAGAAATAGTGAAATAACATCCCCCTACATGCACAATGGAGTTTATAATACATTGGACGAAGTAATAAAATTTTATGAATTAGGTGGAGGTAATGGTATTGGAATGAATTTAGAATATCAAACCTTACCCTTTGACAGTTTGAATTTAAATGATACAGAAAAACGAGATATTATTAATTTTATAAAAACACTTACCGATAAAAGTGAGAGTAAATAAGAAATTATTAATACTTGAATTATTATTAGTTATTTTTTATTCTTGTAAAAAAGAAACCAATATGCCATGCACCTTGAGTGCGGCAGTGTATGTTTTAAACACCGCATCCCACCCATGTTCAGGAACTGGTGCTGTTCAAATAACTGAACCCGTTGGAGCTAATTATCAATATAAAATTGACAGCCAACCTTTTCAAAATCAACCAAAATTCTTTAATTTAAACGTGGGCAAGCATATTTTGATAGTAAAAGATCAAAATGGTTGTGAAGCAGTTAAAGAAATTATTTTAGATACAATTGTACAAGGAAATAGATTTAGTCAAGTCAGACAAATTTTGACCAATCGTTGTTCAAGTTGTCATTCAGGTAACAACCCACATGCTGGAATTGATTTTACAAAATCTTGCTATATAATAAACAATTGGGATAGGATATATGCTAGAGCAGTGAATGGCATTCCTTCGCCAATGCCACAAGCAGGATTAATCCCTTTAGAAGAACGAAATAAAATTATTGATTGGATATCCTATGGTCATAAATATGAAAATTAGTATAGTTTAATTTAAAAATTAATATTTGAAGTGTGCTAGGCTAAAATCATTAGTGACTTACTCCATTAACTCCGTCTTTTATCCAACGGTTACTTTTCAGTCCGGAGCCAAATTTTTTCTAAGCACCCAATTAAACTTTTGCTACTTTAATGACAATCTAATAATCGTTTGTTTACCTTTTTACTGATGACTTATGACTGTTTTGGTTTTATCATTCTATACATTGTAGACTTTTTGAACTAATATTCTTTTTTAGTAATGTTCTACCTATTTCAAGGTCGATGGTACATTTTTTTGTAACAAATAGTTAAAATGATTTATCAGCAAGATTTTTTAATAAAATCTTTGCATTTTGGATCTAAATAAAAAGCATCAACTCATTCGTTGATTATTTCCAAAGAACAGTGTTATATTGCAATATATAAAAAAAACTGAATGAAATATCTGCCTTTAAATCCAAAAATATTCATACAAAATCGCAAGCGTTTTGTAGAAAAAATGGATAAAAATTCGATCGCTATATTTAATAGCAATGATGAATTGCCTACCAATGCTGATCAGTTGTTTAAGTTTAAACAAAATTCAGATTTGATCTGGTTGACAGGAATAGAGCAGGAAGATAGTATGTTGATTTTATTTCCTGACAATCCTGATCCGAAATATAGAGAAGTTTTAGTGTTAGTCCGCCCCAATGAATTGAAAGAGAAGTGGGATGGTCATCGGCTACGCCGAAATGAGGCGACTGTCATTTCAGGTATTCAAACCATTCTTTGGTTGGATGTGTTAGATGGAATGTTACAACCATGGATCCATTTATCGGATAATATTTATTTAAACAGTAATGAAAATGACCGTAAAGCAAATTTTGTTCCGGTTAGGGATTATCGTTATGCTGAGCAGATGAAGCAACGCTATCCATTACATCAATATAAACGAAGTGCAAAATTGTTGAAAGATCTTCGTGCCATTAAAACTCCATTAGAAGTAGAAGTTATTCAAAAGGCAATCGATATAACCGAAAAGACCTTTAAAAGATTACTTCAATTTATTAAGCCTGGTGTAATGGAATACGAAATCGAAGCTGAAATAATGCATTCTTTCTTATCTCAAAGATCTACCGGACCAGCGTATAGTTCAATCATTGCCGGTGGTGATCGTGCTAGAACTTTGCATTACATTGAAAATAATCAAGCATGTAAAGCAGGTGAATTAATTTTAATGGATTTTGGTGCAGAGTATGGAAACTATTGTGCTGATCTTACTCGAACTGTTCCTGTAAATGGAAAATTTTCTAGTCGACAAAAAATTGTATACAATGCTTGTTTGCATTTACATCACTATGCGGCCTCAATACTAAAGCCTGGAATTAGCATTGTTGACTATACAGAAAAAGTTGGGGAGGAAGCAACTAAATTATTTCAAAAAATCGGCTTGTTGCAAAAATCTGATGTAAAAAATGAAGACATAGAAAATAGGGCTTACAGAAAATATTTATACCACGGCATTTCACATCATTTAGGAATTGACGTTCACGATCTTGGAACTAAAACTGATCCTATAAAAGCAGGTATGGTTTTTACAGTTGAGCCAGGTATTTATATTGAAGAAGAAAATATGGGTATTAGGATAGAGAATAATTTTTGGATTACTCGCAATGGGAATCAAGATTTGATGAAAAACATTCCCATTACAGTAGAGCAGATAGAATCTTACATGAAACGAAATAAATAATAGTTTGTAATCCTATCGGTAAGGTTAACCGGGAATAATATGAAACAGATACCCAATATATTTACTTTGTTCAATCTCTTTTTTGGGTGTATTGCTATTGTCCTAACACTACAGACTGAAAGTATTATTTTGTATTCCAATGAAGAATTTACCAATAGTTTTAATATTCCTGAAAAAATGGCTTTTGCTGCATTTTTTATTTTCGCTTCTGCAGTGATAGATTTTTTAGACGGCTTTGTTGCTAGACTGTTCAATGTATGTTCCGAAATGGGAAAGCAACTCGATTCTTTGGCGGATGTGGTTAGTTTTGGTGTAGCACCTGGAGTAATACTTTATCAGTTTTTGCGCATAAGTTGGATGAGAGAACAAAACGGATTGGATATACCGATTATTTATCTGTTACCTGCATTTATTTTGAGCTGTTCTGCAGCCTATCGATTAGCCAAATTTAATATTGATACAACTCAAAATTATGCCTTTAAAGGAGTTCCCACGCCTGGGGTAGGGCTTTTGATAGCCTCTTTTCCGTTGATGTTGCATTATGGAGGCGGACTTGTCGATATCAATCAGTGGCTGATTAATAAATGGGTATTGTATTCTTTGATCATTATTCTCAGCTGGCTAATGGTATGTAATTTATCAATTCTTTCACTGAAATTTAGGGATTATACCCTAAAAAACAACCTGCCTAAGGTTATTTTAGTGGGTATTGCGGTAATCAGTATTCCAATTTTACACTGGTTGGCAATTCCGGTTATTTTCATTGCTTACATTATTTTATCTTTGTTCTTCAAAAATAAATCAATCACATGATCTTCACTGCACAGGTAAAAGTAATGCCATTAAAAGAACTGCTTGATCCACAAGGAAAAGCCGTATTAGGAGGTTTTAAAAATTTAGGGTTAACTGAAATTAACGATGTTAGAATCGGTAAAAATATTAGTCTTCAAATTGAGGCAAATTCTATAGAGAGCGCAAAACAAATAGCTGAAGATGCCGCAAAAAAGTTATTAGCAAATCCAGTGATGGAAATGTTTGAAGTGACGATTAGTTAGTAAAAAAATTCGAAAAATGATTACGATTCAGAGAGGTTTTAACCTTTTTGAATTTTTTTTATTTTCATATTGAAGCGTTTTCAAATTTTCAAGTTATGCTCTACATTGTGCCCACACCTATTGGAAACTTGGCGGATATGACTTTCCGGGCAATAGAAATTTTAAAATCGGTGGATTTAATTTTGGCTGAAGATACAAGAACATCCTCCGTATTACTTCATCATTATCAGATTCAAAAGCCGATTACTCCTTATCATCAGCACAATGAACATAAGGTGATTCATCATTTGGCTGAGCAGTTATTAGCTGGTAAAACCATGGCGCTACTCACTGATGCAGGTACTCCAGGAATTAGTGATCCAGCTTTTTTATTAGTGAGAGAATGTGTGAAGCAAGGCATTACAGTAGATTGTTTGCCGGGAGCTACCGCGTTTGTTCCAGCATTAGTTAATAGCGGTTTGCCGATAAATAGTTTTTGTTTTGAGGGATTTCTTCCTCTCAAAAAGGGGCGTCAGACTTTTTTGAAAAGAATGGCCAACGAGCAAAGAACAATGGTTTTTTATGAGAGTCCTGTTCGATTGCTTAAAACCTTGACAGATTTTATTGGTTATTTCGGAGATAGTAGACAATGTTGTGTAAGTAGAGAGCTTACCAAAAAATTTGAAGAAAATAAAAGAGGAACTTTGCAAGAAGTACATGATTATTTCGCTACCAAAGCTGTAAAAGGTGAAATAGTCATTGTGGTAGAAGGTAAGAGTGATGAATAAATAAAAAATGATTTACGTATTTAAAAAATTCAAGGATTCCTATTTTAAAATACAATGTTCTTCCCTTTTAAAAGATTTATTTTATAATTTATTTACTGACTAAGTGAACATTTAAAAATCATACTATGTATAAATTTCTTACGTTATTAATTTCAGTATTTCTTTTTGTAAATTCATTGGATGCTCAGACTAGCCGCTGGCAACAAAGAGTAAAATACACGATGAATATTGATGTAGATGCCAATAAGAACCGTTTTACCGGAAAGCAAAAGCTTGAATACACTAACAATTCTCCTGATGCATTGAAAAAGGTTTTCTATCATTTATATTACAATGCATTTCAGCCAAATAGTAGCATGGATGTCCGTAGCAATCAATTGGGAAAAAACATTATTAATGGCAAACCTGATTGGGACTCAAGAGTGACGGACCGAATTGGTAAGCTGAAAGAAGATGAAATCGGTTATCAAAAAATAATTTCACTTAAAATGAATGGCGTTTCACAGCCTTTTAAGTATGATGAAACCATATTAGAAGTTACCCTTACGCAGCCAATTGCAGCTAAGTCTAAAGTAGTTTTTGAGATGGAATTTGAAGCACAAATTCCTATTCAAATTCGAAGAACGGGTAGGGATAATCCTACAACTGGTGTACGATACAGTATGAGTCAATGGTATCCCAAAATTTGTGAATACGATAACGAAGGATGGCATCCTACACCATATGTAGCAAGGGAATTTTACGGGGTATGGGGAGATTTTGATGTTACCATTGCCATTGATAAAAGCTATAAGCTTGGGGGTACGGGTGTGTTAGTTAATGACAAGGAAATTGGATGGGGCTATGATGAACCAGGGTCTGCTTTAAAACCTACTGAAAAAGCTAAGCGAAGCTGGCATTTTGTGGGCAATAATGTGCATGATTTTGTTTGGGCTGCTGATCCTGATTACATTCATCTAGTAAGAAAAATGCCCAACGGAGGTCCTATATTTCATGTGATTTATAATTACAAGAACAATGATTTAAAAAATGATACCGCATGGAATATGGTTGCCGATGCAGCAGTTTTTACATTGCCCTTCATAGAGTCTAAATTTGGCAAGTATCCCTATCCTCAATATTCTTTTATCCAAGGAGGTGATGGCGGAATGGAGTACCCAATGGCTACCTTATTAATTGGACCTAGTTTAGGCACTGTATTTCACGAATTAATGCATACCTGGTACCAAATGATATTGGGAACCAATGAAAGCATCAATGCATGGATGGATGAAGGGTTTGCAGATTTTTCCTCTGCTCATGTTTCAGCTTTTTATCGGGATAATTTTACTAAAATAAAGTACAAGAATAATCCTGCCTACATCAAGACGCTTGATTCTGTCGCTTCTATATTGCCATTGGTTGTTAGCGGAAGCTATCGATCTTATTATTACTTAGCAAAAAGTGATTATCAAGAACCACTTACCACTCATGCCGATCATTTTGAAACCAATTTGGGATATAGTATTTCTAGTTATTCAAAGGGGGCAGTTTTTATTGAGCAATTAGGATATGTTGTAGGCGCAGAAATGAGAGATAAAATATTGATGGAATATTATAATCAGTGGCGTTTTAAACATCCCAATTCTAATGACTTCATTAAACTTGCCGAAGATATGAGTGGAATAAAACTCGATTGGTATAAGGAGTATTGGTGTAATACAACCAAGACAATTGATTACGGAATTGATAGTTTGTGGGAAGAAGGAGGCGTTTCAAAAATCAGGTTGATAAGAAAGGGGAAAGTACCGATGCCTATTGATTTTCGTCTATCCTTTAAGGATGGTAGTACCGAAATGCATTACATACCACTTAATTTAATGTATGGTTCTAAAGCTTCAGAAAATACTGGCGAATCTAGAGAAGAGCATGCTGCTTGGAAATGGACTCATCCTACCTATATTATTGAATTTAAAAAAAGGTTAACTGATTTGAAAAAGGCAGAAATTGATCCTTCCAAACGGATGGCAGATATCGATTTGCGAAGTAATTTATTGCAACTTAATTGGTGATAAATCTTAACCATCAGCTTTCAATTTTTAATAATAGTATTTAATAAAAGTCAATACCCTTCTGGGAAAAATGGAAATGGAGCAAATAATCATTCGACGAGCTACTATTGCGGATGCAGTGAAGCTTTCTGCTATTTCAATCCAAACATTTTACGATACGTTTATAAGTACTTGTACGGAAGAAGATATGAATGCTTTTTTGAAAGAATATTTCAATATTAAACAAGTTCAATTAGAACTAAATAATGAGAATGATTTTTATTATCTCGCCGAATTAAATGGTAAAGTTGTTGGTTATTGTCGTTGGATGGAAGATTATACTAACTTTCCTTTAATGAAACAATGGAAGTCGTTGGAGTTGAAAAGGATTTATGTGTTAGAGGAATTTCATGGAAAAGGGGTCGCTCAGCAATTGATGAACTTTGTTATCCAGTCTGCTCAAACAAATCAATATCAAGTGGTTTGGCTAGGGGTTTGGGAACATAATTATCGGGCACAAAAATTTTATGAAAAATATTCATTCGTTCATTCTGGTCATACACACGATTTTCCAATAGGAAGTACAGCACAAACTGATTGCTGGTTTTGGAGATTTTTATAAGCTAAAATCAAACGACTACTTTTGATAAGTAATTATTTCGAATGACAATACTAGGTAATTGATTGTTGGAATAGGATGAATACTATTTCCCCAAACTATTTTACTGAATAGTTACCTTCCATAAAAAGCATTTACGGCTTCAATTCTATTACTTACGTGGAGTTTTTCGTAAATATGATACACATGTTTGCGAACGGTTTGAGGACTAATAAATACTTTTTCTGCTATTTCTTTATAGGTTAGACCTCTAGAAAGCATTTCTAGAATTTCTTTTTCTCTATTTGACAATAAATTTAGTGAATCATTTATTGTTGTTTTATTTGAAGTGCTTTGAAAATGAGTAACCACTTTTCTAGCAATCTGACTACTCATTGGAGAACCTCCATCTTGAAGTTCTTTTATTGCAGTTAATAATTTATCTGGTGCAGTTTTTTTAAGGATGTAACCGCTGGCACCAGCACTCAAAGCTTCAAAAATCTTTTCATCTTCTTCATAAATGGTACACATCATAAATAAGACGTCAGTCATAGTTTTTTTTAATATTTTCACTACTTCAATGCCATTGATGCCTCCCAAATTAATATCAATCAGTACAATTTCAGGTTTAATTGATGGGATTTTTAATAAAGCATCTTCTCCACTGATATAGGACCCCGCAACTGAGTAACCCTCTGCCATTCCAATAATTTGTTCCAACGCAAGGCGGATATCATGATTGTCTTCTACTATTGCTATTGATATATTCATTGATGTGAAGTTCACGTTTATTTTAATATAAAACAATACCCTAAATGTAGTATTGGAGTATAGCTAGTCAATTTTTTTTTAAAGGGGAACTTGCAACAAAAATTTATCCTTAAAGAAGGGCGTTTCGAATATTTTCTCAATTTCCCAAATTCTTGGTTTACATCCACTTTCGAAAATTTCATTTGCTAAATCTCCTCCTTTTAGACAGATGAGTCCGTTAGGTTTACTTCCCTTTTTTAGAAGCGGCTTACTCCAATACCAAAGATCTTTTAGAGGGGCAACGGCTCTTGAAACCACTACATCAAATTTTCTGTTTTTAATCTCTTCTGCCCTACAATGTTGTGTGCTTAAATTTTGAAGTCCAATTGCTGATGCTACTTCACTGACCACTTTTAGTTTTTTGTTAATACTGTCTACCAAATGGAATTGTGTATTTGGAAAAAAAATAGCGAGTGGTATACCTGGAAATCCTCCGCCACAACCTAAATCCATTATTTCCATACCATCCATAAATTCAAACTGCGTGGTAATAGCAAGGGAATGAAGCACATGATGTTCATAAAAGTTATCTATATCTTTTCTTGAAATAACATTAATTTTTTCGTTCCATTCATTGTATAAGCCTTTAAGATTACTCAATTGCTGAATTTGTGTTTCAGAGAAGTCCGCGAAATATTTTTGAATTATTTCCATTGTTTAGAAGCGACTATTATTTTTTTAAGTTATTTACAAGTAAATATTTTTTATTTCCAGCTAGTTCTAGGTTTCAAAATCAAAGTAATTGAAAAGATAAAATAATAAAAAAACATCCAAAGATCTAGTAATATAAAAAATGGGAAAAGGTCTTTTTCATTTAGTTTTTTCATTGAAGGATACAATATGATTATTTGAATAATAAAACGAATAAAAAATACTAGTAAACTCCATTGCCAATTATAAAAAGCTATGGCAGTTATAAGTATTGGGAAAAACAAAAAGTGTGTAAGAGAATAAAGTCCTAATAAAAATTTGTGTAAGGGTTTATAATACTTTGCTGTACTATAATGTCTTCTTTTTTGTTTTATCCATTGATTCCAGTTGCTAGGAGAGTCACTTAAAGTAAATGCTTCTGGGGAAATATTTATTTTAGTGTTATTTTTGTTTGCAGCAGTATTGATGAATAAATCGTCGTCACCACTTGAAATGTGATTGAATGAAGAGAATCCTTTGTGTCTAAAAAATATTACTTTTTTATAACTTAGGTTTCTACCAACTCCCATGTAGGGCTTACCTGCTAATGCATAGGAAAGATATTGTAAAGCAGTATGAAAAGTCTCCCATCGAATGAGTCGATTGAGTAAGCCTTTCTTTTTATGATAAGCACCATATCCTAATACAATTTCAGTAGAGTCGTCATAGCTTTCTTGTATTTTTTCTATCCAAAGTTCACTAGATGGAACACAGTCTGCATCCGTAAGTAATACGATTTCATATTTTGCAGTCTTGATTCCAATACTCAAAGGGAATTTTTTTCCTGGAATCATTTTTGCTTCTTGTTTTAATTCTACTACTTTGAGATGCTTGAAATTCCGTTCAAACTCTTCCAATAAATATTTGCTGTCATCAAATGAGTTGTCATTTACTACAATTACTTCATGGGTAGTTGAATAAGCTTGAACCAATGAACCTGGAAGATTTTTAGCAAGATTAGCAGCTTCATCTCTTGCACAAATTATAACCGAAACTGGATGAGTCTGGGTAATATCTTTAGTTGTATTTTTAAAAAAAGCTAATCGGGAAAAGAAAAAAAGGTAGTAGAAAATTTGAATGGCGGTGATACTGCAAAGTAAAATGAAAATAATCTCCTGCCAGTTCAGAAGATAGTAAGTTAGGTTCATAGATACAAAAATAAGGGATATTGAAAGGTTAGTAACTTTTTATAGTGTGAATCTTATATAAAAATAGGAAGCTTTTCAAATGATGGTAATCTATTTATAAATATGCTTATAAAAATTGCGGATGTATAGTTAATAAAATAAACAATATTTTTGTATCCTGCTTTTTATAGTGGGTAATCTTTTATGGCATCACTTCAATTTGAATTACAAAATATCGATACGCATTCCAAGGCCAGAGCGGCTAAAATAATTACCGATCACGGTGAAATACAGACGCCTATTTTTATGCCAGTGGGCACTGTAGGGAGTGTAAAAACCATTACTCAGCAACAATTAAAAACGGACGTCAAGGCAAAAATTATCTTGGGTAATACCTATCATTTATTTTTAAGGCCTGGTTTGGAAACTTTAGAGGCTGCAGGAGGTTTACATTCATTTATGGGTTGGGATTTTCCTATATTAACTGACAGTGGGGGTTATCAGGTTTTTTCTTTGGCTAATAATAGAAAAATAAATGAGGAAGGGGTAATTTTTCAATCCCATATTGATGGTAGTAAGCATTTGTTTACCCCAGAGAATGTAATGGATATTCAGCGGGTAATTGGAGCAGATATAGTGATGGCTTTTGATGAATGTCCTCCTTATCCAAGTGATTATGTTTATGCTCAAAAGAGTATGCAACTTACCCATCGATGGTTAGATAGATGTATTCATCGATTTAATGAAACTCCTGATAAATATGGGTATACTCAAAATCTTTTTCCAATTGTGCAGGGGAGTACCTACAAAGATTTACGAATAGCATCTAGTGAGTTCGTTGCATCAAAAAATTCGCCGGGCAATGCGATTGGCGGATTAAGTGTAGGTGAACCAGTAGAAATGATGTACGAATTTACAGCACTTTGTTGTGAGATTTTACCTTCCCAAAAGCCAAGATACCTAATGGGGGTGGGGACTCCATGGAATATTTTGGAATGCATAGCGCTGGGTATTGATATGTTTGATTGTGTAATGCCCACCCGTAATGGAAGAAATGCTATGCTATTTACTAGCAAGGGTGTAATCAATATTGATAACAAAAAGTGGGAAAGAGACTTTTCTGTTCTCGATGACGGTATTGATTGCGAAGTAAGTAATTATTACAGTAAGGCATACCTTCGACATCTTATTAAAGCAAAGGAAATGTTAGGTCTTACCATTGCAAGTATTCATAACTTAGCTTTTTATCTTTGGTTGGTAAAACAAGCTAGGGAACACATTGTTGCAGGTGACTTTAGCCAATGGAAATCGGAAATAGTAGTACGTTTACAGCAACGACTATAAGTTTTTTAATAGTGCTAACCTCAATTTTTCAAGCTGCCTGATTTAGTTTAGTTTTGTTTAGATATCATACAATGAAAAAAATAGACAGCTACATACTGAAAAAATTCCTGACTACTTTTTTATTTTGTTTACTATTGTTTACGGCTTTGGTTGTAGTGATAGATGTAAGTGAAAAAACGAATGATTTTGTGAAATCCAAGTTGCCTGTAAGTGCAATTATTACAGATTATTATTTTGGTCTTGTTCCGAGAATAGATGCAATGCTTTTCCCTTTGTTTGTGTTTATTGCGGTTATTTTTTTTACTGCAAAGATGGCGGATCGTTCGGAAGTGATAGCTATTTTGAGTAGTGGAGTGAGTTTCCGACGTTTTCTTTTCCCTTATTGGTTAGGAAGTGTATTTTTAGCGATTTGTCTTTGGCTGATATATCAATTTGTTTTACCTAAGGCCAATGCTGTTTGGGGTATTTTCGAAGCAAAATATGTTAATTATAATCCTAACGAGGTCAGGGCTTTTCCACAGAATTATTATTTCAGATTGGATTCTAATTCTTATGCGGGTGTTAAATATTATGACACCACTTCAAAGTCTGGAAGCAATTTTTTTATTCAAAAATTTGAGAATAATAGATTAAAGTATAATATCCGTGCAGAAAATATTTCATGGGATACAGCCTCAAAAAAATGGAGAATGAGTAATGTATTCGAGCGAAATTTGATCAATCAAAAGGAAACCCTTACTCGTTATTCAATACTTCTAATGTCTTATAATTTTAAGCCTATTGATTTAAAAAGGGATGATTATTTAAAAGACCGACTTCCAACTCCCGAATTAAAAGAGCATATTAAAAAGGAAGAGATGAGAGGATCAGAAGGGATAAATTCACTCTTAGTAGAAAGGTATAGCAGAGACGCAATTCCTGTGTCTGTTGTAATTCTTTCAATGATTGGTGTTTGTCTTGCCTCTCAAAAAGTTAGGGGAGGAAGCGGCTTTCATTTGGCTATTGGAGTTATTCTAAGTATGGTCTATATTTTGTCAGGAAGATTTTCGCTCGTATTTGCCACCAAAGGTAATTTTACCCCTTTTCTTGCGGCCTGGCTTCCCAATATCATTTTCGGACTGCTAGCCTATATTTTTTATAGAAGGGCTGCTAGGTAAATTTATTATTCCCTTTTTTTAGCCTTTTGAAATTTTATTATAACTAGTAGCAATTCCCTTTATCAGCGAAGAGCTAAATCCTTGATGTTCCATTTCATTCAACCCAGCAATGGTGCATCCTTTGGGAGTAGTTACTTTATCTATTTCTTGCTCTGGGTGAGTGCCATTTTGCAATAATAATTCCGATGCACCTTTTACAGTCTGCGCTACGATTAGATTGGCAGTAATAGCATCAAATCCTATTTCTATTCCACCTTGAATATTTGCGCGAATATATCGCATTGCATAAGCTGTTCCACATGCACCTAATACTGTAGCTGCATCCATTAATTTTTCATTAATCATGGCTACTTTTCCTAGTTTGGAAAACAATTCATTTACAAAATTAATTTGTACATCAGAAGCATTGATATAGCTCATACAAGTCATGCTTTGCTGTATCGCAATAGCAGTATTTGGCATGGCTCTAAATATGGGCAGCTTCTTTTTGATGATCGTTTCAATTTCTTCCATGAGTACTCCTGTTACCACAGAAACCAATATATGTTTTGTAGTGAATTCTTTTTTAGAAGCATTTAATACTTCGGTTATCTGAAATGGCTTAATCGCTAAAATCACCAGTTCACAATTTTTTATTGCTTTTGAATTATCAGAAGTTACCTGCACCCCTTTGTTAGCAAGATGTTTGAGGGTTGCTGTATTTCTTTTTGTAATCGTAATGTCAGCAGGTTTGCAAAATTTGCTTTTAATTAAACCTTCTGCAATTGCACTTCCTAAATTTCCTCCTCCGATAATGGCGATTTTTTTATTCATGTCATTGATGGTTAATGGTAATTTTAATTGGTATTTTTTAATTTACAATCTTACCAATCAAATTAGCAAGAATTTTAACCTAAAATAACTAGCTTCAACCAATTCGTATTAATTGTATTTGAAGTTATAGGGCAGTTAAAGCTTGTTCAGATTCGTGACCTGCTAAAAGATTTCCAATTGCATCATCATATTTTTTACTCCAATCTTTAATATCTCCCCAGTCTTCATCATCAATTTGAATGCTATTTTCAGTAACATTCCCTAGCAACTCAAAGAATGCATTAGAGGCATTTAAACTTGCTTCAAACGCTGCAACTTTATTGGACACAACCGATACAATTACCCTGCTCTGGGCCTCTCCAAAAAGCCAAGCATCTTTTCTGAAATTTTTATTGGTGTTAATTTTAAATCCAAGGTTTCTATTAAATCCACTTTCAGTGAGTGTAACAAATATCCCCCCTTCACTTACATCATGTGCTGAACAAATCAATTGATCTTGAATTATCTTTTCAATTACACGGTGTAAATCAAACTCTTCATTCAATTCAAAATGCGGAGCTGGACTAAACTCTACTCCATGAATTTTATGAAGGTATTCTGATGAATTAATATCGTTGCTACTCTTTCCAATTAGATAAATGGAGTCACCTGAATTTTTAAAATCCAGGGTCATTTTTTTATGGGGATTATCCAATAATCCAACCATACCAATAGTAGGAGTAGGGTATACAGGTCCATCAGGCGATTGGTTGTAAAAACTAACATTACCACCGGTTACGGGAGTGTCAAATTTTACACAAGCTTCACCCATTCCTTTGATAGCATTTACAAATTGGTAATATACTTCTGGATTATAGGGGTTACCAAAATTTAGACAGTTAGTAACACCTAATGGTTGGCCACCACTGCAGACTATATTTCTTGCAGCTTCAGCTACTGCTATCATTGCTCCTTTGTAAGGGTCAGCAAATACATAGCGACTATTACAATCGGTAGTTAAGGCAAGAGCTTTGTTGGTGGGTTTTGCTAATACAATGGCAGCATCGCTTGGATCATTGGTGCTGCAAGTCCCAGCACCCACCATGCTATCATATTGGGTATATATCCAGCGCTTACTAGCGATGTTTGGAATTTGAATAAGTTGTTCTGCTACCTTCTTTAAATCGGTTGGTTGTATAATTTTAGTAGCGTCAAATGCTAAAATATTTTCCATGTATTTTGGAACTGAATACTCTCTATCATATACCGGAGCACCTCCTCCCAAAACTAATTCAGCTGCGGGAAGCATTGCCTCCAACTCTTCATTCATATAAAATTCAAGCATACCGCCTTCAGTCACTTCGCCAATTTCGCTGCAAGGAAGATCCCATTTTTCAAATATTTTAACAACGTCTTGCTCTTTTCCCTTTTCCACCACCATTAGCATTCTTTCCTGGCTCTCGCTAAGTAGTAATTCCCATGCTTTCATATTCTGTTGGCGCATTGGTACTTTGTCAAGATAAATTTTCATACCCGAATTTCCTTTCGCACTCATTTCTGCTGTTGAGCAGATTATTCCAGCTGCTCCCATATCCTGCATTCCTACAATTGCTCCTGTCTTGATAACTTCTAAGCAGGCTTCTAATAATTTCTTTTCCTGAAATGGATCACCCACTTGAACAGCGGGAAGATCCTCAACACTGTCTGCAGTAATATTAGCCGATGCAAAGGAGGCTCCACCAATTCCATCTTTTCCGGTAGCACTCCCAACAAAGAATACTGGATTGCCTTTACCTTCAGCAGTTGCAGAAATTGTATTGCCATTTTTTAAAATACCAACACTCATGGCATTTACGAGTGGGTTAGTATGATAGCAGTTTTCAAAATAAATTTCTCCGCCCACTGTGGGTACCCCAAAACAGTTACCATAATGACCAATTCCGTGAACTACGCCCGATAGAAGATGCTGGGTTTTAGCCTCGGCTAAATTTCCAAATCTTAATGAATTTAGAGAAGCAATGGGTCTGGCGCCCATGGTGAAAATATCGCGGTGAATACCACCTACACCAGTAGCAGATCCTTGAAACGGCTCGATGGCACTGGGATGGTTGTGACTTTCTATTTTGAATACCACTCCATATCCGTCTCCAATATCCATTAGACCAGCATTTTCTTCACCTGCTTTTACCAACATTTTTTTGCCATCCCTAGGTAAAGTTTTTAGCCATTTGATAGAGTTCTTATAACTACAATGCTCGCTCCACATAGCGCTAAAGCAGCATAGTTCAGTAAAGTTGGGTAATCGCCCTAGCTTTTTCTGTATCAAAGTAAATTCTTCTGCTGTAAGCCGAAGTTGTTCTGCGGTAGTAACGGTTATTTCCATAATTATATCAAAGTGCGAAAGTACAACCTGTATTTCTTTTTTGAAGAACTGTCCAACAATATTTTAACTTATTTATTATTATAATTTTTTCTTCTACTACTATTACAGGCGAAGTTGATTTTTAGGTATGTATTGACATGGCTGTTAAATGATCATAATATTATTTTGATATCTAAAAAGGTGCATGAATCTTTGGGACGTATTTAATATTTTTAAGCAGGTAACTTAATACGTATAGTTATTAAAAAAATACAATATGATTATTTTTAGATTTTTTTATTCCTTTTATAATTCATTACAATATTTCATAACATTAACAATATTCTCTATTTCGCCATAAAATTCGGATATTTTTTTTCAAAATCTTAATTGTGGATGAATATTACCGTATTTTTAGAGCTAAATCTTAAAAACTATGCAATCATTACGTTTTAAAGCAATTGAAAACTTGCGATCTAATAATGAAGTTACTGTAAAATCCTCAGTGAAGATTACCGGAATTTTTGGTGAGAATGTATTTACTCTTAAAACTGCTCGTCAATTTTTAAGTGATGAGGCATATAAAAGTTTGGTATCCTCCACTAAGGGTGGTAAAAAAATTGATCGCAATATGGGAAATCAAATTGCGAATGGTTTACGAGCATGGGCTGAAAGTAAAGGGGTTACTCACTATACACACTGGTTTCAACCATTAACAGATCTTTCAGCAGAAAAGCATGATTCTTTTTTTACTTTAAAGGGTGACGGGACTCCGATTGAAGAATTTGAAGGTGCAGCCTTGATTCAACAAGAACCAGACGCATCGTCTTTTCCTTCTGGAGGCTTAAGAGCTACTTTTGAAGCAAGAGGTTATACTGCATGGGATCCGTCATCTCCAGCATTTATTATGGAGATAGGTAATGGTAAAACTTTATGTGTACCAACTATCTATGTATCCTATACCGGTGAGTCACTAGATGCAAAAACTCCCTTAATTAAAGCCTTGGTAGCATTGGATAAAGCGGGTGTAGAAGTTGCTCAATATTTTGATAAGAATGTATCAAAGATTACAGCCACCTTAGGTTGGGAGCAGGAATATTTTGTTATAGATGCCGCAATGGCCAATGCTCGTCCAGATATTATGATGACTGGAAGAACCGTGTTTGGTCATTCGCCAGCTAAAGGGCAGCAGTTGGAGGATCATTATTTTGGGGCTATTCCTGAAAGGATTTATTCTTTTATGCGTGATTACGAACAGGAGGCTTACAAATTGGGTATTCCATTGCGAACTCGTCACAATGAAGTAGCACCCTCTCAGTTTGAATGTGCTCCTATATATGAAGAAACCAATCTTGCGGTAGACCACAATACTTTGTTGATGGATGTGATGGCAAGAGTCGCTAAGCGTCATGGCTTGGTGGTACTATTGCATGAAAAGCCATTTGCTGGAATTAATGGAAGTGGAAAGCATAATAACTGGAGCATTGCAACCGATACCGGAATTAATTTATTGGCTCCAGGAAAAACTCCCAAGAGTAATTTAATGTTCTTAACCTTCTTTGTGAACACGATCAAAGCGGTTCATGATTATGCAGGATTATTAAGAGCATCCATTGCAAGTGCAGGTAATGATCACCGATTGGGTGCAAATGAAGCACCTCCTGCAATCATTTCAATATTCATAGGTAAATACCTTACCGAGGTTTTAAACCAGGTTGAAACTAGGGTAGGAGGAAAATTTGATGAGCAAGATGAAGCCATGTTGAAACTGGATATTCATAAAACAATTCCAGAGTTAATGTTAGATAATACGGATAGAAATCGTACATCTCCATTTGCTTTTACTGGAAATAAATTTGAATTCCGTGCGGTAGGATCCTCTGCAAATTGTGCTATCAACATGACGGTTTTAAATACGATTGTTGCTGAAACATTGAAGCAATTTAAAAAAGATGTAGATGCAAGTATCGACAAGGGCGAGAAAAAAGAAATAGCTATCATGCATGTCATTCAAAAATATATTATTGAAAGCAAATCCATATTGTTTGAAGGGGATGGTTATAGCGAGGAGTGGGCAAAAGAAGCTCAAAAAAGAGGATTGGCAAATGTTAAAACAACTCCATTGGCCTTGGATGAGTACATTACTGATGCTACCAAAAGACTTTTTAAAACCAATGATATCTATACCCACGCTGAACTAGAGGCTCGTCATGAAATCATGTTAGAGTCTTATATTAAGAAGGTTCAAATTGAGGCAAGAACGATGGGCGAACTAGCGACTTCATTGATTCTTCCTTCTGCTGTTAAGTACCAGAATGTTTTAATAGAAAATATCAATGGACTAAAGGCGTCTGGACTTAAGGAATCTTCTTATTCAAGCCAATTGAGGATATTGGAACAGATAAGTAATCATATTAATGGTATGAGTACTGGTGTTCAGGATATGATTGAAGAAAGGAAAAAAGCAAATGTAATTTCTGACACAAGACAAAAGGCAATTGCTTATTGTGATAATGTCAAGGAAAAGTATTTTGATGAAATTCGTTATCATGTTGATAAATTAGAGATGTTGTTAGATGACGCTCATTGGCTTCTACCTAAGTACAGAGAAATGCTTTTTCTTAGATAACAATAGACCTTACTGAATTTCATTTTTTTTGATAAAACTTCTCTAAATAATTATCAAAATATTCATTAAAAAACCCGGTTCACTATTGTGACCGGGTTTTTTAATACACTGGATTTTTTAATTAAATATTTACTTTGTAATACTGAAGAAATTGATTGAATCATTTATTTTTATTACTTCCAGAGTCAAAATTGGACTTTAAAATAATATCCCATAATGATGAGCTTACGCCATATCCTTTACTAGAATCTTGATAGTGGTGTAGCATATGGTGCTGTTTAATTTTCTTTAGTAGTGGGTTTTTGAAATTGTGGTGATGCATTGCATAATGCATCATATCGTAAATCAAGTAGCCTAATAAAAATCCTGGAAAAAATGCAAACAGAAGTGTTTTTGTTAGAAACAAAGAAAATAAAAAATAAAACAGGGTTGCTAAGGGAATACTAGCAGAGGGCGGCATTACCAGTCTTTTTTTATCTCTTGGATAATCATGATGTACACCATGAAATATAAAATGTATTTGTTTACCAAAATCAGAACTTGGATGGTAGTGAAAAATAAAGCGGTGTAAAAAATATTCAGTGATAGTCCATACCAATATGCCTGCACCAAAATATCCACTAAAAGTGAGTACAGCTAGATGGTCGTTAAATGCTTGGTAGCAAAAAAGTAAAATGGCAGGTATGAACAGGAAGAGCGGTACAGTATAATGAACCTTCGACAGGCTGTTAAAAATATTATTTTTAAACAATTTAATGGAATCTTCACTATTGGAAATATAATTTTTTTTCATTCTCGTAAAGTATAATAAAGTGTTATTAAATTTTCATTCGTTCTTTCACAACAGATCTGCTAATTGGGTCTAATCCATAGATATCAACGTATTCTATATTGGGGGTCCAAAAAGCACCGCCATTAATTTTTAGATAGATACTTGTTAGTTCAGCTGTTTTTTGGTTGATACTAGTGTAAAGGTGAAATTTTTTGTCAGCACCTAATCTTAAATACATTTTAAATTTTTTATAGGATACAAAACAAAGTTCATATTGGTTTTCTGCAATATTTTTTGTTTTGATACCATAGGCAAATGTCTTTTGAATAAAGTTTAGCTCTTCCTTTTGACCATCTTCTTGGTAACGAATCCAATAACCATGGAGAGGATTTTCTTTGTCTAAATTCCCATTGTTGTAATTGATTTCGTATATGAGTGTATTTTTATTAGTAGTACGTTGTAGGTAAAATAATTGCTTACTATTTCCTGTGGGAATAGGGAAACCCATTTCTTGAGCAATAGTATTTCTTAAGAAACTACTCAGAAGGGTAATAATTAAAAATATTCTACCAGTCATAATTATTTATTTATATCTTTTTTATCTAATGCTTTTTTAGCGGCTACTAGTATATTGATTACTGTTATATAAGTATGACCATAATGGTAATTACAGGTGTAAAAATAGTAATTGTTTCAAAAATTTCAATGGAATTGCCTGGTAAAATATATTTAACTCCATTAGCGTTAAAGTGACTAAACATTCTACAAATTAGTGCGGAAAGACCGGTTAGAGTTACTGGCTCAGGACGCTGCATCAGACCACCTTTATTATTAATACCCAATCCTTCACTTCTTGCCCTAGTATAGCTGACCATGACAGATCCTATCAATAAAATAAAAGCAGAGAGGGAACATAAAAAATAATGATTGGAAATAAAATAATAGCAGACACCTATAAACATGATTAGCTCGCTGTATCTATCTAATACAAAGTCAAAAAAAGCTCCAAAAGTAGAGCTCATATTCCCTAGTCTGGCAACTTGGCCATCTAGCATGTCAAATAAACCTGCAAAGAGTATCAAGCCTCCTGTCCAACCAAGGTAGGAGAAATCAGCTAGGTTTCCTTCCTCAGCTGAAAGTATAAAAATAAAGGCAAACCCTATATTTAGTATAAAGCCAATAAGGAAAATTAAATTAGGTGTAAATCCTATTTTTATTAATCCTATTACAACAGGTTTAATAAGTATTTAAATTATTTTTTATTTTATTTCTCAGTAATTTATCCTCCATTTTATTTTATTTCAATTTTAAAAATCAAATGCAATTCTAATTCTTAATCCTAAGGTAGATATTCCTGGATGATCAAGGTAAGACAAACGTTTTACAAGGTCAATTCTTGCAAATTTAAAAATATTTCCTACACCCACACTTAGTTCAATGTAAGGCTCTTTGGAAAGGGCGAAAGTAGTGGGTTGATCGTATAATATGTCAGTAGGAAACTTTAATAGATTGTTAGTTTTAGCAGGGTTATTCTCATCTCGAACACTTCCATATAATATTTTTGCACTGACCACCTCTCTTAACTTAAGTTTTTTAATTAAAGGAATTTTGTTTAGAAAGAATCCATTAAAGTGAACATTTGCTGTTCCAGCAACATACTGATCACTAACAAATTCCATGAAATTCATTAAGTTGTATGATTCGAGTTGGAATGAATAAGTTTGGTTGGCTCTGTGAATGCTAAGCAAAGGAAAGGGAAGCTGTCCAAATGTATGGCCACCCTCCAAGGTAGCATCTATGTAACCCAATTGTGAAAGAAAAAATCTTTTTTCGATGTGTAGGCTAAGATTTTGATAATTGTATTCTCCTTTCATTAATCCTTTAACACCGGCTATGAAGCGGAGATTAAATATTGGATATTTGTTAATGATTGGGATTCTAAAATTTTTCCCTTGGTAAAATTGATAGTTCGGAGCCCATCTGAATTCACCCGAAAATTCGGTAGTAGTAATATTTTTTATTTTTGATAAATCGGAGGTCTTTTGAAAAAAGATATCTCCAGCGGGTGTTTGTGTCCAGTTTTTAAAACCAACCGTATAACTTAGACTTTTTCCAAATTCATAAATATATTCACCTTTTAAATAATTGTTGTATAACCATTTTTTATTATTACCTCTTTTAAAAGATAGGAATACATTGTCTTCTTGCACAAATTGAAGTTCCTGTCCTGGAATATTGGTGTCGTATTGATAACTAATTTTTAAATAGTTCAGAGGAAATGCATAAATAGATTTATGGTTGAAAGAATAAGTAACCGCACTTAAAAATTTAAATTTTTCATCCTTAAAACCGTAAGAGATAGCATTGTCGAAATAAAGAAAATTACTGAATTTGGGAGTAGTTCTACCACCAACTTTTAACTTTAGCCCTTCTATTGGATTAAAGTTGTAGAAGGTATTGGTATTTCCTAATTCCCATTTTCCAAAAGAATAGTAACCAGAAAATAAAAGGGAAACAATTTCTCCAAAGTTTTTAAAGGAGCGCATATTTTTTAAACTGTCAATATTATAGTAAGCTTTGGCTTCTACTTGGGTAAGTGGGTTATGTCGTTTATCTACCCAAAAACTATCTACTGTAGAGGAAGTATTGCTTTTATTTACTAAATCTTTTTCAAGGTAAATGCTGTCATGAGCTGGAATGTCAGTTTTGAATTTTTTAAAGGAGACACTTCTTTCTCCCATAACTCCACCAGATGCATTTTGTGTAAGTGCAAACTCAGCCAACATATTACTTTTGATAAGATGGAACCTACCGTCAGTAGCCTTTTCATAATCTTGTGTAATTCTCAATTCTCTGGCCCAATTAAGATTTGCATTTTTACTGATGGTCATGTTGATCTTTTCTACTCCATAATTTCCATCAAGGGTAATCAACATATATCCTCTAAAAATTAGGTCATTAGGATTTCGTGGAGTAAAGTAAAGCTTTATTAACTTTATTCCTTCTTGTTCAACAGTGTCGGTGATGTAGTAACGGTAGAATGAGGGACCCATATCTGCAATTGGACTTAAAAATTGTGTTCTTAAAATATTCACGTTGTTATCGTAAATATCAATATCACCATACATCATTTTAAGGTATTGACTGATTCCATTTGCATCTAAAAAATCTCCGTAGGTTACATATTTTTCTCCTCTAATGATTGTTTTATCGGCCTCAGGATTTTTTCGTAAAAAACGATCTGATAATTTTTCTTCAATATAAATGGGTAATAGCGATTTCCCCTCAATGCTAGTACTGTCTATGTTTTCAAGTATAAACTTATAATTTTTAAAAAGCCTATTTTTAAGAAGTTTTTCAGGTTTATTGGTTAGGGATAAAGATAGTTTTTCGTATTGCTGATACTGAACAAAATCATAGGCTTTGATCCGATTCTTTTTTTTATTATCTATTACAAGATTAATCAACTCTACAGCTGGGTTATCCTTATTTCTGTATTTTGCTCTTTTTCTTGTTTTTACTACAACATTCTGCAATGCGTCATCTAGTTCCAATTCGATGCTAATAATCTGTTCTTTACCTACAATTATTTTTTTTGATATTTTCTTATAGCCTGTGAAGGAGAAATTAAGAGTGGTGAGTTTTGAATTTTTTGAGACAATGGAATAACTTCCATCTGATCCTGAAGTAACTCCTTTGCCCCCGTCAAAATAAATACTTACAAATTGAAGTGGGCGCATTGTTGCCGCATCTTTTACAAATCCTTTTACAATGGTTTGACCATGTGAAAATAAACTGCTTATTAAAAAAGTAGAAATAAAGAAGCTTTTTGATATCGTATTAATCCAGTTCATTTTTTATCAACAGTTTTAAAAATATATCCTTTTTGCAAGGGATAGTTATAACCAATAGCAACTATTATTGCCGTTTTCATTTTTGCAATTAAATATTGCACCCCCATTTTTATATTAAAAAATAAACTCTACTAGCATTTGTTAGTAAATTTCCTATGCAGATTAAATTTTTTTTCCTTGTTCACTAACTCTATACTTAAATAAAAAAGTGCAAAAAGACCTGCAAGTATATCATCTTCCATTACTCCCCAGCAATTTGGTAATATTTCTAATTTTCTTATTTCTCAAGGGCTTTACAATATCAAAGAATCTAAATGCAATTAAAGCAATTAATAAATAAATTAATATTCTTTGTAACCAGTAAAAGGGTGATTGCCATTTCTGCTACTTCATCAATAACAACTTTGCCACTGTCTTTGCCCAAATAGCATTCACTTCGTTTGCACTCCATATGCACATCCCTATATTATAAGGATGCTGAAAAATATCCAATTGCTTTTTTCAAGATTTTTAGGGAGTAAATTCCAATCGATGCAATAAACTATCGCTGCAATAGTACCACCATCTTCTAATTGGCCGGTATCTAGAACTGATGCAAAGATCTTGTGAAATTTTATCATTATCAATTAAGAAATTGATAATTTTTGATCATATCTTTTTTTAGGCAGAATCATGGTTTGTAATTAATATTACAAAAGTAATGAAG
>Ga0164294_10000580_pt1 | contig 34891 bp, 39 predicted proteins | sample GEODES005metaG_FD_111479 | JGI IMG/M metagenome (GOLD analysis project Ga0164294, IMG submission 111479) | Oligotrophic lake water microbial communities from Sparkling Lake, Wisconsin, USA - GEODES005 metaG | ecosystem: Environmental > Aquatic > Freshwater > Lake | place: USA: Sparkling Lake... | reverse complement strand
TTAATTTGTTTTTTTATAATATTTTATCAATGAAAAAAATATTATATAATAAATATTTGGGTGAATTATGGTTATGGATGATTTTTTATGAATGGATTCAATTTATATTATCTTATTTTATACATAAATAAATCTTACATGATTTGGATTATTTTTGTCTATTTCTAAAATATATTCTTCTTCTTGATTTTGATCTTCTTCTTCTTGGTATACATATTTATCATACTTTTTATCATATTTTTTATCACGCTTTTCTTGATATTTATCTTCTTCGTTTTCTTGTTCATAATCTGGATCGTTTTGTTCTTCTTCTTCTAATTCATCATCTTCTAATTCTTCTTCTTTATAATTTATTTCTTTTCTATTTCGTTTTTGTCTTTTATTTTCTTGGTTTTCAGAGTTATCGTTTTCTAACAATATGAAATAATTTCGTATTGTTTTTTTTACCCTTTTTAATTGATCTATTAAAATATTATGTGCTCTTTTTTCTTCCTTGGAATCTGGATTATATTTTGACTTTTTCATTATTTCATTTAAAATTTGTATATTATTATATATTATTCCAATTCTTTTATTTAAACTATATGTTTTTTTATGTTTTTTGAAAATAAAATTTTCTCTTATTACAATTTCTAAATTATAATTTACATTATAATATACTTCGCTAACTAATCTTAGATTATCAAAATATCTAATTCTAGAATCATCTTGGAATAATGCTTCCAAATAATCTAATTTTGTTACATATATTTTAAACCATTTCCAAGTTGTTACTTTTGCCATCTTACTCTTTTTATATTTTTATTAAAATATTTAACATTTATTATTTCAATTTTTTTATTTATTTCTTTTTTTTAAATTTCATTTTCATCTTCAGATAAACTTATATTTTTTAGTATTATTTTGTTGTAATTTTTAAAAGAATAATTATCGTTAAGTATTAACAATTCATTATTTACAGGATGAATTACTATTTCAGGTACACGATTAATTACTATTTCAGATCTTTTTATATTTTTTTCTCTAGTTAATAAAATAATAAATGCCTTTATCATCATCATAATTATTAATAATTCCAAAAAACTTGCCATATTTTTTTACCTTTTGTTTATTTATGTATTTTTAAATTTTTTCAATTTTTTCAATTTTTTTTACTTTATTACAAGATAAAAAAAACAGTTTTTATGTCATTTATATATTTAATGTTGTTTCTATTTAATTTGTGTTTTGTTTTGTGTTTTGTTGTTTTTCTATTATTATTTTTATTTTATTTGATATCCTATCTGCTTCTAAATTTATTAAATATATTATAAAGATTGATACCATTATTGCCGTAATTTCTAACCATTCTTTTCCTGGAGTAAAAATGCTATCTATTTTTGTAAAAATTATATTAAATATTATTATTGGAATTAATATAATTATTGGAATTAATATAATTATTAAATTTGTAATCATTATTGTCCATAAAGCAAAATTTGTTAACATTTTAGAATTTTTACCCTTTTTATTTTTTATTAAAATACTTTCAATTTTTTTTATTAAAAAATACATTCTACACCATTTCACATTTCAAACGCCGATCATTAAAATGTCTAAAATATTTATTATTAATAATAATACTTTTTCTAATATAAATATTAATGAATACAAGTAAGCATAGATTATTGTTCTTATATTTATTAAAATTATAATACCAATTATAATGGTTATAATATCTTTTGTTATAGAATTCATTTTGTTAGGTTTGTTAGTTTTTTTTAGTTTTTTAAATTTTTTTCAATTTTTTATTTTTTTCAATTTTTTGATATGTGATATCAGAAAAAAAATTAGTAATTGAAAAATCAATATGAAAATAAAAAAATTGAAAAAAATTGTTAGCTAATGTTCTAATTAAAAAAGCATATCAATTTTATTCTGAATTCGTTTTTATACTACGTTTTTATACTACGTTTTTATACTACGTTTTTATACTACGTTTTTATACTACGTTTTAAAAAATGGCAAATAATTCTTGTATTGAATGTCCAATTTGTATGGATGAAATTAATATGAATACAAACTGTGTTACAACAGAATGTGGTCATACTTTTCATTGTTCATGTTTATTTAAAAACGCAGCTCACAATGGTTTTGGTTGTCCATATTGTCGTAAAGCATTAGCAGAAGAATTAATTGAAGATGAGGAAGATGAAGACGATGATGATTATGAAGAGGATGAGGAAGATGACGATTGGTTTGAAGCAGAAGAAGAACCTTTTAATAATAGACCGTTAACATCTTTCCGTATGTTTCATCAAAGATTAAATGGCGAGGAGGTTGAAGAGGAAGAAGAAGAATTAATTGAAGAACAAGAAGAAAATGATTATTATGATTCTGAAAATCCAAACGCGGTTTATGTAGGTAAAAAATTAGAAGATCGTGGAATAAATTATGATCAATTAGTAAAATGTTTATTACATTTAGAACATAATATTTCTTTAAGAGGAAGACCATTGGTGTATGAACGTACATCTTTGGAAGTTTATGGTCAAATAAGAGCTATAATTCATCAATACAGGCGAAGACAACAAAATAGAAATCAAGTATCAACATAAATAAAAACAAAAAAATAAAAATAAAAAAAATAAAAATAAAAAAAATAAAAAATAAAAAAAATAAAAAATAAAAAAGAGATATAAACCTGTCTCTTTTTTATTTTTTATTTAGTCATGGTAAATTTGATATGAAAAAAAAAAAATTGAAAAATTTAATACTTTTTTGTATGGAAGTAAATTTAAATATATCAACTTTTAAACTTCTTACTGCGTTGTAAAAATGTCTTTATCTAATGTTAACGACTTTGATGCGCTTATTGTAGAACGCATGAATCGCTTTAAATATTTATTAGAAAAATCTACTTTCAATTTTAATAAATATCAATATGATGGTGTTGAGTGGTGTATTAAAAATGAGCTTAGACCTAATCCTCCTGGTAATGTTAGAGGTGGGTTTATTGCTGATGAGATGGGTCTCGGTAAAACTATTATGATGATTGGTACTATGTTTTGTAACTTCTTACCTAGAACTCTTATTGTTGTTCCTCCCGTTCTTATTCAACAATGGATTAAGGAAATTTTTAAAGCTACTGGACACAAAGCTATTTTATACTATGGTAACAGTAAAAAGAAAATAACATTAGATATTTTAAATAATGCTCCTATTGTTTTAACTACTTATAATACTTTAATACCTGATAAATGTCTTCTTAAAAATATTCCATGGAATCGTATTATATATGATGAAGCACATCATCTCAGGAATGTTAGAACAAGACGTTTTATTAATTGTAGTACTTTAAGAGCAAGAGTTCGTTGGCTTGTTACTGGCACCCCGGTCCAAAATAAAAAACAAGACTTTTATAACTTATGTTTTGCTGCTGGTATGAATCCAACCTTTTATTTAGAACCTTTGAATCTTCCAATAATAGTTAATAATTTTATTTTAAGAAGAACTAAGTGTCAAGTTGGTATTAATTTGCCTTCAGTTAATAAAAATAATTGTTCCGTTGAATGGAATAATGTAAAAGAAAAATTGCTATCAGAAGAAATTCACTCATTATTGCCTAATCAAACTGGCGTTACTAGCGACAAAAAGAAAAAACTTGCCGAAATATTTGGACCTAAAGGTGCTTTAACGGCTATTTTACGAGCAAGACAAAGTTGTATCTTACCTAGTTTAATGCGAAAAACCGTTGAATTATTTAAAAAAATGGGTTATATTGGTAATGAATATGTAGAAGCTCTTGATTATACTAGTAAAATTGATGCTGTTACTAAATTAATTGTTGAACGCAAAGATAATCAGAAAGGTAAATTAATATTCTGTCATTATAGAGACGAAATTGATATTATAAAGAATAAGCTTATTGTTAATGGTTATTCTAAAGATAATGTATTTAGTTATGATGGTCGTAATACTAAAAAATTAAATTCTATATTGGATCTTGTTGTAGAAGGAGGTACCTTTGTTTTAATCATTCAAATTCAAACTGGATGCGAAGGATTAAATTTACAAGCTAATTTTTCAGAAATATATTTTGTATCTCCGCATTGGAATCCATCCATTGAAGATCAAGCAATTGCTAGATGTCATCGTATTGGACAGACAAACCCTGTAGATGTTTTCAAATTTGAAATGAATGGTTTCTCTGATGGTACTGATTCTATTACTTTAGAAAAATATGTTAATAAAGTTCAAGAATTTAAAAGAGATATTAGTAAACAAATATTATCCAATTAGATAGTTTATTATTTTGTATTTTGTATTTTATAAATAACCTTTTTTTGCGGGCTTTCACTTTATTTTTTATATTTTATTTTTTATAAAAATGGTTTGGTTTTATTTTTTATATTTGTTAGATATTTTAAAGTATTCTAGTTTTTTACGGAACAATTCTTCTGGTTATGACGAAAGACTATGTGTTAATAATGAAACATCTATTTATATTATTAGATCCAATCATGAAAAAATGAATTTATTAAAATATTTAGAAAATAATAATAATTCACAGCAAAACAAATTAGACAAAATTTATAATTCTCGTATTTTAGATTTGGATTTAGATTCTTGTTTTATACCTAACATTACTAAAGGAATTGATATTGGTTTAGATTGGTGATTACGGGGAAACACCGTACGCCCCTTTGGGAAACCCTGTATTATTTTTGGGAAACCCCGCGTACTTTATGCTTCAATTTGAAGTATATTTTTATTATAATTACTATTGTTATAAATAGGATTTTTGTTTTCTATTACAATATTATCTTTTTCAAAGAAATCATTATTAAAATTTTTTGTATAACTATAAAGATTTATATTACCAGAATTATGTGTGTTCATTTCAATATTCCACCAATCATCTGAATTATGAACTAATCTTGTTTCTTTTGTTGAATCCTTTAATCTATTAATAAAATTATATGCTACTTCAGAATCACACCATGTTTCAATATAAACATATGCTAAATTAAATACTTCGTTGTCTCTTAAATAAGGAATCATTGTTATACAATCTACTTTTGCGATTTTTTGTTTCCATAATGTAGTTGCTATATATTCGGAAGTATATTTTAATTCAACAGATGGAATAGTAAAACTTTTAATTGACATTTTGTATTCTCTATTCTTTATGATTATTTTTATCATCTAACTAACAAAAAATTTTCAATTTTTTTATTTTTTATTTTTTATTTTTTATTTTTTATTTTTTATTTTTTATTTTTTATTTTTTATAATAAATAAAATTGAATAAAAGATATTAAATAAATTTAATAGTATATAAATAAAATGGGAAATACAATGTCTTTAGATAATAATTTATTTAGTAACGTTTTATTTAGTATATATTTTGTAAAATGTCATATTTGTAAAAAAAGTATAAAAAAGCTTAATGATTTAGTAAAATGTATACGTTGTAATATTAAGATACATGATGATTGTGAGGAAAAATATAGAAAAATTAATAATAATAATTATTGCGAATGTCCAAAGTGTAAAAAAATAGGAACTTTAGGAATAAAATACTAATTTATTTATACCTTTTATCATTTCACAACTTTATAACGAAGTAAACAAAACGCCCAAATTAATATAATATATATATAATATATATTATATATATAATATATATAATATGAATAAAAAAAGCAAAAAAAGATTTTTTAATAAAAGAAATAAAACCTTAAAAAAAAAAGGCAATAGTTCATGTGATAATTTTTGTAAAAATGATTATAGTCCTGAAATTGAAAAAAAATTAAAGAAAATCGCAAAAGAAAATAAACTTCCATATAAACCAACAAAAGACGTCAGAGATTATAGAATTATGGATTGTAAACAAAAATTTTGTAATGAGGGATGTAAAGGATTTATTTTTTTAAGCGAAGAAGGAGAAAAAAATTATAAAAAAAGCATTAATGGTAATTTTTTAAAAAAAACTAAACCTAGAATAATACAAAAATTAAAATCAAAAGGTGCTATATCTTATTGTGATGATGATGATTATAATCCATTTCATAAATAAATATATAATGTGCGTTTTCTTTACTTCGTTATAAACTTTTGAAATGAGAAAAGGTTTAATAAAAAATTGATTCTTTTTTTTTATTAAAATAAATATTAAATAAAATATTAAATAAAATGTCAATATTAAAACAACTACTTATTAATAAACATCTTAATAATATTGGTGTAGGTTATGATATTGCTAATGAAATAAAAAGTTTTTGTTTTTATGATATTGTAACATGGGAAACTATCAATTTTATTAGACAATCTAAAAATAGAATTAATAATTTAATCAAATATTCTTGTATTTCTAGAAATACTCCACATGATTTCTTTGAAATAGGGTTAGAAGATGATGATGAACAGTGGGTATTTTGGATATTTGAACCTGATGAAAATGGTATTACTTTTCAAAGCATTAATTGTAAATTATGTGGAGATTACAAGTTTACAACAAATAATGAATTTCCAAATAAAATTAGATGTCATTGTTTTAATGATGATGATGTTCCTCCTTTAATTGATATGGAAACTGGTTTATGGATTTTTTAAAAAAAAAATAGTTTTAATTAAAATTTACATTTATAAAAATTTTTGTATTTTGTATTTTGTAGTATGTTTAGTTTAATTATTGTCACTTAAAATATAATAATCAATTAGATATCTTACCCAATTAATATCTTCTTTACATTTTTCATATAATTTTTTTTCTTTTCTTGTTCTAACTGATCTAGCCATTTCTTTACATAAATCAGGGCCTTTATTAAAAATTGCTTGTGGAAGTCGCTTATCTTTTCTATTTTTAGAATATTCAACTATATAATAAATATTATATCTAAAAACTTCATATAATTCCATGATTGTATTTATTTTATCAGTTAATGAATGATTGTTTTCTTTTTGGAAGTTATTTAAATATATTAAATGTTGTGTTTTATGACATACATTATCAAATTTTTTTTTTATTTTGGTTTCTTCAGTTTCTTCTTCATCATATAAAGTTTCTTCCAATTGTCTTTGTTCTCGTTGATATCTTCTTCTCTCGTTGAATTCTTCGTAGTTACGAGAATCTCTTCTTAAGTTACTTAGTTTACGACCTGATCTTAGATTCATTATTGCTTAGATATTATTTTATTTACAGTTAGTTAGTTGTAAATAAAGTATTTCAATTTTTTTTTGTATAGCTGGATTTAATTATTTACTATTAATTTTCCTGAAGAGTTGTATTCGTTTTAACGGTTACTTCGTTTTAACGGTTACTTCGTTTTAACGGTTACTTCGTTTTAACGGTTACTTCGTTTTAACGGTTACTTCGTTTTAACGGTTACTTTGTTTTAACGGTTACTTTGTTTTGAATCTTTTATATAAAAAATACATAGCAAAGATAAATCCAAAACCACTCTTTGATAACAAATCTAACCAATTATATAAATAATTACGTGCTCCTAATTCCCATACATATCCAATTCCATATAAACTCCAAAATAGTATAAAAAATATATACATAACATAATTAATTAATATGAATTTATTTTTCAAAAAGACTTGATACATTATTCCAAAAATTAATATTAATGGTATGAATCCTGTTATTAGTGCTAAATTTCTATTTATAATATCTAATTCTCCCAAATATCCTATAAAAATCATTAACCAATCTAATAATATACAGGATATTGCTGTTGTTGTATTTAAAGCTATTTTTGTTGTACTAGATAAGAATAATAAAAATCCTATAATCATTAAAGGTGTACTAAATGTCCATCCTCTATACCTTAGAATAGCCATTCCTTTCCAATCTATAGGTTCATTGTTTGCTATGCTAGCTTCTATTTTTTTATCTAGAAAATAATAAATTGTTGTTGATATTGTTGAAATTAGTGCTTCTAAAATAATAATATTTCTATCTAATGGGACTTTTATTACGAATGCTGTAAATACAGTTACAAATATAGTAAATAACATCCATATACGTATGTAAAAAAACATGGATCTTTTACCTTTTGTTTTGTCGGGTTTAATAAGTGCTTCATAAGGAGATTTTTGAGTTGTATCCATTTATATATTAATATGGTATAAAATTTTTGGTGTCTAAATTGGTGTCTAATTTGGTATCTAATTTGGTGTCTAAATTGGTGTCTAATTTGGTGTCTAATTTGTTGTCTAATTTGGTGTCTAAATTGTTGTCTAAATTGTTGTCTAGAATGGTGTCTAAATTGTTTTCTAGGATTAATACTGATTAAAAAATTGGTAACTATTAACGGCTATTTGTTGCCGAGTTGAGGCACAGTGCCACCCGGCCGCTACATAGGAATCAATTTGACGGAATGTTCTCAGAATGTTCTTTTGGCTAAATTGTCACCTAAAGATATACTTCAACATGGCATCAAATGGGAGACCAGAAATGAGTAACAAAATGGGTATATGGCTAACAAAAAAGACCCCATATATTTGTTAGTTAAAAGGGTGTCAAATAGGGAGGCAAGTATGGTGTCAATAGTGTGTCAAGTGGTGTCAATATTGTGTCAATAGTCTCAATAGTGTGTCAAGTGGTGTCAATATTGTGTCAATAGTGTGTCAAGTGGCGTCAAGTGGCGTCAAGTATAAAAGAAATGAGTTACAAAATGGGTTTACTAGTAGCAAAAAATATCCTTATAATTAATACTGCAAAAGTATTTAAATGTTCCAACAAAAGCACATTCTTGGAACATTCTTCTGTAATTTGTTAGTTTGCCTAAATATCAACTTTGCGAAAAAAAAATTGAAATACTTATTACTTCGTTACAACATTTAATATTTTAATTAAATCAATATGTCTAACCTTATTAATTTACCATGCCAAGAACAAGGCTGCAAGTGCGTGCCTATCGCCAGCAAAGGGCTACCTGTATCCATTAAACAGGTCATTGACAATACTATGGTGGATGGCAGATCATTTGTCGTTTTACCAGTATTTGTAATTGAAGGCTTAAAAGTTAAATGTGAACTCAATGTCAATGAAAATGGCATGTCTTTATGGATTACCACATCGCAAATGTTGATGCATAATATAGAACAACACGATGAGAGACCATTCATTGTGCGTCAATTGCTTTTCCGAAAAACATATATAAAAAAACTAACCAAATACACATTGAAAGACTATGAAACTGTTATTAAACATATGAATAAGGATATCAATGATATGAAGTTTGACAGATTAAATGGTGTATTTGTTACACCTCAAATTAAACATCCGACAGAAGTTCCTCATGTTTCTAGTAACTTAGAGATACTTAATAGTGTTCCTTGTTCTTCAAACTCAGAAGAATGTTCAGTTTGCCTTGAATTAACTAAAACCACGACACCATGTGGTCATAAAGTATGTGTTTCATGTTGGTGCCAAATTAAACCTAAAGGACGCGAGTTGCCTTGTCCTATTTGCAGAGCAGATTTATTCCAAGCTAAAAAATTCGGTATTATTCACAGTAGGGTTGAAGATGATATAGTTTTCATTGATCCTTATGATGATGATGATGATTATTATTATGATGATGATGATGATGATGATGATGATGATGATGATGATGATGATGATGATTTTGATGATTCAGATATTCAATATGCTCAGTTTCCTGATCCTATTGAGTTTCCTAGTGTTCGTCAAAATAGTATTATGGATATGAACTAATTAAGGGAACCCATGGTTCCCCTATGACCCTTCCTTTAAATGTTTTGTATAATGTAACTTATAATTTTGTAAACTTGTAAACTTCTTTTTTTTTCAACGGTATATTTGTTAGTTTGTATATCCACCTTTTTAGAGCCAAATGTTGTATACTATTGAATACTCTTAAATACTATATACTATATTGTATTTTGTTATATACTATTGTATATACTATTGTATACTGTTGTATACTAACAAATTATTCTATACTAACAAAAGATATATAAAAGAAATGGCCTATAAAATAGGTATATAGGTGATAAAAAGTGCTTAAAGAAATGACCTACAAAATGGGGGTATCGGTTACAAAATAGATCCTCCCGTAGGGTTTAGATCCCGTAATAGAGCCGTTATTATAGCCGTTATTATAGCCGTTATATAGCCGTTATTATAGCCGTTTGGATCTTAAAGGTGGAAAAAAAAGGTTTTATTTAATTAATATTACAAGTTTACAATAATTATTTATTTAATCTTCTTCTTCATATTCTTCTTCTTCTTCTTCTTCATCATCAGGTAGATCTTGGATAGTTTTTGATTCTGGGTCCCATAGTCCGACTTCTTCTTTAGTTTCTGGGTCATAAAGAATGTTGTTACTTGATTTCAAGTATTGTTTACCGTTGATTGTAGCACGTGTTACTGTTACTTTTTCTGGTGTTTTTGTGTCTTCAACTACGGGCTTTACTTCTTCAACTACAGGCTTTGATTTTTTTGCTTGTTTCTTTGCGGTAGTTTTTTTGGCAGCTGCTTTTTCTGCCTTTTCTTGGTTGCGCTTTTCTTCACGTTCTTTTTTTGCTTGTTGCTTTTTTGCTTCTAATTCTGTTTTCTTGGCTTCTTTTTCAGCAGCTAATTCTGTTTTCTTGGCTTCTTTTTCAGCAGCTAACTTTGCTTTCTTTGCTTCTTTTTCTTCATCAGAGAGTTTTGCTTTCTTTTTTAGATTACCTTCTTCTTCAACAGTTGGAATCTCTTCACTTACATCAGCTGTCAATTTAGCAAATAGATCAGTTACATTTTCTGCTTCAACGATTTTTCTACTTTTCTTAGGGCGTCCGCGTGTAATTTTTTTTTCTTTTACTAATTCTGTTAAGTGTGCTTCATTGATTTCAATATTTAATCTATTTGCTTCAGTTAATGCTGATTCTTTTGTTAATTTTAATTTTTCTAAGACTTTCAAGTAAGAAATTGCTTTACGTCCTTTTGGGTCTTTGAATTCGTATAATTCTTTTTCTAGTCTTGATGAAACTGTTCCATTGTTTGGTTCACCTGATGTGTTTTTTTCTGCTTCTGATTGGCATGAACAGCAGTATGAACTGTTTTCCATTTTATTACCTACGCATTGTGTAAATAGTCCGTGGTTGTATGACAGTCCGCAGCAACCATCTTCTTTTATTGATGATTTTGAAAATGGCATTGGAATTTTACTTTCTTTTTTTGGATTTTTTGATTTTTTTTCTTTTTTTGACTGTTTTTCTACTATTTTCAAATTTTCTACTATTCTCAATTCATCTTCTACATTCAAATTATTCCTTAAGCAGCAATCCTTTATCAACTCTTTTGCTACTTCTTTCATGCTTCTTGATAAACCACTCATTAACATTGAACTTATCATTAGTGATCTTGATGACATCTTTTATTACTTCTTTTTTACTACCTCCTCCTTACTTCTTTTCTTTTTCAATTTTTTTTTTTATATATCTTTTTTCACTTTTTCTTTTACTTTTTTTTTGCGGGGACACCCCGCACGCCCCAAAATCTTATATTTAATTTTAGTTTATATTTTTTTAAATATAAAATAAAAAAATTGATTTTTTTTAACTTATTTAAGTAATTTAAATAATAACTGTAATGTCAAATATTTGTGAAACAAGTTTAACCAATACTAAATACGTTATGGATGATATGATTAAACAACAATTTGTTTCAAATTTTAAAAAATGTGTAAAAGGATATCATTTACTTAATGCCTCTCCAATTAATGAGACAATATGGGAGACTATTAATTCAGAAATTTTGGAAAAAAGTGGCTGTAAAGTATTAAATATAAGTAATGGTTCTCACTCTTCTGGAAGAGATATAATTTGTGACATAGGCGGGCTATCAAATAAATCCGCAAAATATAATAAATCTAAAAATGAATTTTCAATTAGTTCATATCGGTTAACAACTGTTTGTTCAAATAAAGACTGTGGAACCGTAGAGAAAATTATCAGTGAAATTAATTCAAGGAAAAATTATGATTATTATTCATTTATCGTTAGAAATGAACAAGAAGATGATATTGAATATGATTGGTATCTAATACCATCAGAACATCCATCGTTTAATCCCGAATCATATAATTGGATTCCTATGTTTGGTCAAAGAGGTAAAAAAATTGGTGAACAAATTGGATGGAAAACTAATGAGATAAATGGTTCTAAAATGTCAATTACATTCAGTATGTCATCTCAATTATGGTTATCAATATCAGTAACGGATGAGTTAAAATCATTTATAATGTCAAGTTGTAAAGTAAATAAAAAAACTCTATTTAATTATTCAGAAATATATGAAATGTTTTCTAAAAATATTGAAAAATAAAAAAATAAAAATTTTTAAAATGTAAATTAATAAACTTTTTTATTTTTTATTAGTTATACAAAAAATCACACTAAAAAATAAAATTGAAATAAAAAGTTTTTAAAATATAAAACCCTATAAATAAATTAGTTATTAAGTCAACCATGAGTAATTTTAATATGTCAATATATATTAAACGTGCTGAAATGCACCATACAAAAAATTATATCATAAATGCGCTTTATAAAAATAATTATGGAAATGTAAGCGATGTTGTTTTCATAAAAAAGACAAATGATTTTGGAAAAGAATATAATGGAGCAATAGTAACCTTTGAAAAGTGGTTTATAAATTCTAATGTAACAGATTTATTTAATAAAATAAATGAATCAACTGACGGAACGGCTAAAATATTCCATGATAATTACTATAACAAATATTGGATCGTAAATATTCATAAAAATGAAATAAAAAATGTATTAGATGTCGCGCCTATGATTGATAGTAATCTAGATGATAAAGACAAAATTAATTATTTAGAATCAATGCTTGCTTCAATGACAATTCAAAATCAAATATTACAATCAGCTCAAGAAAAAAATGAAAAAAAAATGATGGAATATGAACAGATGAATTCAAGAGAATATATGATAAATTGTGAATTAAAAAATCAATTAGAAGAAAAAGATATATTAATAGAAATTCAAGAAAAAAAATATAAAAAAGAACAATTAGAATTAGAAACAATTATAGAAAGACTTAATTTTCGTATAAATATTTTAGAAACAAATCTAAATAAAAAACGCAAAGAATGTCTAGATCTTAAACAAGATTTATATGATGAAAAATGTATCAATAATTTTGTTCAAGAAGAACTCTATGAATTAAAAACAATAAAATATAAAAATTCAGAAAATAAACTTGAAAGTATAATGTAAAAATAAAAAAATTTAAAAAAATACATAAAAAGTATAAAATTTTATAAGTATGTAATAACAAAATTAAATAAATATTTTTTTATTGATTTAATTTATGATTGATTTGTGTAAATATAAAAATGCTCTTGGAGTTCCAGGAAAAGGAATACATTCTTATAGATTAGGCGGTATAGCTATAGCCGATGTAATTATGACAATAATAGGAGCATTTATTATTTCATTGATTAGTGGATGGAAATTTATTTATACATTATTAGGATTATTTATACTAGGAATAATTATACACAAGTTATTTTGTGTAAATACTACAATAGATAAACTATTATTTCCATCAAATTAAGTTTGGTTAGTCAATTTAACTATTTGTAAAAATAGGAATATTAATTTAATTACTAATTCAGCAAATACAAAGCAATAAATATTATTATTACAAGCATAATCATCAATTATATCCCAAAATATAATTGCTCCAATAATAGTCCATGATAAATTAAATAATATTAATATAAATGATATAACACTAATAATTATTTTTTTTAATCCGATTAATTCCATTTTATCAATATCAATAAAACAACATATGTATATAGAACACATTGTTGTTATAACTATACCATAGACGCCATCAACGGCTAAATATGTATATAAATCAATTAATAAATTATTATGTTTTACATAAATACAACTATTATCTGTAAACGCATAATATAATTCAGTTACACAAATTGGTATATTAAATAATATAATAACAAATACAACAGTAGACTTTAAACATATTTTGGTATAATTATCAAGTTTTCTTTTTTGTTGTAATTTATATTCACGTGAATTACTTATTCTATTTATAAACTCAATATCTTGATTAGAATAATTAACTGATTTATCTAAATCATTATCATAATTAATTGAATCCATACTAACATTTGACATAGTTTCATAATTATTATCCATATTACACAAATTATTATGAAAAAAATATATTATCATAATAATTTTCAATTTTTTTCAATAAAAAATATAATTAAATGAATAAATTGTAAATATTAAATATTAAATTCTGGTATACTATAATTTTCATCATTTTTTAAATATCTTGCGATTACCTTTGGATTATTCTTACCTTGCATGATATCCTCGGTTTGATAAACATTGTTATTTTTATCAATATAATAAATTATACCTTGTATATCTTGAGCCCAAACCTCAACAATTTGTCCTTGCGGCTTATTTTCTTCTTGTAATTCTAAAATGCCATGAGGAGTGCCTTTCAAATGAGTTCCGCAATATTCGTCATTTGGGTCTTTTTTTCTTCTGGTACACTGTTCGCCGTTAGCTTTCTTCGCACAGCATCTATCAGATAAATGTACAGCATTTTTTACTCTTTTTCTTTTCAAAAAATCATCCTTTGTTAAACAAAGTCGTTCAAAATCATATATATATTGAAGAAGTGGAGTAAAGTTTGATTCATTATTTAATCCAATTTGATGTGCCTTTGCTTTTACCTTATCTTTTAGATCAGAAATATAAGTTTCAATCTTTTTATTAATACGTTTTTCCATTATTATCTCTTTATATAGTTTATATTAATATATCTTTAGTTCAATTTTTTATATTATATTATATATCAACTTAAAGATCTTTAAATAGATTGTTGTATAATATATATTATTTTTTCTTTGGTTTTGATTTCTTTTTTTTCTTTTTATTGATAGTATCCTCAATGGTTAGTTTATTTGATTCATTGTTATCTAACTCGGAAACAATATTTTCTTTTATATGATTACTGGCTTCAACATTTACTTCAAGTTTACTTTCATTTTGTAAGTCCAACTCGGAAATAATAAGAGATTCTAAATCTTCTTCATCTATAATCTGTTCATTTATAATCTGTTCATTTATAATCTGTTCATTTATAATCTGTTCATTTATAATCTGTTCATTTATAATCTGTTCATCTAAAACCTCTTCTTGTAAAACCTCTTCTTGTAAAACCTCTTCTTGTAAAACCTCTTCTTGTAAAACCTCTTCTTGTAAAACTTCTTCTTGTAAAACTTCTTCTTCCAAAACATCTTCATCTAAATCAATGGATTTATTGTTAGTATTATCATAAATTTCAATAAAAGTTGTAACTGTTTCTTCGTTTTCAACTAAAATACTATTTTTTTCATTTGATTTTATTAAATTATCGCATTGGGTTGACAATTCTAAAAAAATTTCATCCAACGATTTTGTTTTTTCTATTTTATCCTGATTCATATTTATTTCTAAGTTATTACTATTATCGCTTTTAATACTATTAATGCTTTTATTACTAAGTTTATCAAATAAATCTTCTTTATTAATATCAATTTTCATTTCATCCTTATTTATAATACTTTGATTTATTAATCTTTCACTAGATAATGTTAGTTTATCATCAGTTTTTTTGGTATTTTTAAATAGACCCAAACTATTTACAACTTTTTTAACATTTTTTTTAAAAATACTACCCATACTTTTTTTAACAGGTTTTATATCAATTTCTTCACTAGAAACAATTTGTTTAGAAGAATTAAAACAATTAAAATTGTTAGTGGTCTCCACTTGATTATCTGATTCAAAATCAAAACTCTTTGATTGTAGCGAATTAATCGGAGAATTTAAATAACTTATTTCACTAGAATCATGTGAAGAATTAGACGCATTATCGTCTACAGATAGTTTAATTTGTTTCAATAAATCTTTATCTATATTATCATCTTGATACTTATTAATTAAGTCTTTCTTTTTATCATCACTAGACTCTCCATTGTCATCAAAACGGATATCATGTGTTAGTTGTGTATACATTAAATTCATTTTCATAGCAAATCTTTGTAAATGTTTAGTATGTAATGAATGAAAAAACTCAATATAAGATATAAATAAGGTTCCTTTTTCTTTTACTATTAAAATATTATAATTAAAAGTATTAACAAAGTTATTTATATTAAGACCTATTGATTGTTTTTTTTGATGCCATTGTAATTCATTTTCCTTATTTAAAATAAATTCATTAATACCATAAAGTAATAATATTATATTATCATGAATTTCTTGTATGGTTTCAAAATTATACTGTTTAAAAGGTTCCAAATCTTTATAAACAGGAAAAGAATTTACTAGCTTAACAATATCTAATGTTTTTCTATCATTAATATTATCTTTAATATATTCAGCAATTATTTTGTATAACTTATAATATTCACAATACATTCTATTATTAATAGCCAAGAACAATCGTTTCATATCACCAAATTCTATATCAATTAATTTACTTTGAAACTGAAAAGAATCTAAACCAAAAACAAATAGATTATCTTTATTCATTTTAACAAATTCAGAATAAGTTTGTTTTAATTTTATCAAATGATCCCCTAATATTTGAAAAAGATTAGTAACTTTATTTCTTATATCTTTAATAACGATAAAGTTTTTTTTTAATTGTTCCAAATTCACTTCCATTTTAATATATTATTATAAAAAAATATAAAGACATATTATTATAATAATATTTAAACAAATAATTATTTTTATAAAAATAATTATATATATATTTATTATGGCTAGCAATTCTGAATCTAATCCGCCTATATATTCTAATAATAATAACATTGAATGGACTACCGAGCATGAACAGATTCTTGTAGAGTGGGCTGACAAAGCAATGTGTTATAGATGGTTACACTCGCGTTCAAATGCCCTGTATAGTTCTTTAAATGCTTGGTATACTATACCGGTTATTGTTATATCCACACTAACTGGAACAGCAAACTTTGCCCAAGAAAGAGTTCCTGTTAATTATCAAAATTATTTTGTTATGATTGTTGGTGCTTTTAATATTTTAGCAGGTATTATTACAACTATTCAACAATTTCTTAAAGTTACACAACTTAATGAGGCACATCGCGTTTCTTGTATCGCATGGGATAAGTTTTACAGAAATATTAAAATTGAACTAGCAAAACATCCTGATGAACGTATTAACGTCACACAAATGATTAAAATGAGCAAAGAAGAATTTGATCGTTTAATGGAAACTAGTCCAACTATTCCTGATAAAATTGTACAACAATTTAAATTTGAATTTAGACATCTAGATGAAATTGAAGATATTCCTAAAATAATTAAACCCGAAATATGTAATTCATTAGTTTCTACTGAATTATCTAGAAATCCATGGTCTTCAGAAGAAAATAAAAGTAAAAAAGCCAGTCAATTATTATCAAAAGAAAAACAAAATATTGAAGTTATTTCTAATTTTAAACGAACATTCTTTGACATCAATAATCGTGAAGCACTTGAAAGTGAGATTATAGATAACTTAAAGGATAAGATTGAATTATCTATATTATTAAAAACTATGGAACTAATTAATAAAAGTGAACAAACTATTTCACCATCTGAACAAAATGAAAACAAAATTGTTAATATTGTTTAGAATTCAAGTTAACATAATTATGAGGCAATACAAATATAGATATCAATATAAATATATAAAATGCTACATATGAACCATATACATTAATACCTATACCATAAAATTCTAATATTCGTGTTATTCCGTAAAATAATAACAACGCAATTCCTAATATTGATATTATTGAGCTTGCTTTCATTATATAATTATTTTAGAAATTAATAATTATACAATACTTTATTTATTCTATCATATACAAATTCTTTTTTTCTTCTATAAATGTATCATATAACAATACTTTGTTTAATTTATGGTATGACAATGGAATAAAATTTTCATATTTTTTAACCAAAATATCTGGTTTTATTTTATGATTGCCTGTATAACATATTATTACACATGGTTCTTCATATTCATTATTAATTATTTCATCTGACAACGTAAATTCTTCACCATCTTCTAAGTAAATTTTACCTTCCACAAATAAAGCATATCTATTTATACCGCCATCAATATATCTACCATATTCATTATCCACGATTAATCTTCCATTAGTATTATGTGTATATTTTGTGTCATTTAAATCTAGAACATGTGTTCCTCCTTCTTTAATCCAACCACCATCTTTTACAGCATCACTAAAATCTTTATAAAAATAATAATATTCACTACAACTATCGTATTCTTTTACCTTTCTTTTTCCAAATATAGAATTAAATTCTAATATTTTAAATTCATCACCTGTATAAACACCGTCTGGTATATTAAAGCATTCATTTGTTAACTTATCTCTTACAATTCCTAATTCAGACATACTGGTAAATAAATTTACTGTTTCTATATCAACAGGAATATTACACACCGACTGTTTATTTATTATTTCACTTGGTAATACAAACCAAGTTAATGTATTTCTTGATAATTTTAATATTGTTATATCTATTCCTGTTATATTAATCATAGCATATGGTCTATTTTCATTATCATAAACTATTCCTTTGTACATTGAATCTACAACTTTATCACCATCGCAATTAATTAACTTCAAAGAACGTCTTACCTTTTCTAAGACTAAATTTTCTATTGATCTTGATGAATCGTAATATACTACATAAGGTAAAATAAATTGTTCTTTTATAAAATTATTACAAAACGGTACTTTTTCCATCATAAATTGTATAAAGGGATATTTTGATTCCGTATTTATATGGTAACATAAAAAGAATAACATATTAGTATTAATTATATCATCTATCATTATATTTTTATTTGCTTGACTTTCTATCAAATATGTATAATCCATTTATTATACATATTACACATTTTTTATTTAAATTATTTTTAATCTATATTTTATAGAAATTATTTTTACTTTTCTACCTTCCTTTTTATTTCATCTTTTACTACCTCTACTCTATTGTCTAAAACTTTTTTTGTTATTTCCTTTGCTAATTCTGGATCATTTTTGTAATATTCTTCTAATTGAGACAATAAAAATTTACCAGAAATTGTTCTTTTTGTTTTTTTTTGTTTATAAATTAATGCTCCACCATTTATATCAAAACAATCAATTGAATTACTTTTCATAACATTTACTAATGATTCTGTTAATAATTTCTTTTTATTTGTTTTATCTTTTATATCTGTTTTTAATTTTACAATATCCGCATCTATCTTAATCCATTCTTTTATATTTGTTATTAATTCTTCTTTTGTATTTAATTTTTGTTTAGGTTTATCTATTTCTTCATTGTCTTTTTGTAATTCCATAAACTTATATAGTAAAATTATTTTAAATTGATTTCGTTTTAAATAGATTTATAATCATTTATTTAGTAGATGAATGTCTCTTACATAAATCATCTTTATATATTTTTTTACAGCCACAACTGCTACCTTTATTTGGACCAGTTTTTAAAATCATCTTACACCCAGTTATTGTTTTATTTTCTTCTGCTTCTTCTGGAACATACTGACCAATTGGTTGACCTGGTGAAATAATATTTTCTATAACTGGTTTTATTCTTGGTAGATTTTTTAAAGGTGGTAATCCTTTTTCCGCACGTTGTAAATTTTTTTCTTCAAATAATTTTTGTCTTGCTTTTAAAGTATCTTCTTTAGTTTTATTTTTTTCATCAATTTTCTTCTGTTTTTCTTTTAATTTATATTTTTTTAATCCACTTTTATAATGAAAAGTACAATAAGATAATTCTGTATTATGAATATATGCCACATATTTTGATTTACATACAAAATTACTCTCACTTTCACAACAAATACCTTTTTTAAATGGCTTTCCGTAATAATATATTGTATAATCATCGCTTCCATAAAGATTATTAATATTACTGTATTGTTTTTTCATACAATATTTTTCTTCTAATGTATTAACTCCATATATTTTTTCTAAACCTAATTCTTCATAATATGGTAAAATATTAAATTGAGCACTTCTACAATAAGGACACTTTATAAAATAATCTATTTTTAAATCTCGCATTTTTAATGCTTCTTTTTTTGATAATAAATGTACATCATATGTTTTAAAATCAAATTTTTGTCTACAAATCTCTTTATATAAAGGCTCATAATTAAATTTATGATTACATTCTAATGTCACCATTTTATTATCCAAAGGTATTCCACTTATTTTACACATTAATTCGTCATCATCTGAATCTTCGTCCAATGATTTTAATAATGTATCATAAAAATTTATATCACCTTCTATTTTATATTTCATATTTATATATATTTACCGAATATCTTTAAATTTATTTTATTTTATTTAGTTATATGTCACCTAATAATTGGGGTCCTCCAACTTGGGTATTTTTACATACAATCAGTGAAAAAATTAAAGATGATAGTTTTCCTATAATAGGTAATAGTTTGATTTCATTTATTATCAACATATGTAACAATTTACCTTGTCCTGATTGTTCACAACACTCAAAATCATTCTGGTCAAAAGTAAATAAAAATAATATAAAAAGTAAAACTGACTTAATAAATATTTTATTTGTCTTTCATAATGTAGTTAATAAAAGAAAACGTTATGCTCCCTTTAAATATCAAGATTTACAATATTATAAAACCAGAAATATTATTGAAAGTTATAATTCATTTTCTAGAAATTTCAATACAAAAGGTAATATGAAATTACTTACAGAATCTTTTCATAGAAATATTATGATGTCTTCATTAAAAAAATGGTTAATGAGTAATTTAATTCATTTTGAATTATAGATATTTATATTTTTAAATATTTCCCACTAATTCACCATTACGAAATAATTTACATTTAAATTGTTGTTTAGATGGTAAAGAACAAACCTCTTTATTTGAATTTATTTCATTGATATATAAATATTTCTTTAAATTAGTTCCAAACATTAATGGTCCCGCAAGTAGACCGCCTAAAAATAAACCACTTATTATATCACATAAAACTAATCCTGAAAATAATGATCCTATACATGATAATGTATATTTAATACCTAAATCAAATACTATATAAAATATAAAAAATCCCAAAACGCTATAATTAATAACATTTACTTTAGTTTGACTTGTTAGTATTATCATTGGCATTAATAAGTACATTAATGTAAAACTCAAAATATATGTACTATAAGTAATATCTTGAGGTATAAACATTAGACCTGTAAGGCATTTTTCTGGTAAATTTTCATTATTGTTGTTTCCTATTCCATTAAAAACTATTATTCTTATACATGTTATTAGAAAAATCCATAAAAAATAAAATCCGAATTTTGGCCAAGATGATGTAAATATAGTTAAAACAAGCATACTAACATATATTATTAATGGAGCATAAAATGATAATGAATATAAAACATCTAGTAAATTTGATAAAATTTTATTTACAGTATCAGACATATATTATTTTATTATATTATTTTAATTTTAATAAAATAATTATTTGGTTTCATAATTAAATTTTTAATTTTATTTTTCTAAAATTAGTTCCAATGCTTCTTTCACATGACTTATAGGATAAAAACTAACATCAGTAAGTATTTCATCATTTTTATATTTTTCATAAAACTCATTAAAATCTTTTTCATTTTCTTTTGGAAATATAAATGATTTCACATTTGATTTCAATGATCCTAATATCTTATAATTTAATCCTCCTATAGCAGTTACTTCACCAGACATTTGTATTTCACCTGTGATTCCAAATTCTGGTTTTATTGGAATGTCGTTTAAAAGACTATACAAAGCACATGTTATAGCGCAGCCACCGCTTGGTCCATCCTTTGCTACAGAACCATCGCCTGTATGAATATTTATTCCACATTTATTATTATCATTATCATACATTTTTCTTAGAAATACTTGTCGTTCTCCAATGGTTAGATTCCATGCTACAGTTAATGAAACATGCATACTTTCACGCATAACATCTTGTTGTAATCCTGTTAGTTTTAGATCCAAAAATTTATCTGATGGAAAATATTTTGCGTGTATTGGTAATGTTCCTCCAACACCTTGGCTTGTAGCATACATACCGTTTATAAATCCTATTTCATTTTTTGAAGAAACTTTTCTTATCAAAATTTCTTGTTTATCTTTAAAATACTTTGTTTTTATATCATTAATGGTAATTTCAATAGGAATATCATAATTTGTGTCAAAATTTTTTAATATATCAAGATTTATTTCAGAGACTATCTCAAATAACACTTCTTTTAATTTTCTAACACCCGATTCTAATGTATATTCCTCTATTATAAATTTTAATACATCATTTGAAAAAGTTATCATATTTTTTAAACCCATTTTTACATATATTTCAGGTAATATATGTTTATTTAATATTACTAATTTCTCTTCTAAAGTTAAACTTTTAAATTTTATACGATGGATTCTATCTAACAATATTTTATCAATCGCTTCTACATCATTATATGATAATATAAAGAGTGCTTTTGATAAATCTAAATCCACACCAGAAAAATATTTATCTTGAAAACAATCATTTTGTGCTGGGTCTAATAAATGGGTTAAAATACCTATTATTTCCTTTCCTTGTTCAGTCTTTGAAATCTTATCTATTTCATCTATAAATATTATAGGATTCATACATTTTTTATCCATCAGAATCTGAACTATTGATCCCCATGTTGACCCAACATATGTATAATTGTGTCCATGTAAACTGGATCCATTTGAATCACCTCCCATTTGAATCATCGCAAATGGTCTTGAAATCCCATTTTCATCTTTCAAACATTCTGATAAACCTTTCTTACACATTGATGTTTTACCAATACCCGGTGGTCCTTCAAATCCAAAACAATATCCGTCTTGTTTTCCATTAATCCATTGTCCAATTATTCTTTCTATTTGTTTTTTTGCTTTATCATGACCATGAACTGCGTTGTCTAACGTAAGTTTAACATTTTCCATATATTTATTGATCTCACCATATTTATCTTCTATTTCTTTTATTAAAACCAAATTATTTTTAAACTCTTCATTATTATTTATACTAACAAAAACTTCATTCAATAATAAATTATTATTATAAAATGTATCTATAAAACTTATTATATCCTTTATTAAAGTACCTTTTGATATTTTAGAATATTTTATAATTGATTCTGTCATATTTAATTTTGTTAGTATTTTATTTATTCTTATAATATATTCCACTAAATCTGACTTTTTACATAAGGATACATCCTTTTTTATTTTATTTATATCAATTAACATATTTTTTTTTATATTTGATTCTTTGTACTCTTTTATAGATTTTAAAATTTCCAAACTAGTATAATTTTCTTTTATTTCACTATTATTTATATTACTTATTTTTAACATGTTAGTATATTTTGCTTTAATTTCTCTCATTATATCTAATATTGGTTCTTTTCTATAAATATTAAAAGGAATCTTTAATAATCCATCTAAATATTGTCTAGCTTTTGATCCAGAATCTTCTGATTTTGCTTTAACCTCTTTTAGTTTCTGCATAGCTTTTTCTTTTACAACATCTGATACTTTTAATAAACAAATTTGTTGTTCCAATGGTATTTTTTGTATATCAAAATTAGATAAATCATTTGTATATTGAACAGTTCTTTTCATTGCTTCTTTAAAATATTGTTTTATTGACCAAGGAAAACTATCAAATAAAATTGTTTGTTCTATAGTATCTATAGTTCCATTTGAATCATTTGAAAGAATATCATATAATAAATAAGCCAAATATTGATTGTCTGATTTATCAGATTTTATCAATAATTGTATTATAGTACTACGTTTTATATATAACTCTGAAATTATAAAATCTTTTACTAAGTGTGTGATTGTTTTTTGAGTTATATTATTTAAATTACTTAAATATCCTATATAACTAGAATATATATCATGATTTTCACATATTAAATAATCTTTTAGATTTAATGATTGTAAATATCTTTCAAATGTATCACATTGAAAATCTGCTGATTGTGGTATATTTTCTCTTATTGATTTATTTTTAAAATTTATATATTTATTGTTTAAAAAATCTATGATAATATCATCTACTGTTCCTGTTATTATTAAACTTTTTTTATGAATTGGACTGTGAACTATTAATTGAATACCATTTACTTTTAAATGAAATTGTTTTATTTTTATACTAATATCAGCTGTATCTAAATTCTTTGATTTTTCATTAAATAAATTATCATCTATTTTACCAGATTTATCGCCTTCTTTTTTTGAAACTAGTACTTTATAACTAGTTGGGTGAAAATATTTTTTTAATAATTCAAATTTATGTTTTTCCATATCTGAAATAGTATATGTATTTATTGAATTATTTCCAAAACAAATCCATAACAAATCTTCAAAAGATTCTGTCCCATACAATTTAAATAAAGTTGATAATTCATTATTTACTAACTGTAAAATATTTATAATACTATCAGTGTTTGATAATATATTTATATCATTTATTTTTTTTATCTTACTACACAAATCATGTAAATTATGTATACAGTTATTAACATCATTTAAACCAATTATATCTAACATTTTATTTTTTTGAACATGTAAAATAGTTTTCTGAATTACATCTTGAAAAAATAACATTTTTTTTTCAATTAAAACTATAATTTCTGGTGTAGTTTTTTTCACTCCTTCTTTTTTTGAATTAACTATTTTATCACTTATTGTCATAATTTATATATATATTATATTTACAAATTATTACAAAAGTAGTAATAGTAATATATAATACAAAAGTAGTAATATATATTACATAACAATATTAAATATATATAATGATATTAGTATATTCTTATGGGTATACCTAGTTATTTTTCATATATTATAAAAAATTATCCTAATATTATTCAAAAATACATTACCGATACATTTAAAGTAGATAATCTATATCTAGATTGTAATTCTATTATTTATGACGTTTATAATAAAATAGATTTTGATAAACTTACAGAAACTGTGACTATAAGTATTATAAAAAATGTTATTTCAAAAATTGAAGAATATATTTCTATAATTCAACCATCACAAACAGTTATTATTGCTTTTGATGGTGTAGCCCCTGTAGCCAAATTAGAACAACAAAGAGGTCGTCGTTATAAATCATGGTATCAAAATGAAATGTCTCGTATGATTTTTAAAAAGGACAAAGATGACGCATGGAATACTACTGCTATTACTCCTGGAACTAAATTTATGTATGAATTAAATGATATAATTACTAAACATTTCAATGAACAATCATTTACTAAATATAATGTTTCCAATATTATTGTATCTGGTTCTAATTCTGTCGGTGAAGGCGAACATAAATTATATGAGTATATTCGGTGTAATCCTGAAAAACATAGTGATGAAACTACTATTATATATGGTCTAGATGCTGATCTTATTATGTTATCAATTAATCATCTAAATTTTTGTCCTAATATTTATCTTTTTAGAGAAACACCGCATTTTATTCAATCAATTGATAGTTCTTTGGAAGCAAACGCAAATTATATTATGGATATACCTGAACTAACAAAAGCTATAATAAGCTATATGAATAATGATAGAGAAATAAATATTAAGAAGGATATCAATAAAGTTTATGATTATGTGTTTTTATGTTTCTTTTTAGGTAATGATTTTTTACCACACTTTCCAGCTGTAAACATTAGAACTGGAGGTGTTGATAAAATGATGAACGCATATCGGGCTACCATTGGTAACACTAATGAACATCTTACTGATGGTAAAACAATATATTGGAATAATGTAAGAAAAGTAATAGAACAACTGGCAAATTTAGAAGAAGAATTTATTATTAAAGAACATCGGGTTCGTTCTTCAAAATCAAAACATGGTATTCCTGATACAACCCCTGAAGAAAAATTAAATAAATTCGTTTCAATACCTTTATATGAAAGAGAAATGGAACAGTATATCAATCCTTTAAAACCATATTGGCAAACACGTTATTATCGCGGATTATTTGGAATAATTTCTGATACTAGTAACGAACAGAAAAAAGATATTGCGATAAATTATCTTCAAGGACTTGAATGGACTATGAAATATTATTCTACTGGTTGTCCTGATTGGAGATGGCGTTATAAATATAATTATCCACCATTACTTCAAGACCTAATCAAATATATTCCTATTTTTGAAACAGTTTTTATACCTAATAAACCTGCTAATCCTGTGTCCGAATTTGTTCAATTATGTTATGTTTTACCACGTACCTCTCTTAGCCTTTTACCTAATAAACTTTATTATGAATTAATTCGTCGCTATGATCATTGGTACAAAGGTAATTGCGATTTTGTATGGGCTTATTGTAGATATTTCTGGGAATCCCATGTAGAAATGGGAGAAATTGATATTAATGAATTGGAACGTTTTATTGAGATACATCGTCACCTATTAACTTAAAAAATATGGTAACAATTATTATTTTTGTATTGTTATCATAAATGGTTTGGAACCCAGAACGCTGATAATAAGAGTATTTTTCAGTCATCAACTTCGATTTATAAAAGTGAATTGGTTTTTGAAAATGGACATTTTTAAAAATGTCCAAAAATGAAAATCCGAAAAAAGTCTTGAAAAAGGGGGTCTGAAAATGGGTTTCTTACCATAATGCTCTCATTTTCAAAATTTATTCGTTTTGCTTTGTTAGCATATTTTTTTTTACGAAAAATTCTCGGCGATTTTTTCTGTCCTCTATTTAGGAGACAAATGGATGACAAAAACTCGCCAAAACTCGCCAAGAAAATTTTTTGTGAAATTTGCGACTATACATGCTGTAAACAAAGTGATTTAGACAAACATATTATGACACTGAAACACAAAAAGAGGACAAAAGAGTTACATTTTCTCGCCAAAAAGGTGGTTGAACCAAAGCAACATTACCAATGCGAATGTGGTAAGGAATATAAATATAGACAGGGATTATGGAAACATAATAAAATTTGTAATAATAATGAAAAATTTCAATTAAAATATTTCTCAAGCAATGAAGAACTAATTCAAACTATCATTAAAGAAAACAATGAAGTAAAACAAATGTTAATTGAACAAAATATGAAAATGGTAGATATTGCTAAAAATAATACAGTTATAAATAATACTACCAATAATAATACAACTAACAATAATTTCAATTTACAAATGTTTTTAAATGTTCAGTGTAAAGATGCTTTAAATATTTCCGATTTTTTAGATTCTTTACAAGTTAAAATTAAAGATCTAGAAGATACCGGAAGATTAGGATATGTTGATGGTATTACCAAAATATTCTTAAATGGATTAAACGATTTAAATATAAATAGTCGCCCAATACACTGTTCAGATTTGAAACGAGAAGTTATTTATATTAAAGATAAAGATGTATGGGAAAAAGAAAATAATGATAGAGATAAACTGAAATTAGCAATTAAAACAATTACATCTAAAAATATTAAGCAAATTCCTGTATGGCAAAAAGAAAATCCTGATTGCTTTGATTCTACTTCTAAAAAGAATGATCAGTATCTAAAAATTGTTTCCAATGCTATGAATGGACTAACAAAAGAGGAGACAGAAAAGAATTATGATAAGATTATTTCAAAAATAGCAAAAGAAACTGTTATACAAAAAAATATTATTTAGAAGAATTTTTATGTTTTTTTACCCTATTATATATATATATATGAGTGATAATGATGAAAACCTTGGTGATAAAAGACGTCCAGATTTTATGGAACCTGATCAACCACAAAAAAAACAAAAAGTTGTAAACTTACAAACATTTGTTCCAAATAATCGGGATTTAATCGGTGAATTAACTCAATTAGGTCAAAATCTGGCATTAGTTGCTGATGCTAGTAGAGTTCCAGAAACAGAAACTTCAGATAATTTTGTAGCAATTCAACAACAACTTAATGATGCTTTACAAGAAGCTTTTAACCAAGCTCAACTTGTAAGAAGACAAAATGAAGAACAACGTATGGCTTCTGAAATGGCACAAATGGGCGAACAAGAAAGAGATCAAATTCAATTATTACGTGCTGATTTTTTAAGACGTCTTCAACCATTAGCCCAAAGAATGTCCGAACAACTAACATATGGTGAACAAGCACAAATGTTTAATATTATTTTAAATTCAATTGATACTAGATTAAATGAAAACGATTTTAATAATTCAGAACCAAACGTAGCAGCTCTTTTATTAGAATTGGGAACATTAACTATTAATTTTGCCATTGAGCAATTAGCTGTTACTTTATCTAATTTGTATCAAGCCACTCCTGACCTTATTAGACAACTAACGTCTTTAATTGTTGCTTCAGGTATGGCATTTAATTATTTACCAGCTAATCTAAGAGGAGGATTTAATGGTATTCCTTATTTGGGACCCTTATTTGCTTTAATGAATAGAATCAATCCACAACTCCGAAATATTCAAAACTCAGGAGCTGTTGTAACAACTATTTATTATCTTTTAAGAAATGCTGGTATTGATACTACTGAATCAATTAGATTATTAGGAGCTAGTGCCGCACAATTAGTTAGTGATTGTTCTATTCAAGCAGGACGATTAGTTTGTCAAGGAGCTGGGTTAGTTTCTGACGCAGCAACTTCTATAATTGATAGAATAGCAGATAGATTAGGAAATGTCCTAACTAGTGAATATCAAGACTTTTCATTTCGTGTTGAATCTCAAGAAAGTGTTAGTTCAGTGCGTTCACTAAGTTCACAAATAACCGTTAATACTTTACAAAGTCAAAATTCAGCAAGATCAATGGCTACAATTCAAACTATTGATCAATTATTAAATAAACCACTTGCTGGCGGTGGTATATCTCTAGGAGAAATGGATGGACAAATTGTTCAACAACGGTTGGAAGCAATAGTTGAGCAAAATCCTACTGTTCTTCCAAATACAATGGAAGAAGAAAGTTTACAAATTGTAACACAACCTACGTCAGTAGTCAATGAATCGGCATCTTATCAACCAGAATCTTATAATAGATCTCAAGATACCGACGTTTCAGGAATTTCAAATTTATCCGATGATACTGAAGAAATGCATTGGTCATTCTGGTTATTTGGCCCAACAAATAATTCAGGAGGTAAATTATTAAGAAAAAGTAGGAGAAGAATTTATAAAGAAGTAAAAAAAAGAAAAACACATAAATCTGTTAGAAAAGGTAAAAAACTAACAAAAAAAGGCAGAAAAAGTAAGAAAACATTAAAAAGAAGAAATAAAATGTAATAACTTGATAAAAAAAATAAATATATCTAATATAATTATTTATAATGTGCGGAATTATTTATAATGTGCGGAATTATTTATAATGTGCGGAACTATAAATAATTTATTATATAATATTTTTATAAAATGTCTCAAAAGACAATTATATCTTATTTTCAAAGTAGAGATCATTTTTTACGATTATTAGAAAAAAACCCTGGTTTAGTAATTGTTAAATTAGGAGCAACATGGTGTGGACCATGTAAAAAAATAAAGCCAGTAGTTGATGCGTTTTTCGCTTCATCTCCTGATAATGTTATTTGTTGTGAAATTGATGTAGATGAATCTTTTGATTTATACACATATTTAAAAAGTAAAAGAATGGTTAATGGTATTCCAGTAATATTATGTTATAAAAAAGGAAACACTGGTTTTATACCAGACGATTCCATTACAGGAGCAGACCCAAGTGCGTTAGATGCGTTTTTTAAACGTTGTGGTCTACATTTATTGTCAGTTCAGCCACGAATTACTAAATAAATGATTTTGTAAAAAATTTTATATTTAGGAATTAAATTTTTATTTTTGTAAAAAATATTTTATTAAATAATAATATATGTTAGGAAAAGTCTTAACTAAAGGTGGCAACAACTATTCACTACCATCATGGCATTATGAACGTTCTTCAACTGACAAAACAGTATATAGTTCTTTAAAAAAAAATATTACTGAGGCTTTAATTAAAAATTTTGCACCGGATTCTAATACCACATTTGACATAATTCCGCATGAAACTCATCCTATAGAAATGATAATCACAATGAACGGTGATAATGCTGGAAAATTCTATTTTCCAGGTTGGACATTTTCTTACTTTGGATTTTCAAAAGTAATTCTTAAGGGCGCGGACAATACTACTAAAGAAGAATTAGATGTAACTGATTTAATGGAACATATTATAATAAATCGTCTTTCAAAAGAATTAACAAGGGATTTGATTACGAATTTTATTAATACTGGAATTATTGGTTTACCAGCACCAGGAACAGCAGCAACACCAGCAATAGCACAAGTAGGTGTAATACCAGGAACAGCAGCAACACCAGCAGCAACACCAGCACCAGCACCAGCACTAGTAGTTGGATTACCAGGACCAGCATTACCAGCGGGAGATTTTCTATTTGATTTGACAGGGCTAGGATTCCCATATCTTTTGCCTTTTGATAGAAAATTAAATGAATTAAAAGATAAAAGAAAACAATTAGAATTTCGTTTAACAATGGATGATAAACATTTTGATCTTGCTCTAGCAAAAGTGATGTTACTCAGAACTGATTATGAAAATTTTAATAACCTTTCAGATAACAGTAAAAGAAATAATCATACAAAAGCACTATTATTATTAGGTTTTTTGGTTAAACAAAATGAAGGCGTTGATCTAGCTAAGTTATTTCTAACATCCAAAAAATAATTATATTATACTTTATAAAAATAAAACTAAAATAATTTGATAATATTAATTTTTAACAATAACAATATATTATATAATTTTTAATTAAAAATAAAATATATAATTAATATAAAATGGATAATAAATATAATGAAAATTTTGAAAAATATGTAAATTCTATGAATAAAAAAATGTATATATTTGAGGTAACAAAATGTTGTGGATATAGTGAAATAATACCGGTTTATAAAACGGAAACAATTTTAGACTTTTTTTCAAGAATTTCACATCATTTTGGAGAAATTGAAATTAAAGACTTATTTTTTTATTCACATCAAGGAGAATATATAAAACTTCCATTATCTAATAAAAAAATTTCAGATTTTGTTAAAGAAAATATATCATCAAATCCTCCTAAATTAATATCACTTTATCCATATCTAAATCATAATGTATATTGTATTTATTTAGATGATGGTATTTGTAATTGTAATGGAAATTGTAAATGTAGCAATTGTAATTATAATAATTGTAATTATGATGAATAACATTTCACGTAATCATAGATAATTTATTTTATATAATAAATACAAAATGAATTGCTTTAAAGGAGGAAGTTGTCCAAAAAGTGGAATAAAAATCCATGAATCTAATAATGATTATTATTCTATTAAACAACAACCATTTTCTAATAAAAAAAATGATAATTATATAACTAAGACATCTAATTTATCAAAGCCTGTAGATTTTTATAATACAACATTAGATACATTGGATTTGGATATAGATAATTATTCATTAGAAGATTTATTCCGATTATTCAATATACAAAATAATAATTTGAATGATGTTAGTTTGAAAGAAGCTAAACAAATTGTATTGAAGATGCATCCAGATAAATCAAAATTAGATGCTAAATATTTTTTATTTTTTTCTAAAGCCTATAAAACATTGTTTTCTATCTATGAATTTCAAAATAAAAGCACCAAAAAAACATTTAAAGATGAAGATTATTTTGATGAAAGCAACAAAAGTATTTTAGATAATATGTTTGAAAACAATACAAAATTCAAAGATCCAAAAAATTTCAATAGTTGGTTCAATGAAAGTTTTGAAAAGCATCGTATAGATAATCCTGTAGAACAAGGTTACGGCGATTGGTTAAAAAGCGATGATGATTTCTTAAATATAGGAGAAAATGTTACAAAGGGAAATATGAATGAAGTATTTGAAAGAAAAAAGAAACAAATTCAAGCACTAAGTGTTTATACAGGTGTTACAGATATGTATTCATCAACTTTAGGTGGTTCATTATTAACAGGAGATTCTTCTTTTACAACAGATTCATACACAGATTTAAGACAAGCATATACAGAAACTTTGATACCAGTAACACAAGAAGATTATGAAAAGATGCCTAAATTTAAAAATTTAAATGAATATAAATCAAATCGGGATAGAATTGATAGTAATCCATTGTCTAAAGAAGAATCAGAACGCATTTTATTAAAACAGAAAAATGAAATGGATCAACAATCAGCAGCTTTAGCATTTAAATACGCACAAGAAGCTGAAAAAGTGAAACAAAAACAACAATCATTTTGGGGTGATATTAAACGGTTAACGGGTTAACAAATTTTTTATTTTATAACAAAATGTCACAGCTTGAGGAATCTTGGATGGAGGACATAATTTGTATAAATTTTTCATAATAGGATTTTTGGATATACTAGATATTAATTGTAAAAATAATATATACAAACTATTTGGTAATATTTGTTTTACGAAATAAATGCTTTTAATTGTAACCCACTGTTTAAAAGTTAGATTATTTAGTCGTAAAAACATATTTTATTATAATATAACAAAATTAATATTTAATTTTATAACGAAGTAAAAAAAATATAATATAAAATTATATTATATGTTAGTAGCTAATTATATAATTTTATTTGTAATACTTATAGCATTAGGTATACTTTATCAAAAATATCTAGAAAAACAAAGTACAAATGTTAATTTTGATAATTATGGAGAAATAAAAAAATATTTATTAAAAGATAAAAAATTAGAAAAGAGTAAGAAACCCATTTTATGGATTCATATTCCACATGAATATAACTCGCGAAAATGGTTAAGTTTTGGTTCTAGAAGTTCTACTGAATTAAATCAACCATATTTATATTTAACAGTAAAAAGTATTATAAAGAATTGTGAAGATTCATTTAAGATTGTTTTAATAGACGATAATACATTTGAAAAACTTATTCCAAATTGGAATATTAATATGGATTTAATTGGTGATCCAATCAAGAAGTATATAAGACAATTAGCAATAGCCAAGCTTATTTATAATTATGGTGGAATAAATGTCCCTATTTCTTTCTTATGTTTTAGAGATTTACTAGGTTTATACAATAAAGGAACAAATCATAATACTATGTTTGTTTGTGAAAATTATGATATAAATATAACATCTACTAGTAAATTATTTTATCCAGATGCTCATTTTATGGGTGCTCACAAAAATAATGAAACTGTAAAAGAGTTTATTAATTTTATGGAAATGAAAATTTCAGAAGATTTTACCGCACAAACTCAATTTCTTGGAGAATTTGATAGTTGGTGTAATCAAAAAATTGTCAATGGGAAAATGCGTTTAATTCCAGGAACAGATGTAGGAACTAGAACTGTTGATGATGAAGCTGTAACAGTGGATACATTATTAAGTGAGGATTATATTCATTTTTACGGTAAAATGTATGGAATTTGGATTCCCGCTTCTAAAATATTAAGCAGAATACATTATGAATGGTTTGCTCGTATGAGTCCTGAACAGATTTTCCAAAGTCAATTTATTTTAGCAAAATATTTTGTTCTTGCGTTATCCCCAGCGTTATCCCCAGATTCTAAAGAAGGGGTTATTGAACCAATGGAAAATAAACCAGATTGGATAAGTTTTTGGAGAGTTCCTTTAACAAATGGTACACTAAACATATTTGGTCCAATGCCTCAAAATTTGGGTAATAATGTTCCAAGAGCAAAAAATTCTGGAAATATGAACTAACAATATAAAATAGTTTTTTTGTAAGTTATAAATAATATAATAATTATTTTGTTTAATTATTATATAATGGATATAAATGATAATACAAATTCAAGGACTAAACCTCCTCCTCTTCCAGAAAATTTTAGAGATAGTTTAAATAATCTTTCAATGAATGAACGTAATATTAAAAATTACTTATTATACTTATATAAATGGACAAATGATATTAAACAAAAACCAAAAAACCCAGAAAATTTAAATAAATATGTTGATACTGCTTTTGCGTTTCTTAGAGATTTACAAAAATATCCAAATTTAAGAGAAATGACATATGATTATGAAAATAATACAATAACTACTTCATATATTGTAAATAAAATAAAGGAAACTAACAAATTTATTATTGATAATTTACAAACAGGAGATATTAAAAATCAACGAAAATTTATTGAAATGAATGCTAATTTAAACAGTGGTAATTTTAAAGGTGGTAAAAAGAGGAGAACTAAAAAAAGAAATAACAAAAAACCAAAGAAAACTTATAAGAAACGTAGAGTAAATAGAAGAAGAAAATAATTATAGTTTTTTTTCAATAATAGTTTGTTTAACAATATTTTTTTTACTTCGTTACAAATTTTTTCATAATTTTTGTCTGATTCTTCTTTTGTGGAACCAGACATTGAATTAAAAATTATTTTTTGATATCTAACGTTTTGTTTGGAATCAGGATTATTGTATTCAGGGTTCAATTTTTGCCATTCGCTTATTTGTTTTATATTTTTATGTGCTACTTGTTTAATTGCCTTTGTTAAATTACTTTTTTGTTCATCATCTTTTGACCATTGATTATCATCTTTGATATATAAAATTTCTGTTACTGAAAAATACTACCAAAATATATCAATCATTTTTAAGATGAGTTATGGTAATATCACAGAAAAAATAATTGTTACGATA
>Ga0164294_10000578_pt1 | contig 34921 bp, 28 predicted proteins | sample GEODES005metaG_FD_111479 | JGI IMG/M metagenome (GOLD analysis project Ga0164294, IMG submission 111479) | Oligotrophic lake water microbial communities from Sparkling Lake, Wisconsin, USA - GEODES005 metaG | ecosystem: Environmental > Aquatic > Freshwater > Lake | place: USA: Sparkling Lake... | reverse complement strand
CCGCTGGCGTGGCTCATCTACGCCCTGCCCACGGTGTGCATTGGCTTCCAGCACTACGTTAGAGGCGCGCCGGATCTGCGCTTTAGCACCGCTGTTTACGGCCTGTTTGGCCACGGCACAGGCGCCCGCACGGCCGCCCGCATTATCGACGGCCTTTTCATGGTTTCCGTCCTGGCCGGCGCCGGCACCGCCATCGCGCTTTCGGTCCCCATGATCGCCGCTGCCATGGCGGATGCTTTAGGCATCAAACGCACGCTAGCGCTGGACATTGGCGTGGTGGGCGCTTCGGTAACGCTGCTGGCCATGGCTTCTTGGGCCGGGGTTTCCAAAGGCGTGAAGAAGCTGACGGACTTCAACGTCTACCTCGCCTTCGGCTTCCTCATGTTCGTGCTGTTCGCCGGCCCTACCCTGTTTATTCTGCGTTCGGGCACCGACAGCCTCGGGTTCATGCTGCAAAACATGGCCCGCATGGTCACCTACACGGACCCGGTCCACCGCACGGGCTTCGTGGAAGACTGGACCATTTTTTACTGGGCCTGGTGGTTCAGTTACGGCCCCTTCATGGGCGTATTCGTCACCCGCATTTCGCGCGGGCGCACCCTGCGGGAACTCATCTTCTCCATGTCCGCCTATGGCAGCCTCGGGTGCGCGCTGTTCTTCATCATCCTTGGGAACTTCGCCGCCCATCTGGACCTGACCGGCGCCCTGCCGGTATCCACCCTGCTCCAAACCGGCGACCCCGCGAACATCATCTCGTCCGTCATCGGCTTCCTGCCTATGGGCAATGGCGCCCGGGTGGTGTTCAGCATTATCACCATCATCTTTATTGCGGCGGCGTACAACGCCAAGTCCTATGGGCTTTCCGCCAGCACCACCATGGACCTGAAGGTGGGCCAAGACCCTGCCCGCTGGAACCGGGTGTTCTGGTCGCTGCTCATTGGCCTGCTGCCCATCGCCCTGCTGTACCTTGAGGGCGGCATCGTGGTGGCCAAGGCGGCCGTACTGGTGGCCTCCCTGCCCCTGCTGCTCATCATCGGACTAATGAGCGTGCATTTGGTGCGGTGTTTGAACGACCCGGCGGAGGCTTAGGAAAGGCGACGACTAGCACTTTCCTTGAGCCAAATGACGGCGGGAGGCGTGTTCTGGATCTGAGCCGGCGGGTTACAATGCGCGCCAAGGAAGCGTGGCCGAGCGGTTTAAGGCACCGGTCTTGAAAACCGACGACGGGAAACCGTCCGTGAGTTCGAATCTCACCGCTTCCGCCACCTGCAGAGCAAGGCCCCCGCATGGGGGCCTTGTGCTGTCAGGGGGTGCAGAAGCGGCAGATGAGAACGAACGTGAGTTCGACGAGCCAGCGCGTAGCGCTGGCGAAGGACGGAGCCGCAGGCGACGGTCCCGAGCGCAGCGAGGGATGCGCCCACCGGGCGCACAATCTCACCGCTTCCGCCACCTGCAGAGCAAGGCCCCCGCATGGGGGCCTTGTGCTGTCTGGCCGCGGAATACCGTGCCCCCAACGAGCTCCAGTGGCCCAAGCAATTCCGTGTAATCGCGCTGAACTGAGCTGACCAAGCCACGCCTGGTAATCAAGCCCGACGTCGTTGAAACCAAAGCGTAAAGCCCGTGAGTATCCACAGCCCGGTTGCGCCACCGAGCACCGTAAACAACAGACCACCCCACCAGCCACCCAACAGAAACCCGCTGTGCACGGGGAACAACCATTGCCTTAGTCCAGTGCCGCCGGTGGTGACGCCACTTGGGTAAACCCCCACCACATGGCCATCGGTCGGGTCTACCAAAGCATCCGTGCGTCGCAGCAAACGGTCTCGGAACGCGAACCAATAATGGCGCCCATGGTGTCCTGGGGGGCCAAAGGCGATGAGGTAAGGCTCGGGCAGTTGCGAAGAAACCGCCGTCCGTGCAGTCGCCAGCGCAGTCGTCGCATCCACGGCGACCATAGCCATCGGTCCAGCGTGTGCCTGCGCCATGTTGTTGGCGAAGATGGAACGTCCACCCGCTTTTTCCGACCAGACGAACAAGTTCATCGCCACGCCGGTTACCGACATCAGGATGAAAAAAGCGCCAGCAATGAGGCCTGCGGACCGGTGCAGACGCAGCACGCCTCGAGCACGCCCCGCCGCCTGCCGCGTGCGAAACCACAGCAGAATGCCGAGGACGGAGACTAGCGTTGCCATCGTACCCAGCAACGTCAGAAAGATGCGACCGGGCGTGCCAAATAACAGCCACTGATGCAAAGTAGTCGCTGTACCCACCCAGCCCGCGCGCGAGGAGCGCTCGGCCAATACCGCGCCGGTGCTAGGGTCGATGGTTACCGAGCGCGACATGCCGCGCTGGGACGCGTCGCGTCCACCCATAACGATAATGCCGGTGCGTGGCGACTCTGGCGGCGGGTACATCATGTGGGCCACGACGAAATCTGGCTTCGCAACTGCCAGCCCTGCAAGCACCGCCTCCGGGTCTTCTGCGCCTACTACCGCCAGATCGGCGGCACGATAGACCGCAGGATCGGTTGCCTGCATCAGCCAGAAGCGCTGCTGAGCAACCACACCGGTGAGCACCTGAAACATAAGAAATACACCCAACACTATCGCCAGACGGCGGTGCCAGCGGCGTAAGGTCGGTACAGAGATACTCATGGCGTTTTCCTTTGCGCCTGCTGCGCATCAATTTTTTGCTTGAACACACTCCAAGTGGTGGCGTTCGAACGCGCGTCATCTACAGGTGGCGGCAAACGGTAGGCCGGCCAACGCGCATCAACCAGCGCCCACAGCCGCGCTGGCACCTTACCTGCCGCGAACGTAGAGAACCCAGTGGCGTTGAACACCATCAGACCATCGCGCTCGCCCATCTGCATCCACGGCAACCACTTCGAGATGCGCTGCCAAGAAATACGCGAATCTGCTATGCGGCTGGCCTGGGGATCCAGCACCTCTTTCGTCTTATAAAAGGTGTTGAAGATTTCCATGGCGTGGTACTGGCCACCGACATAGTCCTGATAATCTCCAGCCAGCGGGTTCGTATAGAACAGTGGTATCTCGATGGACTGCACCAGCATATCTTCGTACTGCCGAAGTTCCACTTGGTAGGGATTGCCGGCACGGTCCAACGCGAACGTCGGCTCGCGAGCGTTTACCGGGTCGTTGGTGACATGCATCACCTCCACCGTCTTGCCACTCCAAGGGTTGGCCCACTGGTCGAGTACTTCGCCGGTCTTCGGGTCGAGGTAGGCCATCACTTCCCGCGAGACGCTCCGATAGCCGGCTCCGCGCGTCGCATCCACTAACCGCGAACACTGCCGCACGTTCATGCCAATGACATTGAACAGGTGGCGATCGCGTTCGCCGGGAACGCGGCTATACAACTTGCCTTCCCAATACCCGTAGCGCACCACACCGCCCTCGGTGGTGCCACAGGCAAGCTTGGCGCCAATCTCGAGCGCCTCTGCCCCGGCGAAGCTTCGGTCTTCCCCCAGTGCCGGGGCCACAGTAAGGCACCCTCCCAGAAACAGCGCGCAGCCCAACACCGCGAGTGCCCTGTGGGCATTGTTCTTATCCATTGCGGACATGGTCTCCCCCTTACGCCCCCGATTCATATGTCCTATTGATATAACATTCGGGATCCAACGTCCAGCCAACGCGAGTTTCGGAGGCGTTCACGGAACTCCTCTCGCCCCCTGCACTCAAATGGATTAGACTAATTCCACGTGTTTCTTTAAGGAGTGTCGACTCATGGACCGTTCTGGCGTTTCCGTCCTTTCCACCGGTACCGTCACCTATGCCGACAGCACGCAACGCGTGTTGCGCAACACCTACGCCCTGCTCTCCGTCACGCTGCTGTTCAGCGCCGTAGTGGCTTGGTCCGTCATCTCGCTGGGCCTGCCCCGCATGAACCTCATCGTCATGCTGGTGGGTTACTTCGGCATTCTGTTCGCCGTGAACCGCTTGCAAAACAGCGCTTGGGGCGTGCTGGCCGTGTTCGGCCTAACGGGCTGGCTGGGCTACACCATGGGTGGCATCCTAGAGATGTACCTGCGTCTGCCGCAGGGCTCGAGCATTATCATGCAGGCGCTGGGCCTTACCGGCCTCACCTTTGTAGGCCTGTCCGCGTTCGTAGTCACCACCAAGCGCGACTTCGGCTTCATGGGCAACTTCCTCGCCCTTGGCTCCATCGCCGCGTTCCTGCTGTCGCTCGGCTCGTTCTTCTTCAACTGGAGCACGGGTTCGCTGGTGGCTTCGGGCCTGTTCGTGCTCATCTCCGGCGGCATGATTCTCTGGCAGACCTCGGCCATCGTGAACGGCGGCGAGCGCAACTACATCTCCGCTACCGTCACCCTGTACCTCAGCCTGTACAATCTGTTCCTCAGCTTGCTGCAGCTGCTCGGTGTCGCCAGCGACGACTGACCAGCGACGACTGGTTTGCATGGCCAGCGCGGTAGTTTGCCGCGCTGGTCGCCGGCTGCACGCTAGCGCAGCACTTCCATACCGCCCACATAGTTCCGCAGCGCCATCGGCACGGTAATGCTGCCATCGGCCTGCTGGTAGTTTTCCAGCACGGCCACGAGCGTGCGGCCCACGGCCAACCCAGAACCATTCAGCGTATGCAGCGGCTCTGGCTTGCCCGTCTCCGGGTTGCGCCAGCGAGCCTGCATGCGGCGCGCCTGAAAAGCCTCGAAGTTGCTGCACGAGGAAATTTCGCGGTAGCACTGCTGGCCCGGCAGCCACACTTCAATATCGTAGGTCTTGGCCGCACCGAAGCCCATATCACCGGCACACAAGGCCATGACGCGGTACGGCAGTTCCAACAGCTGCAGGATGCGCTCAGCGTGGTGCGTCAGCTCTTCCAGCGCTTCCCAGGACTTCGCCGGCTCCACCATTTGTACCAGTTCCACCTTGTCGAACTGGTGCTGGCGAATAAGCCCGCGCGTATCGCGGCCAGCGGCACCCGCTTCGGAGCGGAAACAAGGCGTGTGCGCCACATACTTCATAGGCAGCTTTTCAGGCGCCACAATTTGGTCGCGCACGAAGTTCGTCACCGGCACTTCCGCCGTGGGAATGAGGTAGTGGCCCGTGTCCGAAAGCACCTTGAACAGGTCCGCTTCGAACTTCGGCAGTTGGCCCGTGCCCTGCATCGATTCAGCATTAACGAGGTAAGGCACATAGGCCTCTACGTAACCGTGCTGCTGCGTATGCGTGTCCAGCATGAACTGCGCGAGTGCACGATGAAGACGTGCTACGCCACCGGTGAGCACGGCGAAGCGGGCACCGCTTAGCTTCGCTGCGGTTTCGAAGTCGAGGCCGCCGAGCTTTTCACCCAAAGCCACATGGTCTTGCGGCGCAAACTCGCAGCTGCGCGGCGTACCCCAGGTACGCAGTTCCACGTTGCCATGCTCGTCCTTGCCTTCGGGAACGCTCGAATGCGGCAGGTTGGGCAAGCGCAGGGCGAGGTCGTCGAAGGCGGTCTGTGCCGCGGCAAAGGCCCCCTCGGCCGCCTTCATCTGCGCACCCAGGTTTTCCACTTCGGCCAGCAAGGGGGCCACGTCTTGGCCTTGCGCCTTGGCCTTGCCGATATCCTTGGAGCGCACGTTGCGTTCGTTGCGTAGGCGCTCCACCTCCAGCGTGGCTGCCTTGCGGCGCTCTTCGATCGCCGTGAACGCCGCGATATCGAGCTCGAACCCACGACGGGCCAGTTGCGCGGCCACAGTCGTGATGTCGCTCCGCAGGAGTTTCGCTTCAAGCATCTTTCTTCTCCGTGAACCGGGCAGCGCCTAGCGCGCTGGCCCTTGCTAACCCGATGGCTAATCCGATGGCTAATCCGCTGGCTCACCGCGCCAAGCGCTCACTTGCGCGCCTCCACGCGGCGTGCGCGCAACCGCGCGAGCGCTTCGCCAATCTTGATCTCAAGCCCGCGGTCTACGGGCGAATAATACTGGCGGTCCGGCAGCGTATCCGGGAAATAGCGTTGGCCGACGGCTACGCCCCCGGCGGAATCGTGGTCGTACTGGTAACCCTGCCCATGGCCCATCTGCTTGGCGAAGCGGGTGGGCGCGTTGCGCAAATGGTTCGGCACCTCGTGCGAAGCACCCGCTTTCACATCGGCCATGGCAGCTTTGTAGGCTACATATACCGCATTGCTCTTGGCTGCGACGGCCAAGAACACCACCGCCTGTGCCAGCGCCAGTTCGCCTTCCGGCGAGCCCAAGCGCTCGTAAGCCTGGGCAGCCTCTAGCGCCAGCGTCAAGGCTCGCGGGTCCGCGTTACCCACTTCCTCGCTAGCCATGCGCACCAAGCGGCGCGAGAGGTAGGACATGTCCACCCCGCCGTCCACCATGCGGCAGTACCAGTAGAGCGCAGCATCCGGGTCGCTACCGCGCACCGATTTATGGAGCGCGGAGATTTGGTCATAGAAGGCGTCGCCGCCTTTGTCGAAGCGTCGCACGCGGTGGGCGGTAGCCTCTGCGGCAATCTCGCCGGAAATTTCTGCGCCGTCGTCGATAAGACTGGCGGCCACTTCGAGCAGGTTCAGCGAACGCCGTCCGTCGCCGTCGGCGGCGACTGCCAAAGCTTCGAGCGCTTCAGGCGCCGCCCGCAACCGGCGCGCGCCTAGTCCGCGCTCTTCGTCAGCCAGTGCCGTGGTCAGCAATGGCACGAGGTCTGCCGGTTCCAGCGGACGCAACGGGTACACCTGCGCCCGCGACAGCAATGCCGCATTCACTTCGAACGCGGGGTTTTCGGTGGTGGCGCCCACGAACACCAGCGTGCCGTCTTCCACATAGGGCAAGAAAGCATCCTGCTGCGACTTATTGAAGCGGTGCACCTCGTCCAGAAAGAGCAGCGTTCCCTTGCCAGTGGTACGGCGGCGCACTTGTGCCGCCTCCACCACTTCACGCACATCTTTAACGCCCGCTTGCACCGCAGAAAGCTGAGCGAATTCCACATCAGCGGCCTTGGCTACCAAGCGTGCGAGCGTGGTCTTGCCCGTACCCGGCGGGCCCCAGAACAAAGCGCTATGCAAAGCCGCGCCCTCCGCCAAGCGCCGCAAGGGCTTGCCGGGGCCCAGCAAGTGGGTTTGGCCCACCACTTCCGTGAGCACGCGCGGCCGCATACGGTCTGCCAAGGGACGGTGATAGTCTGGTTTAGCGTCCACCGCCCCACCAACTGCGCCCCAGCGCTTCAAAGCCTTCAGCCCAGCGATCAAAGCCTAGTCTGGCCAGCGTCAGGGCAATCAATGCGCCAGAGGCATTGGCCAGCGCGTCGTAGGGGTCCGCGACCCGGTCGGGTGTCAGGGTGCCCTGCAGGACTTCCATGAAGATGCCGTAAGCGGCACAAGCCAAGACCACGCGCCATTGGCGGTTCCGTCGCACCAGTCCACAGAACCATAAGGTAAGCACCGCATAGCCCACGCCATGTTGCCACTTGTCGCCGACCTCCAAACCAAATGGCGTCGGGGTCCGCAGGCTAAGCCACACCGTCACTACCAAACCGATGAAGCTGCCTGAAAGCCACAGGCCCCACCAATGTAAATCGCGGCACCAGACATACAAAGCCTGCGCAAACCATCGACGCTGGGAGTTCACTTGAGATCACCCACCACGTCCGTGTCCGGGGGAATCTTGAACTGGAAGGTATCCGCGGCCAGTTTTACATTGCGCTCCAGCGCCGTGAAGCGAATACGCGTTCGCTGGCCAAGCCGGTCGACCAATTCCATCTCACGCAAATCGGCACCGGCAAAGCCCAAGCGCAGTTCGCGGAAATCTCCGGCACCCGCACGCGGCACCAACCGCAGCCAGTCGAGACCAACGGCAGCGGGCAATTCGTCCGCATCGAACCCCGCGGCCACCTTGCCCTTGCCGGCGAGGAGCATCGCGGGGGCTTGGGTAAGCACATCGCGCTGGCGCCGCACCGTCACCTGCGCAAGGTCCGCATCATAAAACCAGAGCTTAGTGCCGTCGGAAACAATCGCTTGAGAAGGCACGGTGTAATCCCAGCGAAAGCGGCCGGGCTTCTGCAATACGAAGGTGCCGGCGGCGTTCTGCACGAGCTTGCCGTTACCGTCGCGAACTTCCTGGGTGAAGCTAGCGCGCAGCGACTGGGTGCTGGCGAGCAGCGTTTCCACGCGGGCGATGGCCGCGGGCGAAGCGGTGGCCGTGGGGCTGATGAACAGCCAGGCCAGTGCGCAGAGAAGACTCGCGAGCAAGCTCACTCCCACAGGATTTTTACCCAATCCCACAGGTGCTTTACCTATTGCAGGAGGCAGCTTGCTGCCGATCTTCGCGCACTCCACGGGGCTATTCCTCGCGCGCAGGAACAAGCACTTCGCGCGAGCCATTCGGCTGCAATGCACCCACGAGACCGGCTGATTCCATGCTTTCCACCAACCGAGCGGCACGGTTATAACCAATCTTCAAGCGCCGCTGCACGCCCGAAACCGAAGCCTTGCGCGTTTCCAGCACAATCTTCACAGCTTCGTCGTAGAGCGCATCTTGCTCGGGGTCTACTTCGCCACCGGTGCCCTCGCCGCCTTCATGCGGCATGCCCGGCAGGCCGCCCTGCGGGCCATCGAGAATGGCGTCGATGTATTCCGGCGCACTGGAGCGCAAGGCTTCCACGACACGATGCACTTCGTGGTCTTGCACGAACGCGCCATGCACACGCGTGGGTACGGAAGTGCCTGCGGGCAGGTAAAGCATGTCGCCGTTGCCGAGCAAAGCCTCCGCGCCGCCTTGGTCGAGGATGGTGCGCGAGTCCACCTTCGCCGACACCTGAAAGGCGACACGCGAAGGAATGTTGGCCTTGATGAGGCCCGTGATGACATCGACCGACGGCCGCTGCGTGGCCAGGATAAGGTGGATGCCCGAAGCGCGCGCCTTTTGCGCTAGCCGTGCAATGAGCTCCTCCACCTTCTTGCCGACAATCATCATCAGGTCGGCGAGTTCGTCGATGACCACCACGATATACGGGAGCGTGGTCAGGTCTGGCACGTTCTGCGTGCCGTCTTCCAGAATAAGCCCCTGCGCCACCTTCTGCGCGGCGATGGGGTCCTTGATGGGCTTACCGGCCTGCTGTGCATCCGTAATCTTGCGGTTGAAGCCGCCGATGTTGCGCACGCCCAAGTTCGCCATGAGGAAGTAGCGGCGCTCCATCTCCGCCACGCACCAGCGCAAGGCGTTGGCCGCCTGCTTCATGTCTGTGACTACTGGCGCCAGTAGATGCGGAATGCCCTCGTAAACCGAGAGCTCCAGCATCTTTGGGTCGATCATGATGAGCCGCACCTGCTCGGCCGTGGCCTTGTAGAGCAGGCTGAGAATCATGGCGTTGATGGCTACGGACTTGCCCGAGCCCGTAGTACCTGCCACCAGCAAGTGCGGCATGCGCGCCAAGTCGGTGACAACCGGCAGGCCCGCGATATCCTTACCGAGCGCCAGCACTAGCGGCGAGGCCATGTCGTCGTAGGCCTTGCTCTTGACGATTTCGCCAAGCGTAACTACTTCGCGCTTTTCGTTGGGAATCTCGAGGCCAATGACTGCCTTGCCCGGAATGACATCGACCACCCGCACGCTGATAGCAGACAACGAGCGTGCCAAGTCTTTCGACAGACTGGTGATTTGGCTCACCTTCACGCCCGGCGACGGTTTCAGTTCAAAACGCGTGACCACAGGGCCGGGGTGCACGGCTACCACTTCCACTTCAATGCCGAAGTCGCGCAGCTTGATTTCCACCAGCCGCGACATGGCCTCGAGCGCTTCCTGCGAATAGCCTTCCTCGCGCTTCGGCGGGTCGTCCAGCAAGTTCAGCGCCGGCAGCGCGGTGTTGGCTGGCCGCTCGAACAAGGACACTTGCCGCTCTTTTTCGATGCGTTCGCTGCGCACCACCACCACGGCCGGCTTTTCGATCTTCGGCGGCGGGCGCGCCGCTACTTTCTTTTGTTCTTTTTGAACGGCTTCCTGCCGCTCCTCGCGGGCCTCGCGGCCAATCTCTGCCTCGCGGCGTGCGGCCAAGCGCTGGCGCACCCAGTCGCTGCCATCCAGCACGGCCTTGCCGATGAGGTCCATAACGGTGAGCCACGAGACGCCGGTACCGATGGAGACGGCCGTGAACCAGAGTGCCAGCAGCGCCAGCGTGCCACCCAATAGCCCCATCGCGTTTTCGATGGCGGTGCCCACCACGCTGCCAAGGATGCCGCCAGCGCTGTTACGCAGCATGCCCTGCGGGAAGTGCAGCGTGGCCAAGGCGCAGCTCGACACCAGCGTGGCGATGAACCCGGCCGACCGGAGCAGCAAACTAGCGCGCCCGCCACCATCCACCTCGGGCTGTCCACGGAACAGCCACCAGCCCAAACCGAACACGACTACCGGCCAGAGGTAAGCCGGGCCACCGAAGAGCAACAGCAGGACGTCCGCTACCCAGGCGCCCAGCGGGCCGATGAGATTGGTGACCTGACCAGGCTCGCCGGTATAGGCAAAACCGGGGTCGGCGGGGTCGAAAGTGAGCAGCGACAGCACCAGCAGCAGGGCCACAGCGCCGAGCACCCATAGCACGCCCTCCCGCAAGGTGCGGGTGAGGACTTCGGGGAGGCGTTCGAAGAACGAGGGGGCGCTGTCGGTCACGGCTTGCATGATACCTTACCGACCGGTCCGGCACCTCGCCGGCAACACTAGCCCACCGCAGAAAACCGCCATGAGCACTACCCGCCACAGCCGCCTCCTCATCCTCGGTTCCGGCCCTGCCGGCTATACCGCCGCGGTCTACGCCGCCCGCGCCAACCGTACCCCGCTGTTGGTCACCGGCCTCGAGGTGGGCGGCCAACTGATGACCACCACGGAAGTGGACAACTGGCCAGGCGACCCGCACGGCCTGATGGGCCCGGCGCTCATGGAACGCATGCAGCAGCACGCGCTGCGTTTCGGCACGGAACTGGTGAACGACCAGATCCATACCGTGGACCTCGGGCAGCGCCCGTTCCGTCTGCAGGGCGATGCCGGCAGCTACACCTGCGACGCGCTCATCATCTCCACAGGCGCCTCCGCCAAATATCTCGGCCTGCCCAGCGAAGAAGCCTTCCGCGGTCGTGGCGTTTCGGCCTGCGCCACCTGCGACGGCTTTTTCTACCGCGAACAAGACGTGGTGGTGGTGGGCGGCGGCAATACGGCCGTCGAAGAGGCGCTCTACCTGTCGAACATCGCCCGCCACGTTACCGTGGTGCACCGCCGCGACCGCTTCCGCTCGGAGAAAATCCTGGCGGACCGTCTGATGGAGCGCGTGGCCGCCGGCAAGATGACCGTGCTATGGAACCACGAAGTGGACGAAGTACTGGGCGATGCTACCGGCGTTACGGGCCTGCGCGTGAAAGCCACCGACGGCAGCGGCACCACGGACTTGGCCGTCACCGGCGTGTTCATCGCCGTGGGGCATCAGCCAAATACCCAGTTGTTCGAAGGGCAGCTGGAGATGAAGGGCGGCTACCTGCAGGTGAAGTCCGGACTGGCCGGTGAAGCCACCATGACCAGCATGCCCGGGGTGTTTGCCGCCGGCGACGTGGCCGACCATACCTATCGTCAGGCCATCACTTCGGCCGGCACCGGCTGCATGGCCGCGCTGGATGCAGACCGCTGGCTGGACCATCAGGATGCCCAGAGCTGAGGGAATGTTCACCGCGCGTACCATCTCCAGTATCGCCGCCGTGCCCGCCGCGGACTGGGACGCGCTAGACCAGCGCGGAGTGCCGTTCCTGCGCCATGCCTGGCTCACGGCCGCTGAAAACTCCCGCTCGGTCTGCCCAAAAACTGGGTGGCAGCCGCAGCACCTGTTACTGGAAGATGCAGCCGGCCTCGCCGGTGCCATGCCGCTGTATTTGAAAGCGCACAGCTGGGGCGAGTTCGTGTTCGACTTCGCCTGGGCCGAGGCCTATTCCCGGCACGGACTGGACTACTACCCGAAGCTGCTCGCCTGTACACCATTCACCCCTGCCACCGGGCCGCGGGTGCTGGTGGCATCGGGGCGCGACCCGGCCACCGTGCGCACGGCCGCCGCCGAGGCCCTGAAGGCCTTGGCCCGCGCCCAGAGCATCTCCAGCGTCCATGTCCAGTTTCTGGATGCCGCCGAGGTGCCCGCCTTCGAGGCCGCCGGCTTCCTGCACCGCGTCGCCTGCCAGTTTCTGTGGGAAGACCGAGGTTTTCGGGATTACGACGGCTTTCTCGCCACTTTCACCGCCGACAAGCGCAAGAAGGCGAAGCGCGAACGACGCCGGGTGCTGGAGGCGGGAATCACCTTCACCACCTACGCTGGCGCCGCACTCGACGAGGCCGGCTGGGACACGGTTTACGAGTTCTACGCGAACACTTTCCGCCGCCGCGGCAACGAGCCCTACCTGAACCGGGCATTTTTCGCGGAAATTGTCCGCACGCTGCCCGGGCAGCCCATCGTGAAGCTGGCGCGACTGGAAGGCGCGCCTGTCGCCGTAGCAGTGTTCTTTGCCGGCGCGGACACGCTCTACGGGCGTTATTGGGGCTCCGCAGAAGCGCTGCACAGCCTGCACTTTGAAGCCTGCTACCACCAAGGCGTGGAACTGGCGCTGGAGCGCGGGTTGCAGCGTTTCGAGCCGGGAACCCAGGGCGAACACAAAGTGGCGCGCGGTTTTGCGCCCACCCTCACCCACTCCATGCATTGGCTGGCGGACGAGCGCTTCCATGAGGCAGTAGGTCGCTATGTGGCGGCGGAGACGCGGCAGGTGCAACAGTACGCCAGCGCCATTGGCGAGCATGTGCCGTTCAAGGCGGAGCCTATCCCCGTAGACGTCGCCATGCCCGGGGAAGGTTTAGACGGCGTGGACGGACGAAGCGGCTCCAACGGACCGGATGGGGCCCCTTGAGGCGTCGCCGTCTTCCCTATCTGGCGCCGGACGCCGCGCCGAGCGACCTGCCCGCTGCCGATCAGGCCTTGGCAGACCCTCCCGGTCTGCTCGCTGCCGGTGGTGCGCTAACGCCAGACTGGCTCCGGTATGCCTATCGCCATGGCATTTTCCCTTGGTACTCGGCCGGTGAACCTATCCTCTGGTGGTCTCCGGAGCAGCGAATGGTATTTCGACCGGACGCGTTGCGGGTATCGCGTAGCTTGCGACAGTCAGCGAGAAACCGCGGCTATCTCATTAGTTTTAATCATGATTTTTCAGGCGTATTGGGCGCCTGCGCCAGCCGCGGGCACAGTGTCAGCCCAATGAATCAGGGTATTGATTTAGCGATATCAACGCCCACTGATGCTGCGAGCAGCAATGCTATCGTCGAGCAACAGGGCCCTGACGCGACCTGGATAGTGCCGGAGATAGCCGCGGCCTATTACGCCCTCCATACTGCCGGCGACGCGCATTCGGTGGAAGTCTGGCAGGACGGCAACTTGGTCGGTGGTCTTTACGGTGTCAGCCTCGGAGGTATGTTCTGGGGCGAGTCCATGTTCAGTCGTTCCCGCGATGCCTCCAAAGTCGCCCTACTCGCGCTCGCCGGGGAATGCCGAGAACGCGGTATTGGTCTCATCGACGCGCAGTTCCACACCCCGCATTTAGAATCCCTAGGAGGCTTCGAAATGCCGCGCACAGAATTCGTCGCCGAGGTATTCCTGCATACCGCGGCGACCGCCGCAGGTGCTTCCTGGCGCCGTGCGCCGGCGCCCATCGACCGGGTTTCATTGCAAGCTGGGCGAGATTGACGCACAATCCGCGCGCGAAAGTGGCGTTGTCATTCCGGCAGCGCCCGTTACCAAGCAGGCAACAGGCACAGAATGTCCAAAGAGGACGCACTCCAGATGGAGGGCGAGGTCGTCGAGACCCTGCCTAACACTACCTTCCGCGTGAAGCTGAAGAACGGCCACATCGTCACTGCCCACATCTCGGGCAAGATGCGCAAGAATTACATCCGCATTCTCACGGGCGACGCCGTGACGGTCGAAATGACCCCGTACGACCTGAGTAAGGGCCGCATCACCTACCGCGGCCGCTAAGCCGCCGCGTCATGAGGAAACCCATGCGAGCGGGCGCGGTTTCCTTGTTCCGTCTACCTGCCCTTCGAAGGCTCTTCACCAGCGCATTGGCGCTGGTGGGTGTACTGCTGTTCAACGCCAGCGCGTATGCCGGTTCTTCCCCGTTCATTCCCAACGCCGACCAGTTAGCGGAAAGCGCGGTGCTGGATGACGCCGACGAGCTTTTGGATGGCACCGAGGTGCAGCTGCACCGCCAAGAATTCGAGACGTTTCGCGGCAGCCTAGACACCCGGCGCTTCCATGGTCGTCACTGGGTGTACCTTCGCTGGTCCTCGTCGCAGGTGCCGCTGTTACTGCAGTTACGGCATAGCAACCAAACACCGTTGGCGCTTTTCTATCCAGCGGCTGCCAACGACTGTCCCGCTGGCGAAGTAACGCCGCTTAACACCGGCGTCAACTCCATTTCGAACTGGGCGGCTATTCCCCTGTGTCCCGGAACTACTGAAGCTTACCTACGCATAGCCAAGCCGACCGGAAATCTGCTCGTGGCGTTTCGAGTGACGACCGCCGAAAAGGCTGCCGCCTTGAATTTCATCGAGATGGGCGCCGTATTCGCGGCAGGCGGGTTGGGAGTTATTGCGAGTTTGCTCGCACTATTCCGGCTCGCGAATCGCAAAAATGACGTCTTGGCGATGGGGTTCCTCGTCGAGCAATTGACGCGTCTACCATTCTGGGTGAGCACCCTTAACCCACCCCAGTACACCAATATCGGCAAACTCAAGACGCTAACGGATAGGCTACCGCTCGATAGCTGGCGCGTGTTGGTAGTGCTCGGCTTGCTGATATTCATGCAGGCCTTGGTACAACGCGGCAAACGCTGGTCGCCCCGGCACCACGCCCTCAGTGCCTTGACAGCCATTGGGGCGGTAACGTACCTCTCCTCACTCTTTGGTGCGCTGCCGGACTATACCAACGTGGTATGGGGCTTGCTCATCGCTTCCTTACCCGTGTCGATTATCGCTTGCTTGAGGAGTGTTCCCAGCAAGGGAGAGGTGCCGACTGGCGCGTTCAGTGAACAGCCACTGTACCTTGCCAATTGGTCCTTGGCGGGCATCGCCGTGCTGACGTGGGTCGTCACCGCCGTCACCTTGAGCGAGGTGACACCAGACATCGCTATCCTTGGCGCAGTGCCGTTTTATCTAGTCGTCGCCGCTAGCGTCATTATCGACGCGGCGGAAGAATCCCGGCGATCGTTCGCCGATGCCCTGCGGCAGCGTCTGGCGCGGGAGCAAGCAGAACGCGAAGCCACACTACAGAGCCAACAACACGCCGAAACGCGCGATCTGTTGCTGATGCTCACCCATGAACTGCGCACGCCGCTCGGCGTATTACGTTTCTCGCTCGATGCCGCACGCACCATGCCCGCGGCAAGAGCCCGTGCAGAGGAGGCCATTCGCAACATGGATTCACTAGTGGAACGTTGCTTGCAAACGGCGCATCTGGAGGCAGACGCCACAGCGGAGACGCCGGACCGCTGGAACCCAATCTTGGAAATTCCCATCATCGTGCAGCAGTGCCGAACGCCGGAGCGCGTGCAGGTGGAGATCCACGCCGACTCCCCTACCGCAGTAACGCGCCGCAGAATTTGCGGCCTGATTATCGCGGTTTTGTTAGACAATGCGTTAAAGTACGGTGCAAGTGTCGGAAACATAAAACTACAGGTCCAGCCGGAAGCACTGAGCGAGCAGCCGGGTCTCGCCATACTGGTGGACAACCTTCCGGGACAAAGCGGTTTACCGGACCCACAGCGTCTATTCCAGAAGTACTATCGCAGTCCGGGTGCACACCAGTACTCGGGCGCCGGCCTTGGCCTTTATCTGTCCAAGCAGCTGATGGAACGATTGAACGGGCAGATTACGTACGAGCGACTCCCAGACACCACGAGGTTCAAACTTTGGATTCCTTGCTGAATATTGTGGTGGTCGAGGACCACCAGTTGTTGCGCGAGTCCGTAGTCGACATGCTGACCGCCGCCGGGCACCGGGTGGTGGGTGTGGAAAGTGCTGAAGCGCTGGGCGATGAAGCGGCGCTCGCCAGAATCGACGTTGCCGTGCTGGACATCCAGTTACCCGGCGAGAGCGGCCTGCAACTCATGCAACGCCTGCGCCGTTCCCAGCCCGGGCTTGGCATCGTCGCCATGACGGCGCTGTCGGCCATTCACGACCGTGTGGCCGGTTACGAGAGCGGTGCCGACGTATACCTCATTAAGCCGGTGGATCCGCGCGAACTGCTGGCGGCAGTGGCGCGCTGCGGGCAACGCTCGCAGCAAGCAGTACAAGGGCCTCGGGTACCCATGACGCTCGAACCACTCCGGCGCTGCCTGACAGGGCCGGCAGGCGAGCAACGTCTTTCGGCGGACGAAGCCGTGGTTTTGGCCGCCTTGGTGCGAGCCCCCGAACAGCAACTGGAAAACTGGCAGTTGCTCGAGCTTCTGCAGATAGACCCGAGCAGTACCGACAAGGCCCGAATCGAAGTTCGCCTATCGCGCTTGCGCAAGAAATTGCTGCTGGCTGGCGCGGCGCCGGAATGCCTGCAGCCAATACGGGGCACGGGCTACCAACTCTGTGTCCCGTTGCAGATTGTCTAGGCTTTCCCGTGACCTCGGTCACATTTCAGGCGGTTGACCGAAAAAGTTAGCGATGCCCGGCGAAATCGAAAGGTTTTGCAAGGTTTCGTTGCCCGCACTCTGGATACTTATACCTATTGTTGATAGCCCATTCATCCATTAGATGTGGCTCTTGAGTGTCTCAGTAGGATTAGATCGCCGGAGATGAGCCGAATGTTTGCCGAGCCACAAACCGTATCAGACCAACGGAAAACTTGCCCCAAGTGCGACCACCCGGATGTGATGCGCATCCCCCGCAACTGGCGCGATCACCTGCAGACAGCGTTGCTGCGGCAGCCGTTGAAGCGGTATCGCTGCGGTCGTTGCCGAGCGGAACATACTTCCTTTAGCGAGCAGGAAAGCGACTGAGAGGAGGACTCCATGGATTGGAACTTCACCTTGAGCGCCACGGCGAGTGGTCTCATCAACGGCGTGCTCCCTTTCGAGGACGCCGCGATCACCATTGAATTGTCCGCCTGCCGGTTCCCCGCTGACACGGGTAGCAACCGTCATTTCGCTATTTTCAATGGCAGTGGCATCGTAGTGCTTGGCGAGCAGCGTTTCGCCTTCGACCCAAACCGCTACGGCCTGCTCATAGAATGCGAACGTCGGGCGTATGGCGAGTGGCTGTCGATCGCTTTCGGCAGCGTGGACGCGCCGTTGATGCTAGCCGGGTTCGATCTGCCAAAGTGGAATGGACTCCAAGCCGGCTGCGAACTGCACGCTGCACCAGACAGCGGCATGAATTGCCGAGCCAAGCTGGAAGCTCTGGCCAGCGACACGCTAGATATGGTGACCCTCCAACTGGAACGCGGCAGCACCACGCCGTCGTTGTACTTGCGGCGGGCGGCCTAAGCGCCCCCATCGCTGAGGGAACTTGGCTACCCGACGGCCGCGAGGAAGCTCGCTCCTACAGCGGGACTTCTTGGTAGGAGGGAGCTTGGCTCCTTGGCCATTCAGTGCAGGGTCAGCAGTTCCGGCTCGTCGATGGCGCGGGTGACCAGCTTCAGTGCTGCAGCGTCTTCCCCGGTAACGGTCACATGGACGTTGCCACCATTAGCCAGCTTGCCGAACAGCAGTTCTTCCGCCAGCGGACGCTTGATTTGGTCCTGAATAAGGCGCGCCATGGGGCGGGCACCCATCTTCGGGTCGTAGCCCTTCTTGCCCAGCCAGCGGCGCGCAGCGTCGTCCACGTGCAGTTGCACACCCTTCTGCTCGAGTTGGGTTTCCACTTCCACCAGCAGCTTGTCCACCACGCGTTCGATGGTGGCCTCGCCTAACGACGCGAACTGGATGATACCGTCGAGACGGTTGCGGAACTCCGGGCTGAATAGGCGCTTCAGCGCTTCCATGCCGTCGCTGGTGTTATCCGCATGCACGAAGCCGACGGACGGCCGCGACAACTCGAAGGCACCGGCGTTGGTGGTCATGACAATAACCACGTGGCGGAAGTCTGCCTTGCGACCATTGTTGTCCGTGAGCGTGCCGTGGTCCATCACCTGCAACAACAGGTTGAACACTTCCGGGTGCGCCTTCTCCACTTCATCGAGCAGCAACACGCAGTGCGGGTGCTTGGTGACAGCTTCCGTCAGCAAACCGCCCTGGTCGAAGCCGACATAGCCCGGGGGCGCGCCAATAAGGCGCGACACGGTGTGGCGTTCCATGTATTCGCTCATGTCGAAGCGCAGCAGTTCCACGCCCAGCGCAATGGCCAGCTGGCGCGTCACTTCCGTCTTGCCCACGCCGGTGGGGCCAGCAAACAAGAAGGAACCCACAGGCTTGCGGTTATCGCCCAATCCCGCACGCGCCAGCTTGATGGCGGCCGAAAGCGTATCGATGGCCGGGTCCTGCCCGAAGATGACAAGCTTGAGGTTACGCTCGAGGTTCTTAAGTACCTCGCGATCGGTAGACGAGACCTGCTTCGGCGGAATGCGCGCAATGCGCGCCACCACCGCTTCCACCTGCGCCACGTCCACTTCGGTCGGGCGCTGGTCCAAAGGCCTCAGGCGCAAGTTCGCGCCCGCCTCGTCCATCACGTCGATGGCCTTGTCTGGCAAGTGACGATCGTTGATATACCGCGCTGCCAGTTCCGCAGCCGAACGCAGCGCCTCGTCCTGATACTTCACGCCATGGTGCTCTTCGTATCGCGGCTTCAGGCCCTTCAGTATTTCGAAGGACTCCTGCACGGTGGGTTCTACGACGTCTATTTTCTGGAAGCGCCGTGCCAGAGCATGGTCTTTCTCGAAGATGCCGCGGTATTCCTGATAAGTCGTGGAGCCAATGCAGCGGAGTTGACCATTGGCCAACACGGGCTTGATCAGGTTGGAGGCGTCCATGACGCCGCCCGAAGCGGCACCGGCGCCGATCACCGTGTGGATTTCGTCGATGAAGAGGACGGCGCCCGGCTGTTTATACAACTCGGTAAGCACGCCCTTCAGGCGCTTTTCAAAGTCGCCGCGGTACTTGGTGCCAGCAATGAGCGAGCCCATATCCAGCGACCAGATGGTGCAGTCCGACAGTACGTCCGGCACCTTGCCTTCCGTGATCAGCCGCGCGAGTCCTTCAGCAATGGCCGTCTTACCAACGCCCGCCTCGCCCACGTAGAGCGGGTTGTTCTTGCGGCGACGGCAGAGAATCTCGATCGTGCGTTCCACCTCGAGCTGTCGCCCAATGAGGGGGTCGATGCGGCCTTCGGAAGCTAGCTTGTTGAGGTTGGAGCAGTACTTCTCGAGCGCGTTCCCCCCCTCCGCGCCGTCCTTCTCGCCTTCGGCGGCCGGCGTTTCGTCCTTTTCTGCCGGCTCTTCCTTCAGTTTGGAAAGGCCGTGGGAGACGTAATTGACGATGTCGAGGCGGGCGATGTCCTGCTGGCTGAGCAGGAAGGCCGCATGCGACTGCTTTTCGCTGAAGACGGCGATAAGCACGTTGGCTACGCCCACTTCCTTGCGACCACTGGACTGCACATGGAACACGGCGCGCTGCAGCACCCGCTGGAAACCCAGCGTCGGCTGTACTTCACGCTCGTCCTCTTCCGGCAAGCGTGGCGTTCCGTCCGCGATGAATTGTTCCAAGTCTTTCTTGAGTTTGACCAAGTCCGCTCCACAAGCGCGCAGCACCTCCCGCACCTTGGGGGTGTCGAGAATGGCCAGTAGCAAGTGTTCCACGGTCATGTATTCATGCCGCGCCTCACGAGCCGCTTGGAAGGCTTCGTTCAAGCAGTATTCGAGTTCACTGGAAAGCACTGTTCAGTCCGCCTCTTCCATAGTGCACAACAGCGGATGCTGGTGCTGACGGGCGTAGGCAGTCACCTGCGCCACTTTTGTTTCCGCAATTTCATAGGTAAAGGAGCCACAGACTCCCTTGCCCTTGGTATGCACCTCGAGCATCACGCGCGTCGCCCGGATACGGTCCAGGCCGAAAATGCGCTGCAAAACATCAACCACGAACTCCATGGGTGTGTAGTCGTCGTTCAGCAGCAGGACGTGATAGCGCGAGGGGCGCTTCAGTTGGGGCGCGGCTTCCTCGACCACCAAGCCACCACCCGGTTCTTCACCGAGGGGGCGTTGGGGCGGATCGGCAGGGCCAGCATACAGGGGATAGGGATTCACCCATCCTTTATAGGGCCGCCCCTACCCGATGACAAGGTCGGATTCAGTACTGGACACCCGTGAAGTTGCCAACCTGCTGCCCCAGGGCAATTTTTGTGAACAGTCGCCCTAAAAAACCCGCCGACTACGCTTAATTCCTTGAGCGTTGTCCCGCGCGCCCCGTATCATGGAAGGATGCAGGAAAGCGCCCGATGAAGCTCGCATTTGCCGGTGCCGCCGGAACCCGAGTGGTCGGCTGGGTGGAAGGTCGTGGGCCGCTGTTGGCTGCCGTGCCACTAGCGCTTGCGGTCGCTGCACTCGCCGCCCGTCTGGTGCTTGGTTTCCTTGCGGCCCAACCGGGTACGCAGAACGCGCAAATTGCCAACGTCGCCCTGCCCGCCATCACCGGTGCCACGCCCGGTGGCATCGATGCTGGCACCATCGCCAACGCTCATCTGTTCGGCATTGCTGGCTCCCTCGGCGGAGCCGATGCTGCGGGGGCTGCGCAGTCCGCCTCGAACCTGGTGTTAGCGGGCACCATCGCCTACCGAGACCCGGGCCTCGGCTTCGCCATTCTCGGTGAATCTGCCGAGGCAACCAAGTTCTACCGCATTGGCGATCTCGTGCCGGGTGGCGCAAAGCTGCGTGCCGTCTACGCGGACCGCGTCGAGCTAGACGCAAACGGTTCGGTGCAAACGCTCGCCCTGCCCCGGCAGTCCCTCGCGGGTATCGGCATGCCGGCATCCCCCATGCCGATAGCCATGTCCCCTACGGCCATGCCCTCCTTCCCGAATCGTCCGGCAGGCCTGCCCGCAGTCAGCCGCGCCATGGCCGACGACCCCGCCTTCGTCGCCGAAATCATTCGCCCCACGCCCGTGCTCATGGACGGACAGTTGCAGGGCTTCCGGGTCTACCCCGGCCGTGACCGCGCTGCCTTCGGGAGCCTAGGCCTCCAACCCGGCGACATGATTACGCAGGTGAACGGCTCGCCGCTGACCGACCCCGCCCGCGGCCTGTCGGCCATTACCGGTCTGCAACCGGGAGACCGGGTCAACGTCACGGTTTCGCGCAACGGTGTCACCCGCGATGTCACCATCGAAGCCAACCAGTTGGCCAAAGCGGCCAACTCGGCCGCGCCGCCGCCGGAGCCGACCGAATGACCGGGCTGGCTTTGGCTGAAGGCTCGCCACCGGTCCCGACTCGGGCTCTGACTGGGGCCACGGCTTGGTCGCGCGCGCCACGAGATGGTCATACGGACCGCATACACTCGGGGACCTCGAGGTCCCCTCTGATGCGCCTGCCAACACTCACTCTCCCGAAAATCGACGCGGCCAGCCTGCGGACTAATGCACCCGCCCTCATTACCGGCCTGCTGGTGCTGGCGCTAACGGTGACGGGTGTGCAACTGGCTCGGAGCGCCGTGGCTTGGTGGCAAGGCGCGCGCACCGGGGGGGCGGCTACCGTACCCACCGTCACCGGGGCCGCCACGCTGGGGTTCGATGCTAGCGCCATTGCCAATGCGCATTTATTTGGTGGTGGGGAAATGGCGAACGCGCCAACCGATGCAGAGCCACCTGCGTTGTTTTTGGCGGGAACCATTGCTTTCGACGACCCGGCCTCCGGCTTTGCCATCCTCGGCGAATCGACAGACACTGCCCGTTTCCGGGCGGTGGGTTCAGAAATCTCTCCGGGCCTGCTCCTGAAAGCCGTTTTTCGGGACCGCGTGCTAGTAGGTCAGGGCGAAAGTTCGTTTACCATCCGCTTGCCTACCAAGTTGGCCGCAGGCATGGCCTCCCTGTATTCGTCTCTACCGACAGGTGGTGACGGGCAACTAGTCGGTAACGTCTTCGCCTTCACCCCGACGTACGACGAAAAAACGCTGGTTGGTGTCAAAATCATACCGGGCTTGGACACAGCCACATTTCAGGCTCTGGGCTTGCGAGCAGGCGACTCCATCGCGGAATTCGCCCATCAGAACATTACGGATCCCGCCGAATCCCTCTGGAGTTTGGCAAACATCCAGCCCGGAGAAGAAATCGAGATTACTGTCATGCGCAATGGCGGGTATATCGACATGACAGTGAACGGCACTCAGGTGACCAAGAAGCGTAACCAGATACTGGCTCAACAATCCGCCAAACCTGTTTCCTCGAAGTAATGTGTAGCGAATTTAACTCGCTACCAAACCAGAACGACGGACAAGACCCCATGAAGCAAACTCTCCCTGCCCGTCTTCTCCTGCTGTCGCTAGCCGCAGCCGTCACGCTGGCTGCCGGCACCGGACTGGTGCCTGTCGCCGCGGCTCAAGAGCCCGGCGCTCCGCCTGCTGCCATGTCCGGCGTGAATCCTGTCATTACCCCGGCTAGCAACCGTTCCAACGGCCCGCTCATCACGCCGAACTACAAAGACGCGGACCTCGGGCAGATTGTTGAGGCCGTGAGCCAAGTCACCGGCAAGAACTTCATCGTCGACCCACGCGCCAAGGCGCAGGTCACTATGCTTTCCGCCACCCCCATGTCGCCGGAAGCCTTCTACGAAGCCTTTCTGTCCATTCTGCAGGTGCATGGCTTTGTAGCCGTGCCTTCGGGGCGAGTGTGGAAGATTATCCCGGATGCCAACGCCCGTCAGGTGCCCGCCAACGACCTGCCCGACAAAGTCAGCAGCAGCTCCGACGAAATCGTCACGCAGGTGCTGCAGGTGCGTAATGTCAGTGCCGCACAGTTGGTGCCCATCCTGCGCCCGCTCATCCCGCAGTACGGCCACCTAGCCGCTTATCCGTCTTCGAACATCCTCATCATTTCGGACCGCGCCAACAACGTGAACCGGCTCACCCGGATCATCAAGCGCATAGACCACGGCGGCGATGAAGACATCGACGTCATCCGCCTCGAGCATGCTTCAGCAGCCGAAGTGGTCCGTGTAGTGAATTCGCTCGCCGCGGCTCAAGCCGGCGCTGAAGGCGGCGGCGTGAAACTGGTAGCGGACGAGCGCACCAACAGCGTGCTGCTTAGCGGCGAAAGCGGCCAACGCCTGCGCTTAAAGGCCTTGGTGACCCACCTCGACACGCCGCTCGAAGCGGGCGGCGACACCCAAGTGCGCTATCTGCGCTATTCCGACGCCGAAAAAATTGCCGTAAAACTGAAAGAGCAGTTGAACGGGCTCCAGTCTTCAAGTGGCGGCACGCCCGCGGGCCCCTCAGCGAGCCGCGGCGAAGGCGGTACCACCATTTGGGCCGATCCTGAAACCAATGCTTTGGTAGTCACCGCACCGCCGAAGATCATGCGTTCGCTCATGTCCGTGGTGGACCGTCTCGACATTCGCCGCGCCCAAGTGCTGGTGGAAGCCATCATCGTCGAGGTCTCTGGCGAAAAGAACGTCGACCTCGGCGTGAACTGGATTCTCGATGGCTCCGCGGACAACATCGTGGCCGGTGGTTTTGTCTCGCCCATCGGCGGCACCAGCATCGGCGACATCGCCCGCGCCATTCAAACGCCCTCCGCCATCACCAGCGTGCCTTCGGGCATGACCATTGGTGTGGGCCGATTCAAGGACGGCGGTACGAACTTCGGTGCCATCTTACGTGCCATCCGCGGGGATGCGCGTACGAACATCATCTCCACGCCGTCCATCATCACGCTGGACAACCAGGAAGCCCAAATCAAGGTGGCTCAGGAAGTGCCATTCATCACTGGCCAGTTCACCAACACCGGTAGCGGCGGCAGCAATGGCTCCGTCAACCCCTTCCAGACCATCCAGCGGCAGGAAGTCGGCACCATCCTGAAGGTCACCCCGCAGATTACCGACGACGGCACCATCGTGATGAAGATTGAACAGGAAGCCAGCAGCCTGGCGGCCTCCTCCGCCGGCGCTGCGGACCTCATCACCAACAAACGCACCATCAGCACCAAGGTGCTGGCGGACGACGGCGAAGTCATCGTGCTGGGCGGCCTCATCTCGGACAGCCTCACGGATGGTGAGCAGCGAGTGCCCTACCTTGGCCGCATACCTGTGCTGGGAGAACTGTTCCGCACCCGCAATGCCAAAAAGAACAAGACCAACCTCATGGTCTTCATCCGTCCAAAGATTCTCATGGACGGTACTCAGGTGGCTGCCGAAACGGAAGCCAAGTACAACTACCTGCGCGGCATCCAGACCGGTCGTACCAACGGCCGCGCGCCCATGCTGCCGGGCGAACGCCAGCCAACACTCCCCGCCATGGAACAACTATCGCCGGCGGTTACGCCTGCCAAGTCAACGCCGGCATCAGTGCCTGTAGCAGCGCCTGCAGCGGCGTCGGCAGAAGCACCAGCAGTAGACGTAGCTCCGACAGCAGCACCGGCTGCAAAGCCAGCAGCGAAACCGGCGGTTACGCTCGTCACTAGCGAAGCGCAGCCCTCGCGACCGCAGCAGCGCTGAGCCGTCGCCATGTCCGCCAATGCCACTGAAGTGTTGACCGGCACGCTCAGCACTCTGCCGCCAGCCGCGCGCCTGTCCTTCGCCTTTGCCAAGCGGCACGGTGTGCTGGTGCGCGGTTTCGAAGGCGACGATGCGTTAGTCACTTGCCGCGAGGGTGCCGACCCGCGTGGTATCGCCGAGGTCCGTCGCCATCTAGGCCGGCGTCTGCGTCTGGAACGCGTTCCTGCCGACACCTTCGACGAGATGCTGCAGAAGGCCTACGAAGCCGGCACCGAAGCCGCCATGGAAGCGGCAGAGGGGCTCGAGGGCGACACCAACCTGACGTTGCTCGCCGAAGAACTGCCCGAGCCTTCAGACCTGCTCGAGAGCGAAGACGACGCGCCCATCATCCGGCTGCTGAACGCGGTATTGACGCAGGCCGTCAAGGAAAACGCCTCCGACATCCACATCGAGCCCTACGAAAATCGCTTGGTCGTGCGCTTCCGCGTCGATGGCGTATTGCGCGAAGTGCTCGTGTCGCGCCGCGCGCTGTCGCCACTCGTAGTGTCACGTATCAAGGTTATGTCGAAGCTCGACATCGCTGAAAAGCGCCTGCCGCAAGACGGCCGCATCAGCCTGCGCATTGCTGGCCGCCCGGTGGACGTTCGCGTCTCTACCATTCCTGCCGGCCACGGCGAACGCGTGGTGCTGCGCTTGCTGGACAAGCAGGCCGGGCGTCTCGACCTGACCGCGCTGGGCATGCACCCGCAAACGCGCGAACGCTACGACGAACTGCTGCACAAGCCCTATGGCATCATCCTCGTCACCGGCCCCACCGGTTCCGGTAAAACCACCTCGCTCTATGCGGGTCTGGAAAAGCTGAACGACAACTCGCGGAACATCCTCACCGTCGAGGACCCCATTGAGTACTACATCGATGGTATTGGCCAAACCCAAGTAAACACCAAGGTCGACATGACCTTTGCCCGCGGCTTGCGTGCCATTCTTCGCCAAGACCCGGACGTGGTGATGGTCGGCGAAATCCGCGACCTGGAAACGGCGCAGATTGCCGTGCAAGCCTCGCTCACCGGTCACTTAGTGTTGTCCACTTTGCATACCAACACGGCCGTCGGTGCTATCACGCGTTTGCGCGATATGGGTGTGGAGCCATTCCTGCTGTCCTCAACGCTACTCGGTGTGGTGGCGCAGCGCCTCGTGCGCACGCTGAACCCCACCACGCGCGTGCCCTACACCGCCGGTGAATACGAACGCAGCCTGCTGAACGTGCCCGCCGAAGATGGCGCGCCCACGCTCTATCATCCCGGCACAGAGGTGGGCTACAAGGGCCGCACCGGCATCTACGAACTAACGCTTGTCGACGAGCAAATGCGCACACTCATCCACGACGGCGCTGGTGAGCAGGAATTGGAGCGTCATGCCCGTACGCTAACGCCGGGCATCCGTGATGACGGCCGCAACAAGGTGCTGGCAGGCGTTACTACCGTCGAGGAAGTCCTGCGCGTCACGCGCGAGGACTAGCCACTAACTATGCCCGCCTTCGAATATTCGGCTCTCGATACCACCGGCCGCACCCACAAGGGTGTGCTCGAAGGGGAGACGGCGCGCCAAGTACGCCAACAATTGCGCGAGCGTGGACTGCTGCCCACCACCGTCCAAGAAGTGGAACGCAAGGAAGCCGCCCGTGGCAAGGGCAGCCTCGGCTCCAGTCGCGGCATCTCTGCCGGCGACCTCGCCATGCTGACGCGCCAACTAGCCACGCTGACCCGCGCTGGTCTGCCATTGGAAGAAGCCCTGCTGGCAGTTTCGCAGCAGACCGAAAAGCCACGTGTCCGCAACATCGTTGCCGGCGTTCGCGCCCGCATCATGGAAGGCCGCAGCCTCGCGGATGCGCTCGGTGCCTTCCCGCAGTCGTTCCCGGACATCTACCGTGCCACCGTAGCGGCTGGCGAACAATCCGGCCGTCTCGACCCGGTGCTGGAGCGCTTGGCGGAATACACCGAGAGCCGGCAGATTACCGAGTCGCAAATCCGCAATGCAATGGTCTACCCCACGCTGCTGGTCATCGTCTCATCCATCATCGTCACCGTGCTCATGCTGAAGGTCGTCCCCGAAGTGGTGAACGTGTTCCGCACAGGCAAGCAAGAACTGCCCTTCGCCACCAAGTTTCTCATCGGCTTCAGCGATTTGTTCCGTGCTTGGTGGTGGGCCATCTTCGCTGGCATCGGCAGCAGCGTGTGGGGCTTTCGCCGCTGGCTGCAAAACCCGGCTGCGCGGCGGCGCTTCGACACCTGGGTGCTCACCCTGCCGCTCATTGGTCGCGTGGCCCGTGGCGTAAACGCCGCCCGCTTCGCTCGCACGCTGTCCACGCTCACCTCCAGCGCCGTGCCCGTGCTCGACGCCATGCGCATCGCCGGTGAAGTGGTCGCAAACGTGCCCATGCGCGAGGCCGTGGCGGAAGCTGCCGTGCGTGTGCGGGAAGGCGCGCCTATCGCGCGCTCGCTGGCGCATCGCAAGTTGTTTCCGCCTATGCTCATCCATCTCATCGCCAGCGGCGAAACCAGCGGCGAACTAGATACCATGCTGGAGCGTGCCGCCACGAACCAGGAACGCGAGATGAACGATCTCATCACCACGGCCGTCGGCATTCTGGGCCCGGTGATGATTCTGTTCATGGGCGCGTTCGTGTTGTTCATCGTCATCGCTTTGCTGCTGCCCATCTTCCAGCTGAATACGCTGGTGCATTGACATGAACCGCCCTGTTGACCTGCGCAGCGATACTGTCACGCGCCCTACCGCCGCCATGCAGGCCGCCATGTTCGCCGCTCCGGTGGGCGATGACGTCTTCGGTGACGACCCTTCCGTGAATGCGCTGCAAGCCGCGTTGGCAGAACGTCTCGGGTTCGAGGCAGCGCTGTTCATGCCCAGCGGCACGCAGAGCAACTTCTGCGCCCTGCTGGCGCATTGCGCCCGTGGCGATGAATACTTGGTGGGCGAATATGCGCACACCTACCGCTGGGAAGCTGGCGGCGCTGCTGTCATGGGTTCTATTCAGCCCCAGCCGCTGCGCCAGCAGCCGGATGGCTCGCTGGCCTTGGCGGACATCGAAGCGAATATCAAGCCGGACGACCCACACTACGCACGCACCCGCCTGCTGGCCCTAGAAAACACCATCGGTGGCAAGGTACTACCAATGGCTTACCTAGAGGCGGCCACAGCGCTGGCCCGCCAGCATGGTTTGTCGACACACCTGGATGGCGCGCGTCTATTCAACGCCGCCGTAGCACTGGCCGCGGATACCAAACAAGGTTTCAACGACGACCCGTACGCTGCGGCACGCGCCGTCTGCGCGCCGTTCGACAGCGTCTCCGTGTGTTTTTCAAAGGGGTTGGGTGCGCCGGTGGGTTCCGTGCTGTGCGGTTCGCGCGAACTCATCCAACGCGCCTTGCGCGTTCGCAAGATGGCCGGCGGCGGTATGCGCCAAGCCGGGTTTCTGGCTGCGGCGGCCCACCACGCACTCAACCATCATGTGGTCCGCCTGGCCGAGGACCATACCCTCGCCACGCGACTTGCTGCAGGCCTGACCGGCCTGCCAGGAGTGGTGGTGGAACCGCCGCAGAGCAATATCGTCTTCGTGGACGTGCCCCGCGACCGTGCGGTAGGCCTCACGGACCGCCTGAAGGCAGCCGGTGTACTCGCCACCGGCCTGTACCGCCTGCGTTTCGTCACGCACCTAGATGTGGATGCGGCAGGCATCGACTACGCCATTGCCGTGCTGCAAAAAGAACTGGGCTAAGTACTGCCGGCGCGCCCCGCCTGTTCGCTTGTTCGCTCGCACCAGAGCCTGAGGTAGGCGAGACTTAATGAAAATCGCGGGAGCGCGCCAGTAGCTCACCAAGCCGCAACGATTCGTCCTTCAGACGGCGCACCACCAAGTGCACCACATCGCCTTCGCGCTGCACTTCGCCTTCCGCCCACAGCAAGCGCGAACCCAATAGCGCGCGGCGGTCGCGTTGGGCAATGCGTTTCCATACCACCAGGTTCACCACACCCGTCTCGTCTTCCACAGTAACGAACGTCACGCCACTGGCAGTGCCGGGACGCTGCCGCACCAGTACCAACCCCGCCACGCGCGCACGCGTGCCATGGGCCAGCGCCAATAGGTCCTCCGCAGTACACGCACCCGCTACCCGCAAGCCTTCGCGCACCAGCGCCACCGGATGCGGACCGAGTGTCAGACCTAGTTGCCGGTAGTCCGCTACGACGTTCTCACCAGGCGTGGGTGCGCGCAGCAAGGGCGTGGCCTCGTTAATGCGCACTTCATCGAATAGCGGCAAGCCTTCTTCCACCCCCGCCACTTCCCAAGCCGCACGGTGCCGATGCCCCGCCAGCCCTTCCAGCGCACCGGCTGCCGCCAATGCCGCCAATTCGCGCCGCACTAATTGCGCGCGTTCTGCCAGTTCTTGCACGCTGGTGAACAGCCCAGCCTGCCGTGCCGCGGCCACGCGTTGTGCTGCCGGCTCGCCCAACCCAGCCACGCGCGCCAGGCCCAGCCGCACCGCTGGTTGGTCATCGTCCGCCCGTTCCAACCGACAACCCCAAGCGCTGTGCTGCACGTTCACCGCGCGCACTTCCACGCCATGCATTCGTGCATCGCGTACCAGTTGCGCCGGCGCATAGAAGCCCATGGGTTGGCTGTCGAGCAGTGCCGCCAAAAACGCGGCCGGTGCGTGGCACTTCAGCCAGCAGGATACATACACCAGCAAGGCAAAGCTGGCGGCATGCGACTCCGGAAAACCGTAATCGCCAAAACCACGAATCTGCCGGAACAACTGCTGCGCAAACTGCGCTGGGTAACCACGCAAACGCATTCCCTCCAGCAGCCGTTCTTCAAAAGGGCCAAGGCCACCGCGACGCTTCCACGCCGCCATAGCACGCCGCAGTTGGTCCGCTTCGCCCGGCGTGAAACCTGCAGCGACAATGGCCACCTGCATCACCTGTTCCTGAAAGATGGGTACGCCCAGCGTGCGCTCCAATACGCCCTTCACTTCAGGGCTCGGGTAAGTGGCGGGCTCTTCGCCGTTACGGCGGCGCAAGTAAGGGTGGACCATGTCGCCCTGAATGGGCCCAGGCCGCACGATGGCCACTTGGATGACCAAGTCGTAGTAGTGACGAGGCCGCAGCCGCGGCAGCATGGCCATCTGCGCCCGCGATTCAATCTGGAACACGCCCACGGTGTCTGCGCGGCAGATCATGGCGTAAGTGGCTGGGTCCTCCGCTGGCACATCGGCCATGGTGAACGGGCGCCCTTCCCAAGCGGCTATGTAGTCGAGTGCGCGACGAATGGCGGTGAGCATACCCAGCGCCAATACATCTACCTTCAGCAGGCCCAGTTCGTCGAGGTCATCTTTGTCCCACTGAATAACCGTGCGCCCCGGCATGCTGGCGTTTTCCACGGGTACCAGTTCTTCCAGTAACCCGCGGGCGATAACAAAGCCGCCTACATGCTGGGACAAGTGCCGGGGGAACCCGTCCAGGGCTGCCACCAGCCCAAGCAAACGCTGTACTTGTGGGTTCGCCGGCTCGAAGCCCGCTTCGCGCACGCGGGCTTCGTCCACCTCTTTCCCATCCCACCACTGCAGCGACCGCGCAAGACGGTCTACCTGCAGCCCATCAAAGCCCAGTGCCTTGCCTACATCGCGGATAGCGCTACGTGGGTGGTACGTGATGACGGTCGCCGCGAGCGCAGCGCGGTCGCGCCCGTATTTTTCATAGAGATACTGAATGACCTCCTCGCGACGCTCGTGCTCGAAGTCGATGTCGATGTCGGGCGGCTCGTTGCGTTCGCGAGAGATGAAGCGTTCCACCAGCAGTTGTAGCCGCGCCGGGTCCACTTCTGTGACCCCCAGCGCATAGCAAACGGCGGAATTCGCGGCGGACCCGCGGCCCTGACACAAGATGCGGCGGCTACGCGCAAAAGCCACCAAGTCCTGCACAGTCAGGAAATATGGCTCGTAGCGTAGTTCTGCGATGAGTGCGAGTTCGTGTTCCACCTGCGCGCGTACCTTGGCCGGCAAGCCGCCCGGGTAGCGCCGCTGCAAGCCGACTTCCGTCAGATGGCGCAGCCAGCTGGTGGCGGTCTCGCCTTCCGGCACGAGTTCTGCCGGGTATTCGTAGCGCAGTTCGTCCAGTGAAAACCGACAACGCTCGGCCACTTCCAGCGTAGCGCGTAGCAACGGTGCGGGGTACAGCTTGGCTAACCTTTCCACTGAACGCAGGTGGCGTTCGCCATTCGGATAAAGCGCGTGGCCAGCCGCCTGCAAGGGGGTTCGCAAGCGAATGGCGGTGAGCGTGTCCTGCAAGGCACGGCGCGCCGGAACATGCAGATGCACATCGCCCGACGCGAGGCTCGGCAAGCCGTGGCGGTTGGCAAAGGCCACGCGTTCGCGCAGCAACTGGCGGTCGTTGCCACCGCCAAGCAGTTCCACCGCCAGCCACAAGCGGCCTTCGAAGCGTTCCCGCAGAAAGCGCGTATGTTCTACTGGCTCTGTGGCCGCACCGGGCGTGGACGGTAACCACAGCAACACGCAGCCATCGAGCGGACGTTCGAGGTCTGCCATGCTCAAGTGATAACCACCCTTCGGCGCGGCGCGGCGCCCCGCGGTGATGAACCGCGACAACTGGCCATAGCCTTGCCGGTGCGTGGCTAGCAGCACGCAACGCAAACCCTCTACCAGCCGGAACTCGCTGCCCACGATGAACGGCAAGCCACATTCCTTCGCAGCGGTGTGCGCCCGTACCACGCCAGCCACGGAACATTCGTCCGTGAGTGCTAAAGCGGCATAGCCCAACGCCTGCGCTTGTGCCACCAGTTCACGCGGATGCGAAGCCCCCCGCAGGAAGCTGAAATTCGAAAGGGCGTGGAGTTCGGCGTAAGACATGGGGAGTTACGAGGCAGACCGTGAACCAAACCAACCAGACGAACTAGACCAACGAACCTGCCAGTAGCGGCGCAGTAAGCGGCGGCTAACCGAACACGCCATGTAGCCACCAACTGCCCGGCTCCACCTCGCCGCGCTCGCGGTAGACCCACAGCCGCACACCATCCGCACGACGCACGGTGTAGTAGTCGCGCTGCACTTCGGCGCCATCCCACCAACCGCTTTCGATGCGTTCAGGGCCTTGTTCGGACACCAATGGCCCCTCGTGCCAGGGCAGCCCTTCGCGTACCCGCAAGCGTTGCGGCGCTGGCAACAGCCACAGTGGACGTTGCATGGCTGGTGGTGGCACACCGGGTTCGGCTACTGCCCTGCCCTTATCCGGCCCTTGGCCCAGCCCTTGGCCCGGCCCTTTGCTCGGCCCTTGGCCCGGTCCTTGGCGCGGCCCTTGGCCTGCTGCTGGCAATGTCTTGCCCCGCACCACCTTCGCCGGTGCGCGGCGCCACGCCGCCTCGGGGCGGTGCTCCGGCACCAGCGACAGACCATGGACAGCGCCCTCGCCCAACCGCGCCCGCAACCGGTCCAGCAACACTTCAGCTGCGCCCGCCTCTACAGCATCTTCGGTGCCGGGTAAGGCGCGGGTGTCGGGCGGCAGCGGCACCACCACGCCCGAACGTAACCGCAAGGCACACACCGGCGACAGCAGTTCCAATCGGTCGAGCCGTTCGCGTAACAAAGCCCCGAGCCGGTGCGCAGCGGCACCGGGAGCAGCCAACCCGAGGGCGACGGTAGTGAGGCGTGGCGCACTACCCGTCTCCGCCACCAAGCGGCTGGGGCGATGACGTAACTGCAGCACCACCCCATGCACGCCGGCATTGCGGCTGCGCAAGAAAGCTTCCAGCGCTGCCAGCAGATGGTCCACCGCTGGCAGTAAGGCTGGCACTGTAGTGGCTTCCGCTTCCAGTTCCAGCGTCTCCATAAAACGTTCAGGGAGCGTGGTCCGGGCGCGGGGCGTGGGGCGATGCCCCAGCGCCTGCTCTAGTTGTTCTGCCACCACTGGCCCATAGCGCCGGGCCAAGCCTTCCCGTGGCAAGCGGAGCACCTCGCCTACCTGCCGCGCACCAGCCTCCGCCAAGCGGTCCAAAACGGTATCTGGCCAACGGGTGGCCGTGAGGGGCAAAGGGGCCAAAGCCGCCGCCAAAGGCCCCCAGCCACTCACCGCTCGCACCGCCGCCCCAGGCATGCCCGCACGAGCGGACCACAGCGCGGACAGTGGCGTGGGGGTCAGCGCCAGCGAGGCCGTAAAACCTTCGCGCGCCAAGTCACGCCGCCAACGGGCCAACAAAGCGCGGGTGCCCCCCAGCAGCCGCAAACTGCCGCGGACTTCCAGTAAGAGCGCGTCGGGCGGCTCCAAGCTGACCCAAGGCGTGTACTGCGTGGCCAGCCGGGCCAGCCGTTCCAGCGCCAGCTGTTCGCGCTGCGGCTGGCGCGGTAGCACCCCCAGCTGTGGTGCCAAGGCATAGGCAGCGTTCAGGCCATGGCCTGGGCGAATACCTAACGCCAAGGCGGCAGCATCGGCGGCCACCACCTCGCACTGCACCCCCTCTCCGGAGACTATTACCTTAGGTAATTCAATATCTTGTGAGGTATTTAAAATGTATTTTTCAAGTTTAAGGCATTCGATGGCCAGCGCCGGCAGGTGCACCGCCAGCCACAAGTGGCGCGCGGCGGCGCGGGCGGCAGGTGCTGGTGGCAGGGCTGGCCGGCCACTCTTGTGCGGGGCAGCTGGCTGTGAGCTTTCTTTATGGGCGGCAGCTGGCTGCCGACTGTCATCGGCCATCTCTTCTTGTGGGGGCGGGCTTGCTCGCGACGCCTGCAGAGCCAACCCTTCCTGCACGAGCAAACGTGCTCGTGCCCCGCGCCTAGCCGTGCCGGAGCGCATCACGCACCCACCCGGGCCGGCCGCCCTGGCACTTCAATACTTCGATATCCAGCCCGCCCGCCGGGCGCGGATGCAGCACCAGCCGCAAGCTGGCTGGCGAGGCCAACGCCACCTGAGCCAAAGGCCGGAACAACACGCCCAGCGCCCCGCCTTGGGCGGCAGCCAGCTTCAGGCGACGCAGGGCGTGGTCGTCTGCCGGATGCGCCCAGCCGAAGACTGCGGCACAGGCACCCGAGCGCAAAGCTTGTTCCATGGCCCAGAGCGCCTCGGCGGGGGATTCCGGGGCTACCCAGAGCACTTGCTCGGGGCGCACGCCGGCCTGCGCCAAAGCTGGACCGTAGGGAACATAGGGCGGGCGAACCCAAGCCAACCAGCGCGGCTTGGCTGGTACCCGGGCGCCGTCGTCACAGGCGCGGGCTGGACCACCAGCCGCCCACTGCTGCAGGGCCGGCAACCACAGGGAAACCTCGCCAACGCCAGAACGAGCCGACAACACTTCTACGAGCGTGCCCACGGGCCAGCCGCCACCCGGCAGCACAGCAGAAAGCCTTGGAAACCCCGTGGGCAGGTACGCGCCGGCAGCAAACGCCGACACACCCCCCTGCGGACCTACCCGCCAGACAGCACCGGCCGACTGTTCCAGCAAGCTGGCCAGGGCCTCGGCATGGACAGGAGGCGCCCCCGGGGACCGGGAAGCGCCTTCGCTCATTGGAGCCGGTCGATGGAACGCCCGCAGCGCAACACGCCCACCACCACGCCTTCGATGATGAGCGACTGCTCTTCGAGGTCGACGCGGATGGGGTCGAAATCGCGATTTTCGGGCAGGAGCCACACCACCGGGCCATCCTGGCGATAGCGCTTCACGGTGACCTCGTTTTCAAGGCGCGCTACCACCACCTGACGATTGCGCACTTCAGGTGTGCGGTGCACGGCCACCAAGTCGCCGTCGAGGATGCCGATGTCCTTCATGGACATACCCACCACCTTCAGCAGGTAGTGCGGCTTGGGGTGGAAGAGATCTGGGTCCACTTGGTAGCGCGATTCGATGTTTTCCTCGGCGAGGATAGGCCGACCAGCAGCCACCCGCCCGATGAGCGGCAAGCCAGGCGGCGGCGGCATGTCGCGGACAACGCCTTCCTTCAACTGGATACCGCGCGAGGCGCCTGGCACCAGTTCCAGCACACCCTTGCGCTGAAGGGCACGCAGGTGGTCTTCGGCGGCATTGGCGGACTTGAAGCCCAACCCACGAGCAATTTCCGCACGCGTGGGCGGCATACCGTTTTCCTGAACGTAGTCGCGGATGAATTCGAGGATTTGTTGCTGGCGGGGAGTGAGATCCGACATGGCTGGCTCCACTGGAGGGTGCATCTGGGGGTGCATCTGGGGATGCTTCAGGG
>Ga0164294_10000577_pt1 | contig 34936 bp, 29 predicted proteins | sample GEODES005metaG_FD_111479 | JGI IMG/M metagenome (GOLD analysis project Ga0164294, IMG submission 111479) | Oligotrophic lake water microbial communities from Sparkling Lake, Wisconsin, USA - GEODES005 metaG | ecosystem: Environmental > Aquatic > Freshwater > Lake | place: USA: Sparkling Lake... | reverse complement strand
CTCCATCCCTCAGCGCCGCCCGGCGATGAGCTCGGCCAGGGCGCGCTCGTAGCGATCCCAGACCGCGTCCCAACTGCGGTTTTGCTGCACATAGCGCCGCCCCTCGGCGCCGAGGCGGGCCCGGCCGGCCGGGTCGGCGAGGAGCTGCTGGATGGCCGCGCGCAGGGCCAGCACGTCGCCGGGGGGCACGGGGAGGCCGATGCCGCCGGTGGCTTCGCGGATGGCCGGCTGATCGCTCCAGACCACCGGCAGGCCGGCGGCCATCGCCTCCACTGCGCTGTAGCCAAAGCCTTCTTCCATCACCGTGGGGAAGAGCGCGACGTCGGCGGCGGCGTAGTGGGGCGCCATCTCGGGCACGTCGGGGGCGAAGTCCACCGGCTGGCCCCAGGCCTGCACCCGGAGCTGGTCGAGGTAGACGCGGTCGACCACGGCGCCGACCAGGGTGAGGCGCACCCGCTCCTTGTCGGCCCGGGGCAGGCGGGCGACGGCGTCGATGGCGAGGTGCTGCCCCTTTCCGGGCAGGAAGCGCGAGGCGTAGACGAGGTGCAGCCGGTCGTCGCCGGCGTGAGCCGCGGCGTGTGTTGCGGCGTTGGGCGCGAAGAGGTCGGCGTCGACGCCATTGGGGATCACCCGCAGGCGCTCGGTCGGCAGCCCCAGGTCGACCAGCGTGCGGCCGGTGGCGGCGCTGACGGTGATGACGGCGTCGGCCTTTCCGGCGCGGGCGACCGTGAAGCGCCGGCGGAGTTGGGCCTCGATGTCCTGGGCCCGCACGGCGCCGAAGTTGAGGTCGTGGACGATGATCGCGGTGGGCCGGCCGGTGGGCGGCACCTCGATGTTGTTGGAGAGCACCACATCGGGCTTGAAGCGGCGCGCCGCCTGAAAGATCGCGACCGCCATCGCCGCCCAGCGGGCCGGCTGGCTTTTGGCGCGCAGGTCAACCGCCTGGGCCTCGCTCGGGACCTCGCTGCGGGCGCGCACAAAGCCCACCACAAGCTGAACCTCATGGCGGCGGCGGGCCCGTTCGTAGAGCGATGCAGCGACGGTCTCGGTGCCCGACCAGACGTCCGGCGGGTAGCGCCGGGCGGCCATCAGGATCTTCATCACAAGCCCTGGCCGAAGATCACGAAGACGCCGCCGGCGTCGGTGCCGGCGAGGTCATTGCTGGCCGCCCCCACGGCGAAGTCCTCGGTGATGTCGCCGTTCATCTCGCCGATAAAGCCCACGCCGGCGCCCAACTCGTCGCGGGCGGCGCCAACCAGGGCGATGCCGCTGGCGTCGAGGGCCATCGTGCCGGCCGGCAGGGGCGAGTAGAGCAGCCAGGCGCCGCCGCTGTCGGTGGTGTCGGTGTCGGCGGCGCTGGCGCCGATGAGCAGGTCGGAGACGCCGTTGCCGTCGACGTCACCGCCGGCGTCCACGTCGCCGCCGATGCGGTCGCGGGCCTTGGGGCCGAGCAGGCGGCTGCTGGCCGTCGACAGCGAGATGGCGCCGCTCACGGGCCCGTCGATCACGTAGACGATGCCCTGCTCGTCGAGATCATCGCCGGCGTAGGGGGCGGAGATCACGATGTCGTCTTTGCCGTCGTCGTTGAGGTCGGCCACGGCGAAGGCGGTGCCGGACTGATCGTCGCGCTCCTCGCCCTCCAGGCGGGCGGCGGCGTCGGCGGCGGCGAGGCCTCCGCTGATCGGGGCCTCGAACATCCACACGGCACCCTGGTTGTCGTTGCTGGGCCAGGTGTAGCCGCTGGCAAACAGCTCGGAGACGCCGTCGCCGTCGGTGTCGGCGTCGCCGATCACCTGGGTGCCCAGCCGATCGTAGTCCTCGTCGCCGAGGATGCGGGCCTCGGCCAGGGAGAGGTCGACCGAGTCCACCAGGGCCCCGCTCACCACATAGGCCGCGCCCTGCTGCTGGAAGCTGCCGTCGCCCTGGCCGATGGCGCTGACCACGAGGTCGGCCACGCCATCGCCGGTGAGGTCGCCCGCCCCGGAGACCGAGGTGCCGGCCAGATCGTAGGTGATCTCGCCGATCAGGCGCAGGTTGGAGGCGTAGAGGCTGACGTCGGCCGTGACCGGCCCCAGCACGAGGTAGGCCTCGCCCGAGTCCGTGCCGCCGCCCTTGCCCTTGGGCGCGCCGATGACGGCGTCGCCATGCCCATCCCCGTTGAGGTCGCCCATCCAAAGGCTGGCGCCGGCGTTGTGGCCGGCCGCCGAGCCGTACAGGCGGAAGGGCGCCGCCGAGAGGCTGGCCCGACCGGCCACCAGCGGCCCGGGCTGCACATAGACCACGCCCGAGTCCACCCCCGAGGTGTCGCTGCGGGCCGAGCCGATCAGCAGGTCGCCGATCCCGTCGCCCGTCAGGTCGGCCCCGCCGACGATCGGCCCGGCGACGCGCTCACCGGTGGAGGGGCCGGTGAAGATGGCGTTGGCGTTGGTGTAGGTGAAGCTGCCCGAGAGCGCGCACTCGGTCTCATCGCCATTGCAGTTGTTGTCGAGCCCGTCGTTGCAGATCTCGGTGGCCCCCGGGCTGGCGGCGGCGCTGGTGTCGTCGCAGTCGGTGGCGTCGGAGATGTAGCCGGGGGGCTGCTCGCACGAGGAGATGGTGGTGGCGGCGTCGCCATAGCCGTCGCCGTCGGCGTCGCGGTAGAAGGGGATGCCGTCGCCGCCTGGCTCGTCGATGACCGTGTCGCAGTCGTTGTTGATGCCGTCACACAGCTCGACGGCGTCGGGGTGGATGGCGGCGTTGTCGTCGTCGCAGTCCACGTCGGCGGCGTAGCCGTCGGCGTCGTTGTCGGGCGGCACGTAGGGGGCGGGGCCCTCTTCTTCGGGCAGCACCACGCCCTTGTCTTTGTTGCAGGCCATCGCCAGAGCAAGCAGGCAGAGCGGGAGCAGACGGCGCATCAGGACCTCGCCCGGCTCGTGTAACCGGGCGGGAAATCAGCGACCGCCGCCCGCGTTGAGCCAGTCGATCAGCCGGTCGACGTCCCGCCAGCGGTTGCGGTTGCGCGGCGCGCCCAGCATCGTGAAGGCCACGCGCCGGCCGTCCTCGGTGCGGATGACGGCGGTGAAGCAGTAGCGGGCGGTGTCGGTGTAGCCGGTCTTGGCGCCCAGCACGTCGATGTCTTTGCGCTCGACGATGCGGTCGGTGGTGTAGAGGCGGCGCACCCGGTCGCGGCTGATGTCGTGGAAGTCCCAGTAGGGGGCGTTGACCACCGCGGCGGTGCTGGGGTGCAGCGAGGCGGCCAGGACCGCCCGGGTCATGTCGCGGGCCGTGCTGAGGTTCTCGTCCTCGGCCCCCGAGGGGTCGGCGAAGGTGCTCTGGCTCATGCCGAGCTCGCCGGCGACGCTGTTCATGCGCTCCACGAAGGTCTCGAAGGGAAGGCCAGCCACCCCGGACATCGCGTAGGCGGCGCCGTTGTCGCTGCGCACGAGGCTGGCGCCCAGGAAGTCCCAGCCGGTGGCGCAGGTGCCCGAGCGCAGCTTGCTGGCGGTGCCGGGCAGGCTGGGCCGATCGATGCTCTGCAGGCAGAGCTCCTGATCGAGGTTGGGTGACTCGGTCATCGCCGCCAGCGCGCCCACCAGCTTGGTGAGGGAGGCCACCGGGCGCCGATCGTCGGCGTTGCGGGCGATGAGGACCTTGCCGGCGTCGAGGTCGTAGACGAAGACCGCCCGGCTGGCGAAGTCGGGCCCGCCCTGGGTGAGGGGAGCGCCCTCCATCGCCTCGACGGCGAGCAGGTTCTCGTGCAGCTCGGCCGGGAACCAGGCCGGGGCGACGAAGCCGTCGGGCTCCGCCTCCAGCGGCGGCGCGTCCACCTCGGCGACCGGGTGGAGATCGGCGGCGGCCACCGTCACGGGCGGGGAAGAGGCTGGCGCGGCCGACACCGCGAGGAGGCTGGCCTGAACGGGCGGCACGGACAGGGGAGCAGCGGCGACCGCCAGCACGGCCGACGGGGCCTCGATCGTCGCTGCGGCGACGGGATCCTGGCCGAGCTTTTCATACAGGGCGCCGCCGAGGATCAGCGCGGAGGTGACGAGGAAGGAGGCGGCGGCGGTGCGAAAGAAGTCAGCCATCGGCAGGGGGCCCTCTGGGCGGCGGCGCGGGTGGGTCGGCGCGGCGGGACGGGCAAGAGAACCATGTTGGTCTTGTCGTGTCAAGGCCATGGGATCGGCTTTGGGTGAGGTGCGGCGCGGGCACTTGGGGGCTGGTCAGCCCCCAAAGGGGCAAATAGCCAGGGGCGCATGATCAACAACGCTCCTCCTCCTTCCCTGGCGCGACGCATCGCCGATGCGCCGACCTTCCAGAACCTGGTCACGGGCTGCATCATCGTCGCGGGCGTGGTGATTGGCATCGAGACCTCCAACGCCTTGGTGGAGCAATGGGGGGGCCTGCTTCATCTCATCGACAAGGTGATCCTCTGGATCTTCGTCGCCGAGGCGGTGGTGAAGATCGCGGCCGAGGGCAAGAACCCATGGAACTACTTCAAGGACCCGTGGAACGTCTTTGACTTCCTGATCGTGGCCGTCTGCTTCATGCCGATCCACACCGAGTATGTGGCGGTGCTGCGGCTGGCGCGGCTCTTCCGGGTCTTCAAGCTGGTGCGGGCCCTGCCCAAGCTGCAGATCCTGGTTGGCGCCCTGTTGAACTCGATCCCCAGCATGGCCTACGTCGGCCTGTTGCTCGGCATCCTGTTCTACGTCTACGCCGTGGCCGGCTGCTTCATCTTCGGCCCCAACGATCCGCGCCACTTCGCCAGCCTGCCCCTGGCGATGCTCACGCTCTTCCGCATCGTCACCGGCGATGCCTGGACCGACGTGATGTACATCAACATGTATGGCTGCGACAAGTTCGGCTACGACGGCCGCGAGCACATGTGCACCATGCCCAATGGGAGCCCGGTGGGCGCCACGCTCTACTTCGTGAGCTTCATGCTCTTTGGCGCGATGGTGATCTTGAACCTCTTCATCGGCGTCATCATGAACGGCATGGAAGAAGCCCGCGAGGAGAACGACGCCCGCGAGGCCCAACTCCGCGGCGACAGGCCCGCCACCCTGGCCGAAGACATCCAGGTGCTGCAGGGCGAGCTGTCGACCTTGCAGAACCGCCTGATGATCCTGCACCACCGGGCGCTGGAGACCGACAAGAGCAAGAGCTGATCGGGTCTTTAGGGGCGCTCGCTGCCGGGCGCCCAAGCGAAGAACCCCTGGCCGGTGGGCCAGGGGTTCGTTCGTTTTGGGAGGCGGAGGGCCTACCAGGCGGTCTTGCGACGGATGCGCTTCATGCGGCCGCCGGCCTTGCGGACGGCCAGCAGGCCACTCTTCCGCAGGCGGACCTTCTTGTGCTTGTGCTTGAGCTTGGCGCGATGACGCGCCGACTTGTGAGAGCGGACCGATGAGGCCATGATGATGTCTCCAAACCGAAAGACCCGGCCCGCTATCCCAGCCCATCGCATTCGTGCAAGGTGATCCCCCAAAGCAGGGAGCGCTGCGCCGCGGGGCCGAGGCCAGGATAGGCTTCCGCCCCATGAGACGCGCTGGCATTCTCCTCCATCCCACCAGCCTCCCCGGATCGGGCCCTTGCGGCGATCTCGGCGATGGCGCCCTCCACTTCCTCGACTGGCTGGCTGCTGGCGGGGTCTCCCTGTGGCAGGTGTTGCCGCTCAACCCGCCGGGGGCCGGCTTCTCGCCCTACGACAGCCCCGGCTGCTTCGCGGCGGGCACCCACCTGCTCAGCGTGGATCGCCTGGTGCGCGACGGGCTGCTCAAGCCCGGCGAGGTCAACCTGCCGCCGCGCGGGGCCGGGCTGCCCGATCGGGTCGACGTCAACCGGCTCACCGAGTGGCACGAGCCGCTGGTTGACAAGGCCGCCGCCCGCTACGCCGAAGAAGATCCCGGCGCCATCGACGCCTTCGCCAAGGCCGAGCGCTGGGTGAACGACTGGGCGCTGTACCGGGCCCTGCTGCGCTACCGCGGCGCCATCGACTGGTTTGAGCTGTCACCCGCCCTGCGCGATCGCCGGCCCGACGCCCTGGAGAAGGCGCGCGCTGAGCACCAGGGGGCGATCCGCCGGGAGATCGCCGCCCAACTGCTCTTTCGGCGGCAGTGGGGCGAGGTGCGGGCGGCGGCCCGGGCACGCGGCATCTCGATCATGGGCGATGTGCCGATCTTCGTCTCGGGCGGCGGGGTCGATGTCTGGGCCCACCGCGAGCTCTTTCGCGGCCATGGCGACGCCGAGCGGGGCTGGGCGGCCGATCCCGTCACCGGGGTGCCGCCGGACTACTTCTCGCCGATGGGCCAGCGTTGGGGCAACCCGCACTACAACTGGCCCGTCCATGAGCAGAGCGGCTTCTCCTGGTGGATCGACCGCATCCGCTCGGTGCTGGCCCTGGTCGACGAGGTGCGCATCGACCACTTCCGCGGCTTCGCCGCCGCCTGGGAGATCGCCGCCAACACCGACGACGCCCGCACCGGGCGCTGGTCGCCAGCGCCGGGTCGGCAGCTCTTTGAGGCGGTGAAGGCGGCCTGCGGGGCCCTGCCCCTGGTGGCCGAAGACCTCGGCGTGATCACGCCCGACGTCGAGGCCTTGCGCGACGGGCTTGGGCTGCCGGGCATGAAGATCCTGCAGTTCGCCTTTGGCGACGACGCCAGCCACGCCTTCTTGCCGCACAACTACCCGAGCCCGCGGTGGGTGGTCTACACGGCTACCCACGACAACGACACCAGCCGCGGCTGGTACCAGGGGGCCGGCGACAAGGCGCGGCACCGCTACCGCGTCTACGTCGGCCGCGACGGCGCGGAGCCCCACTGGGATCTCATCCGCCTCGCCTGGAGCAGCGTCGCCGAAACCGCGATCGCGCCCATGCAGGATGTGCTAGGCCTCGACAGTTGGGGCCGGATGAACACCCCGGGCACGCTCAAGGGCAACTGGTCGTGGCGGGCTACCACCCTGCCGGACTGGGGCGCCTGGCGCCTGCGGGAGCTGGCCGAGACCTATGGCCGGCTGCCGGTCTGATCCGCGACCCCTCTCTCCTTCGGACTGCGCATGATCAAGGGCCTCATCAACCTCCCCTTCAAGGTGCTCGGCCGCGTCTCGCGGGCGGTGCAGGACCGCCAGGACGCCGCCATGAAGGCCCGTCATGGCGAGGGCGACACCCGCGAGGACTGGCAGAGCAACGCCAACATCCCCGCCTTCGACACCCCGGCCGACTACGATCCCGGCCCGATGAGCGCCAGCGCCGCCGACCTCGCCCGCTGGTTCGCTGCCGGCGATCCGCCGGTGGTCGTGGTGGATGTGCGCCCCGGAGACTACGTCGGGCCGCGGATGCCCGGCGTGGAGCACATCCCCTACGCCAGCCTGCCCCTGCGCCTCTCCGAGCTGCCCCCCGAGGGCACCCGAGCGGTGCTGGTCTGCGCCGACGGCAAGGCCGCCTTGGAGGCCACCCGCTTCGTGCGCTTTCGCGGCAATGACGACGCCTGGGCCCTGCAAGGCGGCGTGGCGGCCTGGGCGGCCCTCGGCAAGAAGGTGCTCTCGTGACGGCGCGGGCCCTCTCGCTGATCGCGCTGACCCTGCTCGGCGGCGCCCTGCTCGCCTGCGGGGGCAGCTCCTGCGGGCGCAACGTCGCCAAGGTGGTGCCCGCCGTTGGCGCGGCCAACCCGGAGTACACGGTGGAGCCGGTCGACTGCGACCCGCCGATCACCCTGCCGGCCGCCCAGGGCTGCAGCCAGAAGACCATCACCTGCGGCGACACGGTGGCCGGCAACAACGCCACTGGCCGCTACAACTTCGAGGATGACTTCTACACCGGCAAGTTCTGCTCGCCCGAGCGCCACGACTACGAGAACTCGCCCGAGGCCGTCTTCCTCCTCAACATTCCCGGTGATGTGCAGGCCGACGTCACCATGGTCTCGGACTGCGAAGACCTCGATCTGGCCAGCGTGCAGTGGAATGATCGCACCAAGTGCCCGACGATCAACCACACCACCGGCCCCTGCGAGATGAGCACCAAGCGCGGTGGCGGCACCATCCGCATCACCAGCGTGGACAAGCCCGAGAGCCACCTGATCATCGTCGATGGCAAGAAGGGCGTCACCGGCAACTTCCGCCTGTCGGTCAAGTGTACGACCTACCGCTAGCCCCGCCGCGGCGGTTGGGTTGAGCCGGGCCGGTTGGGGGCGGCTGCTCCAGGCCCTGGCCTCGGTGGCGGTGCTCTACGCCCTCAGTCGGCAGGTCGACGCGGCCCAGATGGCGTTGCTGGCCGATCGGATCGCGCCCCTGCCCCTGCTCGCCGCGCTGGGCGTCAAGATCCTCTCGCTGGGCCTGCACGAGCTGCGCCTGTGGGTGGCCCTGCCCGCCCCGCGGCCCCGCCTCTCGGTGGTGGTGGCGATCGGCTTCGCCTGCGGGCTGCTCAACCTCGTGCTGCCCGGTCGGGCCGGCGATCTGGCGGTGGTGGTGGCCCTGGGCCGGCGCTGCGGCCAGCCAGCGGCGACGGCCACCGCGGCGGTGGGGGTGGTGGCCTTCCTGGAGGCGGCGCCCTTTGGCCTGCTGCTGCTTGGCCTGCTGGTGTTTCACGCCCCGCTCTGGCAGGCCCTGCTCGGCGAAGATGCCCATCTGCGCGCCATCGAAGGGGTGAGTCTGCTCACCGGGGGCGGGATTGTGGCGGCGGTGGTGGCGGTCGCCCTGGGCCGCCGCCTCGCCGCCGCGCCGGCCCCCCAGGGGGCCTCCCGGCCGATCGGCCTGCTGCGCGACACCCTGCTGCGCGCCACCGACAGCCTGAGCGGCGCCGGTGACGTTGGGCGCAACCTGGGGCTCGGGGTGCTCCAGGTGCTGCTGATGGTCGAGGCCTTCGCGCTGGGGCTCGCCGGAGCCGGCCTGGAGGTGGAGCGGCCCTGGCTGGCCGCCGCCGGTGTGCTGGCGCTGTCGAGCCTCGCCAGCGTGGCCCTGCCGCCCACCTTCGCTGCCGGTCCCGCCGCCGCTAGCGTGGCGATCCTGGGCCTGTTTGGCCTGCCGCCCGAGGCCGCCCTCGCTTATGGCGCCGCCTACTGGCTGATCAGCCAGGTGCCCGCGGTGTTGATGGGCGTACCGGCGAGCCTTTGGCTGCAGCGCAGCGGTGGTGGCGCCGGCGCTGAATGTGATAGCCTGGACAATGGAGGGCCCCCCCCGTGATCTCCGCCTCCTGCCCATCCTGTGCCGCACCCCTCGTCTTTGCGCACGCCGCCTCGCTCACCGCAGTCTGTGGCGCCTGCGACAGCACGGTGGTGCGCGACGACGTCTCACTGCGCGACCTGGGCAAGCTGGCCCCCTTTGTGCGCGAGCTCTCGCCCCTGCAAGTCGGCGCCTCCGGCACCTTCGGCGGTCGAGCCTTTCGGGTGGCCGGCGGGCTGCGGCGGGTGCGCCCCGGCGTGCGCTGGAACGAGTGGTACCTCGTCTTTGACGATGGCGCCGTGGGCTGGCTCGGCGAGGGCAACGGCCAGCTCCAGATCTTCGCCACACCCCCCCTGCCGGTGCCCGAGCTGACCGCGCCGCCGGCGGTGGGAGACAAGCGGAGCCTGGGCGGCGCCGACTGGACGGTGAGCGAGGTGAGCGAGGCCGCGCTGGCCGCCGGGGTGGGCGAGCTGCCCTTCGCACCCACGCTGGGGGCGCCCGTACCCTACGCTGACCTACGCGGCGCCGACGGTGCGGTGGGCACCCTCGACTGGGCGTCGGGGCAGGCGGTGCTCTATGTGGGTGTGGTGGTCGACATCATCGCGCTCAAGCTGGAGGGGCTGCGGGCCTTTGCGGGCTGGAGCGATCCGGTGCTGGTGTCCTTCCAGGGGCCCGAGTTGGAGCCCTCGCGCACGCTGGCCTGCCCCACCTGCGGGGCGGCGGTGGTGCTGCGGGCCCCCGGTGACGCGGCGCGCACCACCTGCCTCTCCTGCGGCAGCGTCATCGGCCACAGCGAAGAGGGCGCCGCGCTGATCGAGGCCCTGCGAAAGAAGCCACGCAGCTTCCGCCTGAAGCTGGGGGCCCGGGGTCTGCTCGATGGCGTGCCCTGGGAGATCCTGGGCCTGCTGGAGCGCTATGTCATCGAAGACGGGACGCGCTACACCTGGACGGAGTACCTGCTGCACAACCCCTACCGGGGTTACCGCTGGCTGGTGTGCACCTCCAGCGGCGACTGGACCTCGATCACCCTGCTCACCACGCCGCCCAAGACGATCGACGCCAACACGGTGGTGTTCGAGGGTGCGCGCTATTCTGTAGAGAACCGGGGCACCGTTTCCATCTCCTATGTGCTTGGCGAGCTGACCTGGGAGGCCAAGGTCGGCGACCGGGTGGCCTCGGTCGACTACAAAGCCGGGCGTCGATCGCTCAGCATGGAGCGCTCTGACGATGAGATCACCTGGTCGGCCGGGGAGTCGATCTCCAAGGACACGGTCATCCAGGCCTTCGACCCGGACTCCATCGAGCCCCCCTGGAAGCCGCCCGCCGGGCCAAGCCCCTACAAGCAGGGCCTCCGGCTGTGGTTGACCCTGCTCTGTTCGCTCTTCGCGGGCGGCGTCTCCTGCGTCGGCTGCTTGAGCTCCACGACCGGAGGCTCCACGCGCTTCTCCGACGCCTCCACCATGGGGAACGCCGAGGCGCCCTATGTCTCCGAGGCCTTCACCCTGCCGCCGGAGCCAAACGGCGCCGTCAGCCTCACCGTGAGGTCACCGGAGGCCTTGTCCGTAAGCCTGATCAACCTGGACAATGGCGAGCTGTACGAGGAGGTTGCCTGGAACGGGCGATCTTTGATGAAGGTCCGGCCCGAGCCGGGGCGCTATGTGGTGCGGGCCTCGCGGGCAGAGGGAGACGCGCCCGTCTCTGTCTCGGTGCAGGTCAAGATGGGGGCCCCCGCCTTTGGTCCCTTCGCCTTGATGGGCCTCTGGTCGGTGGTTGGGCCCTTCTTTTTGATGATCTTTCACGTCTCCTGGTACTTCGCCAACGGGACTCGAGAGCGGCTGCCCGCGCCCCCTGCGCCCAACGCCGCTCCGGGAGGTACCGCCCATGTTTCGTAATGGCGGGTGTCTGTTCTTGATCTTCAACCCCCTCGTGGTGCTCCTGCTCCTGGCCTGGTGTGTGTATGGGGTTCAGCACGGCTCGAACTCTGGGGCTTCCGTCGACCGCGTGGTAGACGCCTCGGTGCGCGAGAACCCCTCCTCCTACCGGCCCATCGTTGAAACCCGTCCGGTGCCCAGCGCGTCCTCCGGCGGGGGCGGCGGGAGCGGCGGGAACGGCGGCTGGAACGGCGGCAAATAAAGCCGGTCGCTCCGCCTTTGGTTCGGATAGGGGTGGGTGACCAGAGGCAATCCGCTTGATCTCTGCCGCCTGCCCCTCCTGTGGTGCCCCCCTCGTCTTTGCGCACGCCGCCTCGCTCACCGCGGTCTGCGGCGCCTGCGACAGCACGGTGGTGCGCGACGACATCACCCTGCGCGATCTCGGCAAGCTGGCCCCCGCCGACGCGGCGCGCACCACCGGCCTCTCCTGGTTCTATTCGAACGGCACGAGAGAGCCGATCAAACCTGACCCTGATGGTGCCTCGGGGGGCGATGATGATGCGTGATCGGGGTGGCTGGTTCTTTGTGTTCAACCCTTTGATAATGGTGCTGCTGATGCTTTATTTTGTGCATGACTTTGTGTGCGGAACAGCGGCGACCGAGAATCCAGACAAGACGGTTGGCGCATCTGTTCGCGAGAACCCAGCCTCCTACCGGCCGGTGGTGGTCCTGCCCGCCGCGCCGGTGCCCCGCAGCACCCCGAGCAATCCCGGCGCCGTGAGCAGCTCCTCTGGCTCCAACCCATCCGGCGGCTCCGGCGGCGGCTGGAACGGCGGCAAGTAGCGCCGGGGGGCTGCCCGTCGCGCCCCGTGAGGATAGGCGAGCAGCCAAGAGGCCTCCCGCTTGATCTCTGCAGCCTGTCCCGCCTGCGGCGCCCCCATCACCTACCAGCACGCCGCCTCGCTCAGCACCCTCTGCGGGGCCTGCGACAGCACGGTGGTGCGCGACGACGTCGCGGTGCGCAGCATCGGCAAGCTTGCCCCCTTCGTGCGCGAGCTGTCGCCCCTGCAGGTGGGCGCCACCGGCGTCTTCAACAAGCGGCCCTTTCGGGTGGCCGGCGGCCTGCGCCGGGTGCGCCCCGGCGTGCGCTGGAACGAGTGGTACCTCGTCTTTGACGACGGCGCCGTGGGCTGGCTCGGCGAGGGCAACGGCCAGCTCCAGATCTACCCCCAGCCGCCCAAGCCGATGCCCCTGGTGCGGGAGTCCCCCCAGCCCGGCGACCGCCTCACCCTGGACGGCGCCGCCTGGACCGTGAGCGAGGTCAGCGTCGCCTCCCTGGCCAGCGGCGTCGGCGAGCTGCCCTTCGTCCCCGTTCTGGGCACGCCGGTGCGCTACGCCGACCTGCGCGGGCCCCAGGGGGCGGTGGGCACGCTGGACTGGTCGAGCGGGGTGGCCACCCTCTACGTTGGCGTCGGCGTCGACATCGCCGCCCTGCGCCTCGAAGGCCTGCGGCCCTTCGCCGGCTGGAGCGACCCGGTCCTGGTGAACTTCCAGGGCCCCGAGCTGCGCCCCAGCCGCACGCTCGTCTGCCCCGCCTGCGGCTCCTCGCTCACTCTGCGCGCCCCGGCCGACGTCGCCCGGCTGCGCTGCTCTTCGTGCAGCAGCCTCCTCGATGTGAACGAGCCCGGCGTGGCCGATCTCGTCGAGCGGGCCAAGAGCCGGCCCCGGGCCTTCAGCCTCACGATGGGCGCCCGCGCCACCTTGATGGGGCTGCCCTGGGAGATCATCGGCCTCGTCGAGCGCTACGTCACGGTGGAGGGTGATCGCTACACCTGGTGGGAATTCCTGCTGCACAACCCCTACCGGGGCTACCGCTGGCTCGTCGAAGATCCCGATCACCACTGGAGCTTTGTCGAGCTGCTCTTCTCTCCACCCGACCGCAGCAACGGGGAGGAAGCCGAGCTCGATGGCGTCACCTTTGTGGCCTTCAACGGCGGCAAGGCCACCATCTCCTATGTGTTGGGCGAGCTGACCTGGGAGGCCAAGGCCGGCGATGTCGTCGATACCATCGACTACATTGCACCCCCCTTGATGCTGAGCCGCGAGCGCAGCCACGACGAGATCACCTGGTCGCGCGGCACCTACCTGTCGGCCCCCGAGGTCTTCGCCGCCTTCAAGGCCGTCGGCAACGGAACCAGCCCCGAAGGCATCGCGCCGCACCAGCCGAACCCCTACAAAGATCCCGCCGTGCGCCGCGCCGCCTTTGGCTCGGTCTTTGGCTTTGGGCTGCTGGGCGTGCTTCTCAGCGTCGGGCACACCGCAGGCGGCGACGGCACCGTCTTCACGGTGCACACCGGCACCATGGGCAGCCGCGACGCCCCGCTCCTGAGCGACCCCTTCACGCTGCCCGATCGCTTCAACAGCGCCGTGCGGGTGAGCGTGATCACCGAGGCGCCGGTCACCTGGAGCCTGATCGGCACCACGACGGCCGACATCTACGAGTCCACCGATTGGGGGGGCACTACCACCGTCGTCGCCCGGCCCGCCGCCGGTGAGTATGTGCTGCGGGCCAGCCGGGCCGAGGGCGAAGATCCCGTGTCGGTGTCGATGTTGGTCTCGGCGGCGCCGGCGCCCGTCTGGCCGGTGGTGCTGGTCTTTGGTTGGGCCGGGCTGGCCCTGGTCATCCTTCACCTCGGCGCCTCCTCCTTTGAGCAGCGCCGCTGGCAGAACGCGGGGGTCTGAGATGGGCGACGATGTCCGCGGCTACTTTTTCTCTGTCCACCCTGCCCTTGGCCTCTTGCTTGTGGCCTTCGCCATCTTCAAGCTGGCCTTCGGGCCGAGCGCCGATGACCTGTCGGTCGGGGTCGCCCCGCCCTCGGTGCGCGAGAATCCCAATTCATACCGACCCGTGTTGGTGACCCGGCCGATGCCCTCCTCCTCCGGGGGCTCAGGTGGCGGCTACAGCGGCGGCAAATAGGACACACCATGCACAATCCCCTCGATCTCGACCTCCTCCTCGCGACCCTGGCCTACACCGGCATCGGCGTGGCCGTCTTCTTCATCGCCTTCGTGGTGATGGTGAAGGTGATCCCCTTCTCGGTGCGCAAGGAGATCGAAGAAGACCAGAACACCGCCCTGGCCATCATCATGGGCTCGGTGATCCTCGGGCTCGCCATCATCATCGCCGCCTCGGTGGGCTGACCCTCCCGAATGATCGCCCGCCCCACCGCCCCGCCGATCGCGCGGGTCCTCTTCCTCTCGGTCTTTCTGATCGCCACCTGCGGGCTCATCTACGAGCTCATCGCCGGCGCGATCTCCTCGTACCTGTTGGGCGACACCATCACCTGGTTCTCGCTCATCATCGGCGTGTACCTGTCGGCGATGGGGGTGGGCTCGTACCTCTCCAAACATGTCGAGGGCAACCTCGTAGCCCGCTTCGTCGAGGTGGAGCTGGCCGTGGCCCTCCTCGGCGGCTTCGAGGGGCCGCTGCTCTACGCCGGCTTCGCCTACACCCCCAACTTCCGGCCGATCCTCTTCATCATCGTCGGCCTGATCGGCATGGGCGTGGGCCTCGAGCTGCCGCTGCTGGTGCGCATCTTGGAGCGCGAGGCCTCGCTCAAAGACCTGCTCGCCCGCGTTCTCTTTCTCGACTACATCGGCGCCCTCGCGGCGAGCCTGCTTTTTCCGCTCTTTTTGCTGCCCCGCTTAGGGCTCTTTCAGTCGAGCCTCACCGTCGGCCTGGTCAACGCCGCCGTCGGCCTGTGGACCGCCAGCGTCTTTCAGGCCCCGCCCCGGGTGAAGACCCGCCTGCGGGTGCTGAGCCTGATCGCCATCGCCCTGCTCGGCGGCACGCTGCTCTTCGCCCGCACCCTCGAAGAGCGCATCGAGGCCGACCTCTTCGCCGATCCGATCGCCCTGCGCGTGCAGTCGCCCTACCAGCGCATCGTGGTCACCCGCCGCGACGCCGACCTGCGCTTGTACATCGACGGCGCCTTGCAGTTCAGCGCGCTCGACGAGCACCGCTACCACGAGGCCCTGGTGCAGGTGCCCCTGGCCCACACCGCCACGCCGCCCCGACGGGTGCTGGTAATGGGCGGCGGCGACGGCCTCGCCCTGCGGGAGGTCTTTCGCCACGACAGCGTGGAGGCCGTCACCCTCGTCGATCTCGACCCGGAGATGACCCGCCTCTTTCGCGACCGGCCCGAGCTCGCCACCTTGAACGGCGGCTCGCTGGCCGACCCGCGGGTCACCGTCGTCAACGAAGACGCCTTTGTCTGGCTGCGCACCTACGACGGCCCCCGCTTCGACGCCGCCATCATCGACTTTCCCGACCCCAACAACCACGGCCTGGGCAAGCTCTACAGCCGGCAGTTCTACGCCATGCTCCGCCGCTCCTTGGCCGAGGGCGCCACCTTCAGCGTGCAGTCGACGAGCCCCCTCTTCTCGCGCCGGGCCTGGAGCTGCATCGTGGAGACCGTCGGCGCCGCCGGGCTGCTCGTGCGGCCCTACCACACCTACATCCCCAGCTTTGGCGAGTGGGGCTTTGTGCTGGGCAGCAAGAACCCCCTGCCCGCACCGCGGGAATTCCCTGCCGGCCTGCGTTTTCTCAATGCCGAGCTGCTGCCCACCCTGTTTACCTTTCCCTCCGACATCGCACCGCTGCCCTCCGAGGTGAACCGCCTCGACAATCAAGTGCTGGTGCGGCTCTACGAAGAGGAGTGGGCGGAGCTGCGCGTCCGATGAAGCGCCGCACCCTGCTGGGCGGCGCCCTGGGGATGGTGGGGCTCTCCTGCGCCCCCCGGCACCCACGCGCCACCCCCGTCGCCCGCTTCGCCGACCTGGAGCACGCCGCCCGCGGCCACCGCCTCTGGGGCCCGCCGCCCCGGCCCGTTCGCGACGAGAAGGTGAGCGTGGCCATCGTCGGCGCCGGGGTCGCCGGGCTCTGCGCCGCCTACCGCCTCGCCGCCGCGGGCCTCACCGACGTCGCCCACTTCGAGCTGGCCGACGCCGCCGGCGGCACGGCCCTGCAGGGCGAGGGCCCCCGCGGGCCCTACCCCTGGGGCGCCCACTACCTCACCCTGCCCAATCCCGAGGCCCGCCTGATGCGGCGCCTCCTCGCCGACTTCGGTGTGATCACCGGCTTCTCCGCCGAGGGCCGCCCCGAGTACGACGAAACCATGGTGGCCGCCGCCCCCGAAGAGCGCCTCTGGAATGGGGGCCGCTTCTCGGAGGGGCTCTGGCCCGTGCGCATCGCCCCCGCCGCCGCCCGGGCCGAGCGCGACGCCTTCCAGGCCGAGGTCGCCCGTCTGCAGCAGGCTGTGGGCGCCGACGGCAAGTTCGCCTTCTCGATCCCCATCAGCGGCTCGTCGCGCGACCCAGCCTTCCTGGCCCTCGTCGGGCTCTCCTTCGCCGAGTGGCTCGATCAGAAGGGCTTCACCGAGCCCACCTTTCGCTGGTGGGTGGAGTATGGCTGCCGCGACGACTACGGCACCACGCTCGGCACCACCAGCGCCTGGGCCGGCCTGCACTACCACTGCGCCCGCCGGCCCGATCCCGCCCTGGAGCTCGGCAGCCATGTCCTCACCTGGCCCGCCGGCAACGGCTGGCTGGTGCAGCAGCTCCGCGCCCGCTGCCCGGCCCCCCTGCGCACCGGCGCCGTGGTGCGCGCCGTCGAGCCCGGGCCGCCCGGCCGCCTCGTCGTGGAGCAGGGCGGCGAGGCCTTCTCCGTCACCGCCGAGCACGTCCTGCTCTGCGTGCCCACGCCCGTCGCTGGCGCGCTGCTCGGCCAGCCCCGGCCCGTCGCGGTGGACGCCGCCCCCTGGCAGGTCGCCGCCCTGCAGGTCTCCCGGGCGCCCAAGGGCCAGGGCTGCGATCTCGCCTGGGACACCGTGCTCTACGGCTCTCCCAGCCTTGGCTATGTGCGCAACAGCCACCAGACCGACGCCTTCGACGGCCCCTGCGTGCTCTCCTGGTACGAGGCCTTGACCGACCCCGACCCCCGGGCCGCCCGCCGCTCCCTGCTCGCCGCCGACCCCCAGGCCGAGGCCGAGCGCGTCCTCGCCGATCTGCGCGCCGCCCACCCCGACATCGACGCCCTCCTCGAAGACATCACCCTCTTTCGCTGGGGCCATGGCACCGCCCGGCCGGTCGTCGGCCTGCACGACGGGCGCCTCGACGCCCTCCAAGAGCCGCTCGGCGCCGTCTCCTTCGCCCACACCGACCTCTCTGGCCTCTCCCTCTTCGAGGAGGCCGCCGAGCACGGCGTCCGCGCCGCCGAAGAAGTGCTGGCCCGCCGAGGCCCGCCGCCGGTCTCCTGGCGGGCCTGATGTGGCTGGTCTCTGTGCGGTGGGACCTCGCCTGGATGGCCGGCCCGGCCTTCCTCGCCGCGGGCGGCGCGCTGCTGTGGCCCGAGGCGCTGGCCCTGCCCTTCGCCGGCTGGCTGCTGCTGGTGGTGGGCGTCGACGTCGCCCACACCTGGGCCAGCCTCTACCGCACCGCCCTCGACCCCCAGGCCGAGCCGGGCCTGCTCGGAAAGGCCGCCACCATCGCGCTGATCGGGGCCCTGCTTCTTTGGATGTTGGCCCCATCGGCCTTCTGGCCCGGCATGGCCGCCGTGGCGATCTTCCACTTCATCCGTCAGCAGGGCGGGGTGCTGGCCCTCTACCAGGCCCATGACGCGCAGCTCAGCCCCCTTGAAAAGGCCGTCGAGCGCAGGTTGATCGAGGCCCTCTGCCTCTTGCCGCTGGTCTACTGGGCGAGCCACCTGCCCCGGGCCTTCGCCTGGTTCAGCCCCGCCGACTTTGGCCCCGGCCTGCCGGCCTGGGTGCTGCCGCCGGCCGCCCTGCTCACCGGCGGACTGTTTTTGTGGCATGTCGCCCTGCGCCTGCGCAGCCGGCGCCTCGCCTGGGGGCGCGATCTTTGGGTGCTCGGCACCGGCGCCTCCTGGTCGGCTGGCATCCTGCTCACCAACAGCGATGGCGCCTTCACCATCGCCAATGTGCTGCCCCACGGCATCAGCTACTTCGCCCTTGTCTACCGGGTGGGCGCGCGCCAGTGGTCCGAGGGCGCCGGCCCGGCCTGGGCGCCCCTCTACCGGCGCTGGCCGCTCTGGCTGGTGCTGCCCCTCGGCGCCGCCTTCGCCGAAGAGGCGCTCTGGGAGGTCTTTGTGAACCAGGAGCTCGATCTGTCTCCCTTCGACCCGGTCTCCGCCCTGACGCCGCTGCTGGCCGTGCCGCAGCTCACCCACTACCTGCTCGACGGCTGGATCTGGAAGATGCCGCCGGGCAGCCCCCTGCGCCGTTGGCTGGAGCTGCCATGTTGAACGTCACCCAACTGCTCGTCGACGCCCGCGGCTGTGCCGGCGATCTCAACGACGCCGACAGCCTCGCCGCCGCCATCCGGCAGGCGGCGATCACCGCGGGGGCCACCCCGGTGGGCGAGGTGGTCTCCCGCTTTGTGCCCCATGGCGTGACGGTGGCGTTGATCCTGGCCGAGAGCCATGTTGTGCTCTCCACCTGGCCCGAGCACCGCCTCGCCCTGCTCGACGTGATGCTCTGTCGGCCCGATATGGATCCGACACAGATCTGGGATGCCCTGTCGCCGACCCTGTCGCCCGCCGACGTCCGTCAGCGGCGGGTGGTGCGGGCCCCCTTCGACCCGCCGGCTCCGTAGACCGTTCGGTCGTCGTTGCCGCAAGCGAGCCGCTCGGCGCGGTTTCTCCCCAACGCAAAACGGGGCCGGCCAAGGCCGACCCCGTCTGTGCATCTGCGAGCTACTGGGGCGCGTCGGGGGCGGGGGCGTCGCGCTCGACGATGAAGAACTCCACGCGGCGGTTCTTCTCGTAGGCCTCCGGCGTGCTCGCCGGGTCGACGGGCTTGTCGGGGCCGTAGCCGATGGCCTCCATGCGGTTGGCGGCCACGCCCTTGGCCACGAGGTAGGCGACCACGGCCTTGGCGCGCTCGTCCGACAGCTTGCGGTTGGAGGCGGCGTTGCCCACCTTGTCGGTGTGGCCCTCAACCCGGATCTTCTTGATGTCGGCGTTCTCCTTCAGGATGTCGGCGACGTCATCGAGGAGCTGGTTGCTGCTGGCCTGGATGGTGGCCTTGCCGGTGTCGAAGAAGACCTTCTCGCGGATCTCGATCTTCTCCTTGGTGATCACGGCCTTGGCCGGCTCGAGCACGAAGGTGACCTCGGTGAGCTCGCCCTTCTTGGTCTCGATGCCCTTGAACGCGCTCTTGTAGCCGTCCGAACGCACCACGATGTTGTGGGCGCCCGGGTCGAGGTCGATGCTGCCGATGCCCTCCTTGAAGCGGGTGGCGTTGGCGCCATCGCTGGAGAACACGCCCTTGAGCTTGTTGCCCGCCGCGTCGACCACGATGACCTTGGTGGTGCCGAAGAGCGGCTCCATCACCACCTGCACCGTCTGGGCGCCGCCCTCGGCGATGGTGTCGGTGCGATCGACGGTGGCGTAGCGCTTGAGCGTGCCGGTGACCTGCCAGGCCCCGGGGTGGACCTCGACTTCGAACTCGCCCTGGCCGGCCTTCTCGCCGTCGGGGCCCTTGAGCACCACCGCGGCGTCCTTGAGCACATTGCCCTTGGGGTCCTGCACGATCACGCGCACCTTGGTGCTGGGATCGGGGCAGCCGTCGGCGTCGTTGAAGCCGTCCTTGTCTTCGGGCACGTCGCGGCACTTGTCGAGCTTGTTGATGACGCCGTCGTCGTCCTTGTCGCGCTTGACCGGCGGCTCGTAGCCCATCATCGCCACCACGCGGAAGTCCGGCGCGCCGATGCCCTCCGAGAGGCCGGTGCCGCCGCCGACCCGCATCACAAGCCGATCCTGGACCCGGGCCCAGGCGCCGCCCATGAACTCCACCGGGTTGCCGGCGCCGTTGCTGAGCCCGGCCTTGTAGGTGAGTCCGCCCACCAGATCGGCGGAGAGGCCCACGGTCTCATCGCTGTTGACCGCGATGCCCGCGCCCACGCGCCAGAAGAGGTAGTCGTCCATCGTGACGTTCTGCAGCTCGACCTCGGGCATGCTGCGGGTGCCCAGGTTGGCCGCCACGAGGAGGGGGCCATCCTTGTAGTCGACGATGCCTTCGAGGGCCCAGACGAAGGCGTCGGAGCCGATCGGGGTCTCGGGGGAGAGCGTGGTGGTGGGCAGGTCGGCCCGGCCGCCGACGGCGAGCCCCCAGCCGTCGTGCTCGCGCTGGATGAGGCCCGCCTTGATGTCGAGGGCCACGTCGCCCAGGCCGGCGCCGCCGACGTTTTCGGCCTCGCCCTTGGTCATGCCGTAGATGGGCACGTCCAAGCCGAAGCGGAAGCGGTCGACGTTGTAGGCCGGCAGGATGTGCAGGGCCATCGCGTCGCTCAGCAGCGCCACCTCTTCGCCGTCGCCGGCGTAGCGGTAGACCAGCGGGTTCTTCACATAGGTGAGCGCCGTGCGGGCGGAGAAGTACTTGTTGGGCTTGACGTTCGCGTCATGGGTCCACAGCGTCGCCTGGGTGTCGATCGGCGGCGCGTAGTTTTGCGCGTTGAGCCCTTGGGGGACCGGGACCTCTTGGGCCATCGCGGCCAGGGACACCATGAGGAAGGACAACATCGACAGCCTCCAGAATTCACGAACCAGGGGACGGCGCTGCGGACCGCTGCCGGGCGAGGGCTGGGGGAGCCGCAAGGGTGGGGCCGCGAAGGCGCCACGCCGGAATGCGCAGCATAGGGAGGCGGGCGCTCCGGTGCAAGATCCCCGTCAAGGGGCCCCCGCTGCGTCCGAAGCAGGGTCGATCGCCGCGGGAAGCTGCGCCCGGCCGCCTTTATCGGCGATGAGCTGGGCGAGTCGGCCCACCGCCCGAGCCGTGTCTTCGGGCCGAAGAGATGTGTAACAAAGGCGGATCCAGGTCTGGAACATTCCCCCGCAGGCGGTGCCCGGCGCGACCAGGATCCCCTGATCCACGCAGTCTTCGAGGAATCCATCCAGGCCGCGCTCATCCAAGGCGCTGGCCACATCGAAGAAGAGGAAGGTGCCCCCCTCCGGCCGGGCGATCTGCAGACGATCGGCCGCCGCCTCCCCCGCCGCCCGGTAGGCCGCCCGCGCCGCCTCGATCCAGGGCCCGCCCAACTCCAGGGCCCGCAGGCCCGCGAGCTGCGAGGCCGTCGGCGCCGCGTAGGCCGTGTGGGTGGCCACCTTGCGCAGGTTGCCCATCACCGCGGCGTCTTCGGGGCCGATGAGGTAGCCACAGCGGTTCCCGGCCATGCCATGGCTCTTCGAGAAGCTGCTCGCCAGCAGCGTCCTCTCCGGGGCCAGGTCGAGGAGCGAGCGGTGCGGCCGCCCCCAGGCGTAGGGGGCGTAGACCTCGTCCGACCAGATCCACAGCCCGGCCTGCCGGCAAAGCGCCACGAGCCCGGCCAGCAGCGCCTCAGAGAAGACCGCGCCGGTCGGGTTGTGCGGGCTGTTGACATAGAGCGCCGCCGTGCGGGGCGTCACCGCCGCCCGCAGTCGCTCCAGGAGCCCCGCGCCGAAGAGCGGCACCTCCACCGGCACCCCGCGGTTGGTGCGGATGATGTTGGGGATCAGCGGCCAGTAGGGCGCCAACACCAGCACCTCGTCGCCCGGCGCCAGGGTGGCCCGCGCCAGGGTGTTGAGCGCGCCCGTCGCCCCCGCCGTCATCAAGATGCGCTGGGGATCGACCTGATGATGGGCCCCCAGCGCACCCAGCAGGGCCGGCATCCCCGCCGGGCTGCCGTAGCGGTGCAGGCCCGGGTGCGAGGCCGTGCGCAGATCCTGCATCTGCGCGCCCTCCACCGGCTCCATCCAGGTGTCGCCCACATGCAGGGCGAAGCGCTCGCCCGAAAAGGCCGCGATGCGGGCCTGGAGCCGCGCAAAGACCGGCCCCGACAGGGCGTTGAGGCTCGGGTCGATCAGCGGAAAGCGGGGCAAGGCAGGCCTCCAGCGCAGACGCCCAGGCCGCTTAGTCGGTGGTGGAGGCCTCGGCCGCCGCCGGCAGGAGCAGGCGCCCCAGCCCGAGCCCCGCCACGCCAGCCACCGCCGAGGCCGTGAGGATCGCCAGCTTGGCCGTCTCCAGGTGGGGCCCCGGCGGAAAGGCCAGCCCGGCCACGAAGATCGCCATCGTGAAGCCGATGCCCGCCACCGCCGCCACCACCCACAGCGCCCGCCCGCCCACGCCGCGCGGGAAGGCCGCGAGGCCCGCCGCCACCGCGAGGCGCGCCAGCCCCCACACGCCCAGCGCCTTGCCCAGCACGAGGCCCAGGCTCACGCCGAGGAAGACGCGCAGGCCGCCGTCTTGCAGGCTGGCGCTGCCGAGGGAGACGCCCGCGTTGGCCAGCGCGAAGAGCGGCAGGATGCCCCAGGCCACCCAGCCATGCAGGGCGTGCTGCAGACGGTCCACCGGCGACAGGGCCTCCTGCGCCCCGGCCTCGACGGTCGCGATGGCGCTGTGCAGACCGCCCCCTTCGCGCAGGCTGGCCCCCACCTCGGCCGTCACCTGGGCGAGGCGCTCCCGCCCCCACCAGGCCGTCACCGGCGTCATCAGGCCCACCGCCACGCCGGCGATGGTGGGGTGCACCCCCGAGGCATAGGTGCCCGCCCAGGCGAGGAGGGCCGCCGGCACATAGGCCCAGGGGCTGCGCACCCCCAGAAGCTGCAGCAGGCCGATGAGCCCGAGGCCCGCCACCCCCACGCCGAGCCCCGCAAGCGAGAAGCCCTTCGCGTAGAAGAGCGCGATGATCACGATGGCGCCGAGGTCATCGATCACCGCCAGCGCGAGGAGCAGCACGCGCAAGGCCGGCGGCACCCGCTTGCCCAGCAGCGCGAGGACGCCGACGGCGAAGGCGATGTCGGTGGCCATGGGCACGCCCCAGCCCCCCGCCGTCGGCAGGCCCGCGTTGAAGCCGGCGTAGATCAGCGCCGGCACGATCATCCCGCCCAGGGCCGCCGCCAGGGGGAGGGCCGCCCGCCGCAGGGTCGACAGCTCGCCGGCGTGCAACTCGCGGCGGATCTCCAGGCCGACCACGAAGAAGAAGAGGGTCATCAGCCCATCGTTCACCCACCAGCGCAGGTCGCGGGTGAAGGAGAGGGGGCCCAGCTCGAAGCCCAGGGGCGTGGTCCACAGGGCCTCGTAGGCCGCGGCCCCGGGGGAGTTGGCCCAGAGCAAGGCGATCGCCGCCATGACCAGCAGCACCACGCCGCTGGCGGCCTCGTTGGCCAACCCGCGCGAGAGGGGGGCCGCCACAGCGGCGATCAGACGACGGGCAGGCGCCCAGGAACGAGGGGGCAGCGCAGGATCCACGACAGGCTCGCGTCGCCCGGCGGCCCGACCGGAGCAGATCCTGCGGTGATGATCACCGCACCCGTCGGTGGTGTAGGCACCGCCCCGGCAACCGGGAAGGGCCTGCCCGAATGTTGTGGCGCCTCAGCCCGGACAGTCGCAGCGCCGGTAGCCATCCCCGGTGGTTCCGACGTCGGTGGTGCCCGCCGGGCAGTCGCAGGCGGGATCCCAGGCGCATTCGACGGCCTGGACCCCGCCGCTCCCCCCGCAGCAGTCCTCCACCGTGTACCCATCGCAGATGCCGCCGCCGCCCTCGTCTCCGCCATCCAGCGCATCGAGGGTGATGGGCAGCTCGGTGTACATCGAGAGGCTGTCCCCGCCGGCGGCGGCGAGGCCGAGCCCACCGAGCCCCTCGTCCACCCGGATGAAGCAGGTCCAGGTGCCGAGTCGCTTGGGTGTGCACCACTCCTGGGTGGGCTTTTCGGCGAGCACCTCGATCGTGATCTCGGCGCGCTGCGCGGCCCGCTCCTCGTTGGTCAGGATGTACACGAGGTGATCCCCCACCTCGGAGTATTCGTTTGCGAGGCCCAGGAAGACGATCTCGGTGACCGGGAACGCGAAGTCACCCGCGACGCTCACCGCTATGGTGGTGCTGCTGCGGATCGTCATGTCCAGGCTCCCGCTGGTGACGGCGTAGGTGGGCGTGGTGGTGCCCACCCAAAGGTCTTCGTAGGCGTACTGGGGGGTCCCTTCCACGACCTCCGCGTTGCGAATGGCGAGGTACTGGTGATCGCAGGCGATCAACGAGGCCAGAGAGAGCAGGGGGAAGAGCGGGCTGGGCATGGGGCCTCCTCCCCGGATTGTTTGCAACAATCGTGCCAGTATTTGCCTATGCTTTGTCGGGGGGAAGCGAAGGTGAGTGGGGCCGCCTGACACAGGCGATGGGCCAAAGCACCTGCAGGTAAAGCGGCTTGAACAGACACCCCCAGACACGTCGACTCTGTGTCGACCGGGCGCTCGTCGCCGCCTCGCCGGGCCTGGCGGCGCGGATCATCGCGCTCGGCCTTCCACGGTGCCTGGCGGAGCGCCCGGGGCGATCTTGCCGGTTGGGGGCCTCCTTCCCGCCTGCACAGGCCTCATGCCATACTCCCGCCGCCAGATCCCCCAGGAGCCCCATGAGCCGCACCGAACACACCGCAGACGTCATCATCGCCGGAGCCGGCGGCGCCGGCATGGCCGCCGCCATCGCCGCCCTTGAAGAAGGCGCCAGCGTCCTCCTCGTCGAGGCCGCCCCTTCCCCCGGCGGCACCACCGCCATGTCGGGCGGGGCCTTCTGGATCCCCAACAATTCCCTGATGCGCGCCGCCGGCCTCGACGATCCGCGCCCCCAGGCCCTCGCCCTGATGGCCCGCCTCAGCTTTCCGGCCCTCTACGATCCGGCCGCCCCCTTCCTGGGCCTCGACGAGGCCGATCACGCCCTGCTGGAGGCCTTCTACGACGAAGGCCCCGGCGTCATCGACACCCTCATGCGCCTGGGCGCCCTTCGGGCGATGATCCTGCCGAGCCTGGGCGCCTCGCCGAGCCCCATCTCCGACCCCGACTACCACGCCGAGCTGCCCGAGAACGTCTCCCCCTACGGCCGCGTGCTCACCGCCATCCCCGACCCCGGCGCGATGGTCTGGCCGGGGGTTTTTCTCGCCCAGGGCCTGCGCGCCCACCTCGAAGCCCGCGGCGCCACCTTCCTCTGCGGGGCCACCGTCACCGACGTCACCACCGCCCACGACCGGGTCACCGGCCTCGTCGCCACCCACGAAGGCCGCACCATCCAGCTCCGGGCCCGCCGCGGCGTGGTCTTCACCACCGGCGGCTTCGCCCACAGCGCCGCCAAGGTGGCCGCTCACCTGCGCGGCCCCATCTTCGGCAGCGGCAGCATCGAGACCGGCACCGGCGTCTTCCTCGACATCGGCGCCCGCCTGGGCGCCCGCCTCGGCAACCTGAACAATGCTTTCTTTTACCAGGTGGCCCTCGAAGAGGCCGTCACCAACGAGGGGCGGATTCGGCATCTGTTCGCCCATGGCTTTCTGCCCTATGGCGACAGCTCCCTCCTGGTCAATCGCCAGGGCCAGCGCTGCGTGAACGAAAAGGCCATGTACCACCCACGCACCCAGAGCCACTTCGCCGTCGCCGACCTGGGCTTTCCCAATGCCCTGCAGCTCCTGATCTATGACGCCGCCGTCGCCCACGAGCCCACCTTCTGGCCCTGGCGCGGCGTGGTGCCCTTCCCGGGCATGTCCTCGCCCTTTGTCATCCAGGCCGATACCCTGCCGGCCCTGGCCGAGGCGGTGGCGGCGCGGCTGGCGGCGCTGCGGGGGGCCCGGGGACTGAGCGGCCGGGTGAACGAAGCCCTCTCCCTGGCGCCAGACTTCGCCACCCGCCTCGAAGAGAGCGTCGCTGCCTACAACGCCGCGGCCCTGCAGGGGGTGGACGTGGACTTTCACCGGGGCGAGACGCCGATCCAGCAGGCCTGGCAGGGGCCCAGCCAGGGCGGGCCCAACCGCACGATGTTCCCCCTGCGGGGCGAGGGGCCCTACTTCTGCGTTCCGCTGGTGGCCGGTGTCCTCGACACCTGTGGTGGCCCGGTGATCGGCCCCGACGGGGCGGTGATCCACAGCAGCGGCGCGCCGATTGAAGGTCTGTATGGGGCGGGCAACTGCATCGCCTCGCCGGCGGGCCAGGGCTACTGGGGGGCGGGCGGGACCATTGGGCCGGCCTTGACCTTTGGCTTCCTCGCGGGGCGGAGCGCGGCGCGGGGGCGGTGAGGGCGGCGGGGGCTACCGGCTTTTGGTGACGCTTCCGCAGGTTTCTTGCGGAAGCGGGCCCCTGGTGGTTATCCTGACCCCGGGAGGCGCCAGATGTTGATCGAGCTGCGGGTCGCGAATCACCGCTCCATCCGCGAAGAAGTCGCCCTGACCTTCTCGGTCGGGCGCGGCGGCACCGCCGATGACCCGCGTCCCCGCGTCGTCGACGGCTGGGGTGAGGCGCTGCTGCCCGTCGCGGCCCTCTACGGCGCCAATGCCAGCGGCAAGAGCAATCTGCTGAGCGCGCTGGCCTTCGTCGTGGAGGCGGTCGAGCGTTCGCATCGGGCCTGGCCCGTGGGGGGCGGTGTGCCGCGCGACCCCTTTGCCTGGGGAGATCCGGGCGCGCCCTCGGTCTTTGAGCTCACCTTCCTCGCGGAGGGTGTGCGGTATGTTTATGGCTTCGCGGCCGATGGCCAGGTGTTCTTGGAGGAGTGGCTCCACGCCTGGCCCCATGGGCACAAGCAGACCTGGCTGTCGCGCGAAGGGGATCGTTTTTCCTTTGGCGACAAGCTGAAGGGGGAGAATCGAATCATCGCCGGGCTCACCCGGCCCAACGCGCTCTTTTTGTCGGCGGCCGCTCAGATGGGGCATGGGCAACTCGGGCCTGTCTTTCGCTGGATCACGGGGATCGCGGTGGATGGGGTGCCCAGTCGCCAAGGCGGCCCGCCTTCGACCCGCCGTCGGAATCTGGAGCGGTGGGGGCCGTCCCGGCCGCTGTTCGTCGCGGAGCCTATGGCGGACGAGGCCGATCGGGCCGCCTTTCGCGCCGTCCTGCTGGGGCTGCTGGTGGCCGCCGACACCGGCATCGTCGATCTGCGGGTGGTGGACGATCCGACCGTACCCTCGCGGGCCCGGGTGGAGCTCTGTCACCAGGCAGGCGCGGGCGAGGCGGCCTGGCTGTCCTTGGAGGAGGAGTCGCGCGGGACACAGGCGCTCTTTCACCTCGCGGGGCCCTTGATCGAGATCGTGCAGCGGGGCGGCGTCCTCGTCGTGGATGAGCTGGAGCGGAGCCTGCATCCCAGCCTCGCCCTGGCCTTGGTTCGACTCTTCAACGACCCGGCCCTCAATCCTCGCCACGCCCAACTGCTCTTCTCCACCCACGACACGCGCCTGATCGGCGCGACCTTGGGCGAGCCGGCCCTGCGACGGGATCAGGTGTGGTTCACGGAGAAGGATCTCCAAGGGGCCACCCAACTGATTCCGCTCACCGAGTATCATCCCCGGAAGATGGAGAACCTGGAGCGGGGCTATCTCCAGGGGCGCTACGGCGCGGTCCCCGTGCTGGGGGCGCTGCTTGGGGTGGGTGCTCTGCGATGACCCTTTGGGATCGGCCCCGTCGGGCGGCGCGGGGTGGCGCTACACGGCAGGTGCGGCCCCGGGGGCTGGCTCGATCTGGTTTCGTGGTTGGGGCTCGATCATCCGTTCAGATGGGCCGCCCCGGCTTTGGTCTCATGAGGCGCCCCTTGACACCATGAGAAGAGGGGGTCCCCATAGTTAACACTAGGCAATCCGAGGATCCCCGCGCTTCACCTAACGGCCAACATACACATTTTCCCAACCCGACCACGCGACCAGCCGGTCTGAGCATGGACCAACTCTCCGCCCTCCGATACGATCGGCGGGCCGAAGGATCCCTCCCCATGCCATCGCCGATCTGCTGCCTCACCCTTTGCGACGGATTCCTCCGGTTAGTTGCGCCACCCCGCTTCGACGAGCGGCGCCCTTGGACCTCCGCTGACACGGCTACCCTTGGCGCCCTCGCCGACCGCTACCGAACCGTCGCCCGCCTCCGATCCGCAGAAGCAGAGCGCCTCGCCATCGGAATGGCCCTCGGGAACTGGCTCTTCGGGAGCTCCCCCGGTTGGCGCGAGGCACTTTCCAACCGCCCGAGCCCCCTATTGCTGGAGGTGGCCGTGGGCCTGCGGCCTCAACCCGCCGAGGTCGTCCTGATCGACGCCCCCTGGGAGCTGCTCGCTGATGCGGAGGGCCATTGGGCAAGTCCCTCCCGCTTTCGTTTTGCGCCCCATCGGCGCTTGGGCGAGGCAGGCGACGCCGATACGCCGAAGAACGCGCTGACGGCCCTCTTCATGGCCGCTTCCCCCGAAGAAGAGCGCCGCCTCAACTTCGAGGCCGAGGAGCGCGCCATCCTCGGGGCGACCGCCGGCCAGCCGATGGAACTGGTGGTGGAGGAGACGGGCACCGCCCGTGAGCTTGGCATTCGCCTCGCCCTTGAGGCTGCTACACGCCCAATCGCCCTGCTGCACATCTCCTGCCATGGCACCGCCAGCGGCCCGTCCCTGGCCCTCGAAGACGAGCTTGGGGGCCTTGACCGCTGCAAGCCCGAAGACCTCCAGCGCGAGCTCGGCGAAGGATTGGGTCAGCTCCGGCTTCTGCTGCTCTCGGCCTGCGCCTCTGCCGATGAATCCGCCCTGGTCGGCTCCTTCTGCCGCAGCCTGCTGACTGCCGGCCTGCCCGCAGCCCTCGGCTGGGCCGGCTCGGTGGGCGACGCCCAGGTCACAGCCTTTGCGGCGGCCCTATACCACCGGCTCGCCCGTGGAGAGACCATCGAGTCGGCGGTGGCCTGGGCCCGGTCAGAGCTGCTGAACAGTCCAGAGGGGCTGCGGAGTGACTGGCACCTCGCGCGCCTCTTGCTGGGCACGGGGGGCGGCGCCGTGGCCTCGGCGCGCGCCCGTCCACGTCCCCTCTTCGCGGTGGCGCCCGCCTGGCTCGATCCGAAGAACCGGGAGGTGCCGGTGGCCGGCCCGGGCACCTTTGCCGGCCGGCGAAGGCTCCTGCAAGCCGCCTTGCGCGCCCTACGAGCGGGCCAGCCAGTGCTGCTCCACGGCATGGGGCGGGTAGGCAAGTCGAGCCTCGCGGCCCGCCTCGTGCAGCGGATAGCGGGCGAGCTACTGCCAGTGGTGCTCTTTCGACACTACGACGCCGAGTCGCTGCTGCGCCGACTGGAGGCCGCCTTGGGCGGGGCCGGCTGGTCGGAGCGCTTGCTGCGGGTGCGTAAACACGCCGATTCCCTGGAGAGCGAGCTCCGCGAGGTGCTGGCGGGCGAAAAGCCGTTTCTTCTGGTGATCGACGACCTGGAGCAGATCCTCGATCTCGGGGCTGGCCAGCGGGCAGCGGTGAAGCCCGGCGCGGTGGGGATGTTGCGCGCGGTCTTCCGGGCCTTTCATTTCCAACCGAGCAACTCTCGCCTGCTCCTCACCAGCCGCTATCCCTTCGACCTGGTCGACAACGACGGCGAGGACCTCCGTCGGGGCCTGCTGGAGCTATGTGTGACGGGAATGCCGCCCGGCGACTTGGAGAAGCAGGCTGGGGCGCGGGGCTTTGACCCCAAAGAAACAAGGGCGGCGCGGGCTGTCGGGGCTTGCCTGGAAAGTCCGGGCCTGTTGTCGGTGCTCCTGGACCTCTCGGGCGCCGATGGGGTGGCCTTCGACCGGGCGTTGACCGAGCTGGAGGCGGCCCGCGCGGGGGGTGGCTTTCCGTCCCAGCAGGCGCTGGTGGACTTCTTCACCAAAGTGGCGATAGAACGGCTGGTCGGCCTGCTCCGTGAAGATGAGCGCGCCCTGCTTGATGCCTCGCTGCTCTTCGGGTCGGCAGTGCCCACCGGAGCGCTGGAGCCGCTGGGCAGCGCGCTGATGGTGGAGAATCTCGATCGGGCACAGACGCGTCTGGTGTCATTCGGTCTGTGGCAGAAGGAGCCCGATCTGGTGCATCGAGAGGAGGAAGCTGTGGCGCCGAGCGCCCTGGTGCGGGCCCTGCGGTCAACGCCCGCGGGAGCCACTGCTACGGCGCTTGCGGGCGCCTTGTTGGAGGGGTTGTTGCCGCGGTGGAATAGGCGCCCCCTACCAGACCTCGCTGCGTACACGCTGGCCAAGTTTTCTGTCACCGCGCGCCGCGGGGATGTCTTCGCGGCGAATGGACTGGCGGCACTGCAAAGTTTGAAGGAGGCGGGCAACCTGCGAGAAGCCGGCGCCCTGGCTACCGAAGGGATGGCTCTGGTGGAGGAGAGTGCGACTCCCGTGCCGCTTTGGCTTCCCATCGTTGCAGCAAAAATCGTTTGCTCACTTGGACAGGTCGCCGACGCCCGCCGCTGGGTTTCCGGAGCCCTTGCGTCCTCACCTGCGCCGACCACAGATATCGAGCGCTTTGCAATTTCAGAGGCACTTCGCCAACAAGCCGAAGATGTGTTCCTGTCGGGGAGAGGGTCTGTCGAAGGCGAGGCGGCGCCAATGAGTGCCCCCGAACGCGCACTAGAATTGCTGGACCGTGCCCTCGAAATGCTCCCACGCCCCGCCGATCGCGAACGAGCAGTCGTGCTCGGAGACATTGCCCAGATCCGCATACGCAATGGCGAGGTCGATCAAGCGCTTAAGCTACTGTGGGAAATCCTCTCAGTTTTTCGTTTGCGTGGCGACGAGCCGGATCACGCAATCACTTTAGGGGACATCGCACAAATATTCGTGTCCAAAGGCGACATTGATCAAGCACTCCCGCTCTACCAGGAAGCGCTGCAAGTACACAATCGACTCGGGATTGCTTGTGAAGGCGCCATCAATCTGAACGCCATCGCACGGATCTGGGTATCCAAGGGCGAACTAAAGAAAGGTCTTAGACTGCACCAAGAGGCGCTCAAGGTCTTCCGTCGACTCGGAACAGCTTCCCACGTGGCCACAGCCCTCGGAGGTATCGCGAAAATAAAAGATTTAAGCGGTGAATTTGGGGAAGCGCGAGACATGCAAATCGAGAGATTGCGAGTGCACCGAAACCTGGGCGATCTCGTAGCCATCGCATCCACTCTTTTTGCTCTCGCCCAACTGGACCTGAAGGTCGGAAATTTCCAGTCTGCAGGTGAGTGCCTCTCCGAAGCCTTTGAACTTGTAATTCAAGTCCGCCGAATCGATGCCATCGCCGCTGTCGGTACCATTTTTGGCCAGTACGCAATGCACGGTGGCGCGCCCGAAGATGCCCGCAAAATCCTCACCATCGCTCGCAAAGCCGCCGCCCGCCTCAGCGACGCCAAACAAATCGCCGTCCTCGACTCCCTTCTCTCCCGACTCCCTCCTGGCCCTACCCCATGACCCCATTCACGCTCTCTTCCAACGCCCCCGACGCTGCCGCCCTCCTCGACGCCGCTGCCGCGGAGTTCGGCGCCGCCTTCGACCTCCCCCTCGTCGCCACCCCCGCACTCACAACAACCCAGCCCCCAGACGCCCGCGGATTCGACCCCATCGCTGTCGCCTCCCTTTTGCTCACCTTCCCCCAAACCGCCCTCGCTGTCGCCGACATCGCCGAGCGCCTCGCCCTGGGTAGCCGCCTCCACGATCTCCTCCAGCGCCTCCGGGCCCTCTCCGGCGCCGCATCCCTCGTCTTCACCCTCCCCAGTGGCCGCCGCCTCTCCCTCGGCGAGGCCAACCCCGCCTTACTTGCTAGCGCCGCCCCAGCAGCGTCGCCCGCCACGCCCTTCGCGTTCCGCTGGTTCCTCGCCGCCGCCCCCGGCGACGAGCCCTTCGCCTTGGAACTCCACAGCGCCCTCCTCTCCCATGGCGACAGCGTCTTCGGCCCCAAGAGCCTCCAGCCCGGCGACGAGCCCGCCGTTGTCATTCCCAGCGCACTGGATCGTGCACATACAACTGTTTTTCTCCTCCGGAAGGCCACCTCAGCTGACGACCTATCCGAGCTCATCGCCCGCGCAGTCGACCTCCAGCGGGCCACACCCCTTCGCCGACGTATCGTTCCCGTCTGGCTCGACGGCCTCCCTATGCGCGCCAACGTTCCCTACGGACTCGGCAACCTCACTCCTTTCGACGCCCAGGGGCGCAAGCCTCGCGCCATCGCCCAAGCCCTCTGTCGCCTCCCCGGGCCGCTGACCGCTTGACAGACATGACAGGTCAATGGCCAGGATCGGCTGCGCCGACTCGGCGTCGCGAAACTCGCGGCGCGGGTGGGCGTTGCAGCCCGCACGGCGCACGCCCTCCTTCTCACAGATCTCATTCAGTCGGCTCTCCGCGTCGCAGAGGAGCACACCCTTGAACCTCTCCAGCACGCCGGCCAGCAGGTCGGCGTGTTTGGTGAGTACAAACTGGTACACGAAGGCCGCTCTGTTGGTGAACACATCGAGGACAGCCGGCCAAGGAGTCGAAGGAGCCGCGCATGTCGACGGGCTCTACGGCGAGGAAGACCCGAACCGCCGATGGGAGGGTCAACATGCGCGCACCGCGCGGAGGAGCCGGGTGAGGGTGGCCTCGTCAGAGTTGCTGTCGAGCCCGATCTGGTGCTCATCGACGCGTAGACGGTGGGTGTGGTGCTGAACGGGGGCGGCCACCACCTTGGCGAGGCAGGGGGTTGGCGCTGGGGCCTGGGCGACGGCGGTGCGCAGGTGGTCCTTCCAAACGCTAAACGATCGTGGGTTACGCCGTTGGCCTGGGCCCAGCCCCAGAACGAGCTATCACTTTGGGCCATGGCCTCCAGGCAGTGAGCGGCGTCGGCGGCGTCGATGATCTTGCGAAGGGGGGTGGTTGGCATGAATTTCTCCGCCCCTTGGATCGCTCATGATGATGGAAATTGCCTCCGGGGTTTGTTGACCTGCCAATGATCGGTTACGCTGCATCGCAGTCGGCGCCCGCGCCATTCTGGTAGTAGGTGGCGATGAAAGACCGGCTCACACATGGAGCCCTATGATGAAGCTCCCCTTCGGTCTTCGAGATGGAACCCTCCTGCATGTGTCCGATGTCGACAGTGGTCTGGCCTGCGGCTGTACCTGCCCCTGCTGTGGGGCCCAACTTGTCGCACGAAAGGGGTGCAAGGTAATCCACCACTTTGCACACCACTCCGTAGTGGAGTGTGAAGGGGCGCTTCAGACGGCCTTGCACATCAAGGCGAAGGAGATCTTGGAGCGGAGACGTGAAGTCATGCTTCCGGCTGTTCCTGTCCGCATTTCTGGCCGCTATTCCGGCGAGATAGGTTTCCTATCTCCCGCCCAACTGATCGTTTTGGATAAGGTGGTTCTCGAGGCAGCCGAGGTGGGTTTCGTACCCGATCTGACCGTGTACATTGGTGATCGCAGGATGTTTATCGAGATCCGTGTCACGCACGCCGTTGATGCTGCGAAGCTGTCCCGGATGAAGAAGGCCGGTGCAGCGGTGTTAGAGATCGATCTGAGCAAGTCCGATCGTGACTTCGATCCAGCAACCCTTGAGGGACTTCTTGTTGGAGCGACCGGCGGAAAAGTATGGCTGTTCAACCCGAAGGCTGCTGACATTGAGAGGTGGTTGGCGAAGAATGCGGAGCGAAAAGTGATTGGTCGCGGATTTGGAGCACTTACTCCTGTGAGAGGGTGCCCCATATCGAAAGACTCCGTAGACCTTTTGACCGAATGTCAGTACTGCCCGTACTTCTGGGACGCGGGAGGGCCGCAGGACGAGGGCCATTGGCCTACAGAACTCTTCTGCACGGGACGGGTGCGTGCCGAGGTAGACAAGCTCTATGCAAAAATCAAGAATAAAGATGGAGTGCCGTTGGCGGAACATTTGAAGCGTGCGTGAATCGCAGTGTTTGACTGGGTGGCGACTCGTTGGAGTCGGGTCGTATAGAAGATCTTGCCGCCAGCGCGGCGGCATTGATGGTGACCTGGGCCTGCCCGGGCTGTACCGCTGGGATCTGAAAGCTGCCCTGCTCCAACCGACGTAAGCTCCGGCGGAACCCCAGCCGCACCAACCCCATCCACAGGTGACAGGCGCGCATGGACCCGCGCCCCTCACACCTCGACGCTGACACCTTCCTCCGCCTTCTTCTGCTGCGCGGCCAACCAGGCCTTGGGGAGGAGCCGAGCAGCGGCCGCAGCAGACGACTCACGACGAGCGAGCTCGCGGAGGAGCCACTCGAGGTAGCGCCGCTCGTCGGCACCGTGGAGGCGGGCCGTGGCGAGGAGGCTGGCGATGCGGGCGGCGCGCTCGAAGGTGGCATTCCCACGGAAGGAAAGCCACAGCTTCCGGCCGATGGTGATGCGCCGCAGGGCGCGCTCCGCGGCGTTGTTGTCGATATTGAGGGCGGGGTTGGACAGGTAGGTCTGGAGACAATCCCACTGGTTGTTGCGGTAGGTCCAGGCCTTGCCGGGCGGGCTCCCCGTCTCGACGGAAGGTGCGACGATGTGTGCCCGCCGCTCCAGGGCGGCCATGAGGGCGAGGAGCGCGTCGGCGTCGAGCCCCTGAAGGCGCGCGAGGCGCTCGATGCGGTAGAGACCTTGGATCAGGGCGAGGGCCTCGGTCGCGCGCGGGTCTTTGGCGAGTATGGCCTTGCGCAACTTGCGACGGAGGTGGGCCGTGCAGCCGGCGAGCCGGATCCCCAGATTCTTGGCCATCTTGCGAAAGGCCCTGTAGCCGTCGCCTTGCAGGGTGCCTGTCAACGTGCCCAGACGGATCTCCGCTTCTTCCGAGCGCCAGCTTGGTGTGGAAAAGTGCCAGCAATATCGCTGGTCGCCGACCGCGACCCACATGTGTCCAGTTCGACGACGATTGGGCCGGGTCGGGTCCAGGATGAGGACTGGCGTGTCGTCCAGGTTGACGAGTTGGGCCTGGCGGACACAGGTGATGAGGGCCTGGAGGACAGGCTCAATGCGCGCGGAGGTCTCTGTGTAGAGCCGATCGGGCATCTCTTCAGAGGCGGGCACGAGATCATCGGCGAGCATGTCCGCGATGCGTCGAATCGGGAGGTTGTGCGAATACCGCAGGTAGATGGCCTGGGCCGCGAGCCCGAAGCTGAGGTGGCCTTTGTCGACTGGCTT
>Ga0164294_10000575_pt1 | contig 34987 bp, 39 predicted proteins | sample GEODES005metaG_FD_111479 | JGI IMG/M metagenome (GOLD analysis project Ga0164294, IMG submission 111479) | Oligotrophic lake water microbial communities from Sparkling Lake, Wisconsin, USA - GEODES005 metaG | ecosystem: Environmental > Aquatic > Freshwater > Lake | place: USA: Sparkling Lake... | reverse complement strand
GAAGCCGCTTCTCGGCGAGCCGCATCTGCTGTTCGAGCTCGTAACTGATCAACGTGTGGACGAGCAGCCGGTTATTGTAGCGCTTGCGCCTGCCGACGATCCGGCCACGATAGCGGACCGCCACTTCCTCACCCTCGAGGGCCCGCTCCATCGCGGTGTCGCGCATCATCCAGAGCCCGATCTGCCAGGCTTCGTCCCACGCCTGCACGAACGCCTCCGCGCCCGGTGCCTTGCGCAGCCGATAGGCCGATCGCGCGCTCATGCCCACGCTCCGCGCCGCGGCCGATACTGAGGGGAGGCGGGCCAGCGCCCAGACGAAGGCATGCTGGCGATCCGACGTCCAGCCATCGGCGCGCCCGCCTTGACGGGGAACCGGCGTGAAGCGGTAGGGCTGGTCGGGAAGTTCGAAGCGCGTTTGGGCCATGGTCCGATTCCTTAGGAGGGAGCGGACATCTCATTGGTCACATGTTTTCCTACAAAGCAACAGCTTTGTGATCAGATAAAGAACAGTAGAGAAATATTGTGACATTTATGCTCCAGCGTGCGTGAGGGTGATTTCCTTAGGCTTAGCTAGGCGAGCGACTCCTTTCGTCCGATCGTTTGTCATTCGCGCAGTCCTTCCGTCAGACCGAAAGCTGCCATAGGATTAGGCCATGAGCATCATGCCGTTGGTGATTGGATTTCTCGTCCTGTTAGCCACAGGTCGCGCGCTGGTCATCGGTGCGGCGTCCGCTGACGGGGACAGTGTCACTCGGGAAAGTGAACCGCTGTTGTACTGGTCATGCGTTTCAGCCGGACTGCTGGCTGCCGTGGTGTTGCTCTACATAGGGCTACGCGGTGCTGTCAGCTAACAACCCAAACCCCGCTGTTGCGCCCTATTGCCGATGATCCCGAAAGCCGACACAATTTCAGCCATGGCTAGCAAACCATTCGGCTACCGAAGCGCGCGCTGGTTGGTTTGCGCTCTGCCGCCGGTCCTGTTTATCTGGCTCGAAGAAACGCCCGGCTTGAGCGGATTAGACGGCATCAACGCGGCGGGTTTGATCGTGCTAAGCCCTGTTCTCCTTGTTGGAGGTCTCGGCCTAACTGCCGCAATTGCTCTGCTAACGCGATGGGTCGGTCGGATTATAAGGATCCAATCTCGCTTCGCTCACGCCTTCTTGATGTTGGTGATTGTAGGACTTCTCAGTCCGCTAGCTTATCTAGACGGGGATTGGGTGCAGTTGGCGGTGGTCGAGATTGCATCGCTCCCAGCCGCCCTCATCCTCACACGATCGAAGTCGCCCGAACCCAGCAGTCGTTAGCCTCGATACCGGCAAGCCACCGCCGTCCGCTATCGTGCCTGATCGGCGGAAAGCAGCCATTCCGCTTCCCACCCAACAACAAACCCTCGCCCCAAAACCTAACGCCGTTCGGCGCGGTCCTTCTTGCGTTCGGTCTGTTCGTTGATCTCGCGGAGCCAGCCGGACCAGGGCGTCTCGTCGAGGTCTCGCCGCAGGGCATCCTGCTCGCGGCGTTTCTGCTGGCGGCGGAGGCGGAGAGCGGTGCCGCCGGCGGCGACGATGGCGACATAAGCGATGCCGGTCGCGGCTGCCAGAAACGGCAGGGCGGCGAGGAGGTCCCACTGGTCGGTCGCGCTCATCGACTCGCACCATCGCACAACCGGCGATCTATCGCCAGCGGCCGAGTTCCATCCATCGCAAAAGCGGCTTGAGCGGCAGGATCCAGACGATACCGAGCACGCAGTAGATCACCGCCTGCACCAGCGCCGGCAGCCGCCCGATCGGGTGCGACAGGCTCGCCACCAGCACCGACCAGACGACGATCAGCAGCAGGATCAGGAGGGCGCCCGCGGGCTTTCTCCAGCTCGGAGTCATGAAATCGGGATCCATTCCTGTTCGGTGACGATGGCGTGCAATGGCACGTCCCAGGGATCGTGGGGAAGGGCGCTCGTCTCCTGCACGCTCCAGGCGAAGCCGATGCGATGCGCGCCGGGGAAGCGGGCGAAGGCGCGGTCATAGTGGCTCGCGCCCTGGCCGATCCGTCCGCCCAGGCGATCGAAGCCGACCAGGGGCGCTATGATGACCTGGGGCGCGATCTCCGCGGCGCCCGGCAAGGGCTGGCGGAGCTTGAGCGGGCCGCGCTCCAGCGGATCGCCGGGCTTCCAGGCGTGAAACGCCATCTGCGTGCGATCGGCGAGATGGGGAAGGGTGAGCGTCTGGCCGCGCGCATCGAGCAGGGCGATCAGCGGATCGGGATCGAGTTCCTCGGGCAGCGCAAGGTAGAGCGCGACGATCGCGCGCGGCGGAATGTGCGGGAGCAGGCGTTCGGCCGCCGCCTCGGCCGCTGCTTGCTCGCCGCTCTTGCCCAGGGCGGCGACATGCGCGGCGCGGCGCGCGCGCAGGGCGATCCGCAGCGCCGGCTTGTCGGGATGGCCGGGAATCAACGAAGCCCCTCCCTTTCAAGGGAGGGGTTGGGGTGGGTCGCGAGCACAGCGAGCGTCCGGCGGTAAGGCTGGAGTCTTTTGGCGCGCAGACGCGCGCACCCACCCCAACCCCTCCCTTTAAAGGGAGGGGCGAAATTAGCGATGGGAGCGAGTGGTGGAACCGCCATGGTCGTTTTCCGCAAAATCCTCTGACGCCAAAAGCATCAGGTGGGAACCATGTGGTTCGGGCCAGGGCCCGGCCAGGGACAGCTCCCTAGGAATGTGAATCGCCTCAGGGATATTGCCTCGGATCGTACCGGGCAGCTCCACCGCCTCCTATTTAGGAAGCGATCGCGGCTTTCTCAAGGCGGTCGGCGAGCCGTTCGAGCCGATCGGCCATGCGATCGATCGCCGTCGCCATTTCGGGATCGGCGGCGGGCTCCGCCGGGGGCGGCGGCGCGGACGCACCCTGCTCGATATCGTCGGCCAGCAGGAGCGCGGCGAGCAGGAGCTGGCGGACCTCGTTCATGCCGGTCACGGCCTGCCCCGCCTGCTGCGCCTTCGCATCGACGCGCGAGGCGAGGAGGGAGATGTGCGATTCCTCGCCCGGATGGCAGGCGAGATCGTAGCTGCGCCCGCCGATCGAAACCTTGACCTGCGCCATCAGACGGCGGCCCCGTCGGCCTGCGGTTTCTCGGCGATCAGCGTATCGAGCCGGGCGATCGTCTCGGCCACGCGGCTGCGCAGAGCGGTGTGGCGCGAATCGAGCTGGCGATAGTCCCGCTCGCGCTTGTCGGCGGCGTCGCTCAGACGTTCGATGCGGGAAAGGATGCGGTCGAGCCGCTCCAGAGATGACTCTACGGTTACTGTGCCCATCCTCACAGGCATATCATGCTGGAAGCCGCCGACAAGCGGTGGCATCGGGGATGACAGGCGAAGCGCCCGCGACGCGCGGTTGACGGTCGCGCCTCTGCCCGCCAAAGGGGCAGCGCCTCGCGCGTTCGCGCGCGAACCTCATATCGCTTGGCGCCGTCCCCGGGCCTTATTCCGGCCCCGCTGGAACGCAAGCGTCACCGCCGCCCGCTAAGGGCCCGAGAAGGAGAAAAGAATTGGCGAAGGTTGCCATCAACGGTTTCGGACGCATCGGCCGCCTCGTCGCGCGCGCCATCCTCAAGAATCCGGATTGCGGGCTCGAACTGGTCGCGATCAACGATCTGGGCGATGCCAAGCACAATGCGCTGCTGTTCAAGCGCGACTCGGTGCACGGCACCTGGGCGGGTGACGTCCGCGCCGAGGGCAACCAGCTGATCGTCGGCGACACGTCGATCACCGTGACGGCGGAGCGCGATCCGGCGAACCTGCCGCACGCCGCGCTGGGCGTCGACATCGCCCTCGAGTGCACCGGCATCTTCACCGACCGTGACTCGGCGGGCAAGCATATCGCCGCGGGCGCGAAGAAGGTGCTGATCTCGGCACCGGCCAAGAGCCCGGACCTGACCGTCGTCTTCGGCGTCAACGACGACAAGCTGACCGCCGACCACAACATCGTGTCGAACGCATCGTGCACCACCAACTGCCTGGCGCCGATCGCCAAGGTGCTGAACGACAGCATCGGCATCGAGCGCGGCCTGATGACGACGATCCACAGCTACACCAACGATCAGCGCATCCTCGACCAGATCCACAGCGACATGCGCCGCGCCCGCGCCGCCGCGATGAGCATGATCCCGACCACGACGGGCGCCGCCCGCGCCGTCGGCGAAGTGCTGCCGGAACTGAAGGGCAAGCTCGACGGCTCCTCGATCCGCGTGCCGACCCCGGACGTCTCGGTCGTCGACCTGACCTTCACGCCGAAGCGCGACACGACGGTCGAGGAAGTGAACGCGCTGCTGAAGGCGGCGTCGGAGAATGGCCCGCTCAAGGGCATCCTCGAATATGTCGACGAGCCGCTCGTCTCGATCGACTTCATGGGCAATCCGCACTCCTCGTCGGTCGACAGCCTCGAGACCGCGGTGATCGAGGGCAAGCTCGTCCGCGTGCTGAGCTGGTACGACAACGAATGGGGCTTCTCGAACCGGATGGTCGACACCGCCGGCGCGATGGCGAAGTTCCTGTAAGGACCAGCTGTTTCAAGCGGCCGCTTCCCCGGGGAGGCGGCCGTTTTGCTATGAGGATGATGTAATGAGCTTCAAGACGCTGGACGACATGGGGGACGTGGCTGGCAAGCGCGTGCTCGTCCGCGAGGATCTGAACGTGCCGATGGACGGCGCGCGCGTGACCGACGACACGCGGCTGCGCGCCGCTGCGCCGACCGTGGCCGAACTCGCCGACAAGGGCGCGATCGTGCTGGTGCTGGCCCACTTCGGCCGGCCCAAGGGTGAGCGGAAGCCGGAGATGAGCCTCGCCCAGGTCACCCAGGCGTTCAGCGACGTGCTGGGCCGCGAAGTGCGCTTCGTCGACGATTGTGCGGGCGAAGAGGCCGCCGCTGCGGTCGCCAGCCTGCAGCCGGGCGATATCGCGCTGCTGGAGAACACCCGCTTCCACAAGGGCGAGGAAAAGAACGATCCCGCGCTGGTCGCGGACATGGCAAAGCTCGGCGATCTCTACGTCAACGATGCCTTCTCCGCCGCGCACCGCGCCCATGCCTCGACCGAGGGGCTGGCGCATGTGCTCCCCGCATTCGCCGGGCGTTCGATGGAGGCCGAACTCACGGCACTCGAAAAGGCGCTGGGAAAGCCGGAGCATCCGGTGATGGCGGTCGTCGGCGGCGCGAAAGTGTCTTCCAAGCTCGACGTGCTGACCCAGATGGTCACCAAGGTCGATCATCTCGTGATCGGTGGCGGCATGGCGAACACCTTCCTCGCGGCGCGCGGCGTCGATGTCGGCAAGTCGCTGTGCGAGCATGACCTGAAGGATACGGCGCTCAGCATCCTCGATGCGGCCGACAAGGCGAATTGCACGATCCACCTGCCGTATGATGTGGTGGTGTCGAAGGAATTCCGCGCCGATCCGCCGACGCGCACGATCAACGTCCACGAAGTCGCCGCCGACGAGATGATCCTCGATTGCGGCCCTGCAGCGTCCGAGGCGATCGCCGATGCGCTCAAGACCTGCAAGACACTCGTCTGGAATGGCCCGCTCGGCGCCTTCGAGATGACGCCGTTCGACACCGCGACAATGGCGCTGGCGCACACGGCGGCCGCGCTGACCAAGTCGGGCGGGCTCGTCTCGGTCGCGGGTGGCGGCGATACCGTCGCGGCGGTGAACGTCGCGGGCGTCGCGGACGATCTGACCTTCGTCTCGACGGCGGGCGGCGCCTTCCTGGAATGGATGGAAGGCAAGATATTGCCCGGCGTCGCGGCGCTCGAGGCTTGAGTCCGGCCCGCTGAGGCCGCAAAATCGAACACAGATCATCATTGGGGGTAGCAAGAGTATGGCGACGATCGATCCGAACACGACCGCGAAGGTGCAGGCAGGCAAGGGCTTCATCGCCGCGCTCGATCAGTCGGGCGGCTCCACGCCGAAGGCGCTGTCGGGCTATGGCGTCGAGCCGAGCGAATATTCGGGCGACGAGGAAATGTTCGCCAAGATCCACGAGATGCGCGTTCGCATCATCACCTCGCCCTCCTTTTCCAAGGGCAAGGTGCTCGGCGCGATCCTGTTCGAGCGGACGATGGACGGCCAGGCCGACGGCAAGCCGGTTCCCGCCGCGCTGATCGACCGCGGCGTCATCCCTTTCATCAAGGTCGACAAGGGCCTGGAGGACGAGAAGGACGGCGTGCAGCTGATGAAGGCGATGCCCGAGCTCGATGCGCTCGTCGCCCGCGCCCACGGCCTCGGTGTCTATGGCACCAAGGAGCGTTCGGTGATCAACCTCGCCAACAAGGCGGGCATCGCCGCGATCGCGAAGCAGCAGTTCGAGATCGGCCAGCAGATCCTCGCCGGCGGCCTGATGCCGATCCTGGAGCCCGAGGTGAACATCAAGAGCCCCGAGCGCGCCGAAGCCGACCAGATCCTGATGGACGAGATCCTGAAGAATCTCGATGCGCTGCCGGCCGACCAGAAGGTCATGCTCAAGATGAGCCTGCCCAAGCAGCACGGCCTGTTCCAGCCGCTGGTCGATCACCCGAAGGTGGTGAAGCTCGTCGCGCTGTCGGGCGGCTACAAGCGCCCCGAGGCGTGCGTCCAGCTCGCCAATAACCCGGGCATCATCGCCAGCTTCAGCCGCGCGCTGCTGGAAGACCTGCGCTACCAGATGACCGACGAGCAGTTCGACAAATTCCTCGGCGACGCGATCGACGAGATCTACGACGCATCGGTCAACAAGGCCTGATCGGACGGAGCGCTGGTCCTGCGATGGAGCAGCGCTTCGCCTATCATCGCAGCCTGACGCCCAACCTCGCCGTGCTGCTCGGTCTCGCCGTGTGCGAGACGTTGGTGCTGCATGTCGTCGCGATGGCGCTGTGGGGGTGGACGGTGGCGATCGTCCTGGGGCTGCTCGATCTCTCGCTGGTGCTGTGGATCGCCCGGATGATCCGCGATCTGAAGACGCATCCGGTGACGATTGCCGACGGCGTGCTGACGATGCGGTTCGGGCGGATGAAGGCCATCGCCATCCCGGTCGGCGGAATCGCGGGCCTGCGTGGGCAATGGGATGCGGCGGCGCTCAAGGAGCCCGGCGTCGCCAATCTGGCTTTGGCGACCTGGCCCAATGTCGTCGTCGATCTCGCCGAACCCGTGCTGCGGCGGGGCAAGCCGGTGCGGGCGGTGGCGCACAAGCTCGATGATCCGGTGGCCTTCGCCTCGGCGCTGAACCTCTGTATGGGCGGCGCATGAATATCGACGAAGACTTTGATCCACTCGCGCTCGACCCCGATTTCGCCGGGCGTTTCGAGACGCAGTTCCGCCCTGCCTGCAAGCTCTACCTGATCTCGCCGCCGATGATCGACGCCGCGTTCACCGATCGGCTGGCGCGGGCGCTGGCGGCCGGGCCGGTCGCGGCGTTCCAGCTTCGCCTGAAGGGCCTGAGCGATCATGAGATCGCCAAGCTCGCCGAGCCGGTGCAGCGCGTCTGCGCCGATGCCGACGTCACCTTCATCGTCAACGACAGCATCGGCCTCGCCAAGCGGCTGGGAGCCGACGGCGTGCATCTGGGGCAGGGCGACGGCGATCCCCGCGAGGCGCGCGAGCTGCTCGGCCCGAAGGCGCAGATCGGCGTCACCTGCCACGACAGCCGCCACCTCGCGATGGAAGCCGGGGAGGCGGGGGCCGATTATGTCGCGTTCGGGGCTTTCTATCCGACGACGACCAAGGAGGTCAGCCACCACCCCGAACCCTCGATCCTCGGCTGGTGGACGACGGTGTTCGAAATCCCCTGCGTGGCGATCGGCGGGATCACGCCCGCCAACGCCAAGCCTTTGATCGGGGCGGGGGCGGATTTCCTCGCGGTGTGCGGCGCGGTCTGGGGCGGGGACGAGGTCGCGAACGTGAAGGCCTTCGCAGAGGTGCTTCCGGCCAAGTGATCTGTGCTCCGGCGAAGGCCGGAGCGCTGGCGGTCGGCATTCCCCCTCCAACGCTCCGGCCTTCGCCGGAGCACGAAAGGCCTCTTCGTAGCGGCGACATTTGTTCACAATTCCGGGGGTGTGCCCTGCCGCGCCGCACGTCGTCTTCCCAGCAAAGGAGACAGACGATGCCGGTGAGCGATTGGAGCAATGTTCTGCAGGTTCTGGGGTCGCTTTCGCAGCAGGAAGCGGATCAGCTGCATTGGGCGCAGATCGACAATCCCGCCCTGCTCGCCGACGTCCAGATGATGGCCGCGCAGCGCCGCGCCCCGGCGCAGACCCCGTTCGCATGGCAGCACGTCTGATCGGCTGATCCGTACTCCGGCGAAGGCCGGAGTGCTGGAGAGGGAATGCCGACCGCCAGCGCTCCGGCCTTCGCCGGAGCACGATGGTCTTACAATTTGTCCAGGTCGATCGAATCCTTGTCCAGCCATTCGCCCGCTTCCGGCATCGGATATTTGAGGCCGGTCGCGCAATTGAACAGCACCGCGCTCTCGCCCGCGTCGATCAGCCCTTCCTCCAGCGCCTTGCGATAGGCGGCCAGCGTCGCCCCGCCCTCGGGGCAGAGCAGCAGGCCGTCGCGCTTCGAACAATCGTCTACCGCAGCCAGGATGGCTGCGTCCGAAACCACGAGGGCGGCACCGCCGCTCTCGCGGACCGCGCGGAGGATCAGGAAGTCGCCGACCGCCTTGGGGACGCGGATCCCCGCCGCCACGGTCGCGGCATTTTCCCAGCGCTCGGCATGTTCGACGCCCTGCTCGAAGGCGCGGACCATCGGCGCGCAGCCTTCGGCCTGCACCGCGTACATCCGCGGGCGCTTGGAGCCGATCCAGCCGAGCTTCTCCAGCTCGTCGAACGCCTTCCACATGCCGATCAGCCCGGTGCCGCCGCCGGTGGGATAGAAGATCGCGTCGGGCAGGTCCCAGCCCCACTGGCTCGCGAGCTCCAGCCCCATCGTCTTCTTGCCCTCGATCCGGTAGGGTTCCTTCAGCGTCGAGAAATCGAACCAGCGCCCTTCGGCGGCGCCCTTGCCGACGATCGCGCCGCACTCGTCGATCTGGCCGTTGACGCGGTAGACGCGGGCGCCCTGCAGGGCGATCTCGCGGACGTTCACCTCGGGCGTTTCCTCGGGGCAGAGGATCACCGTCTCGATCCCCGCCCGCGCCGCATAGGCGGCGAGCGCCGCGCCGGCATTGCCGTTGGTCGGCATCGCGATCGTCTTCACGCCGAGTTCGCGCGCCATCGCGACTGCCATCACGAGGCCCCGCGCCTTGAACGAGCCGGTGGGGAGGCGCCCCTCGTCCTTCACGATCACGTTCGCCCCGCCCGAGACCGGGATCGGCACCAGCGGCGTCTCGATCTCGCCGAGCGAGACGATGGAGTTCGTGTGCCGCACGGGCAGCAGTTCGCGCCACCGCCACAGATCGGTGTCACGCGCGGCGAGCGTATCGCGGGAGAGCGCCTTGCCGACCGCCTCCAGATCGTAGCGCACCAGCAGCGGCCGCCCGGCGCGGGAGAGGCCGTGGAGCTTGTCCGCCTCGTAAATCTCGCCGGTCAGCGAACATTCGAGATGGGTGACGAAGGTCGGGCGATTGGTGGTGAGGTTGGGGTTCATGCGGCTCTTCTCCTCCCCTCCCTGGAAGGGAGGGGCTGGGGGTGGGTATCGCCGAGGCACTCGGCGACTTTCGCGAGGATGAGTGTCGCGCAGCCTTCGGGGTTGGCAAGTATTTCGTTGTTCCAGAATCGAAGGACGGTCCAGCCCTCCGCCTCCAGCCATAACGTGCGTTCGGCGTCATGACCTTCTTGATCGAGATGCTGGCTGCCGTCGAGTTCGATGACCAGCTTTGCCTGGCGACAGGCAAGGTCGAGGATGTAATCGCCGACGACGAGCTGGCGGGTGAAACGAGGGCGATAAGGCGAAAGAATGCGCCAGAGCTTGCGTTCGGAGGGGGTTGCCGCATTGCGCAGGGCGCGGGCACGTTGGGTCATTTCCGGGGTGACGCGGCGCAGTGCGTTATGCATCGCAGAGCTCGCTGCGCTCGCTACCCACCCCTAACCCCTCCCTAAAAGGGAGGGGAATCCGGTTGGCACTAGGCGCTGCCGACTCCCCTCCCTGGCAGGGAGGGGTTGGGGGTGGGTCGAAGCTCACGGCGTGGTCTTTGCTGGCGTGGGCGCGGTTACCTCCGGCTTCGGCGGATGCGCCACCTCGGGGTGATCGCCATTCAGCGCTTCGTCGAGCAGCCTTGCCAGTCGGATGCCGCCCTTGGCGATCTGCAAGCGGATCGTGGGGGCGAGCGTCTGTTGCAGGCCCAGGGGCACGTCGATCGGGTTGACCGGGATCGGTTTGCAGATGTCGGGCTCTACCGTGCCGTAGACCGCGCTGCGCGACAGGTCCCAACTTTCATGGGCCCAATCCTCGATACTGCCCTTGGCGATGGCGGTGCGGTCGGCGGGGCTGACCTGGCCGAGGATGCCGTCGGCGCCTGCCGGGGCGGCGTCGATCGCGGGATCGGTGAACTGGCCGTCCCACAGCGAGTGGAGGTTGGTGTCGAGGCCGTTCCAGCGCGCCTTCACCTTGTTGCCGCCCTGGTCGCCGTCATGCTCGCTCATGTGCAGCGGCTGGTGGAGATCGCCGACGAAGTGGACGAGGAAGGCCAGCGCCATCAGCCGTTCGTAGACGGGCAGCTTGCGATCGGCGAGCAGGCGCTGGTTGCGGGCGATCTGCGCGGTCACGCAATTGCCGCCGGAGCACATCGCGTGGATGTCGAACTGCTTGCAGGTCTCGAGATCCTGGAAGTGCCAGCCGTATGCGTAGGAATAGCGATCGCCGAGCTTCTTGATGCAATCGGGCCAGACCGAGACGTCCTCGATCGTCTTGGCTGGGCAGGTCGGTGAGCTGAGCTTGGCGGACTGGCGGAGCAGATCGTCGATCGACTTCTTCGTCTCCGGCTGGACGAGCTTCATCGCGATTTCGGCGGTCGTCTGATGGCCCTTTTCCCACCAGGCGGCGGCGGGGGAGGTGAGCAGAAATGCCGCAAAAAAGGCGAGCAAAATCCGCAGGATGCGCGTGTTAAGTTGAGGAAGTTGAGGGTTGTGGAAGAAGGTTTTTCTTTCTTCGTCATCCCGGCCCTGTGCCGGGATCCATCCCTCCACTCGACCCGACGCTATCTGCCGCGCGATGGACCCCGGCACAGGGCCGGGGTGACGATCGAGGAGGGGAGTGAGGTAGCGCATCGGACACCTGCTGTTAAAAGAGAACAAAGTATAATTATAAACGGTGTAAATTCAAGATTTCAGGATTCGTCCGCGTAGATCGCGACGAGCGGATCGTCGCCGTCGCGCGCGATGCCGCGATACATTCCGGCGGTGTTGAACGCCCAGCCACCGCTGCCGTTCGGCGCCACCGCGATGATGCCGCCCTTGCCGTTCAGGCCGCCGATATCGGCGATCACGAGGCCTGCCGCATCGACGACATTCTCCCCGGCGATGCGGACGCGCGCGGCGACTTCGTGCGCGGCGGCGGCGCGGATGAACATCTCGCCGGAGCCCGTGCACGAGACGGCGCAGGCGCGATCGTCGGCATAGGTACCGGCGCCGATCAGCGGCGAATCGCCGATCCGGCCCCAGCGCTTGGCGGTGAGCCCGCCGGTCGAGGTCGCGGCGGCGACATGCCCTTGGCGATCGACCGCGACCGCGCCGACGGTGCCGTATTTCATCGCGGAGTCGAAGCCTCCGCCGGCCTTGAGTTCATCGAGCTGGCGGCGGCGTTCGGGGATCGCGAACCATGCGGGGTCGACCTGCTCGCAGCCCTGTTGAATCGAAAATTGATCGGCGCCGTCGCCGCCCAGCAGGACGTGGCGGCCATCGGCCATCACGGCGCGGGCGAGGCTGATCGGGTGCTTCGTGCGGGTGACGCTGGTGACGGCGCCGGCGGCGCGGGTGGTGCCGTCCATGATCGCAGCATCGAGTTCGTTGCGGCCTTCCCAGGAGAAGACCGAGCCGCGGCCCGCGTTGAAGGTGGGATCGTCCTCCAGCACCTTCACAGCGGCTTCGACGGCATCGAGCGCGGAGCCATTGCCCCGCAGGATCGTGGCGCCGGCCTCGAGGGCTGCGGACAGTCCGGCGCGGGCGGCAGCGTCTTCGTGCGCCGGCAGCGTGCCGCGCTTCATGCTGCCGGCGCCGCCGTGGATGACGAGGGTCCAGCGGTGGTCGGGGGCGGGCATGGCGCATGTTTAGACGAGCACGGGGAGGGGGGCCACCTCTCTCGTCAAAGCGCCGTTCCGACCGGACTTGAAATCCGGTTCAACTAGTGTATTAATACACTACGACACATGGCCGGCCGCTGCGATTCCTCGGGCGCCGCCACTGTCGCAGATCATCAGAATCCGGAGCGGTCCCTCGCGAGAGGCGGCTGCTTCGAACTATTTGGGAGGGTGACGATGGCCAGCGTGGCATCGGTCGCGCCGTCGCGCGACGACAATTTCTATCCGAAGATGGCGATGGGACTCGCCGCCTTCATCCTGTTCGGCTTCGTGCAGTTCGCAGCGCGCGGCTTCGTCGATTATCGCGCGGTGCCGGCGATCGTGCACGTCCATGCGTTGGCGATGACGGCGTGGCTGGCGCTGTTCGTGGTGCAGGCGACGCTGGCGCAGCGGATCGATCGCACCCTGCACATGCGGATCGGCTGGGCGAGCCTTCTGCTTGTGATCGCTATTCCCCCGCTCGCGATCGCGACCTGCGTGACGATGCTGCGCGTCCATGCCGTGCCGCCCTTCTTCACGCCCGCTTACTTCCTGTCGCTGGTGACGATCGGCGGGATCAGTTTCGCGGGTGTCGTGCTGACGGCGGTCGCGCTGCGCAGGCGGAGCGACTGGCACCGCCGTCTGATGATCGCCGCGACGATCCTGCTGATGGAGCCCGCGCTCGGCCGCCTGTTGCCGATGCCGCTGCTGGGCGATTGGGGCGAATGGGTGGCGATGGTCGTGCAATTGCTCACCTTCGGCTTTCTGGTTCGCCACGATCGACGCGGGCTCGGTCGGGTTCATGATGCGACTGTGGCCGGTGCGGCAACGGTGGTGCTGATGCATGTCGCGGTCTCGCTCGTCGCGATGCTGCCGGGGGTGGAGGCGGTCGCTGCGGGATATTGGGGGTAGGGGCGTTTCCTGGGGTTGAGCCCGATCAGCGGCCGTAGCGGATCGATCGTGCGGCCGACCCCGTAGAAGGCCCAGCAGCCCCCCGCCGTCGCCGCGACGAGGATCGCGAAGCGCTCGATCTGGTTGGTGTCGGTCGCGAGCAGCCAGTAGCCGACGACGATGATGATCGTCTGGTGGACGATGTAGAAGGGGAACACCGCCTCGGCGAGCATCGGGCGCCACGCGTGGTCGCGGTTCCAGAAGCGGTCGGCGATGCCGCACAGCGCCACGATCGCCGCCCAGATCTGCAAGCCGCGGGCGAGGCCGTGGACCCAGCGGAACTGGTGCGGCAGCGGGGTGTTGCCCGGCCACGCGATCTCGCAGCCGGCGGTGAAGGCGTAGCCGATCGCCCAGAGCGCGGCCGCGGGCGCCCAGGCGGCGCGGACGGTCGCCTGCAGCCGCTCCGAACGGCGCAGCAGCACGCCGAACAGGAAGGCGGCGAAGTAACTGGCGTGGGCGCTCCAGTCGTTCACGAACATGTGGCTGTCCTCGACGCCGGGGCTCAGGTAGAAGCGGACGACGTAGAAATAGGCGATGCCGAGCGGGAGCAGTTGCGGCCCGGCGAGCAGGCGTTCGAAGGTGGTGGCGATGCGGGTCTTCCACGCTTCGGGCAGCGTCAGCAGCGCGCCGAACGCCAGCGTGTAGGCCAGCAGGTAGAGCACGAACCACAGGTGCATGTAGGTGGGCATCAGCACGCCATCGATGATCTGCGGGCGGAAATAATCATGGGCGACGAACCACCAGAAGCCATGGGCATAACCATGCTGGGTGACCAACTCGACCCACGGCTGCGGCACGACGATCACCGCGCAGCCGAACAGCAAGGGCACGCCGAGACGGGCGAGGCGCGAGCGGACGAAGGCGCCGGGGCCTTCGCTTTTGGAATGCAGGGCGGCGCTGGCGAAGCCCGAGACGGTGAACAGCAGGCTGAGGCGCCACGGATTGGTCAGGAACATCGGGATCACCGTCCAGTCGGCGGGCGGCCCCATCTTCACCGAGAAGCCCCACGGCACGAAGGCCATGCCGACATGATAGAGGATGAGCAGCTGGAAGGCGCCGATGCGCAGCCAGTCCATGCCGTAATGCCGTGTGTTCGCCCCGACCTCTGTCATGCCTATTCTCCTGCTGGCGATTGCCTGTGGGTTCCGGCTAATCGGGGGGACGTGAGGCCCGCCACGGCGCGGGTGCGGATGGCGGCGAGGCAGGGACGGTTTGGGTGAGGCTGGGACGAGCGGCGGGCGATGCGGGCTGAGCGGCAGGGGGCTGCGGCTGGCGATCGTGATGCTGGTGGCGTTCGTGGCGGTGCTGACGCTCATCACCATCGGTAATGCCGAATCGATGATCTCCGATTTCGAGGCGGCGCATGTGCCGGTCGCGGCGCGCTACGTCTGGATCTGGCAGGTGACGAGCGTGATGGCCTGGGCGCTGGTGACGGTGCCGATCTGGTGGGCGGTGGCGCGGGTACGGCCGCCGCGCTTCGGCTGGGGCGCGATCGCGGCAATGTTCGTGGTCGGGCTGTTGCTCGCCTCCGCCGCGCACATCGCGCTGATGATCGGTTTCCGCAAGGCGGTCTATTGGGCGTGGGAGGGGGCGAGCTATCACTTCCAGGGCAATCTCGCGCACCCCTATGTCTATGAATTCCGCAAGGATATCGCGACTTACCTGCAGTTCGTGCTGGTCGCGCTGGCGGCGCAGTGGCTGCTGGCGCGGATCGATCCGGTTGTGGTGCGCGAGGAGGCGAGCGAGACGCCGGTGCTGCTGGTGCAGGAGGGCACGCTGACGACGCGCGTGCCGATCGACGAGGTCGATTGGGTGGCGGCGGCGGGCAATTATGTCGAGCTGCCGTGGCGCGGGCGGACGCTGCTCCATCGGGCGACTTTGGCAGCGGTGGAGGGTGAGGTCGGCGACCGCTTCGTGCGCATCCACCGCAGCCGGCTGGTGCGGCGCGCGGCGATCCGATCGGTCGAGACCAACCAGGCCGGGGATTTCGAAGTGACGCTGGAGGGTGGCGCGGTGCTGAAGGGCAGCCGGCGCTACCGGGCGGGGCTGAACTGAGCGACGCTACTTCTTCCCCGGCGTAGGCCGGGGGCCATCGCTGGCCTTGACCCATGCCTCATGTGGGCCCCGGCCTGCGCCGGGGAGGAGTAGTTTCAGTTGGTGCCGATCGGCTCCAGCGACTCCGACACGCTCCTGCGCGGCGCCAGCCCCACGAACGGCCGCAGCGGCGGGATCGCCCGCGTGATCAGGTAGAAGGCCCAGCATCCCGCCATCGTCGCAGCGACGAGGATCAGGAAGCGCGCGAACGTCCCGATGCCGGTGCCGATCAGCCAGTATGCCACGATCAGGATGATCGTCTGGTGGACGAGGTAGAAGGGGAAGACCGCCTCGGCGAGCATCTGGCGCCAGGGATGGTCGCGGTTGAAGAAGCTCTCGGCGATGCCGATCAGCGCGACGATCGCGCACCAGCTCTCGACCGAGCGCGCCACCCACAGGATCGGCCGCATCGATTCGACCAGAGGCTGCGGGCCAGGGTGGCTATATTCGAGCCAGGCGAGGACCAGCCAGCCGCCGAATGCCAGCGCCGCCGCCGGTTTCCACAGCCGCACGATCGCCTCCATCGTCCGCTCCGAACCGCGCAGATGCACGCCGAACAGGAACATGCCGAAATAGACGCCGTGCGCCGCCCAATCGTCGATCAGATTGTGGGTGTCGTCCCAGCCGCCCTCGAACCCCAGCCGCGCGCCGAGCACATAAGCGACGCCGACGACCAGCAATTGCGGCCCGGCGAACAGGCGGTCACCGGCGCGGCGAAGCGTCTCGCGCCAGGACTGCGGCATCTGGACCCCGAGGCACAGGATCGCGGTGTAGGCCAGCAGGTAACCGACGAACCACAGGTGCATCCAGTTCGGCAGCGGGATGCCGCCGAGCTTGTGGAACGCGAAGTAGCGGTGGGTCAGGAAGAACCAGAAATCGGCGTTGTAGTGGCGCTGGGTGACGAGCTGGATCCACGGCTGCACCGGCGTCAGCACCAGCACGCCGAACAGCAGGGGCAGGCCGAGCCTGAGCACCCGCTGGCGAAGAAAGGCCCCGGCCCCGTCGCTCCGCGCCAGCAGGGCCATGCTCGCATAGCCCGAGACGACGAACAGCAGCGACAGCCGCCACGGACTCGTCAGCTGCAGGGGAATCGCGACCCAGGGGATCGTCGCCAGCTTGACGTGATAATCCCACGTCACGAACGCCATGCCGACATGGTAGAGGATCAGCAGCTGGAAGGCGACGACGCGTAGCCAGTCCAGTCCGTAATGCCGCCCCTGCGCCAATCGTCGCTCCGAAATCGTCCAATGCCCATGCTGCATCGCACTATGGCTGTAAACATTGTGACTGATACCGCGATGAACGGTTGTGAGCGCGTTTGTTGGGACGGTTCAGCATCCGCTGAACCGTGCGGCACCGGCCCGCTCCCCCACCCGACCTCCCAACGGCATCGTAACTTATGGGAGGTCGGGTGGGGGAGCGGGCCGGTGCCGCCTCAATCGATAACCACGCCTTTGATCCGCCGCACTCCCGGACTATATGGGGGTCATGTCCTCGATACGCCCCTGGCGCGATATCACGCGCCGCCAGTCCCGCCAGATCATGGTCGGTAACGTCCCCGTCGGTGGCGATGCCCCGATCACCGTCCAGACCATGACCAACACGCCGACCGAAGACGTTCGCGCGACGATCGACCAGATCCGCCGCTGCGAAGAGGTGGGGGCGGATATCATCCGTGTTTCCTGCCCGGACGAGGCCTCGTCGGCGGCGCTCAAGCAGATCACGCGGGCGGCGCGGGTGCCGATCGTCGCGGACATCCATTTTCACTATAAGCGCGCGCTGGAAGCCGCCGACAATGGCGCCGCCTGCCTGCGGATTAATCCGGGCAACATCGGTTCGGCCGCACGCGTCGCGGAAGTCGTGCGCGCCGCCAAGGCCAACGGCTGCTCGATCCGCATCGGCGTCAACGGCGGGAGCCTCGAGAAGGATCTGCTGGAGAAATATGGCGAGCCGTGCCCGGCCGCGCTGGTCGAAAGCGCGCTCGATCATATCAAGCTGCTGCAGGACGCCGATTTCCACGAATATAAGGTGGCGGTGAAGGCCTCCGACCAGTTCCTGGCGGTCGCGGCCTATCAGCAACTGGCCGAGGCGGTGGATTGCCCGCTGCATCTGGGCATTACCGAGGCGGGCGGGCTGATCCCCGGCACGGTGCGTTCGGCGATCGGCATCGGATCCTTGCTGTGGTTCGGGATCGGGGACACGATCCGCGTCTCGCTCTCGGCCGAGCCGGAGGACGAGATCCGCGTCGGCTTCGAAATCCTGAAGGCGCTGGGCCTGCGCCAGCGCGGCGTCCGCGTCATCTCCTGCCCCAGCTGCGCGCGGCAGGGCTTCGACGTGATCCGTACCGTCCAGACACTGGAGGAGCGCCTCCAGCATATCCGCGTGCCGATGTCGCTCTCCGTGCTCGGCTGCGTCGTCAACGGCCCCGGCGAGGCGCGCGAGACCGATATCGGCCTCACCGGCGGCGGCAACGGCAAGCACATGGTCTACCTCTCGGGCGTGACCGACCACACCGTGCAGGATGCGGATATGGTCGAGCATATCGTCAAGCTGGTCGAGGCGAAGGCCGCGGAGCTCGAGGCAGCGGAAGCGGCGAAGGTGGCTGTGGCGGCGGAGTGATCCAGATTTCCTCCCCGGCGAAGGCCGGGGCCCATTCTGGCGCGCGATGACATGGGCCCCGGCCTTCGCCGGGGAAGAGGAAATCGATGACCTACGATCCCTCCACCGCAGACTGGGTCGTCGAAGCACTGGCACCTCTCGGCCACGTCACCGCGCGCCGCATGTTCGGCGGGGCGGGACTCTATCTCGACGGGGTGATCTTCGCGATCCTCGGGCTCGACGATCTGTGGTTCAAGGCGGACAAGGAAAGCGACGCGGCGTGGAACGCCATCGCGCCCGAGCGGTTCACCGTCGAGATGCGCGGCAAGCCCGCCTCGATGAACTATCGCCGCGCCCCCGCCGATGCTCATGACGATCCCGATGCCCTCAGGCGCTATGCAGAGCTTGCGCTGGAGGCGGGGCGGCGGCGGAAGTAGGTTTCAGAACGGACTTATCTTGCTCTTCCCCGGCGAAGGCCGGGGCCCATAACTTCAGCGGACATGGGCCCCGGCCTGCGCCGGGGAGGAGGGAGAGGTGATGGCTGCGCCGATGGCGAACCCCGGCTTCGTCTACATCATGGCGAGCAAGCCCAACGGAACATTGTACATCGGATCGACCGACGATCTGCCGAAGCGCGCCTGGCAGCATCGCAACGGGGTAGCCGAAGGCTTCACCAAAAAGTACGGCTGCACCCGGCTGGTATGGTTCGAGGCATGCGGCAATCTCTTCGATGCTCGAACGCGCGAACGGCAGATGAAAGAATGGAAGCGCGCGTGGAAGATTGCACGGATCGTGGCGATGAATCCGGAATGGGCGGATTTGGCGGAAACGCTGATCTAGATTCATCCTCCCCGGCGAAGGCCCGGACCGATCTGCATGGTTCGATAGAACGGGCCCCGGCCTTCGCCGAGGGGGATCGAGGGTGAAATCCCGCGTTTCCCCAGCCTTGGCCTTCGCGGTCGCGTGTGCCGGTATCGCGAATTTCTCGTGCATGGATGCGGTGATCAAAGGGGCAGGCGCTGCAGATCGGCGCTTACAATGCGATGCTGTGGCGGTCGCTGGCGGGGGTGGTCCTGAGCGGGGCGCTGTACCTCGTCAGGCGCGAGCCCTGGCCGGATGGCAGGACGCTGATCCTGAATATCAAGCGCTCGGTCGCGGCGGGATGTTCGGTGCTGCTGTTCTTCTGGGGGCTGGTGCGCGTGCCGATGGGGGAGGGGGTGGCGCTGACCTTCCTTGCCCCCGTGATCGCGATCCTGCTCGCCGCGCCGATGCTGGGGGAGAAAGTGCGCGGGCGGGCGCTGCTTGCCTGTGCCATCGCTTCCGCCGGGGTGCTGGTGATCGTCTGGGGCAAGGCCGGGGCGGGGGGCGGGCAGAGCGCGCTGATGGGGCAACTCGCCATCGTGCTCGCCTCGCTATTCTACGCTTATAATCTCGTGCTGCTGCGGCAATCGGCGCAGGCGTCGGGGCCGATCGTGATCACCTTCATCACAAACGTCGTCTTCCTCGCTTTCTATGCGCTGGCCGCGCCCTTCGCGGCGACGTGGCCCGAGGCGCACCGCTGGCCGCCGATCTTCGGGGCGGCGGCGCTGGCGATCATTTCGTCCTTGCTGCTGGCCTGGGCCTATGCCCATGCGGAGACGCAGATCCTGGTGCCGGTGGAATATACCGCCTTCGTCTGGGCCTCGATATTGGGAGCGATCGTGTTCGGAGAAAGAGTGTTGCCGATGACTGTGTTGGGCGCCGCGATGATCATCGGCGGCGCGCTGATGGGGGCGGGCGGGAAAGCCAAAAGTGTGAGCGAGGCTGCGGCATGAGCGCGACTGCGACCGTCCGTCGGGCGCGGCCGGGCGACGAGGGCGCGATCCTCACGCTGATCCACCACCTCGCCATCTATGAGCGCGCGCCCGATGCGGTGAAGGCGACCGAAGCGTCGCTGCACGCCACGCTGTTCGCCGACAACGCCCAGGTCTTCGCGCATGTCGCCGAGGTCGAGGGGCGGATCGTCGGCATCGCGGTGTGGTTCCTCAATTACTCGACCTGGACGGGGAAACCGGGCCTCTATCTGGAGGATCTGGTGGTCTACGAGGACGCCCGCGGATCGGGCGCGGGGCGGGCCCTGTTCGAGGAACTGGCGCGCGAGGCGCGGGCCCGCGGGTGCGCGCGGATCGACTGGGCGGTGCTCGACTGGAACGAGCCGGCGATGGATTTCTACAGGCGCATCGGCGGGCGGCAACAGACCGGCTGGCAGCCGTGGCGGCTCGACGGCCCCGAGCTGGAGACGCTGGGGGCATGACCGAGAATTTCCTCCGCCGCATCGCCGAGGCGCTGGATCGGCTGACCCCACCGCCGGTCGCGGCGGCCGATACGGCGGCGCATCCGGCTTACGTCTGGGACGGTGGTCTGCGCGCGGCGCGGGCGTTCGATCCGCTGCCGCTGGGGCTGCTCCACGGGATCGAGCCGCAGAAGGCGCAACTGACCGAGAACCTGCGGCGGCTGGCGAAGGGGCTTCCCGCACATGATGTGTTGCTTTGGGGTGCACGGGGCACGGGCAAATCGGCGCTGGTGAAGGCAGCGGTGGGCCAGGTACAGGCCGAGGGCGGCGATCTCGCGCTGGTCGAGGCGGCGGGGACGACGCTCGACAGCCTGCCCGCGCTGTTCGCGGCGATTGCGGCGAGCCCGCGTGCGTTCGCCGTGTTCGTCGACGATCTCGGCTTCGATGGCGGTGGCGAGGGGCCGCGACGGTTGCGCTCGCTGCTCGAGGGCGGGGCGGAAGCGCGGCCGGCGAATGCGCGATTGATCGTCACCGCCAACCGCCGCCACATCGTGCCGCGCGACATGGCCGAGCAGCAGGACGCCATATCCGCGCGCGACGTGATGGACGACAAGCTGGCGCTCGCCGACCGCTTCGGGCTGAGCCTAGGGTTCCACGTCGTCGACCAGCCCGCCTACGTGGCGATCGTCGAGGGCTATGCGAAGGCGCACGGCCTGCCTTTCGATGCGCAGGAAGCGATCGCCTGGGCGACGACGCGCGGCAGCCGATCGGGGCGCGTGGCGTGGCAATATGTCGTCGAACTGGCGGGACGCGAGGGGAAGCGACTCTAACGGGAGACGTTTGCGCCCTCGCGCGTTTCCCCAACATGCAGACCGCGACCAAGGAAAAGCTGTTCGGCGGGGCGGGCACGGCGTTGATCGTCGGTGGCCTCGGCTATGCGCTGGTGCTGGGCTTCGATGTGCACATCCAGCAGCGGGTGCAGGACGTGATCGCGCTGCTCGACCTGAAGGCGCCGCCTCCGCCGCCCAAGATCGAGGAGCGGCACGTCTTCAAGCCGACGCTGAGCAAGCCCTCCGGCAAGGCATCGCCCGCGAACCTCAGGAACAAGGCCGCCGAGATCGAGGCGCCGAAGCCGATGCCGATCCCGCTCCCCCCACCGCCGCTGATCGCCGCGGCCAAGCCCGCGCAGGGCGCCGCTGCGCAGAGTGGCGCTTCGGATCATCCCGGGGCTGGGCAGGGCGCCGGTGGTGTCGGCACGGGCACGGGCAGCGGCGGCTACGGAAATGGCGAAGGCTCAGGCGGAGACATCGCGCCCCGGAAGACGAAGGGCTATCTCACCTATTCCGATATCCCGGATTCGCTGCGCCAGACCGATTTCGACGTCACGGTGTGGGTGCGCTACGTGGTCGAGACCGACGGCCATGTCGACAATTGCCGCGTGACCAATTCGAGCGGCCGGCCCGAGGTCGATGCGATCACCTGTCGCCTGATCGAACAGCGCTTCCGTTACAAGCCGTCCAAGATGTTCGACGGCACCCCGGTGCGCTCGATCGTGGTCGAAAAGCATGAGTGGGTGAACGAGGTGCAGGTGGAGCCCGCGAAGGGTTAAGCGGTCGCCGTGATCGATTTACGCTGGCGCCGGAGCGCACCGCCGATCATCCCGAATCCGCCAATCATCATGGACCACGAAGCGGGCTCCGGAACATCGCTCGTCGCCGGACCGAAGCTGAGTGAGGCACCTGCGCCGGGAACGGCATATGCGGACGATTGTCCGGTTGTCGTATATCGGCCCGGCGTATTCGATTCCGACATTGTGAACATGGCGAAGTAAGCAGCATCGCTCGATGGTGCGATGTCGGGCGCGAGGCCGGTGTCGAACGGCGCGTCGTTGTGCAGAAGCATGCGCAACTCGCCGTCGTTGGCCCCCGTGATTGCGCTCTTGAGCATGAAGATCATCCTCGCGCAGCCGCTCGGCGACACGCCGCCGTCGCACGATGCCTCCTGATACCATTGGATGTAGCTCACCGCCGCCGAATAGGTGTGGCCGTTCCAACTGATCGTATAACTGCCGGCATCGTTGCCACCATCGGGGTTGCCATAGCCCGAGCCCACGCTGCCGTTGAGATAGCTGAGCGTCGCCGTGTTGTAGGTGATCGTCCCCTGAAAAGCGGCAGCCGGATTGTTGCTGTCGGCTTGGCCCCACGAGCCGGAAACGTTGAACGAAATCAGAGTCGCGCTCGCCGGTGAAAGCCCTGCCAATGTTGCCAGAAAGAGTGCGCAAAGAGCGCGCGTAAGCCTGTTCAATTTCGATCCCCCACCGGTCCGCCTTGACGGTTCATCGCTTCGTTAATCGGGGGTTTATCCGTCGGCAAGCGAGATCGTTGGACTACCGATATGAAAAAGCCCGACCTTTCGGCCGGGCTCTTCCTTCGTCAGGCTAAGCGTGAAGCTCAGGCGCAACCGTTGCGGCGGTTCTGCGCGGCGTCGTGCTTCTTGTCGAGATGCTTGCCGAGCAGAGCGCCGCCGACACCACCTGCGACCGTGCCGAGCACGCCGCCACCGAGGGCGTTACCCACCAGCGCGCCGCCTGCACCGCCGGCGATCAGGCCGGTCGTGCCGCTCGACTTCTTGCAGTGGCGATAATAGCGGCCGTCGCTGCCACGATAGGTGTAGCTGTGGTCGCGGGCGATCGCCGCACTGGTGACGATCTCGGGGGTGATAACCATGGTCGCCATTGCGGCGAGGATGAGTTTGCTACGCATGTTACGTCTCCTTTGTCGGTGGACGCCAGCGTGGGCGCGCCCGATTGCGAAGGTTGAACACGCGAAGTGGGCTCCGGTTTCATTACGGGTGCATGAACGGTGACAGGTGTTGCGTAAGTGCTTCAATCGCCTGTTCTTTTGGAGCGGCTACGGTGTGAATTTTTTTATGAGGAAGCTGCGATGACGAACATTGTGCCGGTAGCGACCGGGGATGCGCCGACCCCGGCGGGCCATTATTCGCAAGGCGTGGTCGCGGGCGGACACCTCTACATATCGGGACAGCTGCCGATCCTGCCCGATCGATCGGCGCTGTCCGACGACAGTTTCGAGGCGCAGGCGGAGCAGGCGATCCGCAACATGCTGGCGATCCTGAAGGCGGCGGGCGGCAGCCCGAGCGATCTGGCGCGGGTGACGGCCTACATCGTCGATGTCGCGAACTGGCCGCGTTTCAACGCCGTCTATGCGCGATTGCTGGGCGAGGCGCGCCCGGCACGGACGGTGGTGCCGGTACCGGAACTGCACCACGGCTATCTCGTCGAGATCGATGCGGTGGCGTTTTTGGGCTGACCCAAATCCGCTCGTGCTGAGCCTGTCGAAGCATTGTCCTTCGTCCTTCCCGACGGAAGAGAAGGGCAACCCTTCGGCAAGCTCAGGGTGAGCGGAAAACTGCTTCAGCCGCCCGTGCTCTTGCCCAGATAATAGCTCAGCCGGTTGCGTTCGGGCGTGCGGGCGCGGGTCGGGTTGTAGAGGTCGTAGATCACCGCATTTTCCAGCACCTTCTGCACATAGGTGCGGGTTTCCTGGAAGGGGATCGCCTCGACCCAGTCGACCACGTCGACCTGACCGGTGCGCGGATCGCCATTGGCGCGGAGGAACTTGTTCACATTGCCCTGGCCAGCGTTGTAGGCCGCGACCGCCAGCACGTAATTGCCGCCATAATAGGTAAGCAGCCGATCGAAGAAGGCGGCACCCAGCATCACATTGTAGCTCGGCTCGTGCAGCCGCGCGGGATCCCAGGCGAGGCCGAGCTTGCCGGCCTGCTCCCTGGCGGTGGCGGGCATCAGCTGCATCAGCCCGCGCGCACCGACGCCGCTCATCGCATAGGTATCGAACTGGCTTTCCTGGCGGCTGAGCGCGTGGACGATCGTCCAGTGGTTCTGCAGCGTGGGCGGGATCACCGCGATGGTCGGGAAACCGATGCGCAGGGGATCGCGGGCGCCCGATGTCCGCGCCGCGCGCGAGGCGATGACGCCGAGATCGGGGCGCGCGATCTGGCGGGAAAGCTCGTCGATCAGGACATGGTCGGTGTCGCTCGTCGCGCTTTCGGCGAGCTTGCGGATGAAGAGCGCCTGCTCGTTCCAGCGGCGCGCGGGGCCGAGCAGCCTGATCGCGCGGACGAGATCGGACGACTGGAAGGCGGCACGCTGGGCGGGCGTGACAGTGACGGGCGCCGGATCGGGCGGCACCGCGATCGGCCGGTTCAGCCGCTCGGTCGCAAGCTGGCCGTAATATTGATCGACCTGCTGCGCGGCATTGGCGAAATGATCGATGCTGCCCGCGGTGTCACCCGCCGCCAGCGCGGCGCGGCCCGCCCAATATTGGCCCTTGGCCTGTCCACCGGGCGATTGCGTCGCCTGTCCGTAGCGGACGAACAGCGCACGGGCGTCCTTCGGCTGGTTAAGTTGCTTCAGGGCCACTTGCCCGCCGAGCCAGACGAGGCTGGTATAGGGATCGCGCTCGGCCAGCGGACGATCGCGGATCGCGGTACCGGCGGCGTAGGCGGCGTCTGCGTTCAGGGCGGTCTGATAGGCGAGTAGCGACTGGCCGTCCTTCGCGGCACCCTGCGCGATTTCGAGCAAAGTCTTCAGGTAGCGGGCGGGATCGTACGGCGGTGCGTCGAAGGTCCGGGCCTGCCCCAGCCACGCCCGCGCGGCGGGAAACTGGTTGGTGTCGCGCAGCCACAGCGCGCGATCGATGACATAGCCCGCGTCGCGCTCGGCGGCCGGGCCGGCGGCGCTGGCGGTCATCGCGGCATCCGGGGCCTTGGTCTGGAACGCGAGGCGGGCGGCGTAGATCGGCTTGCGGCCCGGCGTCACGAAGGCGAGCTGGCGGGTGGCTGAGGAGGCGCTGCGATCCCACAGCAGGCGCTCCATGCGCTTGTCCTGATCGTCGGGGGTGAACTGCCCGGCGAAGCGCGTCGTCAGCCGCCCCTCGTCGTCGGGCGACAGCGCGCCGCCGATCCACGCGGCGCGAGCGGCGTCCTGCGCTTCCTGCGTGCGGCCCAATTGGGCGAGCGCTTCGGCGTAACGAACGCGGCCACCGCCGGTCGTCGGCGCGAAGAGGGCGAAATAGTCGACGATCAGCTTCGGATCGCTGTCGGGCCGGATCGCGCGCTCGGCCGAGCGACGCAGGCCCGGCTCGCCCGGCCAGCCGCGATGCGCGATCAGGAAATTGGCGTAAGCGGCGAACGGCTGCGATTCGCTGCCGCGCAAGCCACTCCACTGATCGATCACGCTCATGAACGGATCACGGACGGCGGATTCGCTCGGCGGAGGAGTGGCGCTGGTCTCGGGCAGGGTCGGCGGGGCGGCCTGTTGCAGCGTCAGCGTCGCAGCGGCAGCGCCTACCGAGAGCAGCACGACGGCGGGGATGAACTTCGCCGCACGGCCTCGCGCGCGGTCCTTGCCAGACACACCGCTGGACAGGGGGGGCGGCACATCCCTATCTGGCGCGCTTTCGGACGCGGCAGGGTGGTCGCGGTGTTCGGTCATACCGCCTATATGGCGCGGGCAACGCCCGAGGAGAAGGGTTAGAGGATGTTCAGCGGGTCGATCCCTGCATTGGTCACGCCATTCCGTGACGGCGCCGTCGACGAGAAAGCGTTTCGCGCGCTCGTGGATTGGCAGATCGAGAGCGGCTCGTCGGGCCTCGTGCCGTGCGGCACCACAGGCGAGAGCGCGACGATGTCGATCGAGGAGCATGACCGCGTCGTCGCGATCTGCATCGAGCAGGCGGCGGGCCGCGTGCCGGTGATCGCCGGCTGCGGATCCAACGACACCAAGGTCGCGCTCAGCCATATGGAGCGTGCCAAGGCCGCAGGCGCGGATGCCGCGCTCGTCGTGCTGCCTTATTACAACCGCCCCAACCAGGAGGGGATCGAGGCGCATTACGCCTATCTGGTCGAGCGCTGCGACCTGCCGATCATCGTCTACAACGTGCCGGCGCGCACGGTGACCGACATTTCGGTCGAGACGCTCGGCAAGATTTCGAAGCTGCCGACGATCGTGGGCGTCAAGGATGCCTCGGGCAAGGTCGAGCGCGCCGCCGCCCAGCGGCTCGTCTGCGGGCCGGATTTCTGCCAGCTTTCGGGCAATGACGACATGGCGCTCGGCTTCATGGCGATGGGCGGCAAGGGGTGCATCTCGGTGACCGCGAACGTCGCGCCGCGCCTGTGCGCCGATTTCCAGGCGGCCTGTGCGGAAGGGCGCTGGGACGATGCGCTGGCGCTGCAGGATCGGCTCTTCCCGCTCCATTCGGCGCTGTTCAGCGATGCCTCGCCCGGCCCGGTCAAATATGCGCTGAACAAGCTGCGCCCCGAATTCACCACCGAACTGCGCCTGCCGATGACCCCGCCGAGCGCAGCGAGCCGCAGCGCGGTCGATGCCGCGCTGGCGCATGCCGGGCTGATCTGATGGCGCTCAAGGCTTCGACGATGCGGACGATCCGCGAATGGCACCTCTACATGGGGCTGTTCTTCGCACCGGCGCTGCTGCTGTTCGCGATCAGCGGCGCCGTGCAGACCTTCCGCCTACCCGATGCCCCGACCGCGCCGACGTGGATGATCTGGATCGCCTCGGTCCATAAGGATCAGGTGAGCAACACCACGCCGAAGCCCGAGAAGCCGAAGCCGGCCAAGCCCGCCGGTGCCGCGCCCGAGGCGCCGAAGCCGCCCAAGCACAACAAATTCCCGCTCCAGGTCTTCGTCGGCCTGCTCTCGATCGGCCTGGCGATCTCGACCCTGCTCGGCATGGCGATCGCACTCAACAGCCGCTCGACGCGGCGCATTTCGATCGTCCTGCTTGCGCTGGGGACCGTCGTGCCGCTCGGTTTGTTATATCTCTGATGGCCCGTCCGCGTCCCGTAGAGTTCGAAAAGAAGAAGATCGTCGCCGAGAACCGGCGCGCGCGCTTCGAATATTTCCTCGAGGAATTCTTCGAGGCGGGGATCGCGCTGACCGGCACCGAGGTGAAGTCGCTGCGCTTCGGCGAGGGATCGATTGCCGAATCCTATGCCGAGGTGAAGGATGGCCAGGTCACGTTGGTGAACGCCAACATCCCCGAATATAATTTCGGCAATCGCTTCAATCACGAGCCGAAGCGGCCGCGCAAGCTGCTGCTGCACGAGCGCGAGATCGAGAAGATGCACAAGGGGCTCAGCCGCGAAGGCATGACGCTGATCCCGATGGCGATCTACTTCAACGGGCGTGGCCGCGCGAAGATCGAGCTTGCGCTGGCGAAGGGCAAGAAGCTCCACGACAAGCGCGAGACGGTGAAGGACCGCGACTGGAAGCGCGACCAGCAGAGGTTGATGCGCGAGCGGGGGTGAGGCGCGGAGGTCGAGACTTTTCGATCCGAATTGAAGGGTTTCAGACGCTGTTTACCTTCCCCGCATAATCCTTCGAAACCGCTTTGCGCCTAACCCCAGGATGGCGCTTCCCCCGCTTGGCGCGGCGGCCCGCGGCGATTAACACAGGGGCGGGACGAGAGGAGGGACACGCATGAGCACGCACGACCCCTTCCTTTTCGCCGCCACGCGCCCGCAGACCCGCGACACCCGCCTGATCCTCGCCATCGCGATTGCGGGAGCGGCGTCGATCGCGCTCGTCTGCTGGCTGGTCGCCGGGGTCGTCGGGCTGTCGCTGTTCCTGGCCTTCGCGATCGGGCTCGGCGTGGCGAGCGGCGCTTCCATGCTGATCCGGCCCCACGCGCACGCTGCTTCGGTCGAGATGGTCGATTGGGGAATGCTGCGCGCGACGGTGGAGGATGGCGTGTCGGCGGTGGCGATCACCAGCCGCGCCGGGCATCTCGTCTGCGCCAATCCCAAATATGAGGCACTGTTCGCCGGCCTGCCGCTGCCGCGCGCGATCGCCTTCGCCGATGATGGCGCCCAGCGCCTGACGATCGCGGCGCGCACCGCCTGGCGCGATGGCCATGCCGAGCTTCAGGATCTGCTCGAGGGCCAGCATCGTTTCTCGGCGCAACTCCGCCGTGCGGGGGCGGGCGAGGATTATCTCGTCTGGCGTTTCCAGCCCTCGCGCGAGCCCGATCCGCTCGAGGTCGCCTCCGGGCTGGTGCACGGGCGTACCGGCGAGCGGCTGGGCCGCGCCGGCATGATGATGGTGCTGGCCGATCCCGAGGGGCGGCTGTTCGCCGGCAACAGCGTGTTCGTCGCCCGCGCGGTGGGCGAGGGCGAGGATGTCGCCGGCCGCCAGCTTGCCGAACTGCTCGGCGTCGATGGTGAGGGCATGCTGCGCCTGACGCGCGAGATCGACGGCGACGGCCCCTCCCGGCCGCTGCGCGCCATCCCCGTTCCGCTGAACGGCGAGGATGAGGACCCCGATGCGGCGGTGACCTGCTTCCTGCTGCTCGACGAGAGCCCCGACGTGCTCTCCGCCGCCGCGCGCGGCGCTGCGACCGGCCATCTCCACGAACTGCTGGCGATGCTGCCGATCGGCCTCGCGCTCGCCGAGCGCGACGGGCGGGTGCTGTTCATGAACAAGAGCTTCCGCCGCGCCGCCGGGCTGGGGGCGGAGGATGCGGTCGTCTACCCGAGCGATCTGGTGTGCGACGAGGACAAGGCGACCGTCGCCGATGCCGTCCGCCGCTTCTCGCAGGGGCGTGCGCTGCCGGGCGATCTCGCCATCCGCCTGAAGCACAAGCCCGACGAGCCGGTGGCGCTGACCATCGCCAATGCCAAGGGGCTGGGCGATGCCGCGGTGTTGCTGAGCCTGAAGGACAATAGCGAGGAATCGGTGCTCAAGCGCCAGGTGGCGCAGGCGACGAAGATGCAGGCGGTCGGCCAGCTCGCCGGTGGCGTCGCCCACGATTTCAACAACATATTGACCGCGATCATCGGCCACTGCGATCTGATGGCGATGCGCCATACGCCCGGCGACATCGATTATGACGACATCCAGCAGATCAAGCACAACAGCAATCGCGCCGCGTCGCTGACCCGCCAGCTCCTCGCTTTCTCGCGCCAGCAGACCATGCGCCCGCAGGTGCTGCAGCTTCCCGAGGTCGTCTCCGAAGTCACCCAGCTGATGCGCCGCCTGCTCGGCGAGACGATCCAGCTGGAGGTGAAGCACGGCCGCAACCTCGGCCATGTCCGCGCCGATCCGGGACAGCTGGAGCAGGTGATCGTCAACCTCGCCGTCAACGCGCGAGACGCGATGCCCGATGGCGGCACGATGACGATCCAGACCTATGCGGTCAGCGTCGAGGACGTCCGCCGGATGCGCTCCGACATCCTGCCGATCGGCGATTACACCGCGCTGAAAGTGGCCGACACCGGCTGCGGCATTTCCGACGACAATCTCGGCAAGATCTTCGAGCCCTTCTTCACCACCAAGGAAGTCGGCAAGGGCACCGGCCTCGGCCTCTCGACCGTCTATGGCATCGTCAAGCAATCGGGCGGCTTCATCTTCGCCGACAGCGAGATCGCGGTGGGGACGAGCTTCGTCATCTACCTGCCCGTCCACCATGCGACCGAGCCGGGCCCGCAGCTGCCGACCCCGGTCGAGCCGACCGCGGGCAGCGAACTCTGGGGCACGGGGACGATCCTGCTGGTCGAGGACGAGGCGATGGTCCGCGCGGTCGGCGAGCGGGCGCTGACCCGCCACGGCTATCACGTCCTGACCGCCTCCAACGGCGAGGAGGCGCTGGAGATATTGGGGCAGGAGGCGCGGATCGACCTGCTGGTGTCCGACGTGGTGATGCCGGGGATGGACGGCCCCGCGCTCGTCCGCCGCGCCCGCGAACTCTACCCCGATCTGCGCATCCTGTTCATGTCGGGCTATGCCGAGGAGCAGCTTCGCAACTCGATCGATATCGAGCGGGTGGCGTTCCTCTCCAAGCCCTTCTCGGTGCAGCAGCTGGGGCAGGCGGCGCGCGACGTACTGGCGCAGCCGGCCACGTAAAACCGCTGGCGACGCGCCACAGCCGCGCTATACCCTGCCCCATGAATGCTCCCCTTTCCGTTCTCGTGATCGAGGATGAGCCGCTGATCGCGATGATGCTCGAAGACTTCGTCGATCTGCTAGACCACACGCACGCCGGCACCGCCGACAGCGTCGCCTCCGGCCTCGCTCTGGTCGGGGAGGGCGGGTTCGATGTCGTGATCCTCGATGTCAACCTGCGCGACGGGGCCTGCTGGCCGGTCGCCGATGCGCTGGTCGCGGCGGGCAAGCCGTTCGTTCTCGCGACCGGCGGCCATGTCGAGCCGCCGCCGGCGGAACATGCGGGCGCCCCGCAGCTCGCCAAGCCCTTCACGATGGACAGCGTGCGCGCCGCGCTGGACGCACTGATCGCCGCCTGATGTTTTTCGCTTGTTCTTTTCTCCGGAACATGGTACACACTATGTCACGGTTTGAATCGAAGGAGCGGGAACAATGGCGGCATCCCTCAAGGTAGTCGACGGAAACATGGCAAGCACTTCGGAACGGCAGAAGGCCCTGGACGCCGCCCTCGCGCAGATCGACCGCGCCTTCGGCAAGGGCTCGGCTATGAAGCTCGGCAGCCGCGAGAAGGTGGAGATCGAGGCGATTTCCACGGGTTCGCTGGGCCTCGACATCGCGCTCGGCATCGGCGGCCTGCCGCGCGGTCGCATCATCGAGATTTACGGGCCTGAAAGCTCGGGCAAGACGACGCTGGCGCTGCACGCGATTGCGGAGGCGCAGAAGGCGGGCGGCACCGCGGCCTTCGTCGATGCCGAACATGCGCTCGATCCGGTCTATGCCAAAAAGCTGGGCGTCGACATCGACGAGCTGATCGTTTCGCAGCCCGATACCGGCGAGCAGGCGCTGGAGATCACCGATACCTTGATCCGATCGAACGCGATCGACGTGCTGGTGGTCGACTCGGTCGCCGCATTGGTGCCGCGGGCCGAGATCGAGGGCGAGATGGGCGACAGCCACGTCGGCCTCCAGGCACGCCTGATGAGCCAGGCGCTGCGCAAGATCACGGGCTCGATCTCGCGGTCGAAGACGCTCGTCATCTTCATCAACCAGCTGCGCATGAAGATCGGCGTAATGTACGGCAATCCGGAGACGACGACAGGCGGCAATGCGCTGAAATTCTATGCATCGGTCCGCCTCGACATCCGCCGCACCGGCCAGATCAAGGACCGCGACGATATCGTCGGCAACACGACGCGCGTGAAGGTGGTGAAGAACAAGGTCGCGCCGCCGTTCAAGCAGGTCGAGTTCGACATCATGTACGGCGAGGGCATCTCCAAGGTCGGCGAGATCCTCGATCTCGGCGTGAAGGCCGGCGTCGTCGAGAAATCGGGCGCCTGGTTCAGCTACGACAGCATCCGCATCGGCCAGGGCCGCGAGAATTCGAAGGAATATCTCCGCCAGAACCCCGACGTCTGCGACCGCCTCGAAAAGGCGATCCGCGGCAAGGGCGAGGAAGTCGGCGAAGCGCTGATGGCCGGCCCCAGCGCGGACGACGACCTCTGAGGTAAGCGCTGCGGGAAGGTCGGGCGGGGGTGACGTGGCGTCACCTTCGTCACTTTCCGCGGTGCTGGCCCGTCATCCCAGCCCTGCTCGTCATCCCCGCGAAGGCGGGGATCCATCGCACGGCAAGACCCTTCCGCTGCGGCTCAATCGCCCCCGCATGGCCTATGGATCCCCGCTTTCGCGGGGATGACGAGAGGAGTGATAGTGGTGGGCAGCTAGCCCGCACGCCAGCATGGAGAAACCCATGAGCCAACCCCAAGCCTACGAACGCCTCCGCGCCCTCCACGAAGGCCCGGACATGCTCGTCATGCCCAACGCGTGGGACGGCACATCCGCCGGGCTTCTCGCCCGCGCCGGCTTCAAGGCGATCGGCAGCACGTCGGCCGCCATCGCCTGGGCGCTCGGGCGGCAGGATGGGCTGGGCCAGGTCTCGCGTGACGAGGCCATCGCCAATGCCGTGCTGCTGGGCCGGGTTTCGGGCCTGCCGATCAACGGCGATCTCGAGGACGGTTTCGGTTTCGACGCCGAGGAGTGCGTCGAAACCGTCGAAGCCTCGATCGCAGCCGGGCTCGCAGGGCTGGGTATCGAGGATACGACCGCCGATCCCGACCAGCCGATCCACGATTTCGACCACGCCGTCGCCCGGGTCCGTGCCGCCGCCTCGGCCGCCAGGGGATGCATCCTCCTCACCGGACGCACCGACGTGCTGCTCTACGGCCAGGGCGATCTCGACGAAGCCATCCGCCGCCTCGTCGCCTTCGCGGACGCGGGCGCCGACGTGCTCTACGCAACCGGCGTCGGATCGATCGAGGACGTGCGTAAGGTCGTCACGGCGGTCTCGCCCAAGCCGGTCAACATGCACGCCTCGGCCGCGATCCCGATCGAAGCGATGGCCGCCGCCGGCGTCCGCCGCATGAGCCTCGGCATGACCCTCTACCGCGCCGCGATGGCGGGTCTCGTCGACGCCGCCGAAGCGCTCAGAAAAGGCGACATCGCGACGGCCATGACCGGCGTGCCGACAAGCGAGATCATGGCGGTGGTGAGCGGACCACAGTCGCTCTGAGGCCGTCTGTCGGGCGATCGAGATCAATCGTCAGCGCCGGTGCTTCGCTTTGCCCCGACCGGGCGCACCGCTCGCGCAGGCGGTAAGATCGGTCCACCCGAACAGGCGCACGGCGTTGTTGAAAAAGATGTCGCGCCGCTGCTCGGGCGAAAGATAGGCGGCGGCGCGGAAGCGATCGATCGCCTGCGGCGTGCCGTCCGGCCACACCATCTGATCCGAGCCGAACAGGATGCGCTTGCCGAAGCCATAGGTCATCAGGCTCTTGAGATAGGCGTGGAATTCCGGTGCGGGTTCCGCCCAGTCGATGGCGCCGAGATCGACGTACACCTGCGGATAAGCGTGGAGCAGCGCGATCGTGGAATCGAGGAACGGCCAGCCGGCGTGCATGATGATCAGCTTCATCTTCGGATGCCGGACGAGGATCTCCTCGAAGGACGACGGATCGCCGAAGCGCTCGCGGTGGCGGGGCGAGCCCATGTAGACGATGCCGGCCGGCCCCGCGCCCGAATGCACCGCGATCGGCACCTGCAATTCCTCGGCCAGCGCCCAGAGCGGCTCCAGCCGGGGATCGTCGTGGCGGATGCCTTCATATTGATATTCGACCTCCCCGATCATCGCGAGCTTGCCGGCAGCGTGCCGCGCCCGGATGTCCGCGAGGTCGGCAGGGGAAGGGATGGCGTCGATCTCATATCCGCCGCGAAGGCGATCGGGGTCGAGCGCGATCATGCGGTCGTCGGTTGCCGTGGTCTGCCCGCCCACGATCCCGCGCACGATGCCTGCCGACCGTAGCGCGGCAACGGTGGCGCTCGCCTGCTCCTGACCATTGGAAACGATCATCGGCCCGCCGGTGCCCGGATTGGGTATGCGCGCCTGGAAGCGGGGGTCCTTCTCATAGCTGTGAAGATGGATGTCGATGATCGGCTCGCGAACGCCTGCGCAGGTTGTGGCCAGACTTGCAACCAACGCCAGCATCAACGGTCCCATGTCGCTTTCCCCCTTTGGTGACGATAGGCGCAAACCGCATCGTCCGGGCATGAATGACAGCGGCGACGCCCACTGAAAAGCCAGTTTTCTGGGTTTTCAGCCCCTTGCGCCCAGCGCCTAAACCGCCTGTCCCGCCGCCCAGCCGCTCGCCCAGGCCCATTGGAAATTATATCCGCCGAGCCAGCCGGTGACGTCAACCGCCTCGCCGATCGCGTAGAGGCCGGGGACGCGGCGGGCCTCCATCGTTTGCGAGGAGAGGTCTGCGGTCGAGATGCCGCCGATCGTCACTTCGGCCTTGGCGAAGCCCTCGGTGCCGTTGGGGTGGAAGGGCCAGTGGGCGAGCGTCTGTTCGGCGGTGGCGAGTTTGGCGTCGGTCAGGCCGGCGAGGTCTCCGGGGAGGGCGAGGCGGTCGGCAAGGGTGGTCGCGAGGCGCTCCGACAGGGTCTGGCCGAGTATTCGTGCGAGCGTGGTGCGCGGATGGCTGCGTTTCGCCTCGCGCAGCCAGCCGCCTGCGCGATCCGGCAGGAAATCCACGCCGACCGCCGTCCCGTGCCGCCAATAGGAGGAGATTTGCAGGATCGCCGGGCCGGAGAGGCCGCGGTGCGTGAAGAGCGCGGCTTCGCGGAACGTGGTCTTGCCGCAGCGCGCGACCACATCGGCCGAGACGCCCGACAATTCGCGGAACAGGATTTCCTCGCCGCCCAAGGTCAGCGGCACGAGGGCGGGGCGGGGCTCGACGACCTTCAGCCCGAATTGCCGCGCGAGATCGTAGGCGAAACCGGTCGCACCCATCCTGGGGATAGACGGCCCGCCGGTAGCGATGACCAGCGCGGGGGCGGTGACTATGCGGTCTCCGGTCGTGACGCGGAAGGCACTGTCGGCATGGTCGACCGCGGTGATCGGCCGGCCCAGTGCCAGTTCGACCCCGCCCTTCGCGGCTTCGTCGAGCAGCATGTCGACGATCGCCCGCGCCGAGCCGTCGCAGAAGAGCTGGCCCAGCGTCTTTTCGTGCCATGCGATGCCGTGCCGACCGACCATCTCGATGAAGTCGGCCGGGCGATAACGCGCCAGCGCCGAGCGCGCGAAATGCGGGTTGGCGGAGAGGAAGCGATCGGGCGCGGTGCCGATGTTGGTGAAATTGCAGCGCCCGCCGCCCGAGATCAGGATCTTCTTGCCCGCTTGGTCGGCGTGATCGATCACCAGCACGCGGCGTCCGCGCTGCCCGGCGACCAGCGCCGCCATCAGCCCCGCCGCGCCCGCGCCGAGGACGATCGCATCGTAGGTGGCCGCAGCCAT